>Ga0105046_10000151_pt1 | contig 82144 bp, 78 predicted proteins | sample MAT03_FD_78385 | JGI IMG/M metagenome (GOLD analysis project Ga0105046, IMG submission 78385) | Freshwater microbial communities from Lake Fryxell liftoff mats and glacier meltwater in Antarctica - MAT-03 (megahit assembly) | ecosystem: Environmental > Aquatic > Freshwater > Ice > Liftoff... | reverse complement strand
GCGCGAGGGTCGATACGTGTCGGTGGACACTGGCAAGTACTCGATCGCGCCGTGGCTGGCCCGCACCATCGCCGATGACCTACTGTGACCGCCCAGTGACCGGCGATGGCCCCGGCTGTTACGATGATGGCGACGCGCCCGTAGCTCATCCGGATAGAGCACCGACCTTCTAAGTCGGGGGTAGCTGGTTCGAGTCCAGCCGGGCGCGCCATATTGCCTCGCCAGCCCGGCCTGAGCTGGGCTGGTCGCGAGCGCGCGCGTGCTCCCGCTACCCTGAAGTGCTACCGCTGCGCCTTGGGATCCGGCGGGGCCTTATCCGTGGGAGTGGCCATCTGGTCCAAACCCGTCGCGAGCGTGTCCACCTCCTGGTCGGTTGGGACGAGTTCCTGCGCCTGGCCTTCGTATTCCATCTCGGCGACCTGGTCAGCCGTCGTGCCATGCGGCTTGGTGGACGGCGTCTTGGGATCGACAACGGGTGTCTTGGTCATGGTCGGTCGACTCTACAAGTCGTGTGCCACGCTTGCAGGGGGTGCGACCGCATCGCCCGCCGGCGCACGATGCCACCATGGGTGCGCGGGCCACTCATTGTGAGCGCCCATGCGTCTACAAGTGGTCGCCGACGACTCATGCCGCAGCGCACAGCCACACGCACGAGCGACCGGTCACGAATCGTTCTCCCCCAGTGACCCTGGCGCGCATCGTGCACTGGCCCATGACGGCCGGCGCTTGCGTGTTGCGACGCCAGCCAGAGGAGGTGATACGCCAAATGAACAATGCACTCTTCGCTGCCTGCGGAACGCTCGTGCTCGCCGGCACCATGACCCTGTCCGCCCAGACGCCCGCGCCCACGCCAGCGCCGCCGGGGTGGCCGCAAGCGACCGTTCCGGCCGAGCCCGCACCGAAGCCCGCTTCCGGCCCGATGACGATGACCGGCTGCCTGAAGACCTCGGACAGCGCCATGGGTGCGCCGCCTGCCGGGGCGATGGCCAAGCCGGGGGCGGTCATGCCTGGAGCGACAGTGCCCGGCACGCACTACATGTTGGCTGACGCGGCCATGGACCGCCCGCTCTTTGGCGGGTCGGCACCCGCGGGCGCCGGCGCGCCAGCGCCCGCGCATCCCATGACGACGCACTACATGCTGATGGCCGGGGCTGGGGTGGACCTGGCCGCGCACGTAAACCACCAGGTGCGCATCACCGGCATCGTCGCCGAGGCGCACGACGGCATGCCCGGCATGATGCCGGGTGCCAAGCCGATGCCCACGCCGGCCGAGAAGCCGGCAGCGCGGCCGGGCGATGCTCCGAAGTCCAACCCTTCGGGCATGGATCACGCGGGCGCCCACAAGGGCGGGTCGACGCTGACCGTGTCGTCGATCACGATGATCAGCGCCACCTGCACCGCCACCCGCTGACTGCTTCCCACAACCACTCACGCGTTCCACGACCACACACAGGAGACGACGATGTTGAACAAGGACGAAGTGAAGGGCAAGGCCGAACAGGTCAAGGGCAATATCAAGCAGGGCCTTGGCAAGCTCACCGACAACCCGGCACTCGAGGACGAGGGTAAGGCCGACGAGGCCACGGGCGAAGTGCGCGAGGCGGCCGGCACCGTCAAGCGCGATGTGGGTGAAACGGTCGAGAAGGTCGGCAAGGCCATCAAGCGCTGAGGTCGGACGACGTACTCGTCGCAGCCCGCGTACTTCGAGCGCTGCCGGTCTTCGGTCTGTCCCCACCCGGTCACGGCCACCAGCACCGGCCGGGTGGGGCAGACCTGCGCGTCTCGTGCCCGTTCATGGTCACCAGCGTCAGCCCGATGGCCGCTCGAGGCCGGCTCTACGAAATGCCTGACCTCCGGAGTGACGGCCTGGCCACAGTGAGCAGCAGGTCACCGACAAGTGGCACGGCCACCGCCAACCTCACCCCGGAATCCGGGTCCAAATCTTGCAGCGCTCCCTCGCATGAAGACAGAGATCGAAGCGTTCTACGAGCTCGCCGACGACATCAAGATCGCGATGCTCACCACGAAGCGCCCAGACGGGCACCTGCGATCGCGGGCCATGGCGAATCAGAAGCGCGCGGCCGGAGCCGACCTGTGGTTCGTCACCGCGGCCGGCAGCGAAAAGTTGGACGACATCGCCCACGATCCCCACGTCAACCTCGCCTACTTCAAGGCGAGCAGCATGGAGTGGATCTCGGTCTCGGGCATGGCGACCGTTTCCAACGATCGGGCGACCGTAGCCGAGCTCTACGCTTCGGACTGGAAGATGTGGTTCCCTGACGAGGGCGACCCCAGGCACGGCACCGCCGACGATCCCCGGATGGTGTTGATTGGCGTCACCATTCACGCGGCCGAGTTCCTCGAAGTGAACAAACCCCGGGCAGTGGTGCTGTACGAGCTGGCCAAGGGCTGGCTCACAGGCACGGAGCCCAAGATCGGCCAGATGCATTCGCTGTAGCACGAGGACACCCCATGACCACGACCAAGCGCGGCGCACAGCGGCGTTACGACGAGCTCAAACAGATGCTCACGGCGCGCGCCCTGCTTCTCGACGACGAGGTACACGGCCGGCTGCGCGGCGTGCGGGCCGACGTCATCGCGCGATCGCACGACGGCCAGGACCTCGGGGATCTGGCCAACACCGACCTGCAGGACGAGATCCGCCTGGCGCTGATCCAGATGAAGGCCGAGACGTTGAACCTGGTGAACGACGCCCTCGCGCGCCTCGACGAGGGGCGCTACGGGTCGTGCCAGGACTGTGGGGACGAAGTCGACGAACGGCGGCTCCGGGCGCTGCCGTTCGCCGTGCGGTGCACGGGGTGCGAGCAATCACGTGAGGTGGACCGCCATCGGGCCGAGGGGCGGGCGCGGCGCGACGCTCCACTCTTCCATCCTGCGCTCTAGCTCTAGCCGCGTCGCGCCCGGCGTCAGAACGCGAACAGGTCGCGGTCGGGATCGGGTAATCGGAGTAGCTCGGCGCGAATCATCTGAGCCGCCAGCGCCGAGAACGTGATGCCATTGCCGCCGAAGCCGAGCACGGCAAAGCAGCGCGCCATCCCGGGCACGGCGCCGATCGACGGCGTGCCGGTCGTGGACGACCCGAACGAACCGCACCAGGCAAACTCGGCCCGGGCATCCAGGGATGGCAGCAGACGCTGCAGGCGCCGCTCGAGCGTGCGAGTCTTCGTGGCCAGCAGGGCATCCCTGGCCGCCGCGCCGCTGAACCCCTCGTCTTCCCCGCCGCAGATGACTCGCCCATCATCGGTCGTGCGCACGTAGAGATAGGGCGACGATGCCTCCCATACGAGACTGCGATCGGCCCACAGCGCCCTCGGCTGGGCGCGGGTGGCCATGGCCCAGGTGGACGCGACCGCATGTCCGCGCTGCGGCACGACTTCAGGTACTTCGTAGCCGGTGGCAAAGACGACGAACCGCGTGGTCACGACCGCGCCGTCCGCGGTGGTGACGCGCGTGCGCCTCTGGCCAGGCGTCACTTGCACCACGTCGACCGGGGCACACAGCCGAGCGCCGCGTGCCGCGGCCACCCGCAGAAAACCCGCCGCCAGCCGCCGTGGGTCGGCCTGCATGTTGTCGAAGCTCAGGATGGCCGATCGCCGGCGGATGCCCGTGCGGTGCTCCACCTCCCGCGGCCCCAGGAACGCCACTTCGAACCCCGCGCGGCGGCGGGCCGCCGCCTCCTGCCGCAGCGCCCGCGGGCGGAGCACGTTGCCGTCGAGATAGAGCGAGTCGCGATTTTCGCAGCCGGCTGCGATCCGAAGATGCCGGGTGCGTTCACGCAGCGCATCGAGGGCGAGCCGGGAGCGGCGCCAGATGCGCACCGCATCGTCCCACCCCACGCGGCGGGCCAGGTGGACGAGCGGCGTATCGATGTCGTACTGCAGAAGCGCCGTCGACGCCACGGTGGATCCGCAGACTGGGCCGCGGCGATCGAGCACCAGCACGTCGAAGCCCGCGTCGCTCAGGGCGTCGGCCAGAAGCGCGCCGCTGATGCCGGCGCCCACCACGACCACCTCGGCCGACGTGTCACGCGCGAGCGGCTCGTGCGCCACGGTGCGGACCGGCCGGGTCTGCCACACCGATCGTCCCGTGCGCAGATCGCGTGAGGGGGTGATCACTGGAACTCGGCCAGGCACCGGGGACGGCGCGCCGTCGAGGGCGCGCCACACTCAGGTGCGTCGTGGCTACCGACCGTCGCCGTCAGCGTCGCCGGGAATGGCCTTCTCGACCCGATGCCAGCCGTCGCGCACCGCGTGCTTGGCATCGTTCCAGCCCAGGCTCGAGTTGGCCTTGGCCTTGTCCCAGTTGCGCTCGAGATCCGACTCGGCCTCGCCGAATGAGGCATGATCCCGGCCCGCGGATTCTCCGCCAAAGCGATAGGCGTCCTTGTAGTCGGCATACGGCGCACCCGCCTTCACGTAGGGCCGTGATGCGTAGTTCTGCTGCCAGTAGAGATCTTCGATCTCGGGATTGAAGGCCGCCGCCACGTTCCCGCCGTCCGGCATCAGCGGCGAGATGCTTATGAGATCTTCGATCTCGGGATTGAAGGCCGCCGCCACGCCGTGGCCCACCGCACTGCCCGTCACCGCACCAACCGCGGCGCCAACGACGGCGCCGACGGGGCCGCCGATGGCCGCACCCACCGCCATGCCGGCCACCGCGCCGCCGGCCGGGCCCACGGTTTCGCCCACCGGATGATTCTTCGTCGTCTCATTCGCCATTGCAGCCTCCGAGGTTTCTATCGTTTGTCGCGTCAATCAACTGCCGAACTAGCCTCCGACGGTCAGCATGTTCCTGACGGTGTAGCCGGTGGCCTTCGCCTTGGCGATATCTTCCGCCAGTGTCTTCTGGGCTTCCGTCGGCACGCGGCCATTGAGCGTGACCGTCTTGGTCACGTGGACGGAATCCACGTTGATGTTGCTGGCGTCGACGCGTGAATCGGCCGTGAGCGCCACCTTTACGTCCATGGTCTCCACGGCCGCATCCGCGGCCCTGCCGCCGTCCATCACCGCGGTGCCCGTGGCACGGGCGGCATCGGCCGCGGCGGTGCCCACATCTCTGGTCGCGCCAGCCACGGTACCGCCGGCTCTCTCGGCGGTATTGGCCGTTTCGGCTGCCGCAGAATCGACCTTGCGTTCCGGATCGCTGCAAGCGGCCGTGATAGCCACCGCGACGACGGCGCCTGCGACTCGTACGAACGTACTGATCCGTGTCATGAATGCCCTCCGGCATGCGACGCGTTACCGTGGCGCGAAGCCCCGGCCGGTCGCCACCAAAAGCAGCAAAGGACATGCCGACTCGATCGCCAGCAAGCGGCCCGCGCCCATGACGGGGCGCATGGATCAGGGTGACGCGCTACCGACTATGGGTAAGGGCGCGCTCGAAGTGAGGAAGAGGCGCGGTCACGCGGCGTCTCGGGGCAACGCCCCGAGAATCTGCCGGCAGATGTCGTCCTGCAGCGTGAAGACGTCCTCGAACGCGTGCTGCGCCGTGTGTGACCACAGCACCGTGCCGTCCACGGCCGAGACGAGTTGCCCGGTCACTCGCACTTGCGCGCCGGAGCGCAGGTAGCTGCCGGTCAGCAGGCGGTCGACGCGCAGCTCCCGGCCAATGGTCGTCAGGTCTGCGGTGTCGTCGAAGCGCATCGCTTCGCGGTTCGAGAGCACGCGCCAGCGCGCGTCGCCCAAGAGCGCGGCCGTGATCGCCTCGGGTACGCCCAGCTGCAGGAAGGCCACGTCCGCGTCCTGCTGCAAGGCGCGAAAGGGCAACACGACGATGGCGGCGCGCCGGTCCGGCGGCCCCTCCGGAACGGCCGGCGATTCGGTCCGTGCCGCCGCCTCGAGGGCGGCGGCCATCTCACTCACCGAGGCATAGCGATCGGCCGACCGGCGCTGCAAGGCCCGCAGCACGACCGGGTCCAAGGCGACGAGTTCGCGGCGACCGAGCGGCTGAGGGTCGTCGTGCAGCACCGCCTTCAGCCAGTCGACGTTGGTCTCGGCGTTGAAGGGGATGTGGCCGGTGAGCATCTCGAAGAGCATCACCCCCAACGCGAAGACGTCGGTGCGCTCATCGACCGGATCGCCGGTGACCTGTTCGGGCGCCATGTAGCGCAACGTGCCGGCGACGGATCCAGCCATCGTGAGCGCGGGCGCCGTGTAAGCGGCGTTCACCTGGGTGTGACGGGCCAGGCCGAAGTCGAGCAGCTTCACGCCCTGCGGCGTCAGGAAGACGTTGGTCGGCTTCAAGTCGCGATGAATCAGGCCGAGCTCGTGCAGGGCCGTCACCGCGCTCATGAGCGGCACTATTATGGCGACCGCGTCAGCGGCCGACAGCACGCCTCGAGCGATGCAGTCGGCCAGCAACTCGCCCTCGAGCAGTTCCATGACGAGGAAGGTCTGGCCGTCGTGCTCGCCCACTTCGTAGAGCCGGCAGGCGTTGGGATGCGACAGCGCCGCCGCCGACCGCGCCTCGCGCTTGAAGCGCTCCTGGGCGACGGCGTCCGCGAGCTCTTCGCGCAGCAGCTTCACCGCCACGCGCCGGCCCAGCTGCTGGTCGGTCGCCGCGAAGACGCGGCCCATGCCGCCGTGCCCGAGCGGTGCGTCCACCCGGTATCGTCCGCCCAGTGCCGTGCCGATCATCGCGTCATGTTGGCTGGCGGTCACTGGATCCTATCGTAGCGCGAGGTATCCGTACGGCCCAGCGCAGCTTCGCCGACGACGCGCGCGGGTTCGCGCGCACCTCCTCCGCTGACGCCCGCACGACGTCTTCGCCGGCGTCCACGTAGACGCGCTCGCGGCGTCCCGCCTGAAAGGCCTTCTTCACGCGGCGGTCCTCGCCCGAATGAAACGTCAGGATGGCCGCGCGCCCACCCGGGGCCAGGCACGCCGGCAGTGTGCGCAGCAGCGCATCGAGGGCTGAGAGCTCGTCGTTCACGGCGATGCGCAGCGCCTGGAACACGCGCCGCACGGCGAGGTCGGCCGCCTCGATGCCGCCGCGCGGCCGGGCCGCCATCACGGCCACGCGCACCGCATGGGCCAGCGCGCGCGTCGTGTCGTGCTGCTGCCCCGCCACGCGCTGGGCAATCGCCTCGGCCAGCGGCTCGTCGGCATTCGCGACCAGGATCTCGGTCACGGCCGCTACGCTGAGGCGCGCGAGCAGAGCCGAGGCCGGCTCGCCCCGCGTGGGGTTCATGCGCATGTCGAGCGGCGCGTCGTCCTTGAAGGTGAAGCCGCGCTCGGGGTTGTCGAGTTGCATCGACGACACGCCGAGGTCGGCGTAGATCAGGTCGGCCCCGGCCGGGGCCACCTCGCCGAGCACCTGGGCCAGGCCCGCGAAGTTGGTGCGGCGCGTGTCGAAGACGTCGGCGCCCAAGCCCGCCTTGCGCAGCCGCGCCTCGCTGCGCGGCAGCTCCAGCGGATCCACGTCGAGCCCGATCAGCCGGCCGCCGGGCCGTAGCCGCTCGAGCACCGCGCGCGCATGGCCGCCGAAGCCGAGCGTGCAATCCACGGCGAGCTCACCCGGCTGTGGGGTCAGCACGGCCAGCAACTCGTTGACCATGATCGGCCGGTGCATCCCGGCCGGCGTCTTGCCCGCCTGCAGCACCTTCTGCACGTCGGCGGCGTAGCGCTCCGGCTGCAGTTCCTTGTACTTCAGGTGGAACGCGCGCGGGTTCTTGCCGGGATACCGTGGCCGCCGCATCCTCACGCCCCCGACACGCGCGCCAACTGGCGGCGCACGAACTGCACCAGCTCGGGGAATGCCGCGCGACCTGTGAAGTGGCCGCGGTCGGTGTGCTCGAAGTAGCTGCACGCCAGTTGCGAGGCCACGTGCCGCGCCTCCGCCACCGGGATGAGCGGATCGTCGGTGGACTGAAAGATGCCGATCCACTGCTGGTTGCGGCGGATGTCCGGCCACCGCCACGGGGCGTGATAGTAGCCGCTGGCCCGTTCACTCGGGTCGCCCAGGTCGGTGTGACACACGCCCACGAGCACCGACCCGAGCAGGCGGTGGGTCTCGGCGTAGCGCAGCGCGGCCTGCGCCCCGGACGAGTGGCCGATGAGCACGGTCTGCGCGTCGGCGCCAAGGGCTTCGAGGTGTGGCAGCCAGACCGCGGCCCGCGCGCGCACGTTGTCGGGAAAGGTCTGATTGACGACCGTGAGGCCCAGGGCGGCGAGATCCCGCTCGACAAACGGCAGCCAGCCGTCGGCGGCAGTGGACCCGCCGTTGCCGTGAATCAGGATGGCCTTGATGTCGAGCATTCTACCGTGGGCGGCCCGGAGCCACCGGGCGTCCGGCGCCGTGGTCTACAATGCCCGCACGGTCGTCGAGCGACATCCCCCTCAGCTCAGCCACCCGGAGACCCCATGCCGGACCTGCGCGAATTTCAGAAGGTCGTCGAATCTGCCGAGAAAGCCGCAGCCGCGGGCGACATCGCTGCAGCCGAGGCATTGCTGCGCGAAGCGGCCGAACTGCAGGAGGCCAGTCATGGCCCGCTGCATCCGGATCTCGCCAGCACGTTCAATAACCTCGCGGTCGTGTGCGAGATGGCGCACAAGCCCATCGACGCGGAGCAGTTCTATCGCCGCGCCTATGCCATCGCCTCATGGTCGCTCAGTCCAGGGCACCCGATGGTGGCCACCGCCCGCGACAACCTGCGTGACTTCTGCGTGGCGCGCGGACTGCCGATCGAAGAATGGATGGACATGAACACCGGCGCGCACGTGGCGCCGCCCACGCCGGTCGCCGCCGCGGTGACACCTGAGATCGCCGTGGCACCCGCGGCCGCGCCGATCCCCGAGGCTGTGCCGGCGCCAACGCCACGACGGCCGATGGCGCCCGACCGCGTAGCCGCCGCGGCACCACGGCCACCACGGCCGGCGTCGCCCGCGGCCGGGCCGCGCTCCCGGCGCGGCCTCGGCGTGGCCATCGCAATCGTGGGAGTACTTGCCGTGGTCGCAGGCGCGCGCATGTGGCGCACGCCGTCGAGTAGCGGCGCCGCGCCGTCCGATGTGGCGCGCGTCGCCGACGGCATCGTCCCCACGCCAGCGGTCGATCGCGCGCCCGCTCTGGAGCCCGCGCCCGTCACGCCAGTGCCAGTCGCCGCAACGCCCGAGCCCGAACTGGTGCGCGACACCGCGCCATCCCGGCCCGCGGCGCCCGCGGGCGTGCGCGTGGTCACCGCTACCGTCTGCACGTCGCTCAGCACCGGCGCCGCTTGGCGCTGCACGCCAGCGGGTGACACCACCGCGCCTGGACGTCTCTCCTACTACACGCGCGTCGCCTCGCCGCGCGGCCTGCGCGTGCGGCACCGCTGGTATCAGGACGACCGCCTTCGCCAGGACGTGGCCCTGGGCATCAGCGCCAACGCCGTGGACGGCTATCGCACCTTCAGCCGGCACACCGTCGCGCCGGGCGAGTGGCGCGTGGAGATGCGCGGCGACAACGGCGCGCTTTTGGACGAGGCGCGATTCGTGGTGCGGTAGTCGCCGCGCTCGCGGCCCCCCGTCGCTGCAGGAGCGATCACTCGCCCTTCACGCGCTCGGCCAGCCAGCGCAGTTCGGCCAGCATGCCGTCGATGCGCTTCACGTAGGCCTGGTCCACGGCGTTGCCCTCGGCATCGAACGCGTCCTGCACCTTCGACACGGCCAGGGTCTGCGGCAGCACGAACGCTCCCATGTAGACCAGCACTGGCACGAGCTGCGCCCACGCGTTCACGCCGCCGTGACCACCGCCCGAGACGGTGACGAGCGCCACCGGCGTGCGCTTGAACTCGGGCACACCGACGGTTGGGTCGGCGCCTGGCTATGGCACTACTGGCGCCGCCGGCCGCGCAACCCGCTGCCGCCGTCGAGTGCTGCGACGGTCGCAAGAGCCGAGGAGGCCGAGGGCCGGAGTTCTCTAGTCCACTCGAGACGCGCGCTGCACGCCGAGTGGTTCGTCCGCTACCGCAGCCTGGGCGAGACACTCGCCACGATCTGGAGCTCGGTGCCGCACGTCGAGTCTGACCAGGCCGTCTTCAACGGCATCAAGCGAATCACGGCTCGAGCTGGCCTGCGCCTTCCAACGAGACCTCGCGGCCCCCGGCCCCGGCCTCTGGAGCGGTGACTGAGCCGCGGGAGTGATGCCAGTGTCGCGCCTGCGATTACGCTCACCGCTTGGCGAGCTTCCCTTTCCGCTCGGTAGTCTTGAGCAGCTTGAACGCATCCTCGATTCGCCAGCGGTCCACGAATGCGGCTTCGGAAACGATGCCGGTCCGCGCTGCACATGTCCGCAGACTCTCGGCCGGCAGTTCCTTCCCAACGAACAGGGCGAATCGCACACCCGGCACGTCGAAATGCTCGCCGCGAAGTAGACGAGCTGGTCAACTTCAAAGCCGGGTACGTCGCGGGCGGTGTACACACGGAGATCGGAGTTCTGGCCGGCGGGCTCTCCCTCGGCAAGGAGCTCCCTCAGCTGGAAGCTGCCGCCCTCCTTCCAAAGCCGCGGAATAGTCCAGCTCTCACCGCCGCGGCCGAGGCGGTCTTCGCATTCACGGCACAGAAGCGGCGCCTGGAGTTGGCGCGAGGTCAGGACGGTCGTGGCAGGGGTCATCTTGACTGCCTGGCCAGTACCTTGGCCGATCGCCTTGTAGATCGCCGCCGGCAGGAGGTGACTCGACTGCAGTTCCTGGTCCGGACGCAAGCAGAGGGCGCAAGCCCCGATGGGTGGCGGCATAGTCCGCCGTCCATTGCGCCTGGCCGCTAGGCTAGACGTCACCTAGCCGCAGCAGTGAGCCGCAGGTCCTCGTAGAACTTGCCGATCGGGAACGCGGACAGCTCTGCACGCCGCGCGGCATAAACGTCACGTGACACCGTCAGACCATCCTCGAGGTTCGTCACGATCGGGGAGGTCAGACGTCCGAGCATAGGACACCCGTCGGCAGTCAAATCTGTGGTCACCATCAACACGGCTTTCGTCTTCCAGTTGAGAGTCAACGTGTTGGCGCGACACACCGTGCGATGCACAGCACGCACCTCGTCGGCCGTCCACGCCTCAATGTCGTAGGTGAAGGACGACGCGATGACAGCCGACGTCGAATCCGCTTGAGACGGAATCGTGACCTCGGCGCGGCTCTCCTCGCAAGTGCCGGCGGATCGCAGACACTGAATCTCGCCGACGTTGATAGGTCGGGCGATGGTGTCGCCCTTCATGGTCCACGTGCCGGCCGCATCTGCGCCCCCTGGGCCGCCGACCACAAAGCGCATCGGCAAGCTGAGGTTCGACTCAGTCGCGATTGTCGCCAGGTAATTCAAGCGTTTCCACTCGGAGACTGTGAACCTGCCGTCGACCGCAAGGTTCGCGCGCCTCTCGAAGTCCACGAGCGCCGCGTAGAAGGCCGGGTCGTCGGCGGGATGGTCGGACGTTGAGACCTGCACGTCTAGCATCAGCTGTCGCAGCGCCTGCTTCACCAACAGGACTGCCGAAGCAACTCCTCGATCTCTGGCCGCCTGGTCATCGAAGCCGACTGCCGCGAGGGCGAGAAACACTATCGCGTCGAGGTTGCCGACGTTGTCGCCGCTCTGAGACTCGAGTTCGGCTTTCGTGGGCCACACGATTGCCGCGGGCGGTGGCGCAGCAAGACGCGACGGCGATGAGCCGGGTATAGGTCGGGACGGACTCTCGCACGCTGCGAAGGCCGCCACCATTCCGCACGCTGCTGCTACGCCCCATTCCATTCGCGTAGCCTAGCAGGACTGAAGACGATAGTAAGTATGAGCGCGGGGCCAGGGTGACGGAATCCTCATTAGCGGACGTGGACGACCCGTCTCTCTCGCCGTCGCACGAGCCCACAACAGGCGTACGGGGACAACGACGGCGGCGCGCACGAAGGCGCGGGCTGGTGGCTACAGATCGACGTCGGTCCACGGCGGGCCTCGACGATCTGATCGCGCGGGTCACCCGGGCCCGCTGGAGTCCGGCCGTGCTGCTTGAGGCCCTCGTGCAGGCCGAACTCGAGACGCGCACCACCCGGCGGATCGAACGCCAACTGCAGGCGGTGCGCCTGGGCCGCTTCAAAGCCCTCGCGGACTTCGAATGGGACTGGCCCAAGCAGCTCCACCGCGCCACCGTCGACCGCGTCTTCTCGCTCGACTTCATCGCCAAGGGCAAGAATGTCGTCCTCGTCGCGTCGCAAGGGCTTGGCAAAATCCTGCTGACCAAGAACCTCCTGCACCAGGCAGCGCTGGCGGGCCACTCGGCCCTCTTCGTCACCGCGTCGGACCTGCTGCTCGATCTGAACCGCCGGGACACATCGCGCGCTGGAGCGCCGGCTACGCGCCTATGCGCGGCCACAGATCCTCGCCATTGACGAGACCGGATACTTGGCCTGCGACGCCTACGCGGCGGACCTCGTGTTTCACGTCATCAGTCGCCGCTACGAGCAATGCTCCGTCGTCGTGACGACGAACCTGCTCTTCACACAGTGGGATACCGTCTTCCCGAATGCGTCGTGCGCGGTCGCGCTCATCGACCGGATCACGCACCATGCCGAGATCATTCCCATCGAGGGCGAGAGCTATCGCAAGCGCGAGGCCGCGCTCACCCAGAAGACGCGACGAGGAATCGCGTGAGCCCCGCACACGCCGCCAGGTCGATCACCCGTCCAGATTTCCACGATTCTTCATGGTCGGCAACATGACCGGCCCGTCGCGGCGCAAGGAGGCGCCGCGCCCGACGGACCAGGACGGGTAGCGCGGACGGTGGACGGTGCCGGACCCGTGGACGCCTGAAGAGCGGCGCCCACCGGTCCTTGTGAGCGCGCCGCCGGACGCCTTCTCGTACTGTCTGAAGACCAAGAACGGCACGGACTTGCTCTGGGGGGAACCCGCTCGTTACACTGCCCAACGTCTCAGCGTCGCTGCGCTCCGATCACGACCTGTAGTCCGAGTGATCACGATTCCTGGAACGGGCGATCACGATCCGCTGGAACGAGTGGTCACGATGCGTGAAATACGCACTGAACCGCATTCTACTGTTTCGACAAATGCTCAGACAGTCTGCTGACGAACACTCGCATCTCAGCCACCGAAATCACGGCGTGAAGCCCGGTGTCGTTCTTGTAGTCGAATGAGTGCACGGTCCCCGTCTCGGGCACCGGTTTGACGCGAAAGTGCGCTACCGCGTGCCTCAGATTTGCGACGAGGCCTCGCAACGTGTCTGGTCGGGGATTGGTCCCCGTCGGCCGGCCGGGATGCTTGATGGCGGTCTCGCTGATGCCCCATTTCGGAAGATCCGACAACGAATCCTGTGGAATCGCGGCGAGCATTGTTTCCTTGGGCACGACGAGCAGGCCCAGCAAGCAATTCACGATAAGGGTTGCGTCGTACGGCCCTTTGTAGTCCTGTACCAGCCGCAGGGTATGCTCGCTGAAAGATCGCTCAAAATTCGACAGGTAGCTCACGTGTCCTCGCTCTGCTCACGGTATGAGCTGGAACGCATGCAAGGCGACCGGCCTGGAGCGCAGCTTTCCCCGCCAAGCAGATAGCCCGAACGGAACCGCGCAGACTGCTGACTGGACGTTGGTCTCGAATCGAGGCAGTCGACGCTAGAGACGTCAGTCATGATGGCAGGAAGCGCGCCTGCCATGTGGTCAGCAGAGCGGCGACGAGGGCGCCTGTGCGCGCACATTCCGTGCGTCCGTGCCCCGCTGACGGCCTACAGTCGCCGGGGTCATGGCTTCCTTCATCGAGGAACGCAACCGGGGCGCCTGCCCTTGCGTCCTGCGCCGGCATGACGATGGCTGACGCGGTCAGCTTTTGGGCCCATCGATGCGGAGCAGTTCAACCGCCGGGCCTACGCCGTCGCCTCCTGGTCGCTCAGCGCAGGGCACCCGATGGAGGCCACCGCCCGCGACAACCTGCGCGACTTCTGCGTGGCGCGCGGACTGCCGATCGAAGAGTGGATGGACATGCGCACCGGCGCGCACATCACCCCGCCGACGCCGCCCACGCCCGCCGCCCGCCACGCGGCGTACAGGTAGCCGTGCCGATTGTCGCCGTGCTCGTCGTGTTCGCCGGACTGTTGGTCGCCCGCAACTGGCGCACTCCATCAAGCGACGGCGGCGCCTCCGCGAGCGCGGCAACGCCCGCGGGCACAGCCGCCACCACGAGTGGCCCCACGAATCCCTCCCCAGTCGCCGCAACGCCCGCGCCCGAACCGGTGCGCGACACCGCGCCATCCCCGCTCGCGGCCGACGCGCTGCAGGGGGCGATCACTCGCCCTTCACGCGTTCGGCCAGCCAGCGCAGTTCGGCCAGCATGCCGTCGATGCGCTTCACGTAGGCCTGGTCCACAGCGTTGCCCTCGGCATCGAACGCGTCCTGCACCTTCGACACGGCCACGGTCTGCGGCAGCACGAACGCGCCCATGTAGACCAGCACCGGCACGAGCTGCGCCCACGCATTGACGCCGCCGTGACCGCCGCCCGACACGGTGACGAGCGCCACCGGCGTGCGCTTGAACTCCGGCAGGAAGTAGTCGAGCGCGTTCTTCAACGCGCCCGGGTAGCCGTGGTTGTACTCGGGCGACACGATGACGATGCCGCTCGCGCCGGCGATCGCGGCACCAAGCGCCGCCAGGCCCGGCGGGGGCGGATCGATGCGGCCCAGCCGCTCTTCCATCACCGGCAGCTGGATCTCGGCCAGGTCGGCGAGCTGCGGCTCGATGCCCGGCATGGCCGCCAGCCGCTGCATCACGAACGTGGCCACGCGGCCGCTCATGCGGCCACGACGGACGCTGCCCAACACCACCAGGATTCGCATCAGATCGCCTGCCTCAACAACTGACGCACTTGTGGTTGTTGATGGCTCCCAAGCGCTCGAGCAGCTCAATCGTCTCCGGGTAGGGCTGCACGCGCTGCACGGGGCCGTTGGCCATGTCCACGGTGGTCTGGCCGGTGCGGGCCACGGTCTTCACGTCGGCGCCCTTCGACACCAGATACTTAATGAGCGTGACGTCGCCGCGCGAGGCGGCGTGGTGCACGGGGGTGTAGCCGTTGTGGTCACGGGCGTTCACGTCGGCGCCGAGCGTCTCTATCAGGAACTGCACCGCTGGCACCCAGCCATCCGGCACGTGGCGGTGCGTGTTGCCGGCAAAGCCCAGGCCGTAGCCGACGCCCGAGGCCGCGTGAATGGCGGCGACGGCGGGACCCGACCACGGAATCGGCGCCAGCCCCGAATGGTCGGGCAGACTGGGATCCGGGCCGCCCTCCTCGTAGCGCTCCGGCACCTTGGCGGTGCGGATGTTCGGATCGGCGCCGTATTTCAGCAGCAGCCGCATGGCCGGGATGTCGAGGGTGTAGGCAGCCAGCCAGAAGGCGGTGGCGCCGGTGCGATCCACGCCCAGCAGATCCCGGTTGTAGGTGGTGTACCAGAGCGTCTTCGTGAGCCGCGCGTTCACGTCGGAGCCGGCCTTCAGAAAGCGCTCCACCAGATCGAGGTAGTCCACCGACTGCTGCATGTAGTAAGCCGGCTGCGGATGCCGCGCCTTGGGCGCCCACTGCATGTTCAACACGCCGTAGAGCGGCGTGGCGCCGGCGTCGCTCGCCAGCCGCACGTCGCCGCCGCGCTCGAGCAATGCGGCCGCCAGGTCGAAATGGCCGTTGATCGTGGCCATCAGCAGGGGGCTCGTGCGGTCGCCGGCACTCACCTGGTTGAGGTTGGCGCCCAGGTCGAGCAGCGCCAGTGCGGCGTCGCGCTTGCCGTCACGCACCGCGAGCAGCAGCGCGGTGAGCCCGCCGTGCGAACCCACCAGGTCAGCATAGCCGACGGGCTCTGGCTCGCCGCCGTCGTCGACGGCCGCTCGAGCCGCGCGGGCCGCGGGCGCGACCGCCGCACGGCCCTCGATCGTGGCGAGCTGTGCGGCGCGCTCGCGCTGCAAGGCCGCGACGCGCTGATTGCGCACGCGGCTCTCGGCGCCGTCTTCGCGATTCCGGGCGCTCACGTCCACGACCTTCGCCGACATCGACAGGTCGGCGCCGCGCGCCGCCAGCACCCGCACCACGTCGGCGCGTCCGGCCGCGGCCGCGAACATCAGCGGCGTCTGGCCCCATTGCGGCTCGCGCGCGTCAACCGCCGCGCCGGCATCAATGAGCGCGGTGACCGCAGCGGCATTGCCCGCCGCCGCCGCGAAATGAAGGGCCGTGGCGCCAGTGGTCGTGGTGGCCGAGGCCGGTGCGCGCGCCTTCAAGAGCGCTGTGACGACGTCGGCATGACCGCCGCGGGCCGCCAGATGCAGCGGCTGGTAGCCGCCAAGACGCGTGACCGCTGAGGGCTGGGCGCCGGCGGCAAGCAACCATGCCACCACGTCGCGCTGCCCGCGTTCTGCGGCCCAGTGCAGCGCCGTCATCCCGTCGCCCGCCGCGCGGTTCACGTCCGCGCCCCTGGCGAGCAACCCGCGCACGGCGCCCGCGTCTCCTCCTCGGGCGGCCTCCAGCAGTGCTCCGGAAGCCGGCGCCACGGGCCCGGCAACGGCGCCCGCGCGCACGGCGGTCTGCCGCCCGGCGCTGAGCGGCGCCGACAGGGTCAGCAGCGCGACGCTGGCCGCGGCGGCGGTGAGGCGACGTCGAACAGAGGTCATGACCACTCCAGTGCCCCTACAGCGAGAAGGGGGCGGTCGAATCGCCGAACTGCGTGACGTCGTCGAGCCCGGCCATGTGCAGCGCGCTCAGCATCACGTTGGCCATCGGCGTGCCGGCCCCGGTCCGATGGTGCACGTTGCCCGCAAGCCGGCCCTGCGCGCCGCCCAGCAGCACGAGCGGGCAGCGCTTGTGGTTGTGCACGTTGCCGTCGCCCATCGGCGAGCCGTAGACGATCAGGCTCTTGTCGAGCAGCGTCTGATCGCCTTCCTGAATCGACTGCAGCTTCTCCATGAAGTACGGCAGCAGGCTGACGTGATAGCGGTTGATCTGCGCAAACTCGGTGACGCTCGCCGGTTTGTTGCCGTGGTGCGACGAGGGGTGGAAGCCCTTCGACACGCCGCTCTCGGGATACACGCGGCTCGACGCGTCGCGCCCCATCTTGAACGAGAACACGCGGGTGACGTCGGCCTGGAAGGCGAGCGCCTGCAAGTCGAACATCAGCTTCACGTGCTCGTCGAAGGAATCGGGCACGCCCGACGGGGCACCCGGCAGCTCGCGCGCATCGCCCGTACCGTTGCGGGCCTCGACGCGCTGGATCCGGCGCTCGATCTCGCGCACGTTGTCCAGGTACTGCCCCATGCGCTGGCGATCGCTCGGGTCGAGCGTGCGGTTCAGGTCGGCCACCTGGCTGGTCACGTAGTCGAGCACGCTGGTCGTGGCCTTGCGCCGCGCCGCGCGTTCCCGGGTGGAGCCGCCGGCGCCGAAGAGCTGATCGAAGGCCATGCGCGGATCGCGGATCATCGGCAACGGATCGGTGGGCGACGCCCAACTGATCATGTCGGTGTAGACGCACGAGTAGCCGTAGGCGCAGCCGCCCGCCTGGTCCACGTTCTCGATGCACAGCTGCATCGAGGGAATCGGCGTGTCCTGCCCGAAGCGCTGGGCGTAGAGCTGGTCCATCGAGATGCCGGCGCGCACGTCAGAGCTTTCGGTCTGGCGTGGATGCGCCTGCGTGAGGAACACCGCGCTCGAGCGGAAGTGGTCGCCGCCGATTTCCGGCTGCGTGACCGCTTCGGCATTGCGCACGTCGGTGTCGCTCACGATCGTGGTGTACTTGCGGAAGCCTTCGAGCGGGCTGAGCGATGTGGGGGCGAGGTCGAACTCACGGCCGGCAGTCGCCGGCGACCACAGGTGCTGCTCGGCGCCCCACGGGCTGCTGCCGGCAGAGCCGTGCACCATCTCGATGCACACGAGGCGCGGACGGCTGAGCGAAGCCGCCGTAGCCGTGCCTGCCAGCAGGCCGCGCGCCGGCACCATCGCGTCGAGGAACGGCAGCGCCACGGTGGCGCCAAGGCCCCGCAGCATCGTCCGGCGCGCCACGTGTTTTCCAGTGATGAAGGACATCGTCGGCTCCTCTTGATCTCGAATGCTACGGTCGATCAGCGCGGCGCCGGGGCCGCGCTGGTGGGCGGCAGCGGGTCGGCTGCCTTCATACGGAAGGCCGGGCTCTGCACGATGCCGCGCACGAACGCGGGCAGCGTGTAATTCGCGTCAGCCGCCTGCGCCACGATCCGGCGCACCATCGGCATGTCGCCAGGCGCCAGACGGCGTCCGAGCGCATAGGTGGTCAGGTTCTCGGCAAAATTCTGCACGAGCACGCGCGAGCGCTTCATGAGCGCCGCCTGCAGGTCGGCCGCGCTCGCAAGCGGCGTGCCGTCGTAGAGCGCGCTGGCCGGATCCACCGGCATGCCGTTGTCCTTGATGCGCCAGGCGCCGGTGACGTCGAAGTGCTCGAGCGCGAGCCCGATCGGATCGATCATCCGGTGGCACGACATGCACGCCGGGTTCTTGCGGTGCTGCTCCATCCGCTCGCGCACCGTGCGCATGCGGCCGCCTTCCGACTCGGGCGTCTCGTCGAGCGCCGGAATGTTCGGGGGCGGGGCCGGCGGCGGGGTGCCGAGCAGCACCTCCATGACCCACTTGCCGCGCAGCACGGGCGACGTGCGTTCGGCTTCCGAGGTGAGCGTGAGAATGCTGGCATGGCCGAGGATGCCGCGCCGGCGGGCATCGGGATAGGCGACCCGCCGCATCTCTGGCCCAACCACGCCCGGATAGCCGTAGTGCTTGGCGAGCCGCTCGTCGACGTAGGTGTAGTCGGCGGTGAACAGGTCGGTCACGGGGCGGTTGTCGCGCAGGATCTGCCGGAAGAAGACTTCGGTCTCGCGCCGCATCGACACCTTCAACTGCTCGTCGAAGTCGGGATAGGAGCGCACGTCGGGGTGGATCTTGTCGAGGTCCTGCAGCCGCAGCCACTGGCCGGCAAAGCGCGCGCCGAGCACGTCGGCCCGCGGATCGGCGAGCATGCGCGTGACCTGCTTCTCGAGATCCACGGGGCGCGACAGGCGGCCGGCTTCGGCCACGCGCATCAGCTCGGCGTCGGGGCCCGACGCCCACAGGAAGAACGACAGGCGCGAGGCGAGGTCCACGTCGCTGAGCGCGTAGGTCTCTCCCGCCCGGCTGGCCGTGGGGCGTTCCTCGAAACGGAACACGAAGCGCGGGCTGGCCAGGATGCCCTCGAGCGCCATGCGCACGCCCTCTTCGAAGCCGCCGTCGGCCAGCCCCTGCTTGTAGAGCGACAGCAGCGCGTTGACGTCACGCTCACTGGCGCGGCGCCGGAACGCCTGCGACGCCAGCGTGGAGATGATGCGGTGCGCGCACCCGGTCTGCTGCGCCGGAGTGGCCGGCGCGCACATGAAGATGCGGGCGCGGCTGGGCGTGGCGGACACGCCGGTGGCCTCGAACGGACCGGTGATGGCCAGGTCGCGCAGGTGCGGCAGCGTGGTGAAGCCGTAGGCGTCGGCGATGCTGGTGCTGGCGATCGACCACTCGAGCGGCGTGATGAGATCCTGCACCGGGCCCTCGAACCGCCGCACGAAGGCGGCCGACACGCGGTGCGGTCCGGCGGTGATGGTCACGGGCTCGGTACGCAGGTCGACGCCGTCGGGGTCCGAGCTGTTCATCCACCGGTCGACGTCGAGCAGCGCCACGCGCGCGCCGTCCACCGACAGCTCCACCTGTTCGGGCGCCTCGGCGGTGTGCAGCGCGGCGCGGCCGTTGCCGTAGAGCGCGCCCGTCGTCTCGTGGTAGAACGACACGCGGAAGCGGTAGGCGCCGTCGGCCGGAAACGTGTGCACGACCGACAGGCCGCCGCGCGTGCCGTGGGGCGCGCCCTCGACTTGCTCGCGCTGCGACGTCAAGCGCGAGACCGGGTAGCTGGCCTCGCGCGCGGCGGCGGTGCGATCCCCGACGGCGAGCCGGCTGATCTCGGCCGCCGCCGTGAGGTACGACTGCATGGCGGTTGCCGACATGAGCTGCGCGTCGGCGATGTTGTCGAAGTTGGCGCTCTTGGTGTCGAGCGGCAGGTAGGCGCCCGCATTGACGTCGAGCCCGACCAGGTCGCGCACGGCGCGCGCGTATTCCGTGCGGTTCAAGCGCTGGAAGGTGCGGCGGCCCGGTGCCGACTCGCCCGCCGCCGCGTCGGCGGCCGCTTCCAGGGCATCGGCCAGGGCATCGAGGGCGCTGTCGGCCGGACGGCGTCCACCGGCCGGCGGCATCTGGCCGGCGCGCACCTTGCGGATCATCTTCTCGGTGACGTCGAGCGCGTCGGCGGCCTTCGCGACTTGATAGCTCGAGAGGCTGAGTCCACCCGCCTTCGCGCGGTCGTTGTGGCACCCCACACACGATTGCTCGACCACGGCCTGCGGGGCGAGCGTCTCGGCCTCTTGCGGCGCTGGCGAAGCCGCCGTAGACGCCTGCGAATGAGACGCCACGAGACGCGGTGGCGCGTCGGACATCGCGGCGACGACGGCGCCAGCCATCAGCACGGCCAGGGCGCGGAGCGCAAGGGCGAGCATCGCGGTCATGTGATGGGGGAATAGTAGCAGCTTGCCGGGCGCGCGGGGAGCCCCTCAGTAGAGCACGGCGGCCTCACCGCGCTCGGCGATGAGACGTTCGAAGTGGGCCACGATCAGGTCGCGGCGCGCCAGCACAGCGGCGATCTCGCCGCCCGTCAGGTGGCGCTCCACCGCGTCCTTCAGGGCCGGCTCGGTCAGCGCCCTCAGGCGCGTCAGCAGCGCGCGCGCGCAGCCGTTCAGCGCCTCGATTTCCTTCAGCTCCTTCTGCAGGCGAAACGCCCGCGTGAAGTCGAGCATGATGACCCGCCAGTCCTTGGTGTAGACGAGATTTCCCTTGTTGCGATCGGTGTCGCGCACGAGTGCGGTAAAGACCCACATGGACTGGCGCTGGCGCGCGAAGTCGACCGACCCCGTGGGGGGCTGGGCCCCTTTGGCCTCGCGTTCCTGTTCGTCCATCAGCACGTCGTCCATCCACCAGGCGAGCGCGCCGATCTTGCCGTTGATGTGCCGCTCGACGGTGGGCGGCATCATCTGCGCGAGGCCGAGCAGCCTCGACAGGCGCCACGCCGCGATGTTGTAGCGGTAGTGATCGACGAAGAGCCGCTCGCCGGCACGGCGCCGGCCGCTCTGCCGGTCCTGCATGGTGGTGCCTTCGGCCACGCTCTGAAACGCCGCGTCGTGCGTGATGGCGCCGTCGCTCAGCGTCACGCGCAGCGCGCCGGTGATGCCCTTGCCGATGGGCCGGCTGGCCACGACCTTGGCGGTGCGCAGGAACGCGAGCTGGGCCTCGGCATCGAGGGCCTGTCCGAAGGCGGGTCCGGCGAGCGCGAACACCACGGCCAGTGCCGCGAGCGCGCGCGAGGGGTGCCTGGATGGCATGACCGTCATGACGGTCGCCATCCTGACACACATCAGTGGTCGGCGGCAGCCTTGGCGGAGGCGGGCCTGATAATCGCGTAGGCCGGCAGGCCCACGGCCTTGAACCGCTTCATCAGGTCCACCGCCGGCGCTTCGTCGGGCTGTTCGGCCTGGAACTTGACCTTCACGTAGCCGTCGAGCGCCTGCACGACCGCCGGGTCGGCGAGGGTGGTCTTGTCCATGGTGAGACAGTTCTTGCACCAGGTGGCCCACATGTCGATGAGCACCGGCTTGCCTTCGCGCTCGGCCGCCGCCAGGCCCGCGGCCAGCGACGAGTGCCAGCCTTCCTTCAGCTTCGCTTCCACGCTCGACGACACCTCGGCGGCGTCGACGAACTGATTGGCGAGGAGGCCGTAGGCCAGATAGCCGTAGTAGACCGCCGTGCCCAGGATGAGCACACCGAAGCCCTGCTTCACCCGCACCATCCACGGCCCGGGTTTGGGCAGCGAGGCCAGGCCGGCGCCGGCAATCGGCCACGGAATGGCCATGCCGATGCCAAGGAAGAACGGCAACGCCAGCGCGAGGCTCGTGCCGGTCGCGTAGAGGTTGCTGGCAAAGAGCACCACTTGGATGACTACCGGTGCCACGCAAGCGCCCGCCAGCAGCGCCGCCACGGCGCCCATCGTGAAGGCCAGACCGAAGCTGCCGCGCACGCCGCCGCCGACGCCCCCCGAGAAGCGCGAGAAGTCGATCTCGAATACGTCGAACATCGCCAGGGCGAGCGCCACGAAGAGCACCGCGATGCCCAGGTTGAACCACGGCGAGGCGTTGATGGTGCCGAAGGTGCTGGCCGTGAGCACCACCACGAGGCCGAGCACGCCGTAGACGAAGGCCATCGCGCCGCCGTAGGTGAGCCCGAGCAGGAAGCCGCGCTGCCGCGACCCGGCCTGCGCGCCCGCGCCGATGATGGCGAGGTTGATCGGAATCATCGGCAGCACGCACGGCGTGAGGTTCAAGGCGAGGCCGCCGATGAGCACGAGCAGCAGGATGGCGATCGGGCCGCGGCCCTCGAACAGCCCCTGCTCGGTGATGCCGGCCTCGGCGTTGCCGATGAACGTCATGAAGTCCGAGGTGCCGAGGTAGCCGCCGGTCGTGGCCACGACCGTGAACGTCTCGAGCGCCGCCAGGCCGTCGCCCGCGGCGGGGACGGGGGCGGGCGATGCGGCGCCGCCACCGGGCGCGAACGACGGCGCCGGCTGCGCGGGCGCCTCGCCCGTGCCGAAGGCAATCGCGCCAAGCACCGCGGCGTGCTGGGCAGCCACGGCCGTGCTGGCCGGCACCACGTCGAGCGTCCACTCACCCTTGGCGGAGGCGGGCGCAAAGCACACCTTGTCGTTGCAGGCCTGGTAGCGCAGCGTGAACGGCACCGGGTGCGCGCCTGGCGCCACGTCGGCCGCCACGCTCATCTGCACGCCGACGGTGAACTCGCGATCGAACACGAGCAGCGGCTCAGGCAGGCCTTCTTGGGGGAAGTCCACGCCCTCCGGAAACACCACTTCCACGCCGCGCACGCCGGTCGGCGGCTCGAGCAGCAGCTCGGTGGGGATGAGGGCCGGATCGCGCGGCTTGTTCGACTGCACGTGCAGCCCCTCGGGCAGCGTGACCTGCAGCGCGGCACGCACGGTGCTGCCGGCCGCGACCCGATCGCTGCCGACGAGCGCGACGAGCTGCACCGGCACGCGGCGCAACTGGGCGGCGGCATCCGCGGCCCCGAGCGCCACGAGCGCCACGAGCACCGCAACCATGGCCAGCGCGCGGCCGGCGGGGGGAACGACTGATCTCAGCATGGCTCTCTCGATAGTAACCCGCGCCCGCTCGGACAGGCCGGCTCTCGTTCGATGCCGCGAGGCGCCGGGGGTTCCGCGGCTCAGTCCGGCACGCGCCAGAACGGCGGCACGGCGCGCGTCGTCTCGCGGATGATCGCCACGGCCGCACGCCGGTCCGCGGGCGAAGGTCCGCCGGGACGGCTGGCCGCGGACGGGTCGGTGAGCCGCGCGTAGACACGCCGGTAGATGTCGGTCCGCACGGTGGCTGGCAGCGCGTCGAACGCCGGGCCCTGGATGAGATAACTCACCGGATAGCGGAAGAGGCGCGTGCGCAAGTCGAACTCGCGCAGCGACCGGCCCTGCGCGTCCGTCGGACCGCGGGCCGCGAAGGTGGCGGCGAAGGTCGAGACGCCCTCCACGGCCCCGGGCAGCCGCACCTCATCCACGAAGGTCATGTAGTCCACGAGGTCTGCCAGGTCGGCCGCGAGCCCGGCATTCGCCAGCGGCGCGCCCGGGCTGGTTGCCTCGGCCACGCGCGCCTGCCAGGCCACGCGGGTCAGCAGATTCTGCATCTGCGTCTGATGTTCGAGCGTCATGAGCGCCACGATGTCGCTCGTCGGCGCCAGGTAGGCCGAGGCATCGACCAGTCCGACCAGCGCGGTGAGGTTGCGTGGCACGTCGCGCACCAGCGCAGTCCGGTCGGCGGGGCTGGCCGCCACGGCATTGGCCCGGCTCGGCGGCTCGCCGCGGCGCGCGGTCACGAACCAGCCGCCCCACCGCTCGGCAAACGGCGACCGGTGATCGGTGATGATGGCCGTGTCGTCGCGGAGCGGCGCGCCGCCCGGCCCGGGCACGACCGAGCCCACGAACACGCCGGGGACCCCCGCGGTGTTCGGACCGTGATGGCACTTCAGGCAGGTGTGACTGGCGGTGAAGGTCGGTGCGCCACCGGCGCCTACCGTCAGCGCGTAGAACGCGGGGCCACGCGCGGCATCGAAGGCAATCGCCTCGAGGCCAGGTGTGCCGGGCACGTGGGCCACCATCACATCGTCGCGGAAGTAGATCGCCCGCGGGCGCGCTGGCGAGATGTGTGCGGCCTGCACGCTGGTCTTCGAGAAGACCAGCAACTGCGAGTCGACTGGCACGTCGAGCGCCGCCAGCACAGCGCGCAGAGCGCCCTGCCCGTGATCGCCCGGTCCGCCGACGCCGCGCGCGAGCGTGACCTCACCGCGTTCAAGTCGCGCCGCCAACCGCGCCACCGCGTCGCCGGCCGGCGCGATAGCGGCCACGGCCGGATGGTCCGCGGCGATGAGTGGTTTGTACGGGCGCACCGGCCCTTGCGCCGAGAGCAGTGCCGCCGCACACACCGTGAGCAGCGACCCGCCGAGCGCCGCGCGGCGGATCGCCCTGTTCATCCGCCGAGTCTACTCAAAACTCGAACCGGAACCCGAGCTGAACGGCGCGTGGGTCGAGCGTGGCGATGCTGCGGTTGAAGTGCGTGCCGTTGACGATGTTGACGTTCGACACCGGGTTGCCGTTGGTCAGGTTGTAGGCGTCGAGCATGACGCCGACAGGGTAGCGCCCGAACACCACGGCGTGTCCAGGCGGACGTCGAGAATCGGCACCGTCTCCGAATATTGGTTGTCGAGGTCGTCGAGGAAGAACTGCACGGTGCCGGCATTGGGCAGGCTGGTAGAGATGACGCGGGTGAAGCCGTAACCGCTCTGCACGCGGTAGTTCACCCCGACGCCGATGTCGTACTTGAACACGTAGCGGCCGGCGAGGCGGGCCTGCCAGTTGGTGGTCTCCGAGGCTCGGACAGTGCGAATTCCAGCACCCGGCGTCTGGTGCGTCTACGTCCCGGCTCAGCCTTGAAGCGTAGCTACGGCCTAGCTACGGCCTTCGCGCTACGGCGCCGGGCGGCGGAACAGAGCCACGCGCACGGCCTTGCCGCGCACGTGTCCGGCCATGGCGGCGACGACGGCAGCACGCGTCGCGGCGGGCGACTGCCCCACTGCCGGCACATCGATCCAGCCATCGAGCGCGAACACCTCGAACACGTAGTGATGGGCCGGTCCCGAGGCCGGAGCCGCCGGTCCGCGGTAGCCCGGTCCGGTGGCGCTGATTTGGCGGGGGCCATCGGTTGGCGCCGGCGGCGTACTGCCACCAAACCGCGGCGACGCGGGCGGTGCGTTGCCCGGCGGCACACCGGCGGGAAGCCCGGCGCGCGTGGCAGGGATGTTCCACACGAGCCAGTGCAGCGTGTCCTCACTGGTGGCGGGCGCGACCTCGTCGAGGTCGCGCATCACGAGCACGTAGCTCACGACACCGTCGGGCGCGCCGGTCCACGTGAGCGCCGGCGACACGTCGCGGCCCGCCTGCGAGTGCGCCAGTGGCAGCGCCCCGCCATCGGGCCATGCCGGCGAGTCGAGCGTCATCACCTGCACGCCGCGCGCCCGGGGCGGAGGCGCCGGAGCGGCGGGCGGTGGCGGTTGAGCCGAGGCCGTGCTGGCCGTGGCCAGCACGAGCGCGACGGTGACGAAGAGTTGCCTCATCATCGCGCTCCCTACTTGAACGACGCCGGTTGCGTCGTGCGCCACGCGTCGTAGCGGCGGCGCAACGTCTTCACAGGGTTCAGGTTCTCGCCCGCGCCGGCCTTGATCTGTTGCGGGCCGCGGTCGGGTCCGGGCTGTGAGACGGTGAGATAGAGCGCGTACGTGCCGTCGTTGTGCGACGTACCGCTCGTGTCTGCCGACTCGGCCATCAGAATGTAGGCCACATGCGCCGTGCGGCCGTCACACGGCACCGGCGGCGGCGAGCCGTCGCTCGGCCAGGGCGGGCACGTGCATCGACTGTCGCCGCCCGAGCCGTCGGCCGCGTCCATGGCCGCCATCACGCGGTCGGTCAAGGCGCCAGTCGTCTTCAAGAACGCCTGCACGGCGTTCGGCATCACGTTGCCAGCGCGCAGGATGTTGCCCTGAATCGAGTAGTAGATCTCGGTGCCGGGCACCTGTCCTTGCAGGTCCTGCGCGACGTAGCCATTGCCGAGGCCCGAATGCCCCGCCTGCCGGCCCTGCAGATCGAGGATGCCGAACTGCCGCGTCTGGAAGGCGGGGTCGGTGCTCAGCAACTCGATGATGCGGTTGGGGTCGGTGCCCTTCTGCAGTTCCCGGAACACCAGCATCTGGTTCGCATGAGTGCCGTCCACGCCGGCCTGACACGCGGCCACGCCCTTGCCCGGCACGACCACCGCCTGCACGCCCATCAGGAACTGATCGTCGCGGTCCACGCAGGTGGCCGAGGCAATCACCACCCGGCCAGTGCCCTTGTCCACCGCGATGACCGACCAGGTGGCCCACGCCGGCGACGGCAGTGCCGCCAGCAACGCAACGACAACGAGCGCGGCTCTCATGGCCAGCATGATATCCGGTAGACTGCGCGACAGAGACTGACGGCGCGTCCTGGGCGTGCCGCATCACCGGCACGCGCGCCGACTACATGCCGCCCGACAAGCAGGGCGAGGCAGTTGGACATTGGCGAACCCGAGCCCCGAGCCCCTGTGTCTTCAGCCCCAGGTCCCTGGTCCCTATGTCCGAAACAGAATTCACCATCACCTGCCCTTACTGCGGCGAAGAGGTCGAAATCTACCTCGAGCCCGACACGCGCGGCGTGCTCATACAGGATTGCGAGGTGTGCTGCAATCCCTGGCAGTTGCGGGTCGTGAGCGACGGCGACGACCGCTCCGTGGACGTGAGCCGGGCCGACGGCTCGGAGTAGCCGCTACTCCTTCGGCGCCGGCGGCGTGACACTGGCGGCGGGCCGCGTGCCCGTGAGAATCCACCGCTGCATCCGCCGGCCGTTGCCGGCCTCGCCGGTGTACATGCGGTTCTTCGAGTCGATGGCGATCATGTGCGCGCGGATGAACTCGCCCGCCTGACGGCCGGGCTTGCCGAAGCGGTCGAGGATCGCCAGATCCTTGCGCCGCAGGATCCACACACGCATGTTGGTGCCGTCCATCAGGTAGAGGATGCTCTGCTCGGGGTCGCGCGACACCTGAAGGCTAAAGCCGCTGCCCGAGCCGCCGGTTTCCGGACGCACGAACTTCTCCATCAGGTATTCGCCGTTCTGCCGGAACACCTGGATGCGGTTGCCGCGGCGGTCTGACACGTAGATCAGTCCGTCCTTCGTGCCTACGAGGCCGTGCAGCGTGGAGTACTCCTGCGGCGGGGTGGCCACCTTCACCGGGTACTCATATTTCTCCGTGTCCGTGGGCCGCTTGCCGTAGGCGCCCCAATGGCGCAGGTACTTGCCGGTGCCGGCGTTGTAGACGACCACGCGCTTGTTGATGTAGCCATCCGCGATGAACAGCTCGTTGGTCTTCGGCTCCACGTAGAAGTTGGCGGGGCCGCCTAGGTGATCGGGGTCGTTGCTGCCCTTGTTGATGCCCGGCTCGCCGATTGTGAACACGTGTGTGCCGTCCTTGGTGAACTTCATCACGTGCATGCCGTCGCTCGTGCCCATCCACACGAACCCGTTATGGTCGATATAGATGCCGTGCTCCTGGCTGAACCAGGTGTAGCCCGCGCCGGGCCCGCCCCACGCCTGCAGCACCTTGCCTTCGGGACCGAGTTCGAGCACCGGTGGCGCCGGAAAGCAGCAATCGGCAATCGGCGGCTTCACCGCCGCGCCGATCTCCTGCGGGGTCAGGCTCGACGGCATGTGGATCACCCACAGGTGATCGTTCTCGTCGGCGAACAGGCCACGGATGTCGCCCAGAATCCAGTCGTTCGGCAGCGTCGGCGGCCACGTGGGATCGACCACGTAGATGGGCAGGGCGTCGGCCGTGGGCGAACCTGGCGCCACCTTCGCGAGCGCGCCCTGCGCCGCGACGATGACGGGAATGAACAGCAGCGCCGCGAGTGCCACACCGGTCCGTGAATGCCTCATGATGGTCGGGCTCCTGTCGCGCTCGGCGCGCCCTGGACGTCCGATAGACGCGCGGCCGCGACGGAGGATATCACTCGCATGACGCTCAACCGCGGCTTCACCTATCGCGCGCGGATCGGGCCCGAGGCGGCAGGCCGGCGCGTGCGCGACCATCTGGCGACAACCTACCGCCACTCCGACGCGGCGACCTGGCAGGCGCGATGCGAGGCTGGCGAGGTGGAACTCGACGGCCGCGTGGCCACCGGTGACGAGACGCTGCAGCGCGGCCAGCACCTGGCCTGGCATCGCCCGCCCTGGGACGAGCCCGACGTGCCGCTCAGCGTCGCGCTCGTCTACGAGGACGCCGACCTCGTGGCCGTGGCCAAGCCGTCCGGGCTGCCGACGATGCCGGCCGGCGGATTCCTCGCACACACGCTGCTCACACTCGTACAGGCGCAGTGGGGCGACGTGCACGCGCTGCACCGTCTGGGCCGGTGCACGTCGGGCCTGGTGCTCTTCGCCCGCACGCGGGAGGCTGCGGCCGTGCTGTCGCAGGCGTGGCGAGCGCATGCGGTCACCAAGTCCTACCGCGCACTTGTCGACGGCCAGCCCGCGTGGGACACGCGTGCCATCGAGGTGCCGATTGGCCCGGTGCCGCATCCGGTGCTGGGCACGGTGTATGCCGCAAGCGACGAGGGCCGGGCAGCGCACAGCGTGGCCAAGGTGGTGGAGCGGCGCACCGGTGGCACGCTCGTCGATGTGCAGATCACGACCGGCCGGCCGCATCAGATCCGCATCCATCTGGCGGCGGCGGGACACCCGCTCGCCGGCGACCCGCTGTATGCCGTGGGTGGCCGCCCGCGCGAGGTGGCGCCGGGTCTGCCCGGCGACGGCGGCTACTTGCTGCACGCCCACCGGCTGAGAGTGGCGCATCCGCGCGGCACCGGCCCGCTCCATCTGGAGGCGCCGCCGCCCGACGCCTTATGTCCGCGGTGACCGCCCTACTCGTCGTGGCTGCCGCCCCGGCCGCGCGCGCCCTTCACGTCGGCGCGATGCTTCTTCGACGTGAGCCGGCGCTCCTTGGCGGCTCGACCGGGCCGGGTGGGCCGGCGTGATTTGGGCCGCACGGCGGCCTGTTGGACGAAGGCCACGAGCCGCGCCCGCGCGGCCTCACGGTTCTGCGCCTGCGTGCGGTGCTCGCGGCTGTCCACGAGCAGCACGCCCTCGGCCGTCATCCGGCTGCCGGCAATCGCCACGAGACGGGCTTTCACGTCGGCGGGCAGCGTCGAGGCCGCCACATCGAAGCGCAGCTCGACGGCGGTCGACACCTTGTTGACGTTCTGCCCGCCCGGACCGGACGCGCGCACGAAGCGCTCGTCGAGTTCGCGCTCGTGGATGACGATGGTCGCCGTTACCTGGATCATCGTCTCAGCCCTTCACGTCGAGAAAGGCGCGCATGCCCGCGAGCTCCGCCTCGAGCGCCCGCGCGAAGGCACGGTCGCGGGGCGCGCGCCCGGCCACGTAGCCGAGCGACGCCTGCAGCGCGCCACCGGCAACCGACAGGTTGCCCCAGCCGATCACCCGGTCACGCCACAGCAGGGGCATCGCGTAGTAGCCGCGGGTGCGTTTGGCGGCCGGGGTGTAGGCCTCGAAGCGATAGGCCCAGCCCCAGAAGTGCTCGAACCGGCGCCGGTCCCACACCACCGGATCGAACGGGGCGAGCAGGCGCACCGGCGTGTCGCCCTCGGTGTCGGCCAGGGCCGCATCGGGCGCTTCCTCCGCCGGCCAGAACCACTCCACGCCCTCGACGCGCGCGCGGCCCAGCCGCGCCTTGGCGCGCGCAAGCACGGCGCGCAACTCGGGCCGCCACTGCGGCGCGGCGAGGCGCAGTCGCGCCACCAGCCACGCCAGCGTGGGCGCGGGCACGGGCGCGTAGAGGCGCATGGCCACATCCAGGAGCGCGTCCTGACGGCCGCGTCGCGCCACGGCATCGAGCGGCGGCGTCGGCCGGTCGCGCGCCAGCTCGCGCGGCGCATAGAGCCGGATTCCGGCGTGGCGGCCGGCCACGCGCAGCACGCCCCGGTAGTGCAGGTGGTCGAGCACATGCGTGGTCGCGCTCGAGGAGCCGCCCCAGTAGTTGGTGACGACGCCACGCGCGAAGTGCCCGTCCACGTCGCGGGGGTGCGCCTGGCCTCGGTCGCGCACGAATCCCAGCACGGCGTCGGCGGTGCGCTTCCCCGGCGACGGCCACGCGCCGAGCTTGCCGCGCGGATGCATCAGGGCCTGCGCGGTGCGCGTCATGAAGCCGTAGTTGACGAAGAAATCCTCTTCCACGTCGAGGCTGGCGTAGTGCCGCTCGAGATCGCCCGCCCGGTAGCCGGCGACGCGGTGCCGCAGCACGAGATCCTGCGCGCGCGCCGGCGAGCGGATGGGGTCGGCCTGCACGAACCCCATGCGCGTCACACCGGCCCGCAACGTGCCCGGGGTGAACAGACTGCGGGCGATCGCGTAGCGCCGCAGGGTCGCGAGTGTCACGGCCATGGCGCGTGGACGAGCCTCGTCTAGCCCCGAGCCCCGAGCCCCGGGTCCCGGCTCGTCAGCACGTGTCCCCCGTACGTCGGCAGGCCCAACGACGCCGCCAGCGTGAGCAGGCCGTAGACTACCAGCAGCAGCGCCGGCGCCACGGGCGTACCCGTTTCCCGGATGAGCGTCGTGGCCACGAGCGGCGCCGTGCCGCTGAAGAGCGAGAACGACACGTTGAAGGCGAGCGCCACGCCGCTGAAGCGGATCCGTGTGGGAAACAGGTCGGCCAGCAGACACGCGTAGGTGCCGTTTATCAACCCCGCGACGAGGCCGATGCCCACCAGCAGCAGCGTGGGCGAGGCCGGTTTGTCCGCCAGGGCCACATAGAACGGATACCCGAACAGCACGAGCCCGCCGGCGCCGATGCGCAGCAGCGTGCGCGGCGCGATGCGGCCAGCCAGCCAGCCCACGACGAAGATCATGACGGAGTGCACGACCACGCTGATGGTGGCGGCCACCACCGCCTCACGCGGGTCGTAGCCCAGCACGCGCGTGAGGTAGCCCGGCATGTGCGAGAAGTACAGGCCGTTGAAGCCGCCGGTCAGTGCCAGGATGCCGATGCCGACGAGCACCGGCGCGCGGTGCGATTGCAACACCTCGCGGAACGGATGGCGGGCGGCCAGCGCCTTCATGCGCGCGAACTCGGGCGATTCCTCCATGGCGCGGCGCAGCACGAAGCTGACGACGCCGCCCGCGCCGCCCAGCACGAAGGCGATGCGCCAGCCGTAGAAGGCCACCTGGTCGGGCGGCAGGAACGAGCGCACGGCGACACTCACCGCGGTGGCCACCGCCACGCCCAGCGTCACGCACGCGAACATCAGCCCGCACACAAACGGCGCCTTGCGCGGCGCGGTCTCGACCACGTAGGTGAGGGCGCCCGGCAGTTCTCCGCCGATGCACAGACCCTGCAGGACCCGGAGCAGCACCATGGTGGCGCTCGCCGCCAGGCCCCACATGGCGAAGGTCGGCACCAGGCCCATGGCCAGCGTGGCCGCCGACATCACGAAGAGCGATCCCAGGAACACCCGGCGCCGTCCGTAGCGGTCGCCGAAGTGACTGAGCACGATGCCGCCAATCGGTCGCGCCAGATATCCGGCGGCAAACGCGCCGTACGACTGCATCAGCCCCACGAGTGGTGTGCTCGACGGAAAGATCGCCTCAGCGATGTCGCTTGCGAACACGCCGAAGATCACGAAGTCGTAGAACTCGAGGGTGCCGCCCAGGCTGGCGAGCAGCACGATCCGCCAACCCGCCTTGCTGATTGCGTCATGGGCCACGGGCGCATTATGGCGCAGACGCCCGGCGTCTCGCGCCGGGTCGTGCACGTCACGGCAGAATGACAGGTGCTGCGGAGGCCCCCACGGACGTCGTGAACTGGAAACGTGCGCGCGCGATCTTCGACTCGGTCGTCGATCTGGCGCCCGCGGAACGCAGCGACCGGCTGGCGCTCATCTGCGGTGACGATCTCGCCCTTCGCCAGGAGGTCGAGTCGCTGCTGACCCACGATCAGACGCCGCGCGACGTGGTGGGACACCTGGTCGCCGAGGCGGCGCGTCCTACGATCGCGAGATGGACGATATCTTCGCGGTGCAGGACGAGATCGCCCGCGCGGTGGCCGGCGCGCTGCAGATCGCGCTGCTCGGCGAGCAGCCCCCTCCGGACCGGCGCGTGGCGGCAGTGGTCCCGCCTGCAACGCCTATCTCCAGGGCAGGTATTTCCGTCAGCTCAACACCTTGGAGAGCCTCGCCACGGCGACGGGCTATTTCGACCAGGCCATTGCGGCGGACCCGGCGTTTGCGCCGGCCTGGGCCGAACTGTCGTTGACCCACTCGACCCTCGGCGCGGAGAGCTACGCCCCGCTCGACGCCGCCTTCAGCGCCGCCCGCCGCGCCGCCGAGCGGGCGGTGGCGCTCGACGCGCGGCTGGCCGCGGGGCATACCGCCTTGTCGGTCGTGCGCCGCGTCTACGGCGAGGCCCTCCTGCTGGCCCGACGCGCGGTCTCGCTCGATCCGCTCAACGTGGCCGCCCGCTACCGTCTCGCGCGCTACGAGATGTTCGCGGGTCAACTGGACGCAGCCCGCGCCTCATCCGCCAAGACGCTGGAACTCAACCCCGCGTACCCGGCCGCACACCACGGTTTGGCGATGGCGCTGCTCGGCCAGGGGCGCGCCGGCGAGGCGCTGGCCGAGTTGTCGCGAGAGGCGCATCCCTTGTGGCAGGGCTTTGGCTACGCCGTCGCCTACCACCGCCTGGGCCGGACGGCCGAGGCCGAGGCCGCGCTCACCCACTTCATCGACGGCTACCAGACCACGGCGGCGGCCCAGATCGCCGAGGTCTACGCTGGTCGCGGCGACCTGAACGCCACCATGCAGTGGCTCGAACGGGCCTACCGGCTGCGCGACCCCGGGCTGTCGCAGTTGATGGTGCTGCCGGCGTACTGGCGCTTCAACAGCGAGCCCCGGTCCCAGGACTTCCTCGGCAAGATGCACCTGCCGCGCTGAGCGCCGGTCTACTTGACGGCGTGTTCGGTGGCGAAGTCCTCGTAGCTGCCCTTGAAGTCGTGCACGCCCTCGTGGTCGAAGTGCCACACGCGCGTGGCTACCGCGTCCATCAGGTCTTCGTCGTGCGTCACCAGGAAGACCGTGCCCTCGAACTTCTGCAGCGCCGCACTGAGCGCGTTGATCGCTTCGAGGTCGAGATGGTTGGTCGGTTCGTCGAGCACCAGCACGTTGGGCTTCTGCAGCATGATCCGGCAGAAGAGCAGGCGCGCGGTCTCGCCGCCCGAGAGCGCGGCCGTGGGCTTCAGCCCCTCTTCGCCGCTGAACAGCATCTGGCCGAGCAGGCCGTGGATGTCCTGACGCGAGGCGTCGGGGTCGAAGCGATGCAGCCATTCGACCGCCGTGAGCCCGTGTTCGATCGCCCCGGTGTGGTCCTGCGCGAAGTTGCCGATCGACACCTCGTGCCCCCAGCGCACGGCGCCAGCGTCGATGTCGCCGGGGGCGGCGGGCTGACCGGGCGCGTCGGCGAGCAGCGCCTTCAGCGTCGTGGTCTTGCCCAGGCCGTTGCGGCCCACGAGCACGATGCGCTCGCCGCGATTCACGATCGCCGCGAAATCCGTGATGATCGCCCGGCCCTCGTGCGCCTTGCTCACGCCCTCGCATTCCATCGCCATCCGGCCCGACGGACGGGCGACCTGGAAACGAATGTAGGGGCGCGCGATGTTCGAGCGCGCCAGGTCGGTGGTCTGCAGGCGCTCCACTTCCTTGCGGCGTGACTGCACCTGGCTGGAGCGCGTGCCGGCCGAGAAGCGCTGAATGAAGTCTTGCAACTGCGCGATCTTCTTCTCGCGCTGCTCGTTCTGCGATTCCAGACGCGAGCGAATCTGCGTCTTGGCGATCACCATGTCGTCGTAGCCGCCGGTGTAGGTGATGATCGTCTGGTAGTCGATGTCGGCGATGTGCGTGCACACCGCGTTCAAGAAGTGCCGGTCGTGCGAGATGACGACGAGCGTGCCGTCGTAGCGCACCAGGAACTCGCGCAGCCAGTGGATCGAGTCGAGGTCGAGGTGGTTGGTCGGCTCGTCGAGCAGCAGCGCCTGCGGATGGCCGAAGAGGGCCTGGGCCAGTAGCACACGCACCTTCTGGCCGCCCTGCAATTCGGACATCTGCCACTCGTGCAGGCCGTCCGGGATGTCGAGGCCAGCGAGCAGCACGGCCGCGTCGCTCTCGGCCGAGTAGCCGTCGTGCTCGCCGATGGTGCCTTCGAGCTCGCCCAGGCGCATGCCGTCGGCGTCGCTCAGGGACGCCTGCGCGTAGAGTGCGTCCCGTTCCTGCAGCGCGGCCCACAGCGGCGCGTTGCCCATGATCACCGTGTCGACGACCCTGAACTGGTCGAACGCGTACTGGTCCTGGCGCAGCACGCCGAGCCGCTCCGGGCGGGTGACGCTGCCCTTCTGCGGCGGCAGCTCGCCCGTGAGCAGCTTCATGAACGTGGACTTGCCGGCGCCGTTGGGCCCGGTCAGGCCGTAGCGCCGCTCGTTCGAGAACGTCGTCGAGACGTCGTCGAAGAGCACCTTCGATCCGTAGCGCATCGACACGCCGCTGACTGCAATCATCTCGGTTCCTTCTCACCGTCAGCAACCGGTGCTGACATCCGGTCGATTGTAGCAGTCCCCCGGGGTGGCCGACCTGCTACCGGGCCACGCGTGACTGGCCCGGACACGCCCTGCGAGACGCCGCCTTATCTACCGTCCCGACGTGGTGCGCGACCCGGTCGCCCGGGCCAGCTGGGTCGCGCCAGGCCTCGTGACAAAACAAGACAAATAAGCCCTGGAAATCGGGGTGTTTCCGCTGCCGCCTGGTGCAGAAGTCGCACCAATCCGATGTATATTTTCGTGGAATCTGAGGAACAGGGTCGTCATGACCCCACCGGCTGATGCGCCGGTCGAAGGCAGGTTCGGGAGTCCATCGCATGACGCGTGCCGCGGTGAAGGTTCTTGGGACGGCGCTGGTCGCGGTCGCACTCGCCACCTCCGGCGCCGCCGAGCGCGCACAGAGGCCAGCGGCCGCGCCGCCGGTCGCCGCCGTGGCGCCCCGCCGGGCAGTGGCCTCGCGCCCCGTGGCTCCGGCGCCCGCCCTATCCCACGTCGTGTCGCCGTCCCTCTCGGCCAAGCAACAGAGCGAGCTCGTCACCACCTACTGCGCCACCTGCCACAGCGAGCGGGCCAAGGCCGGCGGGCTCTCGCTGGCCGGCTTCGACGCCATGAAGGCCACCGAACGCCTGGACGTGGTCGAGAAGATGATTCGCAAGCTGAGCGCGGGGCTGATGCCGCCGCCCGGCGCGAAGAAGCCCGACGCCGCGCTGCTCGCGTCGCTGACCGACGCGCTCGAAGCGCGCATGGACGAATTCGCGGCCGCCAATCCCAATCCCGGCCGCCGCACGTTCCAGCGGCTCAACCGTCCCGAATACGAGCGCGCCGTACGCGACCTGCTGGCCCTCGACGTCGATGCCGGCAAGTGGCTGCCGCTCGACCAGAAGAGCGCTAACTTCGACAACATCGCCGACGAGCAGGCGCTCTCGCCCACGCTGCTCGAGGCCTACCTGAATGCCGCCGGCGACATCAGCCGCATGGCGGTCGGCGACAAGCAGGCGGCGCGCGTCGACATCGTCTACACGAATCCCGCCTACGTCTCGCAGCATCCCTGGGATCACGTGGAGGGCGCGCCCTACGGCACGCGCGGCGGCCTGGTGGCCAACCACGTCTTCCCGGCCGACGCGGAGTACGAGTTCGACCTGCTGGTCATCTCGGGCGACAACGCGCGCGGCGAGGACATCGATCTCTCGATCGATGGCGAGCGGGTGGCCCTCATCAAGTTCGAGAACGGGCCGGCGGCGGCGGCCGACGGCCGCGGCGGCATGGCGCTGCGCACCGAGCCGATTCTGGTGCGCGCCGGCGTGCACAAGGTGTCGGCAGCCTTCGTGCGCAAGGGCGACGGCCCCTACGAAGACCTAATCCGGCCGCACGACTGGTCGTACGCAGGCGGCGGATCGGGCGGCGCCGGCATCACCACGCTGCCCCACCTGCGCGACCTGCTGGTGGCCGGCCCGTACAATGCCACAGGCGTCTCCGACTCGCCGAGCCGCCAGCGCATCTTCTCGTGCCGGCCCACGACCGCGTCGGAAGAGCCCACGTGCGCGCGCTCGATTCTGCAGCGGCTGGGCAGCGAGGCCTACCGCCGGCCGATGACCACGACGGAAGTGGACGGCCTGCTGCCGTTCTTCGAGACCGGTGCCGCTTCCGGCGGCTTCGAGGCCGGCGTGCGGTCAGCGCTCGAGGCGGTGCTTGCCAGCCCCAAGTTCGTGTTCCGCCTGGAGCGCGAACGTCCAGCCACTGGCACGCAGACGGTCACGCGGGTCGCCGACCTCGACCTGGCGTCGCGGCTGTCGTTCTTCCTGTGGGGCGCGCCGCCCGACCAGGAGCTGCTGGCAGTGGCCAAGGACGGCAAGCTCACGGCCCCGGGCGTGATCGAGAAGCAGGCCGCCCGCATGCTCGCCGACGAGCGCGCGTCGGCACTCGGCGTACGCTTCGCGGCGCAGTGGCTGCGCCTGCAGGATCTCGACAAGGTCAAGCCCGACCCCAACTTCTATCCGAACTTCGACGAGAACGTCGCCGCCGCCATGAAGCGCGAGACGCAACTCTTCTTCAACGACCTGGTGAAGCGCGACCGCAGCTTCATGGAGTTCTTCACCGCCGACTACACCTTCGTGAACGAGCGCCTGGCCCGCCACTACGGCATGCCCGACGTGGCCGGCAGCCAGTTCCGCCGCGTGGCCTACCCCGACGACACGCGCCGCGGCATCCTGGGACAGGGCAGCATGCTGGTGCAGACGTCGCTCGCCAACCGCACCTCGCCGGTGCTGCGCGGCAAATGGGTGATGGAAGTGTTGCTCGGCACGCCGCCACCGCCGCCGCCGCCGAACATCCCCGCGCTCGAGGAATCGGCCGGGGCCGTGAACGGCAAGCCGCTGACGACGCGTGAGCGGATGGAGCTGCACCGCGCCAACCCGACCTGCAACGCCTGCCACCGCTTCATGGATCCGATCGGGCTGTCGCTCGACAGCTTCGACGTGACGGGCAAGTGGCGCGAGCGTGAGAACGGCATGCCGCTCGACACCCGCGGCGACTACTACGACGGCACGCCGGTCAACAATCTGAGCCAGCTCTCGGCCGCGCTGCTCAAGCGGCCCGAGCCGCTCGTGCGCAACTTCACCGAGAACCTGATGGCCTACGCCTTGGGCCGCCGGGTGGAGACCTTCGACATGCCGGCCGTGCGGGCGATTGCCGCTACGGCCGCGAGCGACGGCTACAAGATCTCGTCGTTCATCCTCGGCGTCGTGCGCAGCGATGCCTTCCAACGCAAGCACGTCGACGCCGCGGTCACGACCGACGCGGTGCAGCACGACGCGAACCAGCAGTAGACCTAGCCCGGCACACCCCAATCGAGGAGATCGCGATGTCGTTCATCACCGGAAAGCAGCTGCCCCGCCGCACCTTCCTTCGCGGCGCCGGCGCCACGGTCGCTCTGCCCCTGCTCGACGCCATGGTGCCGGCCGGCCGTCTGTTCGCCAAGACGCCTGAGCGCACGCGTCTCATCGCCATCGAAGAGGTGCACGGCCTGGCCGGCTGCAACGACTGGGGCGCCAAGCAGATGCTGTTCGCGCCGGCCAAGACCGGCCGCGACTTCACGATGGTGAATGACAGCGCGCTCAAGTCACTCGAGCCGTTCCGCGAGCACCTCACCATCATCAGCAACACCGACGTGCGGATGGCCGAGGCCTTCTCGCTGCCGGAAATTGGCGGCGACCACTTCCGCTCGAGCGCCGTGTTCCTGACCCAGTCGCACCCCAAGCAGACCCAGGGCTCCGACATCTGGTGCGGCACCTCGATGGACCAGCTCTACGCCCAGAAGTTCGGGCAGTCCACGCCGCTCCCCTCGATGCAGTTCTGCATCGAGAACCTCGACCAGGCCGGCGGCTGCACCTACAACTACTCGTGTGCCTACACCGACTCGATCAGCTGGGCCTCGCCCAACGACCCGCTGCCCATGATTCGCGACCCGCGCGTGGCCTTCGACATGCTGTTCGGCTCGGGCAGTTCGAAAGAAGACCGCGCCGAACGCCGGCAGACCCGGCGCAGCATCCTCGACTGGATCGGCGTGCAGGTGGCCGACGTGCGCAAGGAACTCGGATCGACCGATAAGAACCGGCTCGACAAGTACCTCGACCACGTGCGCGAGATCGAGCGCCGCATCCAGGCCATCGAAGCGCGCAATACGAGCGGCGAAGCGCGTGAGCTGCCGGGCGCCCCGGCCGGCGTGCCCGACTCCTACACCGAACACATGAAGCTGCTGTTCGACCTGCAGGTGCTGGCGCTCCAGGCCGACATGACCCGCATCATCTCGTTCAAGACCGGCCGCGATTCGCAGAACCGCGTGTTCCCGGAAAGCGGGTCGGATCAGCCCTTCCACCCGGCGTCGCACCACGGCAACCGCGAAGACCGGATCATGGAGTTCAACAGGATCTGCAAGTTCCGCGTGAGCATGCTGCCCTACTTCCTCGAGAAGCTGCAGACGACCATGGACGGCGACGCCAGCCTGCTCGACAAGTCGGTGGTCATGTTCGGGTCGCCGATGGCCGACGCCAACGTGCACAACCACCGGCGCTGCCCGCTCATCCTGCTGGGTAAGGGCAACGGGATGCTGAGCGGCAACATGCACATCAAGGCGGCCGACGGCACCCCGATGGCCAACGCCATGCTGACGCTGCTCCACAATCTCGGCCTCGACCAGATGCCGTCGTTCGGCGACAGCACCGGCGAGCTGTCGCTCACCCAGTCGCCGATCACGGTGGCCTGATTCCCCGCGCCGGAGACACGACATGAGACTTCGTCTGAGCCTCAACCTGCTGGCCGTGGTGGCGATGACCGCGATGGTCGGCGCCGCGCCCACGTCAGCGCCGGTCGCTGACGCCGCGATGAAGGGCGACCACGCCGCGATTCGCGCACTGCTGCAACAGGGCGCCGATGTGAACGCCGCCCAGGGCGACGGCATGAGTGCGCTGCACTGGGCCGCCGATCGCGGCGACGCCGAACTGACCGCGATGCTGGTCTACGCCGGTGCCAATCCCGGCGCGGTGACCCGTATCGGCCAGTACACGCCGCTCCACCTCGCCAGCCGGGCGGGCAGCGCAGACGCCGTGCGGGCGCTCTTGAAAGCCGGTGCCCAGGTTGATGCGAAGACGTCCACGAGCGGCGCCACGCCGCTCCACATGGCCGCCTCGGCGGGTGTGCCGGCCGTGGTCACCGCGCTGCTCGATGCCGTGGCCGAGATCAACGCGCGTGAGACCGAATGGGGCCAGACGCCGCTCATCTTCGCCGCGTCGCTCAACCGCGTCGAGGCGGTGAAGGTGTTGCTCGCGCGCGGCGCCGACGCCAACGTGACCAGCAAGGTCATCGACCTGCAGAAGCACATCCCGCTCGATCGCGCGTCGAACCAGCGCTTCGCGAAGGTGCTCGAGGGCACCGCCGGCAAGAACGGCAAGGCCTCGCCGAGCCAGCTGCAGGCCGCCGTGCAGGCCAGCCGCGAACTGTACGTGTCGGGCAAGCTGCCGGAACCCGAGAAGCCGGCCACGCCAGCGGCGGGGGCGGCTGCGGCTGCGGGTGCCGCAGGCGGTCAGGCCGCACAGCAGATGTTCTTCGAAGAGACGCCCGGGCTCTCGTCGAAGGGCGGCCTCACGGCCCTGCTCCATGCCGCGCGCCAGGGCTATCTGCCCGCGGCCAAGGCGCTGCTCGACGGCGGCGCCAACGTCAACACCGTCGGCGCCGGCGACGGCACGAGTCCGTTGCTCATGGCGACCATCAACGGCCAGTTCGACGTGGCGATGCTACTGCTCGAGCACGGCGCCGATCCCAATCTGGCGGCCGGCGTCAACGGCGCCACGCCGCTCTGGTCGGCAGTGAACACGCAGTGGCAGCCGCGCACGCGCTTCCCGCAACCGCAGGAGATGGAGCAGCAGAAGGCCACCTACCTCGACGTGATGGCGACGCTGCTCGAGAAGGGCGCCGACCCGAACGCGCGCCTGCGCCAGCATCCCTGGTACATGGTCTACAGCGGCTGCGGCAACCGGAACTGCGGCCTGGCCGACACGTCGGGTTCGACCGCGTTCTGGCGCGCGGCCTACGCCACCGACGTGGACGCGATGCGCCTGCTCGTGAAATACGGCGCTGACGTGAACATTCCGTCGATGGCGCCCAAGCTGCAGGTGCGCCGTGGCCCCGAGGGTGGCGGTCCTGGCTCGGACGGCTCGAATCGCGGTCCCGTAGCCTCGGCCGGACCGGTGCTGCCGCCGATTCCCTACGGCGGCCCAGGCGCCTCGCCGCTGCATGCCGCGGCGGGGGTTGAGTATGGGGAGGGTTTTGCCGGCAATGCGCACCGGCATGCGCCCGACAGCTGGCTCCCGGCGGTGAAATACCTGGTCGAAGAGCTCGGGCTCGACGTGAACGCCCGCGACAACGACGGCTACACGGCTCTGCATCACGCGGCCGCCCGCGGCGACAACGAGGTGATTCTCTATCTGGTGAGCAAGGGCGCCGACGTCGCCGTGATCGCCCGCAGCGGCCAGTCCTCCGCCGACATGGCCAACGGCCCGGTGCAGCGCGTGTCGCCCTTTCCCGCCACGGTGGCCTTGCTCGAAAAGCTCGGGGCCAAGAACCACCACCGCTGCGTGTCCTGCTAGGCGGGGCTCGGGTTCCGGGGCTTGGGGCCCGGGCCCAAGCCCTTGACAGAGACCAGGCGAGGCCATATATTACTGAATAGTCATATATGAATATCAGCCTGAACGCGTCCGACCTCCACCATCGGCTCCAGTCCGTGCGCCCGCCGCGCCTGCTCGATGTGCGTGCCGCGGCCGAGTTCGAGCACGCGCACATCGCCGGCGCCTACAACGTGCCGCTCCACCTGCTTGGCGAACACGCCGCCGAGATTCGCGCCGCCGGCGAACACGCGATCGTGCTCGTGTGCCAGTCGGGGCAGCGCGCCCGCCGCGCCGACGAGCTGCTGCGGCAGGCCGGCGTGACCGCTCTGCAGGTGCTCGACGGCGGGATGGCGGCGTGGCAGCACGCCCATTTGCCCGTCGCCCGCGTGAAGGCGCGCGTCTCGCTCGAGCGCCAGGTGCGCATGCTCGCGGGCAGCCTCGTGGCGGCCGGGGCCGCGGCAGCCCTGCTGGCGCATCCGTGGTGGGCGGTCGTGCCGCTGGTCGTCGGATCGGGCCTGGTCTTTGCCGGCGTCACCGACACCTGCGGCATGGGGCTGCTGCTGGCGCGCCTGCCCTTCAACCGCGCGAGCGCCAGCTGCGATACCGACGCCGTCGTGCGGCGCTTGCTGGCCCACGCGTCCGACACACCGCGATGATCTCGACCCTGCTTGGCGCGACCATCGTCGGCGCGGCCCTCGGGCTGCTGGGCGGGGGCGGCACCGTGCTCACGGCGCCGCTCCTGCACGCATTGCTGGGCGTCGACACACGGGTGGCCATTGCCATGAGCCTGCCTGTGGTGGCGGTCGCGGCGGCCACCGGCGCCACCGATGCGTGGCGTCGCGGCCGGCTGGTCTTCGGTCCGGCCAGCGCGCTCGCCGGCACGACGGCGCTGGGCGGGCTGGTTGGGGCGCGCCTCGCCCACGCCCTCTCGGCCGACACGCTCGCCGTGCTGCTGGCGTCGACGCTGAGCGTCGCCGCCATGGTCATGTGGCGCAGCACCCGGCGTCATACCGGTCCTCCGCCGGCCCGCCGCTCGCCAGTCCTGCTCGCGACGGTCGGCCTGGGCGTGGGCCTGCTCACCGGCCTGGTCGGGGTCGGCGGGGGCTTCCTGATCGTGCCGGCGCTCGTGGCTTTCGGCGGCTATGCGCTCGAGCGCGCCGTGCCGGCTTCGCTCTTCGTCATCGCCGTGAGCACGTCAGCCGCGGCCGCCGGCTATCTCGGCCGCGTCGCCGTCTCGTGGCCCACCGTGGCGCTCATCGCCACCGCTGCAGCAATTGGGGTGCTCGCCGGCGGCCGTCTGGGCCGGCGTCTGCCCCCGGCGCTGCTGCAGCGCGTGTTCGCACTGGTGCTGGCCGTCACGGCCGGTTACATGTGGTCGGTTCGCTAATCCAAGGACAGCCGTCATGATCGTCACCCGCTTCTTCGAACCGGCTATCGCTCAGGCCAGCTATCTCATCGGCTGCGCCGCCGCCGGCGAGGCCATCGTCATCGATCCCAATCGAGACATCGCCCACTACCTCGCCGCCGCCGCCCGCGACCACGTGCGCATCACGCACGTCACCGAAACGCACATCCACGCCGACTTCCTGTCGGGCGCCCGCGAACTGGCGCAGGCCACTGGCGCCACGTTGCTGCTCTCGGACGAGGGTGACGCGGACTGGAAATACGCCTTCGCGCCCGAGGCCCGCCTGTTGCACCACGGCGACCGCATCACCATCGGCAACATCCACCTCGACGTCCTGCATACGCCCGGCCACACGCCCGAGCACCTGTCGTTCCTCATCACCGACGGTGCCGCCGCGGACCGGCCGCTAGCGGCCGCCACCGGCGACTTCATCTTCGTGGGCGATGTCGGCCGGCCGGATCTGCTCGAGCGCGCCGCCCACATGGCTGGCACCATGGAACAGGGCGCGCGCATGCTGTGGCGCAGCTTGCGCGCCTTCGACAGCCAGGAAGACTGGCTGCAGATCTGGCCGGGACACGGCGCCGGCTCGGCGTGCGGCAAGGGCATCAGCGCCATTCCCTACAGCACGCTCGGCTACGAGCGGCGTTTCAACTGGGCGTTTGCGGTACCAACCGAGGAGGCCTTCGTCATCAAGGTTCTCGAAGGACAGCCGGAGCCGCCGGCCTACTTCGCGATCATGAAGGCCCTGAACAAGCGCGGTCCTGATCTACGCCGCACCGCGGCGCCGCCGCGCCTCGATGCCACCCGCCTGCCGGCGCTCGTGAATGCCGGCGCCGTGGTCGTCGATACCCGCGCGGCCGCCGATTTCGCGACCGCGTATCTGCCGGGCACGCTCAATCTGCCGCTCAACGGGTCGTTCGTCACGTGGGCCGGCTGGCTACTGCCCTATGCCGACGATTTCTACGTCATCGTCGATCGTGACGATGACGCGGCCGTGGCCGAAATCGTGCGGCAACTTGCGCTCATCGGCCTCGACCGCGTGGCCGGCATCTTCTCCGCCGACGCGGTGCACCAGGCCGCCGCCCAGGGGGTAGCCGTGGCCACCGTGTCGCAACTGAGCGCCGGGGAGCTCGCCGGCCGCCTGGCCGCGGGCGACGTGCAGCTGGTTGACGTGCGGGGGGCCGCCGAGTGGCACGACGGACACATCGCATCGGCCACGCACATTCCGCTCGGCTACCTGTCGACGCGCCTCGCCGAGCTGGCGCCTGACCGGCCGATTGTCGTGCAGTGTCGCGGCGGCGGGCGATCGGCGATTGCCGCCTCACTGCTCCGCCGACTGGGACGGCCCGACGTGCTGAACCTGACCGGCGGCATCGACGGCTGGCGCGACGCGGGCCTGCCGATCGTCGACCGTCCGGGAGGCGCCTGATGGCCGCAATGACCGCGGCGCTGCTGGCCTCGGTGGCCGAACGCTTCAAGGTGCTGGCCGAACCCGCGCGCCTGGGCGTGCTCGATTCCTTGCGCCACGGACCGAAACACGTCACCGCGCTCGTCGAGGCCACAGGACTGCAGCAGGCCAACCTGTCGCGGCACCTGCAGCAGCTCTACGTGCACGGCTTCGTCGTGCGATCGCGCCAGGGCACCTTCGTGCACTACGCCATCGCCGATCCTCAGGTCTTCGCCCTCTGCGACCTGATGTGCGGTCAACTCGAGCGATCGCAGCGGCTACGGCGCGTCACGCCGCGGCCGGCATCACGGCGCCGGGCGGCGACCCGCTCGGCGCTCTAGCAGGACACGCATTTGTGGTTGTTCTTGGCGCCCAGGCTCTCGAGCAGCTTGATGGTTCCGGGGTAGGGCTGCACGCGTTGCACCGGGCCGTTGGCCATATCCGCCGTGGTCTGTCCGCCACGATTCAACAGCGTGACGTCGCCGCCCTTCGACACGAGGTAGGAGATCATCTCGTTGTCGCCGCGTGAGGCGGCGTGGTGCAGGGCGGTGTTGCCGTCGGCGTCACGCACGTTGGCGCTGGTGCCGAGCTCCTCGACGAGATACTTCACCGCGGCCAGCATACCGGTCGGGGCAAAGCGATGCGCGTTACCGGCAAAGCCCTCGCCGTAGCCGGCGCCCGAGGCGGCGAGCAGCGGTGGAATGTCCGGACCCGCGGTCATGACCTGCGGCAGACCCGAGTGGTCGCGGTTGGCGTCACCACTGGTCACGCCGCCCTGCCGGAACCGATCGTTCGACGCGGGCTTGGCGGTCGGCACGGCGGGATCGGCCCCCGCCGCGACCAGCATCTTCATGGCCTCGATGTCGCTGGCGTAGGCCGCGCGCCAGAACGGCGTCGCCCCGGCGTCGTCGACGCGCAGCAAATCGAAGTTGTACTGCGTGTACCAGATCTTGCGCTGCAGACGCGCGTTCGGGTCGGCGCCCTTGGCCAGCAACTGCCTCATCACCTCGAGGTACGATCCCTGCTGCTGCAACTGGGCGCGCGGCTGCGGATAGAACGACTTCGGCGCCCACTGCAGGTTCAGCACCGCGTAGAGCGGCGCCATGCCGGCGTCGCTCGCCAGATTGGGGTCGGCGTCCTTCGACAGCAGGTAGGTCACGAGGTCGAACTGGCCGTTGACCGCGGCGATCAGCATCGGGCTGGTCTTGTCACCGGCCATCAGGACGTTCACATCGGCGCCCCCCTCGACCAGCGCGCGCACCGTGTCGGTCGCGCCCTGGCGCGCCGCGAAGTGCAGCGCTGTCAGCCCGCCGTAGTTGCCGATGAGCTCGTTGTACTTGTAGGGCCGCGAGACGCCGGCCACGCGGCTGCTCGACGACGGTGCGGCCGCCGCAGCGGCTGGCGTCGCGGCGCCGCCTTCGTTGCGGACGGCCGGCGTCTGCTGCTGGCGGAGTTGGTCCTGCAGCACTTCTTCCGGCACCTCGAGCTTGGTCAGGTCCACGACGCGTGAACGCAGCGTGAGATCGGCGCCCTTGGCAATCAACAGCGCCGCCGCCTCGGTGCGGCCGCCCGACGCCGCGAACATCAGCGCCGACTGGCCGTTGGCGGTCTCGGTCGAGTTCAGGTCGGCGCCGGCCTCGGCGAGGGTGCGCACGATCTCGGCGCTGCCCGCGCCGGCCGCGAGCATGAGCGCCGTGGCACCGGTGGCAGTGCGCGCGTCAACCGCCGCACGCCCCTTCACGAGCGGCGCGACCACGGCCGCCTTCCCCGCCTGGCTGGCCAGGTGGAGCGCCGTGAAGCCGCCGATCCGGGTCGTGGCGCGGACGTTGGCGCCGGCCACGATCAGCATCTCGGCCATCGCCGCGTCGCCGTGCAGCGACGCCCAGTGCAGCGCGCTCATGCCGTCGCCCTGCGACCCGTTGGCGTCGGCGCCGCTCTTGAGGAGTTGACGCACGAGCGCGGCGTCCTTGGCCATGGCCGCGTCGGCCACGGCCGAACGCGGCGCCTGGGCCTGCACCAGCACCGACGACACCACCACGGCCGCGGCCAGCGCGGCCAGCCCTTGCAGACGGAATACGCGCATCACTACTCGCTCCTCTCGGCCACCGTCGTGACCGGCGCCGGGTTGAGATCCATCGCCATTTTGCTGTCGCCGAACTGCGCGTCATCGATGTCGAAGGTGCGCAGCATCGACAGCATGGCGTTGGCCATCGGCGTGCCGTCGGCCGCTTTGAGGTGCAGGTTGCCCTTGATTCCGCCGCCAGCGTGGCCGGCGATGAAGAGCGGGCAGCGCTTGTGGTTGTGCACGTTGGGGTTGCCCATCGGCGACCCGTAGAAGATGAGCGTGTTGTCGAGCAGGTTGCCGCCGTCGCCGTCGGGCGACGCCTTCAGCTTCTCGAGCAGGTAGGGCACCAGGCTCACGTGGTAATTGTTGATCTTCGCCAGATCCTGGATGCGGTCCTCGCGCTCGCCATGGTGCGAGGCGATGTGGAATCCGGTGTTCACTTCGGGGATGAAGACGCGGTTCGACACGTCGCGACTCAACTTGAAGGCGAACACGCGCGTCAGGTCCGACTGGAAGGCCAGCACCTGCAGATCCATCATCAGCTTGACGTGTTCTTCGTAGGAGTCGGGCACGCCCTTGGGCGCCCCGGGCAGGGCCCGCTGCTCGCCGCTCGAGTTGGTGTCTTCGACCTTCTGGATACGCCGTTCGATTTCGCGCACGTCGTCGAGATACTCCGACAGGCGCGCCCGGTCGGACGCGCCCAAATCCTTCTGCAGGCGCGCCACCGAGCCCTGCACGAAGTCGAGCAGGCTCTTGTCGCGCTTGCGGCGCTGCGAGCGCGCCTCGGGCGTGGCGCCGATGCCGAACAACTGGTCGAACACCAGCCGCGGATCGCGAATCATCGGCAGCGGCTCGGTCGGCGAGGCCCAGCTGATCGAGTCGGTGTAGGCGCACGAGTAGCCGTAGAAGCAGCCGCCCGCCTGGTCCACGTTCTCGATGCACAGCTGCATCGACGGGATCGGCGTCTCCATGCCGATCTTCTGGGCCACGAGCTGGTCGATCGAGGTGCCCGAACGGATGTCGGAGCCCTGGGTCTGCTTGGGGTGCGCCTGGGTGAGGAAGACGGCCGCCGAGCGGAAGTGGTCGCCGCCGATTTCTGGCGCGGTGAACGCCTCGGCGTTGTTCACGTCGGTGTTGCTGACGATCGTGAGGTAGTCGCGGAACGGCTCGAGCGGCGCCATCGCCGACGACGCGAGGTCGAAATCGGCGCCGATGCCCGCCGGCGCCCACAGGTGCTGCTTGGCCCCGAACGCGGTACTGCCGGCCGACCCGTGCACCATCTCCATGGCAATCAGCCGGCGCTTACCCGGCAGCACCTTGGCCAAGGCCGTGCCCGCGGGCAGCATGGCATCGAGGAACGGCAGGGCGATGGCGGCGCCCATGCCCTTCAGCATCGTCCGGCGTGGCAGGTGGCGCTTGGTCAACATGGGCATGTCTGGCTCCTGAAGTCGGGCAACGGCGAATCTAGCGCTCGGCCGCGGTGGTCGGTTCGACCGCCGGCTGCGTGTTCATCTGGAAGGCGGGGCTGGCAGCCACGCCCATCACGAACGAGGACATCTTGTAGTTCTGCTTCTCGGCGTCGCGCACGATGCGACGGATAGTCGGCATGTCTTCGGGCCCGATCCGCCGCCCCAGCGCGTAGGTCATGAAGCTCTCGGTGAAGCTGAGGAGGAACGCGGTCTTGTTCTTGATGAGCGCGGCCCTGAGGCCAGCCGGTCCTTCCATCGGCGTGCCGTCGTAGAGTACGCCGTTCGAGTCCACCGGGTTGCCGCTGTCCTTGATCCGGTAGCGGCCGGTGACGTCGAAGTTCTCGAGCGTGAGCCCAAGCGGGTCGATCACGCGGTGGCACGACATGCAGGCCGGGTTCTTGCGATGCTGCTCCATGCGTTCGCGCACGGTCAGGATCTTGGCGCCCGACGAGCCGCCGGTGTCCTCGAGCGCGGGAATGTTGGGGGGCGGCGCCGGCGGCGGCGACCCGAGCATCACTTCCATCACCCACTTGCCGCGCATCACCGGCGAGGTACGATCCGCCACCGAGGTCTGCACCAGCATGCTGCCGTGCCCGAGGATGCCGCGGCGGTAGTCGGGCACCGTCACGCGCTGGAACTCGGTGCCGGTGACGTTCGGGATGCCGTAGTGGCGCGCCAGGCGCTCGTTCACGAACGTGTAGTCGGCGGTGATCAGGTCGAGCAGGCTGTGATCCTCGCGCACCAGGCTGTCGAAGAACAGCTCGGTCTCGCGCATCATGGCGCGTCCCAGCGTGCGGTCGAAATAGGGATAGAGCAGCGCGTCTGGCAGGATTTCTTCCACGTCGCGCAAACGCAGCCACTGCGCCGCGAAGCGGGACGACAGCGCCTCCGACTTCGGATCGTCGAGCATGCGCCGCACCTGCTTGTCGAACATCCCGGGCGCGCTCAGCCGGCCCTGGCCGGCCAGCCGCACGAGTTCTTCGTCCGGCCCAATCCCCCACAGGAAGAACGACAGGCGCGTCGCCAGGTCGAGATCGCGCAGACGATACGGAGCCCCAGCCAGGCGCGTGGACGACGCGGCGGGCCCGGATTCCAGGCGGAACAGGAACTGCGGGCTCGCCAGCACGGCTTCGAGCGCGGAGCCGATGCCCCCTTCGAAATCACGCTCGGTGCGGCCGCTGGTGTAGAACATCATCAGCTCGGCGAATTCCACGTCGTTCACCGGACGGCGAAAGGCCTTGGTGGACACTCGCCGCACAATCTCGGTAGCGCAGTCCTGCTCGTTGCGGGTCGAGGTCGGCCGGCAGGTGAAGACGGCGCGGCGGCTGTCGGTGTCGGAGATGCCGGTCACGCGCTGCGGGCCGGCAATGGCCAGGTCCTTCAGATGCGGCAGCGTGGTGATGCCGTAGGCCACGCCGATCTGCGTGTCCGCGAGCGTGTGGTCGATGGGCGCGATCAGGTCGTTGACCGGACCTTCGAAGCGCTGCATGAAGGCGGCCGTGACGCGGTGCGGACCAGCCGTCACCTGAATCTCGGGGCTCTTCAGGATGAGACTGGTCGAGCCTTCGTACATCTTCGGGTCGATGTCGAGCACCGCCTTGCGATCGCCGTCGACCGAGATCTCGACCTGTTCGTTCTGGGCGGGCCCGCCGAAGAGGAAGCCACAGGCGTTGCCGTGGAGCTCCACGCGAAACAGGTACTGGCCATCAGCCGGGAACGTGTGCACGACCGAGACGCCGCCGCGGGTGCCAAACGGCGCGCCGTCCACGCGCTGCAACTGCGAGGCGGTCTTGGGCACGCGGTAGAGCGCCTCACCCGCTGAGGCGTCTGGGTCACCGAGCGCGAGCGCGGTGACCCGGCCGGCCGCCCGCAGATAGCTTTCCATCAGCGCCGGTGAAAAGGTCTGGGCGTCGGCGACGTTGTCGAAGCCGTGGCTGATGGTATCGGCGGGTAAGAGCGCCGATACGTCGATGTCGAGCGCCAGGATGTCCTTGACGGCGCGCGCGTACTCGGCGCGATTGAGGCGCAAGAACGAGCGCGAGCCGGGATGCGGCGTCCGTCCGGCGGCCGCGTCGATACGGGTCTCGAACGCGCCGGCCAGGTCGGCGATGCCGGTGCCCTCGGGCCGCTTGGCGCCCGACGGCGGCATCATGCCCGTGCGCATCTTGCGGATCATCTTCTCGGCGAGCGCCACGTCGTCGAGCAGCGTGCCCGCGTCGAAGCCGGCGAGCGACAGCCCGCCCGCCTTGCCGCGCTCACTGTGGCACGTGGCGCAATAGGTCTTCACCGTGGTGGTGTGGCCGACGGCATCGAAGGCCGCGGGCACGGCTGGCACAACCGCCGTCGCGCGCGCCGGACGCGGCGCGGCGGCAGCGGAAACGGGCGCTGACGGCACGCGCACCGCAGGCGCGGCCCGCGCCGCGCGGGGCGCCGGCGCCTGACGTGTCTGCACGGCGGCGACGCTGAGACCAACCGTTGCCGCGATCGCGGCGAGAACAAACCGCTGCATGGAGCTACTCCGCCCGAACCGGCGCCCGACCGTCGGGGCCGAGCCAGGATCTATGAAAAGCATATTACACGGCAAATTGGCTTGATTTTCGTGACATTACGAGACGTCCCGGCGTAGCACGAGACGCCTGCCAGCACCTCATGCGGAACCCCTCACGCGAGTATCTCGCCGCAACCTGGTGAGGCGGCGTAGACTGGCTCGTCGCCGCTCGCGCCGGACGTTTCTCCGGCCCGACCCGGCTATGGAGGTGCACGATGCGAAGAATGCTGCTCGGATGCGCGGTGATGGGCCTGGCCCTGACGGGTACGTCGACGACGGTGAACACGCAGGCACAGCCGCTCGGCTTCTTCATCACGAGCGCCGGCTCGGGCGACGGCGCCAACCTCGGCGGACTGGCGGGCGCGGATGCCGTCTGCCAGAAGCTCGGTGCCGCAGCTGGCGCTGGGAGCCGCACCTGGCGCGCCTACCTGAGCGTGGCCGCGGCGGGCGCGCAGCCGGCCGTCAACGCCAAGGACCGCATCGGTGCGGGCCCCTGGTACAACGCCAAGGGCGTGATGGTCGCCCAGAGCGCGGCCGACCTGCACAGCGACAACAACAAGCTGGGCAAAGAGGGCTCACTGACCGAGAAGGGCGCCGTGTGGAACGGCCGGGGCGACACGCCGAACATGCACGACATCCTCACGGGCTCGGGCCTCGACGGCACGCTGGCCAGCGGCGCCGGTGACACGACCTGCAGTAACTGGACGAGCAACAAAGGCGATGGCAGCGCGCTTGTCGGCCATCACGACAAGCAGGGCGGCGGCGCGAATCCCAACTCGTGGAACTCCGCGCATCCCTCGAAAGGCTGCGGCCAGGCCAACCTCGTGGCCACCGGCGGCGCCGGCGCGTTCTACTGCTTCGCGGCCAAGTAGGGTGATGATGCGTCTCACGCACGCGTTGCTTGGCACGCTGCTCGGGCTCGCGGGTGCTGTGGCACCCGCGGGCGCGCAGTCTGCACCGTTGGCGACCGGCGCGGTCGTCTACGGCCACCACCACCTGATCGTCACCGACGTCGCGGCCCACAAGAAGTTCTGGATCGAGACGCTCGGCGGCACGCCGGGCATGCTCGCCACCAACGAGGCCGCGGTCTTCACGAACGTCATCGTGCTCTTCCGTCAGGGCACGCCCACCGGCGGATCCAAGGGCACGAGCGTAAACCACGTCGGCTTCGCTGTGCCCGACATCCGCAAGACGCTCGACCGGCTGAAGGCAGCGGGCTACCCCGCGATCACGCGCGCCGAGATGCCCCCGACGCAAGAGGTGAAGGACGACCTGGCCTTCATCGCCAACCAGAACACGTCGGTGGCTTACGTGATGGCACCCGACGAGGTGAAGGTGGAGCTCGTGGAGGTGAAGACGCAGGCGACGCCTGTGGCCCTGCATCACATCCACTACTACACGCCGCAGGTCGACGCCATGAAGGCCTGGTACGTGAAGACCTTTGGCGCCGCGGGCGGCATGCGCGGGTCGTTCCAGGCCGCTGACCTGCCGGGCGTGAACCTGACGTTTTCGCCGGCCCCCGACGGCGTCGTGCCCACCAAGGGGCGGTCGTTCGATCACGTCGGCTACGAAGTGAAGAACCTCGAGGCGTTCTGCAAGGCGCTCGAGGCAGCCGGCGTGAAATTCGATCGGCCCTACGCCAAGAACGCCGCCATCGGCATGGGCATCGCCTTCTTCACCGACCCGTTCGGCACCTACATCGAACTCACCGAAGGACTCGGCGGGGCGATCAAGAACTAGGGGCTCGGGGCTGGGGCACACACGCTGCCCCGACTCCCGCCCGCTCAACGAGCGACGGGAAGGGCCGGCAGGGCCCACGCGGTGCGCAGCGCGCCGTAGGCCTCGAGCGGCACCTGCACGAGCACCGGCGCCTGCGCCGGATCGAGCCACAGCATCAGGGCCTTGAGCATCGGCTCGCTCATCGCCGTGCATCCTGCGGTGCCGCGCCCGTCGTCGCCGCCGATGTGCAGGAACACACACGACCCGCGGCCCGGCACGGCTGGCCGCGTGTTGTAGTCGACCACCACGCCCCAGTGGTAGGCCGGCGCGGTCTCGCGCATCTTCTCGCTGCTCTTCCAGTCGACGTCGACGGCCGTGCGGTCGGTAATCGTGTTGTAGAAGCCCGACGCCGGGTCGTCGACGCATTCGAGCGTGGAAGTGATCTCGGTGTACGGCAGCCGCAGCCAGCTCGCCTCGGCGGCGCGCGCAAAGCCAAACGCCGTGCCCAGCGCGAAGACACCGGCCGGAGACCGGCCGTCGCCTTCGGCCTTGGTCGGCCCCTTCACCGGAGGCACCACGCCCGGATCCCACGCCAGCCCGCTCTTGCCCACGACGATGGCCACGCCGCGCGGGCCGGCGGCCGCGGCGACCGCGGCTGGCACTCGCGCCGGCGCCCAGGTGCCGTCGGCGCGGCGGTCGAAGGCGTAGAGCGTGCCGCCAACCGTGTTCCAATCGGCCGTCGTCACCACCAGCATCTGGTTGGCTGATTTCACGAGCGCGGCGGCAGAAAGGGCACGGGCGCCAACGGCCGAAGCCGTGGCGCCCGCAACCACACACGCAACGAGAGCGGCAAAGCGCGCGCTCCGCATGGCTTACTTCTTGACGTACTTCTTCACGGCGCGCGGTCCGACTTCGGCGCCGTAGATGTTGCCGGCGGCGTCGACCACCACACCCTCGGCCGCCAGCGTGCCGGTCGCCCCGGCCGATCCGTCGGCCTTCTTCATGACCGGCTTGCCGTCGACCATCGTGAGCGTTTCACCCACGCTGCTCGGATCCGGAATGAAGGCGATCACCTTGCCGTCCTTGGCCGAACCAATGCGGATGCCGCGGCGCCACGCGCCGTGCGGCGGGTTCACGGAACCCGACTCGGAGTCGGCGCCGTAGATCGTGTCGTTCTTGTCGATGTAGATGCCACTCAGCCGGCTGAACTGATACCAGGTATCGAGCGTCTTGTAGGTTTCCGCGTCCAGAATCTGGATGCGGTTGTTCGAGCGATCGGCCACGAAGAGCCGGCCGCGCGAGTCGAACGCCAGCCCGTGCGGCTGCATGAACTCGCCTTCGGTGCCGGTGCCCATCTTGCCGAACTCACGCAGGAACTTTCCGGCCTTGTCGAAGCGGATGAGACGCGCCGTAGCGGGCGGCGCGTTGCCGTGGCCTTCAGCCACCAGGATGTCGCCGTTCGGATAGGTGATGATGTCGTTCGGCTGGTAGAACGAAGCCGGATCAGCCGGCTGGCCAGGCTGATTGCCGCCGGGCTTGCCCAGAGTGAGCAGGAGCTTGCCGTCGGGGCTGTACTTGAACACTTGGTGCCCCACCACCTTGGCGGGCATCGGCGGCAGTGCCGCGTCGGCGGGTTGGCCGGGTGCGCGGCGCGGCAGGTTGTCGTTGCCGTCGGCCAGCCATACGTTGCCGTCGCGGTCCACATGGATGCCGTGCGGGAAGACCGCGATGCCGGTGCCGAAGCTCTGCACCAGCTTGCCGGTTTCGTCGAACTTCAGCAGGACGGGCAGCGGCGACATCGCGTTCTTGGCGCGATCCCAGCAGGAGTTGGCGCCGCAGCGCTCGCCCACCCAGATCGACTTGCCGTCCTTGTCGATCTCGGCGGCGCTCGTCGAGCCCCAGGTGCGGCCCTCGGACAGCTTGAAGTGATTCTCGATGGTCGTGTACGGATTGGGCGCGTCGTTCACCGGCGCCATCGCCGGCTGAGCGAACGCCGTGCCTCCGGCGATCGCGCCGAGCGCGACCGACCGTGCAAGCGTCCGCCAAGTCTGATTCCACTGTGCCATGGTGCTCCTCGCAGGAAAAAGGCGACTTCCAGCGCCGCCTACTCTACCAGATAGCCGCGGCGACGCGGAGATACTCGCGGCGGGCGCCGGCGCGGGCTACGGGATGAAGGTGAACTTGGTCTGGCCCGACACCGTGCTGCCCCACGGCCAGAACGGCACGTCGCTGCTGGGGCGCGCGGCCGCCCGCACCACGACGTAGTACTCGCGATTCGCTTCGAGCCTGGACGTTCGGAAGAGCGGCAGCTTGTCGAACGCCGTAAGCCACTCCCGCACCACGGCTTCGTCTTCGGTGACCCGGGCATCTTCGACGCGGCCATCGAGCAGGCGCGAAATCGAGTGGCGGCGCGTTAGGTTGTCGAACTGGACGGTGGTGGTGACGACGGCCGATTCCACCACTCGGTCGACCCACACCGGCACCTTCAGCCGCAACTCGACGGTGTAGGTGAAGGTGGTCTTGAGGCCGCTTTGAATCACGTCGCGCACGTCGGTCGTATAGCCATCGGCGAGGTGGCAGGTGACCAGCACCTGGCCGTCGCGCACGAGCGGGACGATCTTGAGCGTATCTGCCCAGCCCTGCACGGCACCCGCGAGCCACACCGCGGCCACGACGGCAGCAAGACGACGGACGCGGCGCGGACGAGGCACGGACATCAACACAGGCAGAGCAGCTGAGCACTGTAGCATGGATTTCCAGGCCCCGAGCCGCAGAATCGCGGCCCCCTGGTGGCGGCCACGCCGGCTGGCGGCGATACTCGAGTGGTATCATGTATGGGAAGGACTCGGTCAAGACCCACATGCGTTCCCTCCGCGCCGGCGTCATCGCTCTGCTGGCGGTTCTGGCCTTGGCGCCACGACCGACCGCCCAGGGGCTGTCGTACTTGCTCTTCGAGCGGTTTCTGGAGTCGCTGCGCGAGCAAACCGCCATTCCTGGCCTGTCCGCGGTGATCGTGCAGAGGCGGCAAGTGGTGTGGGCCGTGGGCCTGGGCAAACAAGACCTCGAGAAATCGATCGCCGCCCGCGCCGACACGCCCTACCTCATCGGCGACCTCACGCAGTCGTTCGGTGCGGCCGTGCTCGGGCAGTGCATCGAACGCACCGGCCTCAACATCGACGACCCGATGCGCCGCTGGACCAGCGACATTCCGGAATCCGCCGCCACCGTGCGCCAGGTTCTCGCCCACGCCTCGACCGGGTCCGGGGACGCCTTCATCTACGACCCGGCCCGCTACGCCGCGCTCACGAGCGTGGCCGAGGTGTGCGCCGACCGCCCCCTCCGCCGCACCATCGCCGAAGACATCTTCGGCCGGCTGGGCATGCGCGATTCCCTGCCGGGACGCGACCTCGAGCGCATCGCCACGAGCAGTCCGTTCTTCGACAACTACACCTTGAAGCGCTACGAAGCGGTGCTGCTGCGGATGGCGGTGCCCTACCGCGTGGACCGCTCGGGCAAGGCCACGCGTGGCGACTACCCGACCGACCGCGTCAGCACGGCCACCGGGCTCATCTCCACCGCGCTCGATCTCGCCAGGTTCGACTCGGCCATCGACAACGACGAACTCGTGCACGGCGAGTTGCGGGCCGTGGCCTGGACCAACGTCACGACCAGCAGCGGCGCCGTGCTGCCCTCGGGTCTGGGCTGGTTCGTGCAGACCTACAACGGCGAACGCCTGGTGTGGCACTTCGGCTCGGTGCGCGACACGTCCTCGTCGCTCGTGCTCAAGGTGCCGGGCCGCGACATCACCCTGATCCTGCTGGCCAACAGCGACGGCTTGAGCGCGCCCTACGCGCTCGCGGGCGGCGACGTCACGGCGTCGCTCTTCGCCAGGCTGTTCCTGCGGCTGTTCGTCTCCTGACCGCGCTCCGAGCCACCGTGCGACCGACCCGCCTCGTGACTGCGGCGCTCGTGGGCTGGCTGCTGCTCTCGCCGGTGGCACCAGCCTCCGCCGACATCTTCGTGTCGCCGTTTCTGGGCGTCAAGTTCAATGGCGGCACCAACGAGCTCGATTTCAACAACGACGTCGGGGCTCGTGATACCAAGATGGCGGTGGGCCTCTCCGGGGTGGTCATGATGGACAAGGGCCTCGGCTTCGAGCTGGAGATCGCACACCAGCCGCGCTTCTTCGAGCGCACGGTCAACAACCTGGTCACCCGCAGCGGCGTCACGACCATCTCGGGCAACGTGATGCTGGCCGCGCCGATCAGCATTACGCGCGAGTCGCTGCGGCCCTACATCGTGGGCGGGCTCGGCTGGATGCATGCGTCGGCCAACAACGGCATCGGCTTCCTCGAGTTCAACAACGACTTCCTCGGCCTGTCATTGGGCGTGGGCGCCGTGGGCTTCATCGGCGACGTCACCGGCTTGCGTTTCGACCTGCGCTACCTGAAGAGCATCTCGTCGAATGACGTCTCGGACGTATCGCGCGAGAGCGCGCGCGTCAGCTTCTGGCGCGCCACGGTTGGGGTGGTGTTCAGGTAGGTGCGGCCCGGGACCCGCCCTCAGGCTGTTCTTTCCGGTTGCCACTGCAGGCCGAGCGCCATGATGCGCTCCAGCAGTTCTCCGTATGGCACCTTAGCGATCTTCGCGGATTCGGCGAAGTCCTCTCCCTGCGCGAGCTGCGGGTTCGGGTTCGCTTCGATCACGAAGATCCGGCCGTCGGCGGTCATGCGCATGTCGATGCGAGCGTAGCCGGTGAGATCGAGCGCTCGGAACACCCGCTTCGCCAGGTGCTGCACGCGCGACGCCATGCCGTAGGTGAGCGCCGCTTCGCCGGTGTCGATGCCGTAGCGCTCCTGGTACTTCGCGCTCCACTTCACCCGTTCGGTCGCGATCTGCCAGCTGTTCTCGGGCATCTTCGCAAACGACATCTCCCACACCGGGAACACGCGCAGCCGGTCGTTGCCGAGGACGCCGCTGTAGAGCTCGCGGCCGTCGACGAACTGCTCGACGATCGCCGCCGTGCCGATCGTGTCGTGGATGAACTGCACGCGCTTGTGGAGCTGCTCGTCGCTCGCCACGACCGACGCCTGCGAGATGCCGGTGGACGCCTCATAGATGAGCGACTTCACGATCAGCGGGAAGCCGAGCTTCTTCGGCAGCGTGGCCTTCTTGCCACGCGGCACGACCACGAAATCGGGCACCGGGATGCGGTGGTAGGCCATCAGCTTCTTGGCCAGCCCCTTGTCGCGTGACAAGGTCAGTCCGCGCGGGTTGCAGCCGGTATACGGCACGCGCAGCAGCTCGAGATAGCTCACCACGTTCTGATCGAACACCCCGACGTCGGCAAACGCCTCCATCAGGTTGAACACGATGGTGGGCCGGAATTCGTCGATGGCGAGACGAATCGGCGACAGGTCGTCGCTGACGCCGATGACCCGCAGCTCGTGACCACGCTTGCGGAGCGTGGAGACGACGTCCCACTCCATCTTCCAGTCGGCGGCGGGGATCTCTTCGGGCGTTGGGGCGTCGGGCGGAATCAGGTGCTTGTGCACCAGGACGAGCACGCGCGCCTGCTTCACGGTCTGCCTCTCATGCCGTCGTCGCTCATGCCGCTTACTCTACAACGCCACGCGATGCCGTCCACTGTGCAAGTAGTTCATGGTCTGCACCGTGAGGAACACGGTGAACTCGTGCCGCGCCTGTTCTTCGGGCACGGCCAGGCGCAATTTCATCTCGCGGCAGCGCGCGCTCACGTCTTCGAACACCTGATCGATTGTGTACTGATAGATGCCGGTCCAGCTCGCCACCAGCCGCCGCACGGGCCGGCGGATGCGGCTCAGGAACTGCATCGCCGAGATGTTGCCCGCGTGCTCGGGCGCGTCGGAGAAGAGCCGGCGCAATTCGCGGTCGTAGAACTTCGGCCGCTCCACGCCGTAGTGGCGCCGCTTGTGGCGATAGTGCTGGCGCAGCGTCTTGCGCGTCGTGGCGAGCCCGTCCACCTCGGTGGGCAAGGCGACGAGCGCGGGTTTGCTCTGCAGCGAGCGCATCAGCGCGTCCAGGTACTCCAGCTTCTTCGCCGCCGGCCAGCCCACGTAGCGGTCCTGCCAGTTCGAGCCGGGGGTGAGCCACACCGCGAAGGTCTCGGCAAAGTCCTCATCGGGGTGACTCTGCGCGTACCAGGGATCGATGTGCATGACGAAGCTCTTGCTGTAGGGCTTCGGCGTGTAGAACTCGGGATACGGTTCAGACGAACTGCCGAAGAGCAGCTTGCGCCGGCGGCGCAGGCGCAGCTTGTAGGCGTTGTCGACGACGTGCCCCGCTTCGTGACGCAAGATGCGCATGCACCAGTCGTAGTCGCCGCCCTCCACTTCGAGCATCTGCGCGCGTTCGAGTTTCTCCAGCCGCGGATGCGCCAGGTAGAACGGCACGGCCATCGACACGGCGCCGTCGGGCGTGAACCACTCTTCGGCCAGGTAGTAGTGCACGGGCACCGTCAGGTGGCGCGTGTCGAGTTCGGCCTGGAGTTCGGCGACGCGCCCCTGCATGACGCTGCCGGCGAGCGCAATCGGCAGATCGCACATGCGCAGGTCGAGCAGCTGTTCGTCGGGAAGGTCCGCCCAGTTCTCTGGGACGGGCACGGGCTTGGGCATCGGGGGGCCATCATAGCCCGCGTGCAGACGTGGGCCAGGACACACCCACCCATCGCATCGATCACAGCGAGTCGATGCCGCAGGGGGATGAGTCGACCGTTGTCGATCAGCCGATTCTCTTGGTCAGCACCCGCGAGTTGCGGCCGCCGCGATCGTACCTCTCGCGCCGCGCCGGCGGCAGGTCGTCGGGGGTGCCTTCCATGAAGCCGCCCTTCGACTGGAAGTAGGTGAACGCCTGCGTCGAGAGCGTGAAGAGCACCTTCACGCCGAGCTCGCGGGCGCGGCTCTCGATGTAGTGCACGAGCGTGCGGCCAATGCCCTGATGCTCGTGCGACGCGCCCACGTAGAGACAAGCGAGCTCGCCCTTCGCGTGATCCGGGTCGACGTGCAACGCCACACAGGCCACGGGATTCTTGTCGATCTCGAAGATGTAGAAGTCGCCGATCGACTTCTCGATGCTGGCGCGGCTGCGCGGCACGAGCTCGTCGGCCTCGATGCCCTTCTGGATGAGCGCGAGGATGGCGTGCACGTCCTTCTTCTTCGCCGGCCGGATCTGCTGGTACTCGTTGGCGTAGATCAGCGTGCCGATGCCCTCGTTCGAGAACACCTCCGCGAGCAGGCCTTCGTCTTCGCGCCCGTTGATGATGTGCACCCGCTGCACGCCGCTCCGGCAGGCTTCCGCGGCGTATTGCGCTTTCGAGACGCTGTCGGGAAGGAACTCGTGCCGCTGTTTCTGGAGCAGCCCTTCGAGACCTGCGACGCTCATCTGGCGGATCAACTGGCCGTTGACGATCAGCCCGTCTTCCGAGGTGATGTAGATCAGCTTAATCGCCTTGAGCGCGTCGGCCACCGCCACCGCCGCCGAATCGGAGTTCACCCGGTAGGTGCGGCCATCGCCGTCGAAGCCGAGCGGCGGCACGACCGGCACGATGCCCTGGGCCAGCAGGGTCTGGAGCAACTCGGCATCGACGCGCTCTACCTTGCCGGTGAACGCCTGGTCGACGCCGTGGATGATGCCGGCGGGATGGGCAATGACCGCATTGGTGGTGGCGGCGCGCAGGTCATTAGCCGACAGGCCCTCGAGGATCTCGTGGGTGAGCCGATTGGCGGCGGTGAGCGCCAGCTTCAGGGTGGCGGCGTCGGTGACGCCCGCGCCGTCGAGGTCGCTGGGCACGACGCCCTGCTCGGCACCGAGCTGCTCGATCTGCTTCGACGCCCCGTGCACCAGCACCACGCGGATGTTGAGCGAGCGCAGCACGGCCACGTCGAGCAGGATGTTCGCGAAGTTCTCATCGGTGACGATCGCGCCGTCGATCGCCAGGATGAAGGTCTTCTCGCGGTAGTGGGGAATGTAGCGGAGGATGCCGCGCAGGTCGGTAGGTTTCATCGCGAAGTGAGTTGGTGCGCCCGGCAGGATTCGAACCTGCGACACCCGGCTTCGAAGGCCGGTGCTCTATCCAGCTGAGCTACAGGCGCGTGCGAGTATTCTACCCCTTATTGTCCGGCAGCGCGGCCGCCACCGGCCGCATCACCGCGCTGATGTCGTCCATTGCGCGCGTGAGTGCCGCGTGCACCGCGGCCTTCTGGTCGGCGTCGAGCGCCGAGAGCACGCTGTGCGCCCCGGTGCTGCGGCTGCGCACCGCGAGCGTCACCAGCCGCGCGGCGCCGTCGTCCAGATAACGATCCACCGAGAACTCCATGACTACGCTCCCACGCGCAGGCGGATGGCCCCGCCCTCTTCATCCACCGTCACCGTCGCGCCCGGCGCCAGATCGCCGAAGAGCAACAACTCCGCCAGCGGCTTCTTCACGGCGCTCTCGATGAGCCGCGCCATGGGCCGGGCCCCGAACGCCTTGTCGAAGCCCTTGGCTGCGAGCCACGTGCGCGCCGCCGGCGTGAGCGCGATGGTCAGCGACCGCGCCGCCACCAGGGCCTGCAGTTCGGCGACGTGCTTGTCGACCACCCGCGCGATCTCCGCGGCGCCCAGCGGCTTGAAGTGCACCGTGGCGTCGAGGCGGTTGCGGAACTCGGGGGCGAACACCCGCTCGAGCACCGCCGTGGCCTTGCTGCCCTCGGCCGATTCGCCGAAGCCGAGCTTGCGGCCCGACAGGTCGCGCGCGCCGGCGTTGGTCGTCATGATCAGGATCACGTGCCGGAAGTCGGCCTTGCGGCCGTGCGTGTCGGTGAGCGTGGCGTGGTCCATCACCTGCAGCAGGATGCTGAAGAGATCCGGATGGGCCTTCTCGATCTCGTCGAGCAACAGCACGGCGTGCGGCGCCTTCCGGATCGCGTCGATGAGCAGCCCGCCCTCTTCGTAGCCGACGTAGCCGGGCGGCGCGCCGATCAGTCGCGACACGGCATGCTTCTCCATGTATTCCGACATGTCGAAGCGCAGGAACTCCACGTGCAGCACGCGCGCGAGCTGCTTGGCCAGTTCGGTCTTGCCCACCCCGGTCGGCCCCGCGAACAGGAAGTTGCCGATCGGCTTGTCGGGCGCGCGCAGCCCCGAGCGCGACAACCGGATCGCAGACGACACCTCGGCGATGGCGTCGTCCTGTCCGAAGATCACGCGCGCCAGTTCGTCACTCAGATTCTTGAGCGCGGTCTTGTCGTCACTCGACACCGACTGCACCGGCGCGCGCGCCATCTTCGCCACGATCGCTTCGATCTCGGCCACGTCCACCACGGCTGGCGGCTCCGCGGGCGGCGCGAGCGCCGGCGTTGCGCCGTCCACGACGCCGTCCGGCGCGGCCGCTGCGTCGTCGGCCGGCGCGGGCATTCCCACGAGGCCGGGCGCGATCTTCAGCTTCAGGGCCGCACCCGCTTCGTCGATCACATCGATCGCCTTGTCGGGCAGGTGCAGGTCCTTCAGGTAGCGCGCCGACAGGCTCACCGCGGCGGCGATGGCCTGGTCGGTGTAGCGCACGCCGTGGTGCCGCTCGTAGTGCCCGCGCAGGCCCTTCAAGATCTCGATGGCTTCGGGTTCTGACGGCTCCAGCACCTCGATCTTCTGGAAGCGGCGCGACAGCGCGCGATCGCGGTCGAAGCCCTGCTTGACGTCGGCGAAGGTGGTCGAACCGATGCAACGCAAGGCCCCCGACGCCAGCGCCGGCTTCAACAGGTTGCCGCCGTCCATGGTGCCGCCCGACGCGGACCCGGCGCCCACGAGGGTGTGGATCTCGTCGATGAAGAGAATGGCCCCGGGCTGCGCCTCGAGCGCCGTGAGCACCTGCTTCACGCGCTCTTCGAAGTCGCCGCGGTAGCGCGTGCCGGCGACGAGCGCGCCGAGGTCGAGCGCGTAGACCTTGGTTGCGGCCAGTCCCGGCGGCACCTGCTGCTCGGCGATCCGCAGGGCCAGGCCCTCGGCCAGCGCCGTCTTGCCCACGCCCGGCTCGCCCACGAGCAGCGGGTTGTTCTTGCGGCGCCGGCACAGCACCTGGATGACCCGATCGAGTTCGAGTTGCCGGCCGATGAGCGGGTCGATCTGGCCCTGGCGGGCCTTCTCCACCAGTTCCGACGCATAGGCGTGGAGCGGGTCCTTGGAGCCGGCGTCGCCCTCCGGCGTGCGCACGCCGGGCGTGACCGCCGAGGGGCTATGGGCGACGGCCCGCAGCAGGCGAAGGCGGCTCACGCCCTGCCGCGTGAGGAAATAGGCGGCGTGCGAGTCGTCTTCCTGCAGCAGGAACACGAGCAGGCTGCCGCTGTCCACCTCCTGCGCGCTCGACGAGGCGGCGTGCACGACCGAACGCTCGACCACGCGGTCGAACGCCACGGTGGATTCGGGCTTCACCGGCTTCGATCCCGGCACGGGCGTATGCGCGCGCAGCAGCACGTCATCGAGGTCGTGCGTGAGCTGCGACAGGTCGACGTTCAGGGACTGCAGCGCGGCGCGCCCCTTCGGGTCGTCGACGAGCGCGCGCAGCATGTGTTCCAGGGTGACGAGATCGTGTCGCCGGTCGGCGGCGAAACGAAACGCACGCCGGATGGTCTCCAGCGTGTCGGGCGCGAATGGCACGGGGGTCGCACTCACCGCTTGGCCTCCTCAGGCTCTGGCTCCATCGAAACGCGGAGCGGAAATTCGTTCTGCTCGGACAGCCGTTCGGTCGCCGCCACCTTGGTTTCGGCGATCTCCTTGGTGAAGACGCCGGCCACGCCGATGCCGGCCTGGTGCACGTGCAGCATGATCTCGAAGGCGTCGGCCGACGGCTTCTTGAACACCGTTTCGAGTATCCACACGACGAACTCCTGCGTGGTGAAGTCGTCGTTGTGCAGCAGCACGCGCCACATGCGCGGCGTGGACGAGTCCAGGCCCGGCCTGGATTCGGTGAGCACCCCGGCGCCAGGGGACTCCCCGGCGGGGATCGACGAAGACATACCGTGATCTTAGCGGGTCTCGAACCGCGGCGCGCGCTGCGATGGCCGCAGGCCGTCGTCGAGGCGCCACGGGCCGGTCCCCGGGGCCATGACCAGGGGGTGCAGACGGCACAGGAACTCGCGCCGCGATACCTCCACCGCCCCCATCTGCACGAGGTGGTCACTGCGCACCTGGCAGTCGATGAACGGCACGCCCCAGCGCGTCAGCTGCGCCGCCAGCCACACCAGGGCAATCTTCGACCCGTCGGCCACCCTCGAGAACATCGACTCGCCGAAGAAGGCACGGCCAATGGCCACGCCGTAGATGCCGCCCACCAGGGCCTGGTCGTGCCAGACCTCGAGAGAATGCGCGTGCCCGGCCGCATGGAGCGCCTCGTAGGCGCCAATCATCTCGGCTGAGATCCAGGTGCCCTCGTCATCCTCACGCGGCTCGGCACAGGCGCGCATCACCGCCCCGAAGGCCGCGTCGAGCGTCACGCGGTAGTCGCCGCGAGCCAAACGGCGCGCCAGCGACCGCGAGACGTGCACAGCATCGGTCGGCAGGATCAGGCGCGGATCAGGGCACCACCAGAGTACCGGGTCGCCCTGGCTGAACCACGGAAACGCCCCACGGGCGTAGGCGTCGACGAGTCGGGGCACCGACAGCCCACCGCCTGCGGCCAGCAGACCGTTGGGGTGCCGGCGCGCCGATTCGGGCGGCGGCAGCGAGTCGTGGGGGCCGAGAAACGGGACCATGTTACGATTATGGGCTCAGGCAACGGTGGGTGTAGCTCAGTGGTAGAGCGCCGGACTGTGACTCCGGTGGTCGCGGGTTCGAATCCCGTCATCCACCCCAATTTTCTGCCTGGGAACACCCCCCGACGCCGTCCGGCGTGGGGCTGGGCCGGTCACTTCCTCCCCCGCAGCGACGCTCCTACATCCAGGTCCACGACCGGCACCGTCTTGGTGCCCCGCACGTCCACGACCAGCCGCGTTCCCGCTCCGCCCCTGCGGAACAGCGGGTCGAGGGGCCGAAGCCAGAAGCGGCGGGCCCCGGTCTGCGTGCGCGACATGGCGGCGTCGAGCTTGGCCACCCCGCGAAAGCGCAGTTGCTCGCTACTGAGCCCATAGCCCCCCGACGCGGCGATGCTCGCTCCAGGCGCCGTGAACGCAATCGACGAGAGCGTGAGCTCCTGCCGGCGCAGGCGTACGAGGCCACGCATGTCGTACGGCACGTTGGCGATCGTGGTGTCGGACGGCTTGCCCTGTCCGCGGCGCGACAGTTCGTCCACCTTGCCCTGCACCTCGCCGTTGGCGAACCGCGCGCGGGTGAGGCGGAAGGTGCCCGCCACGACGAGGCGGGCGATCACGTCGGCCGGGCCTGGCGGCAGGTCGAGGGTGCCGTCCAGTGACAGGCGGCCCGACAGCGGCGGGCGCGCGCCGTCGATGAGCAGGCGCAGCACGTCGGCGACATCGGCCCGGTCCGGTGTCTTGACCGCCAGCGTGATGTGCCGCCCGCCAGCGCCCTTCACCCGCAGCACCTTGCCCGACGTCTCGAAGGTCGACTCGCCCAAGGTCGTTGTCACCTTCGTGAGCACCAGGTCGCCGTTGGTGCCGTCGAGGACGGCTTCGAACGCACTCTTCATGGGCAGCTGCCCGCCCTTGGTGCCGCGCAAGCCGATGGCCGCCGAGGTGACCGTGCCACTCGTGGCCAGGCGCTCGAGCGTGCCCAGAATCGCACCGGTGGCCTCGAGCCGGCCGTCGAGCCCGGGCACCGACCCGGCGTCGCCCGCAAAGGTGTACTCCGCCACAACCTGCAACTGATCGAAGTCGCCGCGGGGAAACGGGCCGAGCGTGCCCTTGACGTTGGCCCGGTCGTGAGGCAGCGGCGTATCGATGGAGGCGCTGAACGGCGCGGCCTCATCGAGCGAGAACGGCTCCATCAGCAGGTCGCGGACATCCCACTCCTGCGAGTCGCGGTCGGCATCACGCGCCATCACCACGAGGCGCACCGAACTGGCGACGAGCCGTTCGATGACAAACGGCGGCTCCGGCACGGCCTCGGTCTCGGTGTCGATGGCGGCGGGTGCGGCCTCGGCCGCCTGGCGTCCGGCCTGACGGAGCGCCTCGAGATCCGCCTTGCGGCCGGGCGGCACGTGGATCTCGACGCCCTCGAGCCGCACCTCGTTGAGCCGCTTGGCCCGCATCTTGGTGAAGCCACCGGTGCCCGAGATGCGTTTGATCGAGATGAAGGGCGGCAGATCCGGACGGCCCTTCAGGCGCAGCACCAGATTCGTGCCCTCGACGCGCAGCGTGGGCCGCAATTGCACATCGAGCGTGTCGAGTTGCACGTCGCTGTTCAAGCGCAGCGAGAGCCACCGCTCGACCTCTTCGCGCATGCGCGGCTCGGCATCGCGCGACACCCACACGCCAATCGTGACCGCTGCCCCGCCGCTCAGCAGTGCCAGAAGGCCGAGCGCGATTCCCCACTTCTTCATTCGCGCCACGTTCTCAGAGCCATCACGCGCCCCTGGGCACTATTCTAGTAGGCGGCCTTCCCCACCGATGTTCCCTACAGCACGCAGCTCGACCGCATTCACCCGCTGGCTCGCCGACCTCGAAGCCCGGCACCTGCGTGACATGACCACCTCCGAGGTCGCCCGCGCGTTGCGCGCACTGTCGTCCACCTACGTGGAACGCCGCTCGCGGCTGTCGGACCGCGGCGCCTTCGACACCGCCGGCAAGAGGGCGGCCTATGCGCTCTACTACGCGCCCAGGCGCTTTCTCACGGTCACGCACGTGCTGGCGGCGGTGGGCGCGCCGACGACGCCCCTGCGCGTCGTCGACCTGGGCTGCGGCACGGGGGCGGCGGGTGCCGCCTGGGCCATGCACGCGGGTGCCGGCTCGAGCGTCCTCGGCGTGGACGTGCATCCGTGGGCGCTCGAGGAAACCCGCGCCACCCTGCGCGACTTCGACCTGCCGGGCCAGACCCGGCGACTGCCGGTCAGTGAGGCCACCTCGCTCTGGAAAGAGGGCCGAGGCCGTAGCGAGGGACCACGCGCCACCGGCCTCATGCTCAGCTACGTCGTGAACGAACTCGGCGCAGATGAGCGCGCGGCGCTGCTCACCGCGGTGGTGGACGCGGCGCGGCAGGGCACGCGCGTGTTCGTGATGGAGCCACTGTCACGCCGCACGTCGCCGTGGTGGAACGGCTGGGTGGACACGTTCGTGGCCGCTGGCGGGCGAGCCGACGAGTGGCGCGTGCGCATCGAGCCGCCGCCGATCACGCTGGCCCTCGGGGTGGCGACCGGGCTCGACGCCGTCGCGGCCACCGGCCGCACGCTCTGGATCTAGCCGCGATCACGGCCGCGTCCTACTGGTACGAGCCGCGCACGGCGAATCTACCGCGGACAGCCAAGCCGAACGTCGCAGCAATCAACGAGTAGCCGCTCGGACTCGGATGAAGTCCGTCTTCGCCGACGTAGTTGGTGCCGCGATCTGAGAGACAGTTTCCTGTGCCGAACGCAGCGTAGATATCCACGACATACACGTTCTGCCGGCCGGCGACCATCGCGCGCAGGGCGGTGTTGAACGGCACGATCTTGTCGGTGGAGTTGGTCCGCACGCGGCCCGTGAACGGATTCACGCTGACGCAGGTCTGGAACATGGTGCCGACGAGCACCGCGGAGTTGTAGAGTGCGGCCAGATCGAGCACGCGTGCCAGGGCGTTCACCGTGGATCCGACAGGACGATCGCTGTTCAGATCATTGATGCCTTCCAGCAAGAGCACGCCTTGCGGACGGCGCGCCGCCATCAGACTGCTGAAGCGCGAATACGCCCCGGCCGCTTCCTCGCCAGGCCGCCCCTGGTTCTCCACCACGAACGCCTGCGAGGGGCTCGCATTCTGCAGCAGGGTTCGGACCATCTGGGGATACTGCGGCGAGCCAGCCGGTAAGGTGCAGTCCGGGTCGTCGAATGCGATGTGCATCTGAGGGAATGCGCCAGGCGTTCCGCAGGTGATGCTGTCGCCAAAAGCCAGGAACCGCGTAGCCCCCAGTGCCGCAATCGGTCCGAGTGAGTCAGGCGTTGGGACCACATCGCCCGACTGTGGTGCGATCCCGCCCACGGTCAACACAGGGCTCGGCCCGGTCGGGCTCTCGGGCGATTGCGCGCACTGGGCCGACGCCAGGGCCAGCAGCAGGGCGCAGGATAGAAGACGCGGCTGTGAGGATGCGGTTGACATGAGCAGGCGCCACGGCGGTCGAGCCGGACAGACTGGTAGCATACATAACGAAAGGACTCTTGCCGAGTGGCCATTGACCCCGCCCCCACCCTCGTTGAGCGCCGGCTCCGGTATCTGGACCGCCAGCGCGCCCTTCAGCACGAAGCCGCGGCCCTCGACCGCCGTCACGCCGCCCCTCGCGGCACGGGACCGCGCAATCGCCACGGCCTGCCCGCGGTGCCCACCGGGCAGCGCGTCGTGCCGAACTGGCCGGTACTCGACCTGGGCGACACGCCCGACATCCGGCTCGACGCCTGGCGGCTGGAGGTCGGCGGAGCGTGCGAGCATCCGCTCTCGCTTTCGTGGCCCGACTTCCTGGCCCTGCCACAAGCCGACGACGAGAGCGACTTCCACTGCGTCACGACGTGGAGCCGGCTGAACAACCGGTGGCGCGGGGTGCGCTTTCGCACCCTCGCGGAACTGGTCGTGCCGGCCTCCGGCGCGTGCTTCGTCTGGTGCACCGGCTACGACCGCATGCCTGGGTCGACCATCCCCTACACCACCAACCTGCCACTCGCACGGGCCGTGGAAGACGACGTGCTGCTGGTGCACACCTGGGAAGACGCGCCCTTGCCCGCGGAACATGGCGGTCCGTGCCGCATGATCACGCCGAAGCTCTACGCCTGGCAGGGCACCAAGTGGATTCGCCGCATCGAGTTCCTGGCCGAGGATCGACCGGGGTTCTGGGAAGAGCGCGGCTACTCCAACACTGCCGAGCCGTGGCTCGACGACCGGTACTCGGCGTAGCCGGTCCTGCCCAAGTCACAGACGCGCCTCCCGTGTTCACCGCCACCGACCTGCGGCCGATGCTGGCCTCCTCGCCCGACGCGCCGCCGTCGCTGGTCGATCCGCGCGCCGTCTACGAGCCCAAGTACGACGGCATCCGCGCCATCGTGCTGGTGGAGCCCGGGCCGTCGCCGCGCGTGCGCCTGTGGTCGCGCAACGGCAACGAGAAGTCCACGCAGTTCCCGGAACTGGTGCGGGCGCTCTCGACCTGGGCCGCCACGCTCGCTGGCCCGGTGGTGCTCGACGGCGAGATAGTGGCCCTCGACAACCAGGGGCGGCCCGCGGGCTTCCAGCGCCTGCAGGGACGCATCAACGTGTCGGTGCCGGGCTACCGCAGTTCGGCCCCGTCGCAGACGCCCGCCGAGCAGCCCACCGCCTTCGTGGCGTTCGACCTGCTGCGCGAAGGCGACGACGACCTGCGCAGCCGGCCGCTCACCGAGCGCCGCGCCGCCCTCGTGGCCCGCTGCACCGACCTGGGATCGCCGCTGCTGCGCCTGAGCGAGCAGGCCGTGGGCGACGGCCGCGCGCTCTATGCCTTGGCCGACACGCAAGGGTGGGAAGGCCTGGTGGTGAAACGCGCCGCCAGCCGCTACCACGCAGGCAAGCGCACCACCGAGTGGCAGAAGCTGAAGATCCAGTTGCAAGACGAGTTCGTGGTCGGCGGGTGGACCGCACCCAAGGGCACGCGGCGCCACTTCGGCGCGCTCATCCTCGGCACGCCGCAGCCAGGCGGCTCGCTCACCTATGTGGGCGATGTCGGCACGGGCTTCCCCGAGGCCGAACTCGACCGCGTGGCGGCGCTGCTGCACGCCCTCGCCACCGACACGTGTCCCTTCGACCCGCCGCCGAAGGCCGCCGGCGCCGCGCACTGGGTGCGGCCGGTGCTGGTCACGCAGGTGCGCTACACCGAGATGACCGACGAAGGCCGTCTGCGACATCCCGCCTACCTGGGATTGCGTGCCGACCAGGCCGCGGGCGCTGTGCGACCGCCCAAGGGTCGCCGCGTAGCGCATCCGCTCCGGTCCGTGCCGCCAGCGCCACGAGCGACGCCGCCGAGTCCTGCGCGCGTTCTGCGCCCGGGCGTCGACGATCCCTTCCAGGGCTGGACCGTGGACGCCGACGAGATCGTGGCCCAACTGCACGACCTGCAGGGGCGCCGCAAGAACGGCAAGGTGGCGCTGCCGAACGGCGAGACGGTCGACGTCACCAACCTCGACAAGGTCTTCTGGCCCGAGGGCCGCCGCACCAAGGGCGACCTGCTCCGCTACTACACCCGCGTGGCGCCGCTCATCCTGCCGGTCATCGATCGCCGTCCGCTCGTGATGAAGCGACTGCCCAACGGCGTGGACGGCCAGTCGTTCTACCAGCACCGCGCGCCCGCGCCGGTGCCGGCGGGCGTACACATCGAGACGCTGCCCGACGACGACGTGCCGGCGCGGCTCATCGGCGGCTCGCTCACGACGCTCCTCTACATGGCGCAGCTCGCGTCGATTTCGATGGACCCGTTCTTCTCGACCGTGGACGCGTTGCACACGCCCGACCAGGTGGCCATCGATCTGGACCCTCAGCCAGACGCCACCTTCGCACAGATCCTCGACGTGGCGCGCTGGGTGCACGAGGTGCTCTTGCGCGTGGGCGTGACGGGATTTCCGAAGACCTCGGGCTCCGAGGGCCTGCACATCTTCGTGCCGCTGCAACCCGGCACCCCTTACCAGGCCGGTATGCTCTTCTGCCAGATCGTGGCCACGATGGTGGCCACCGCGCACCCCGCCGTGGCCACCGTGGAGCGCACGGTGAGCAAGCGCAAGCCCGGCACGATCTATGTGGACTACCTGCAGAACATCGAAGGCAAGACACTCGCCTGCGCCTACAGCGCCCGCGCGAGCCGCTTTGCCGGCGTCTCCACACCGCTCACGTGGGCGGAGGTGCACGGCGACGTGCACCCCGAGCAGTTCACCATCGCCACCGTGCTCGACCGCATCAGCGAGGTCGGCGACTTGTGGGCTGGCACGAGAAACAACGAGGGCGCGGACCTGCTCGCCGCCCTCGAGAAGATCCGTTAGCGGCGAGCGACGACGGGACTCGGGGCCCCGAGCCCCGTCTCTTAGAACTGCACTCGCAACTCCCCGATGACCTGCCGCCGGAGGATGTCGCCGAAGATGTGCGACTGGATTTCCTCGTTGAACAAGTTGGTGAACTTGATGCTGGTCGTGACCTTGTTGCCCGGCCACTTCACCCCGAAGGCGCCGTTCACCTGCGTGAACGAGTCGGTCGAGCCGTGGAAGCGCGAGTCGAGCACGTCTTGCCAGAAGGCACTGTCCTGATAGCTCACGTTCATGTTGCCCAGGAACATGCCCTGGCTGAAGTTGAAGCCGGCGTTCATGCGGCTGGTGGGCGGCAGGTTCACCTCCGAGATGTCGAAATTGGGCACCGGCGTGAACTGGTAGGAGTAGTTGGCAAACACGTTGAGCGCGCGGCTCACGGCGGCGTCGACGCCCAGCTCGAAGCCCTTGTCCTGCACCGCGCCGAGGTTGCGGTAGCTGAACTCCGAGGGGATGCCGCCGCTGTTGCACGTGGTCTGGCCCACGCACGAGGGCGGCAGCACTTCGAGGATGCCGAGCGCCTGCGCGGTGCCCACGAGGGGGCCAATCTTGTTGAGCCAGCCAGGCGGCGGCGTGGAGGCGCGGTAGCGGCCCACCTGCGTGAGGAAGATGTCGTCCTTCGACTTGTTGTAGTAGAAGGCGGCGGTGACCGTGGCGCGCTTGTTGATCACGCCGGTATAGGCGGCTTCGAACGCGTCGACCTGCTGCTCCACCAGTTCTTCGTTGCCCGTGGCCGCGACCGGGAAGTTGTAGACCGGCCCGCCTGGCGCCGCGGCAAAAGCCGGGTTGATGGCGCGCAGGTCGAGCTGGTTGACGATGTTCACTTCGAGGAAGTTGTTGATGAGTGACGGCGCCCGAAAGGCACGGTTGAACGAGAAGCGCACCGCATGGTCGGGCGCCGGCTTCAGGATGATGGCCGTGCGCGGCGAGAAGTTCGGGCAGAGAACGGTGCAATGCCGTGAGAGGCGACAAAGCGGGCGACGCGACCTCGCGGCCGCGCGAGGCTAACGGCCGGCGCCGGCGCTGCTCGCCCACTTCTCGAGCGCGCGCGCGTCGCTGTCGAACTTGCGGATGCCCTCGCTGAGCTTCTCCACCGCCATGGCGTCCTGGTTGTGCAGCCAGCGGTAGTGTGGCTCGTCGAGATGGATCTTCGGTTCGCCGTCGCGGGTGGCCATCTCGGGCGTCAGTGCCGGCGTCAGGTCGCCATCGGTCGCGGCCAGGTCGGCGAGCAGCTCGGGGCTGATGGTGAGCAGGTCGCAGCCGGCCAGGTGCGTGATCTGCTCGACCCGCCGGAAGCTCGCGCCCATCACCTGCGTGGCGTAGCCGTGTTTCTTGAAGTACGCGTAGATGCGCCGCACCGACTGCACACCCGGATCCTCGTCCACCGGAATCTCACTGCCGCGCGCCTTGCGGTGGTAGTCGTAGATGCGGCCGACGAATGGCGAAACCAGCGTGACCCCCGCCTCGGCGCAGGCCACGGCCTGCGCGAAGCTGAAGAGCAGCGTGAGGTTGCAGTGGATGCCCTCGCGCTCGAGCCGCTCGGCCGCGCGAATCCCTTCCCAGGTGCTGCCGATCTTCACCAGGATGCGGTCGCGCGCCACGCCCGCGGTCTCGTAGAGGGCGATGATGTCGTGGGCCTTGCGCTCGGTGGCGGCCGTGTCGAAGCTGTGCTTCGCATCCACCTCGGTGGACACCCGGCCCGGCACGATCTGCAGGATCTCGCGGCCGAACCCCACGGCTAGGCGGTCCATGAAGGCCTCGGTACGCGCCTCGCCCGGTGCGGCGACGCCGGCCGCGTCGGCCAGTGCGCCATCAACGAGGGTGCGGTATTGAGGCTGCTGCGCCGCCTTGAGCAGCAGCGACGGATTGGTGGTGGCGTCCTGCGGCCGGTGCGCCCGGATCGCATCGATGTCGCCGGTGTCGGCGACGACCACGGTGTAGCGCTTCAGCGAGTCGAGCAAGGACATGGGGGGATATTACCGGGGCTCGGGGCTCGGCGCTAGGGGCTCGGGGTTATTTGGACAAGGCGCGGCCGCGCGACGCGTGCGGCGGCCTGGAGCACCCAACCGCTGGCCGAGTAAACTGACCGGCACCATGGCACTGCGATCCCTTGACATCTGGAAGCAACTGGAGGCGCACCGCGACGAGATGCACGGCGTGCACCTGCGCACGCTCTTTGCGCAGGAGCCGGGCCGCTTCGAACGCTACTCGCTCACGCTCGACGACCTGCTGGTCGACTACTCCAAGCAGCGCGTCACGACCGACACGATGCGTCTGCTCACGGCGCTGGCGCAGGCCACCGGCGTGGAGACGCTGCGCGACCAGATGTTCGCGGGCGCGCCCATCAACGGCACCGAGGGCCGCGCCGTGCTGCACGTGGCGCTGCGCCATCAGTCGGCAGCGCCCATCCATGTGGCCGGGCGTGACGTGATACCCGACGTGCGCGCCGCGCTGACGCACCTGCGCGCCTTCAGTGACGCGGTGCGCGCGGGCGCCTGGACCGGCGCCACCGGCGCGCGCATCACCGACGTGGTGAACCTGGGCATCGGCGGATCGGATCTGGGGCCGGCCATGGTCGTGGAAGCGCTCACGCCCTACGCGCGCGAGGGTCCGCGCCTGCACTTCGTCTCCAACGTGGATGGCGCGCATCTGGACGAGACGCTGCGCACCGTGCCCGCCGCCTCGACCCTCTTCGTCATCGCGTCGAAGACCTTCACCACGCAGGAGACGATGACCAACGCCCGCTCGGCGCGGGCCTGGCTCGTGGCCGCGCTGGGCGAGGCGGCGGTCGCGAAGCACTTCGTCGCCGTCTCCACCAACACGACCGAGGTCGCGCGCTTCGGCATCGCGCCCGATAACATGTTCGTGTTCTGGGATTGGGTCGGCGGCCGCTATTCGCTCTGGTCGTCGATCGGCCTGCCGATTGCGCTGGCCGTGGGCGCGGTGCACTTCGATGCGCTGCTCGCCGGCGCGAACGATCTGGACGAGCACTTCCGCAGCACGCCGCTCGCCCGCAACCTGCCGGTGGTGCTCGGCCTGCTGGGCGTGTGGAACGCAAACTTCCTCGGCGCCGACACACATGCCGTGCTGCCCTACGATCAGCGTCTGCGGCGCCTGCCCGCCTTCCTGCAGCAACTCGACATGGAGAGCAACGGCAAGGGCGTGGACACGCACGGGCAGCCCATGGATGTGCCTACCGGCCCAATCGTGTGGGGCGAACCGGGCACCAACGGTCAGCACGCGTTCTACCAACTGCTGCACCAGGGGCCGCGGCTGGTCTCGAGCGACTTCCTCGCGGCGGCCGAACCCGGCCACGCGCTGCCCGAACACCACGAACTGCTGCTCGCCAACTTCTTCGCGCAACCCGAAGCGCTCATGCACGGCAAGACCGAGAGCGAAGTGCGCGCCGAACTCACCGCGCAGGGCCTCGCGCCAGCGGACGTGGTGCGGCTGGCGCCGCACAAGGTGTTCCCGGGGAACCGCCCGACCACCAGCCTGCTCTACCAGCGGCTCGACCCGCGCACGCTCGGCCGCCTGCTGGCGCTCTACGAGCACAAGGTGTTCGTGATGGGCGCAGTGTGGGGCATCAACTCGTTCGATCAGTGGGGCGTGGAACTGGGCAAGGTGCTGGCCACACGCATTCGCCCCGAACTCGACGGCGCGAACGACGCCACGGCCCACGACGGGTCGACCAACGGGCTCATCAACCACGCGCGGCGGCTGCGCCGATTGCCGGCATCTGCCTCGTTCGGCTAGACTGAGAGAGCGCGCCCGTAGCTCAGCTGGATAGAGCGTTGGTCTCCGAAGCCGAAGGTCGCAGGTTCGACTCCTGCCGGGCGCACCACTCGTGACGGGAAAGCGCATGCCCCAGTTCCGCGTTCTCGGCGTCCTCCCACCCAGCGGTTGCAGACCCGGCTGCCCTCGTCGGGGCGGTTGCCATAGTCGGTCATCAATCCCCCGAGCCAGTCGATGCGCGGCACGCCGGTGGACGCGTTGAAGCCCTGCGGCCTGTTCGAGTCGATCGTGGCCCAGTCGGTGAAGTCGAACTTGTCGTAGCAGAAGCTCAGGCTGACACCCACGCGATGCCACGCGTTCACCACGTTGGGCAGCGCGATGAACGCATTGGTCGCCTGCAAGGCCGCGATGCGCGGGCATTCCGAGAAGCCCTCTTCGGGCTCGAGCGGGTTGCCGATGTCTTCAGGCGCGGAGTCGAGGCGCAGGTAGGTGAGCTGCACGTTGCCGTTGACCGTGGTCTTGGGCGGGGCTTTGTACGACCCGCTCGGATCGAACGGGCCGGGCGGCGGCGCCAGGCCGTTGGTGAAGTCGGTCGCGCGAATCGGGTTGTTTCAGGTCAGCGTGTGGAGGTCGTTTCGGAAGTATCTGCCCCAGTGGTGCGCGCGCACCATGCCCTTCGCGTTGACCCACTTGGTGTCCACCCGGAGCTCGTTGTTGCGCTGGTCGACCGTCACGGGCAGTTGATTCGCGTGGGCGTCGGCCCGGAGCCAGAAGCGCAGGGCGCCCCCATGCAAGTGCCGTCGTTGGCGACGTTGGTGGGCCCTTCGACGGCGCGGGGCAGGACACGCCGGGCTGCGTCGGGTGTCACGACGACACGGGCGAAGGTTGCCACCCGATCGGATCCGGCTCCGAGCCATTCTGCGTGGAAGACCGTCGCCAACACGCCCGAACAGCCGGACTGCGAGATGGCCGGCACGCCCTGAAACGGCTAGCTCAACGGGCTCTCCGCCTCCGCTCGGGACCGCTCCTCCTCCGTGAGCGGCCTCCCCTTGACCACCTCGTCGTAGGCCACGTTCTGCTCGGGCCGGTCGTTGGCGTGGGGCGGCGGCTCGTTCCCCCCGCGACTCGATTCTTTGGTGACCGGGGCTGATGCGTCGCCATCGTTCAGGTCGACGGATGTGTTTGGCTCAGACATGTGCGTGGCTCCTCGGGGCTTGCTTGGTTTACTGGTGCGCGAGGAGCCGTAAAGCAAAAGCGCGGCCGCGAGCCCTCCGTAGCTAAACCAGCGATTGGCGGTGATCCGCTAGCGTCGGCACACCCGGCCGGCGCCTGCCACTGCGTAGCTTGCTCAATTCGGGAAGCGCAATGCCTACTTGGCGCCGCGCGATGGCGCTCTTTGAGCAACCATCGCGGCCATGCTTGTTGAATTCCGCCCTTCGGCGAGGTCTGTCTTCCCCCTCCGAGATTCGACTGCGCGGCCTTCTTCATGGCCGCGACTTACTCCATCAGGGCATGACGGTCTCTCAGGTGGTCCACAACTACTGAGACATCTGCCACTCCATCACGGCGTTGGCGATCGAAACCAACGCGCCCACCGCGGATCGGGAAAACCAGCGGCTCGGCTACTTCGCGCACCAATTGTGCAACTTCATTCAGACCGCACTGACGGCATTCGGCGCGCTGCAATCGGGGAGAGTGGGTCCCGGCAGAAGCACGGGTGCGATCCTGCGGCGTAGCCTGCTGACGGGGGCTCGAGACCTCATCGGCCGTTCGCTCGGTGAGGTGCGGCTCACGCAGCGTGGTGGCCACCTGGCAGCCCCAGCCGTCGTAGTCGGAGAGACCATAGGGGTAGACGGCGGCCACGCTGGGCAGCAGGTTGGCGCACCCCAGACGGCCGACGTCATGCGCCTCGCCGAATCGCTGCAGGTCGCAGTTGGCGAGCGTGACCGGCTGGAGCGCCTGCCACAGTTGCCACCGCTTGAAGGCCGTGAGATCGCGCGCGGCAGCGGGGGCCGTGCCGCGTCCGAGGCGCCACGCACCGGCCCACGCCGAGCAGCACCGCGATCGTGACGGGCACGGCTCCTGCCACACGAAAACACGCCTACCCGATCATCGCCTCGGCGCAGAGCCGCGCACTGACCGCGGCCGCGGCCTAGCGATACCCTGCCGCCGCGACCGGTATGATGCGAGCACATGCCGTCGCGGTTCTTCGAGTCCTTCTTGCGCACGGAAGCCATCGGCGGCTTGGTACTGCTGGCGGCGGCGCTCGCGGCGCTCGCCGTCGCCAACTCGCCCCTCGCCAGCACCTACGACGCGCTCTGGGCCACGCGGCTGGTGGTGGGGCCCGAGAGCCACCCCCTGGCGTTATCAGCCCGCGGGTGGGTGAACGACGGCATGATGGCCGTGTTCTTCCTGCTCGTGGGGCTCGAGATCAAGCGCGAGCTGCTGGTCGGTGAGCTCTCCAGCGCGCGGCAGGCGGCCCTGCCTTTCGCCGCGGCGCTCGGTGGCGTCGTGGTGCCTGCCCTCATCTTCGCCGTCCTCGCTGGCCCCGGCACGCTGCGCGGCTGGGCCATCCCCACCGCCACCGACATCGCGTTCGCGCTGGGCGTGCTGGCGCTCGTTGCGCCCCAGGCGCCAACCGGGCTCAAGGTGTTTCTCGCCGCGCTCGCGATCGTCGACGACATGTGCGCGGTGGTGGTGATTGCCCTCTTCTACACCGCGCAGGTGGAGTGGACGGCGGTGGCCATGGCGGCCGGCACGGTCGCGCTGCTCGGGGCCCTGAACATGGCGCGTGTGTACCGTCTCGCTCCCTACCTGCTGCTGGGCGCCGTGCTGTGGTACTTCGTGCATGAATCCGGCGTGCACGCCACGATCGCCGGCGTCGCGCTGGCGCTCACCATTCCGACCCGCACCCGGATCGACGCCGCGCAATTCTCGGCGCACGCCCGCGGCCATCTCGAGATGTTCGATCGCACGGAAACTGGCGACCTGCTCGTGATCACGAGCGAGGGCCAGCAGGAAGCGCTGCACGCGCTCGAGTCGGCCAGCGAAGCCGTGGTGGCGCCCCTCCTGCGGCTCGAACATGCGCTGCACGGCGTGAGCGCCTATCTGGTGATGCCGATTTTTGCCTTCGCCAACGCCGGCGTGGCGCTGTCGTTCGGCGCCCTCGACACAGCCACGGCGCTGGCCGTGGGCCTGGGATTGCTGGCCGGCAAGCCGATCGGCATCACGGCCGCGGCCTGGCTCGCGTGCCGCGCCGGCCTCGCCGCCCTTCCCGCAGGCGTGACGTGGCCTATACTGCACGGCACCGCTTGGATTGCCGGCATCGGCTTCACCATGTCGCTCTTCATCGCTGGCCTGGCGTTCGGCGAGTCGCCGGCGTTCGACGCGGCACAGGTGGGGATCATGGCGGGGTCGGCCCTGGCGGCGGGCGTGGGCGCGATGGTGCTCCGGCGAGCGCAAGCGGCGTCCCGCGCGCCGGCCTGAGATAGGCTAGGCGCGAAGGAGCGGCCGTATGACCCTAGCCCGTGGACTTTCGCACACGCTGGCCGACCGCGAGGTGTGGTTCGCGTGACTTGAGGCACCCGGCTACGCGGTGACGGCCCGATCTGTGATCTCGAGCGCCTGGTCGATGATGGCAAACGCCTCGCGCATCTCGGTCTCGGTCACGCACAGCGGCGGATTCGTGAAGAAGGTATGCCACCGCACGAAGGTGTAGAGGCCCGCCTGGCGGAACGCCTTGCCGAGCGCCGCCATTTCGGGCGAGCTGCCGGTCATGGGCGCCATCGGCTCCATGGTGCTGCGGTTGCGCGTGAGCTCGATGATGCCGAACAGGCCGATATTGCGCACCGCGCCCACCGACGGGTGCTTGGCGGCCAGCTCCTGGTGCAGCTGCCCCATCAGCACGCCCATCTTCTGCGCATTCTCGATCATGCCCTCGTCTTCGTAGACGGCAATCGTGGCGAGCGCCGTGGCGCAGCCGAGCGGGTGGCTGTTGTAGGTGAGGCCGCCGTTGAACGCCTTGTCCTTGAAGTGATCGGCAATGCCGCGACGCATGCCCACGGCGCCCAGCGGCACGTAGGCACTCGTCAGCCCCTTGGCCATGGTCATCAAATCGGGCACGACGTTCCAGTGATCCACGCCAAACCACTTGCCGGTGCGGCCGAAGCCGGCCATCACCTCGTCGCAGATCATCAGGATGCCGTGCCTGTCGCACAGCGCGCGCACGCCCTGCAGGTAGCCGTCGGGCGGTACCAGGATGCCGTTGGTGCCGCTGATCGTCTCGAGGATGAAGGCGGCGATGTGCTTCGGGCCTTCGAGCTCGATCACTTCCTCCAGGTAACGGAGTGCCTGCTCCGTCGTGTCCCAGCCGCGCTGCAGCCCATGATACGGGTCGAGCACATGCACCACGCCTGGGATGCCGGGCTCGGCACCCCAGCGGCGCGGATCGCCCGTCAGGGTGAGGGCGCCGGCGGTGCCGCCATGATACGAGCGGTAGCGCGCCAGAATCTTGTGGCGTCCGGTGACCGCACGCGCGATGCGGATCGCGTTCTCGTTGCCCTCCGCCCCGCCGTTGGTGAAGAAGAACACGTCCATGTCGCCGGGCGTGATCTCGGCCAGCTTGGCGCCGAGCCGGGCCCGCGCCTCGCTCGCCATGAAGGGATTGGCGTAGGCGAGCGTGGCCGCCTGATCCTGAATCGCCTTGATGATGCGCGGATGGCCATGGCCGGCGTTGACGCACATCAACTGGCTGTTGAAATCGATGTAGCGCTTGTCTTCCGGCGTCCAGAAGTAGACGCCCTTGGCGCGGGCCACCGGAATCGGATCCACCGCGCCCTGCACCGACCACTCGTAGAGGGAGTGCTGCCGGCAGAGCGCCACCATCTCGTTGCCGGACATGCCCGGCGCAACCACTGCGTGACTCATAAGCCCAGCATAGCCGACCGCCGGGGGAGGGGGCGAGAGGCGCGCGCAGCGGCGGCGGCGGACGCGGCTCGAAACGGCCTACGATTCATCCCCCGCCATGTATCTAGCCCTGCTCGTTGGTGCAGCGTGAACACCAGCCAACTGGCCGGAATCATGTCTTCTCCACTGGCGTGAGCGTGGTGGCCGAAGCCAGCGACTGGGCGGCCGGCATGAAGCGCGCCGACGAGCGGCTCTACGACGCCAAGCGCGAGGCCGGCGCCGGTCAGTTATAGTGCCTTGGATGCACATGTCGATCAGTGGCTGGGCGGCCGCCGCGGTGCTGACGTGGCTCATGGCCGGTGCGCCGGCGCTGGCCGAAGCGCAACGAGTGCGCCAGGTGATCGACGGCGACACCATCACCGTGTCGGGCGTGGGCGTGGTGCGACTGCTCGGCGTGGACGCGCCGGAGAAGACCGGCGGCTACCGGCAGTCGGAACCGTACGGCGATGCCGCCACCAAGGCCATGCGGGCGCTGGTGGAGGGTCAGGTCGTGCGGCTGGAGTACGACGGCCCCCGCAAGGACCAGTACAACCGCACGCTCGCGTATGTGTTCCTGCCCGACGGCCGGTGCGCCAACGAGGCGATCATCCGCGCCGGGTTCGCCGAAACCTATCGCCGTTTCGACTACGTGAAGAAGCCCCAGTTCCAGGCCGCCGAACGCGAGGCAAAGGACGCCCGGCGCGGGATGTGGGCGAACGGCACAGGCCGCAGAAGAACTCAATGACGCGAATGATGGCGGTGGCCGCGGTGTGGGCCGGGCTGAACGTGATGGCGGGAGCCTCCCCATCGGCGCAGGAGACCGCGTGCAGGCCACTCTACGACGCCGCGCGCAAGGCCCACACGCAGGCCGGCATCGAGCGCATCGCGGTCATCGGCGATCCCGCCAAGCCGAGTATGACCATGACTGCTCGCAAGACCGCGACCGGCTGGTTCATGCGTCGAGACGCCGGCGAGTGGCAGGCCATGCCGATCGATCCGGAGGTGCAGGAGCGCGGCATGCTCGACACCGACACGGCCTTCCGCAAGTGCGCGGCTGGGGCCACCGAGAACGTCGGCAACGAACCGGCGCGGGTCTGGACTTACGAAACGGCGGCCACCCCGTCTACGATCTGGATCAGCGTGGCGCGCGGCCTGCCGCTCAAGGTGCAGGCCCAGGGCGTGCTGCAGACCTCGGTTTACCAGGCCGCGCCGTTCCCGAAGCCGTAAGGCGCCGGCAGGCTACAGGCGCAGGCGCGCGGCGTTGGCCGCGGCGAACTCGCTGGCGATGTCGTCACGCGCGAACGTGAGCGTCACGGCCGTCAGATCGGCGTTGGGAAGGCCTGTGAGGCCCGCCACGTAGTCCGCGTCCGTGAAGAGCGACGGCACGAAGAGCGGCGCCTGCCCTAGCGCCCGCCCGAACACGGGCAGCAGCAGGACGCGCGCCGCGAGCTCGAGCACGAACGCACCGACGATGCCGGCCACGAGGCCCGCGCCCGCGCCGAGCACGAGCGAGTTGGCGTTGTTGGGACGCCCGACCTCATCGAGGCCGGCCGCGGCAGCCCCGAAGCCCACCACGGCGAACGCCGCGCCGCCAATCGCGAGGAAGCCAAGCACGAACGGGATGAGGGCCGCGAGGAACACGGACTTGGTCGTAAGCGCGCACGCGGCGCAATGCGGCACGGGCAGCGTCACGTGCACCGGCCGCTGGGTGCCACGCGCATTCGTCACGACTTTCGCGAACCCGAGCGTGGACGTGGTGGTGGCGGCGCCACCGCAGCCCACGCAGCGTCCGGCAAACACCGCAGCATCGGGCGCGTCGAGGGCGAGGGTTACCGAGGTGGCCATGCGGACTCGAGCGCTGATGATAGGCGTTGCGAGGCGGAAAGCGCGAATGATATAGTCTCGGTTTGCCAGTCGCGCCTTGGCTCCTGCCGAGCGCGACCCGCGAGCGTTGCCGGCCCTCGGGTCGCGGCATCTCTCTGGGCCCGTAGCTCAACTGGCAGAGCAGCAGACTCTTAATCTGTTGGTTGTAGGTTCGATTCCTACCGGGCTCACCACTCCAAGTTCCATCGCTTCAAGGGTTTCCGCGTCGAGCGTGTCGTCGACGTCGTACGCCCCAAACGCCCCATGTGGCACTGGTGTGGCACTAGAGCAAGAATCCCCCTCACGCACCATGGGCGGCGTTCGCTCGCTCGCCTCCTGCGACTCCTCCAACAGACGCAACGCGCGCTCCAGGCGCATCGCCGTGGAGCGCAGGTAGCGCGACGTGGTCGTGAGGTTGGTGTGACCGAGGAAGTCGCGCACGTCGTGCAGCTCGGCGCGCGACTCCAGCAGCCGGCACGCGAACTCGCGGCGCAGGTCGTGGAAGTGCAGGCCCACCACGCCCGCCTTTTCGCACGCTGTGCGCCACGTAGTCTTGATCGAGCAGATGGGGCCGCCCACCTCGTCGCCGAACTGTAGGCATCCGGCGGCAGCACCTCCCCCTCCGGGTCGGTCCGCAACATCTCGAGCACGGCGGCCAGGCGCTGCCCCACAGGAACGACGCGCAAGGTGCCCGTCTTGGTCTTGCCCGCGCGCAGCACCGGCGCCCGCGCACGGCCCGCCGCGTCGCACTGCACGTCGCGCCACTGCAACGACAACAGCTCGCCCAGGCGACAACCCGTCGACAACGCTGCGACCAGCAGGCGGCGCAGGTGCGGCGTCGCGACCTCCACCAACCGCTCTTCTTCGCCCGGCTGCAGACGCCGGGTGCGCACGGTCTCGGCGGCGCCGTCGAGGCACACGACGTTCACGCCGTGGCGCTTGAATCGGTTCAGTCCGAAATGCCCGCCCTTCGTGCTGCGACCGGCGAGTGTGGCCGACTTCAGCAGGTCCGCAGGTACGGCGCGTTTCTCGGTCTGCAGCGCCGCCACCTGCCGTGCCGCGGCGAGCGCCGCGTTCACCGCATCGAGACGCGCGCGGAACACGGCGTCGAGATCGGCGCGCGTCACGGCGCTGAACGGCACCGCGCCGAGCGCCCCGCGCGAGAGTCCGGCCGTGTCCACGACAGATTGCAGCAGCAGGCGCACATGGATCTCGAACTGGCGGACCGCGTGCGGCTTGCGGGTGTCACGCCGTGCGTAGTCGCGCAGGTGGCGATCCGCGACGTCTGCCATGGTGGGCGCAGCAGGCGTCGGCGTGCTGACGTCGGCGAGCGCGAACGCACCGGCACGCACGTCCGTCCGAAGGCGGTCGGCGAGCGCTTGCGCGTCGCTGCGCGACATCACGTCGTCGCCGGCCGATCAGCGAGCCGATGAAGGCTCACGCGGTGGCCGTCGAGCCACGCGTCCACCCACTCGGGCTTGAATCGCAGTGCCCGACGGCCGCCGACGCGACCATCGGTCGCGAAGTCAGAAACACCCGGCTTCGCCACGTGCGCAGATGCCGTGCCCTTGGCCGCGCCAGACCTCGCCGCCGGTTCGCTACCCGTCAGCAGTTTTGTGCGACCGGCCAAGCTGTTCACCGCCCACCGAACGCTCGTGCACGCGACGGTGGGCGCCCTGCGGCCCGATGTCCACCGCCGCGTCGTGGCCATGGTCGTCCAGGT
>Ga0105046_10000147_pt1 | contig 82851 bp, 68 predicted proteins | sample MAT03_FD_78385 | JGI IMG/M metagenome (GOLD analysis project Ga0105046, IMG submission 78385) | Freshwater microbial communities from Lake Fryxell liftoff mats and glacier meltwater in Antarctica - MAT-03 (megahit assembly) | ecosystem: Environmental > Aquatic > Freshwater > Ice > Liftoff... | reverse complement strand
TGTATTCTTCACCACCTCCTTCTCCACCTCTCGGCCAGCCGTCTTTAGGGCATCTGCTACCTTATCGCGGAACGCATCCCCTGCGGCCTTGTTCCTCAGGATGTTGGACGCACCTCTTGTGGCATAGGGTACGCGGACAAGCCAGCCTACCCGCATTGCGATCGCAAGCTCGGAGAATTTTCCCTGCTCCACCCCGCGTTTCCCCGATAGGTTCGCGACTTCGTCATACACGAACCAGCCTTTAATCGGGCCGTTTCTAAGCTCCCGGCCTACGGCCCTTTTGTCGCGAGCATAGGCACGAAATAGACCGTCGCAGTAGACCTCGCGGATCGAGTTGGGTCCGGTTCCCCTTAGGGCGGCCGGGGCGAATCCTACCCCTGCCTCAGCGAGCGTGGCGGGACCGCTCGAAAGCAGGAGCAGAACTGCGACGACGACGGCAAACGCGCGTTTCATACCACGCCAGTCCCTACGCCTTCACCATCGGCTGCATACCTGCGATGATGCGTACCACCTTCTTTATTTCGTAGGGCGCGCCGGGGGAAGTGGCTGAGGCAAGATGCGCCAGTAGCGTTTGTAGCGCCGGTACAGCGCTCGCGATCTTGAAGTCGTCGATTAGAGCTAGTGCGTCGAAACGCACGTTCTCGTCCATGGACAAGGCCCACTCAGTGAGAACCTGCTCAGCCATCTCTCGTTCGTTCACATCAAATCTGCGATACAGCTGGTGGAGGCGATCCAATGCCAAGTAGGAGTCCTTGAGCGCCCGTGCCTCTTCATCGACAGACAGTCGGAAAGCCACCATCTGTGAACGGATTTCTCCCAATTTCATGGCAGTACCGCCTTGATGAACTCTGGCGGGATAGGATATGGAAATCGCATCTCCATGCCCCCACCTGGCATGCCGAACATTCTTCCGGCCTGAGTGGCCTGCGGAATTTCGTATCCCGCCCGGCGTAGCCCAGCAAGGTCAACACGCAAGAGTGCGTCCGGTAGACCTCGATTGGCGGGAAGAGCGAGGTCTATATGAGCTTGTAGCGGGCTCAAGGCACCATTAGGTGTTGCGTATGAACCTGCTCGAAGGCCCTGTTTCTCTATTGAAGAAACGGCTTTGCCAAATGTGTAGTGAAAGGCCTCGTGTGCGGCCGCCCCCCCACCTCTTGTGGCCCCGCTCCCCAGCACCTTTCGCACACCAGCCGACACCGCCTCGCTGACCTTCTTCGCCCCAGCGGAAGCAACCTCGCCTACTTTGCTCACCACCCGCCCGGCACCCCTCAACGCAGCGGCTGCTGGTTTCGCGCTGGCCGCAATGACCGGTGCCAGCTCAATGACCGCCATCACGTAGTCGCCAGCGGTCGCTTGCGTATCACCCGTAAAACCGGTATCCGCCACACGGCTCAACGATTCTGCGCCGATCAACTCCCAAACTGCGCCCAATGCGGCCCATCCGTATGTCGCAGCTGTGTTGCCGCCGTTGCCATAGGACTCCACTCCCATACGTCCGATAAGTTGTGCTACGGTTTCGCGCCCATCCGGGTCCCAGAATAGTGTCGGGTTCTGCCGTACGTATTGGTACGGATTCAGATCCCAAGGCATGGCCAGATACTTCGCGTCTGGCGCCTTGGTTGGTGGATCCGGCGTCAGCCAGCGCGCCGTATTCGACGCCATCCATCGCGCACCGTGATAACTCCATCCCGTTTCCGGATCGGTTTCTTTGTTCAGCGCGTTCCAGGGCTCAAGTTTGAAGTCTGCCCCCGGAACGGCGATGCCGTCGGGACCCGCTGAATCAAGCGCCGCACCGAAGGGCTCAAAGCGGCGCTCGGTGACGAGGGCACCGTTCGAATCCGTAACAACAATGGGACCCGGCGCAACACCTTGGTGCAAGTAGGTGACTGCGATGATCTCGGCGACCGCTGGCATCTTCTTGGGACCTGCACATCCCGATGCCGAAAACGCAAAACAAAAAAGCGTCGCGCTTGCAACCACTGTGTGCAGACGGCGACCACTGCGCTTTAAAGCAGCGAACAGCAACACCATCGCAACCATCAACCCGAATGCCAATCCACCCCAAGAGCGCAAACGTGGGGGGGATAGGCGTGGCTGTAACGCAAGGCCCGCGGCAGTGCCCGCCGCTGCCATATCTGCCGTTGCCTTTGCGACAACCCGTGCCACCGGACGACCGCCCACCATGACAACATGCTCGCGCTGGCCATGACGTACCACATGGTCCACCGCGAACCATCGGTCGGTATTCGCCGCTGTCGCCGCTGTATCGCGCAGGCCATCGTGGTCATAGGTGTACTCGATACCTTGGATGCCCTCACCCGAGACGCCCGTCAACTGATCAAAGCCATCGAACACCAATGCGCGAGCACCATCCTTGGTTTGTCGTCCCGCTTTGTCGTACCCAAAACTTCGGACCGTTGATGCACCCGGCGCGGTCATTACGGTCGCCAGTTGCCGCGGACCAAAACCCTCGCCGCCCAATCGGTATTCACCCGCGAATACCCCCGATGCCGATCCGGAATCAATCGTGCGACGGACCAAATTCTGCAAGCCATCATAACGAAAAGAAAACCTGAACGCCGCAGGCCCGCTGCCAATTGACGCATTCACCAGTCTAGCCGCCGGATCAAACGCGTACGTCGCGGAATGGTCTAGCCCTCGTCCATCTTTGTCAACGATCGCCGTCGGCGCGCCGTAAGCATTTCGTGCAACCGATAGGTTGAACCAAGGCGACTTGGCAGCGCTTTCAAGGACAATCCCCTGCGGAAGCCCCAAAGTATCGTAGTCATATACTTGCACCGTACCGTTGCCGTAGGTCTCTCGCAAAACCCGTCCCGTTGCGTCCAGACCAAGCCGCCCATCCTCGCCCGGCTCGGCCGACCAATACGCGCCAATTCGTATTACGCGCCCCGCAGCGTCATACGTGGGTGTGATGTCGAACCCGTCCTGCTCGCGCGTTAGCAACAGGCCCGATGCACCGAGAGTTCGATTCTCGGTTGCCGTTGCGCCATCGGCGAATCGGCGCGTGCGCATTGTCTCGCGACCAAGCAAATCGTAGGCGTATTCAGTTCTGCCGTTCCCGGGTTCCGCGACCCAGGCCAAGCGCCCCTTGGTAAAAGTCCTCGACGCCGATTCGGGATGCGGCGTGTCGTATTGAAATCGGTAGTCGGTTGCGCCACGACGGACCTCGCCCGGGCCTTTCGATGTCAACCGACCAGCACCATCGTACCCATATCCAACGACCTGCCCCGCACCGTTTTCGTGGCGGATCAATCGATTGGCCTCGTCATATGCCATCGTCCGCATGCCGATGTCCGGATCGCTCGCCTCGACCAGCCGTCCCAACGTGTCGTACTCAAACCGGTGAATCGCTTTGCCGTTTTGCAGCGACATCGCTGTGATGCGATCTGCGGCGTCATATGTTGCAGTGACTTCCTCTCGCACCGTCGTGCCGTCTGTGGTGATGTCACGGTAGGTATGAACGATCCTATTGAAAGCGTCCGTGATGGTGGTGACTGAAGCCAAATCAGCGCCGGTGGTTACCGTCACATAGGGCTCGTAAGTCATTAGCTTCTTCGCGCCGTTCGGTAGCGTTTGTTCGAGAACCCGGCCCAGCGCATCTCGTGAAAAAGTTTGGATCCGCAGCCCGTCCGCTGGCCGAGTAACCGGGTAGGTTGCGCCACGGTGATAAAACCCCTCTGCGATCGAAATAACGTCTCCACGGGCATCCAGGTCCGAGAACTGAGTGATGATGAACTGGTCTCCGCTTAACCTCGTCGCCGACAGCAAGGATTCGCCCGCACCGTTCGCGACCGCAATCGTTTCGCGCCACCCACCGCTTGACGCTCCCGTATTCTGCGGAACGTCAGCGAGGCCGCGGTCAAATAGAAATGTCGTCGTCGTTGGACGCGGAGCGGTCCAATTGTAGTAGTAGCGAATGTGCGGCGCATGGTCGCCAACCGCCATCGCCACCACTCGCCCCAGTTCGTCGTAGGTGATGGTTGACGTAACACGGTTCGGATCAGAAACGGTTGTGGGTTGTCCAACAACCTTGTCCCAGGTTGCAGACCATTCGAGGGGTGCAGACGATCCAGGGTTGACAGTTTCTCCCGAGGGATACAGCCCAAGCGCGTCATATGAAAGCATTCGACGCACACCCTCGGCGTAGACGATCGTGGCGTTACCCCAAACGTCATAGCTTGACGCTTCCTGTACGACGAAACGGCTTTGGTTGGCTTTCGTGTCTACAAGCCAGGCTTCGTTGGTCAATACCCAACCCTTACCGACACCGCAAGGTTCTCCGTCGGCGGCTGTGGCCGGCCCTTTTTCGTCGCCCATGATCACGCGTTTGTGCTCGACAAGCGTCGTGCCGTCGCCTGCAAAAATCTTCTCCTCGCAAAGACGGTTGCGTACCCACGTCGCGGCATCGTCCGCAAAAACGCGGGTAATGATCTTTTCATCACCCGATCTATCGGATCTTCCGGTGTGCGTCTCCCTTACCGAGCGCGCCGATTCGTCCGGGGTGAATGTCGATACAGCCTCGACCGGATCGACTTGCCCTTCCAGGGTCAGCAGGCGCTGCGATCGCAAGAAAACCCGCCGTGTCAGCGCGTTGTTGGGAAGACCCGAAACAGGCAGGGCCTCCCATTGTGATTCGGAGCGGGAGAATTGTCTGCCACGTCCATCGCTGTACTCCAATGCGAGCGGTTGGCCGCGCAGGATCCGGGCCTCGGCGACGCCTTCGTGGAATGCGGATGTTTCGACAAGTGTGCGTTCGGGGGTGTTGCCTCGGGCAATGCGGCTGGCCTCCAGAAAGCCACCAAACCGTCGTTCTTCGCGATCCCAAAAACCGTCTCGTACGGTGAGCTCACTTATTCGTGCTGGCTGTCCCGATGCGAGTTCCGTGCGCGACGAAATCGGTATGGGAATGGCAGCCGGGAAAAATCGCGTCCAAGGGCGACCATCGTTTTCCGCCTTCACCAACAACTCGGTCGAAGCGGCGTACGAGAATACGGTCGTAAGGCCAAGGCCGTTGTCAATTTGCTCAAGCATGCCGGCATGCGTGGGTCCGGCGAGATCAAGCAGCCACATGGCACCACTGGACGACGACCAGACAATATCTTCAGAGCCGTTGCCGTTCAAGTCGGAGACGGTGACGACATCATTGACCCCGAAGCCTTGAGGTCGGGGAAGACTTGCGCGTTCGACCCCGAATGATCCGTTGGCGAGGCCTGGGTAAAAATGAACATTCGCAGATGTGATACGGATTAAATCCATTAGGCCGTCTCGATTGAGATCGGCAAGGCGGATATCCGCAAGGTTCTGAACGGCCGAGCCCCAAGGGTATTCGACCTTGGCGGACCGCACAAAACGACCAGCGCCGCTGCCAAGGTAGATGTTGGCCCAGGCATCCGTGAGCCAAACGACATCAGCAATGCCGTCGCCGTTCACGTCGCGAAAATGAAGATTTGCGGCGCCCGGTGCAACGAAAGCGTTGTCGGGATCGATGGGCGAACGGATGGTTTGTAAAAAACCCAGGGGACGATTCATTCCCACGTTGTATCCATTCGTCCCCGCGGTAAGCAGTTCGACCCGGCCATCGGCATCAAGATCTGCGAAGGTCGAACTGGATGAGTTCAGCGGTAAGAGCGACGTTCCCGGTACCTCGGTTGCGGCAGACCAACCGGTCGGAACCAATCCCCCGACAAGGGTCGAAACGCGCCACGTATTTCCGACGACCCGGATGAGATCGGGGCGGAGATCGCCGTCCAGATCGGCAATCTGTGCAGCATCGAAATCGACTTCGCCACCGGACAGTATTCGCGCCGCATCGAATCGGCCGCCTCGGTTTCGCCTCCAAGAACTCCCCCCTACTTCGACCCGCAAAAGATCGTTCAGGCCATCGCCGTCTACATCAGCAAGCGTCGTCCCGCGGGCGTTCAATACCCAGCCTTCGGGGTTCGAGATCTCCACCAATTGTGCGGCCTTGGGTTTTACGTATCCAAACGTGATGGCCGGCCATTGACCTTTTTCGCCCCGGCCCGTCATCGTGATTTTCGACAACCGGCTGAGTGCGAAGGTCGAATCGTACGTGAGGGCGTATGTTCGGAGCGTTTCGCCAAACGACGTGATACGAATAGAGGCCAACCGCTGCGATGTTTGAACTTCAAGTCCCGTGCGGTAGCTGACGACCGGATCGGGTCTAGGTTCGTAAACAAAGTCGGCGCGATAGGCTGATCCGGCATTGCCTTCGGGAGAAGGGCCCCATTGGATTTGCGACAGGTAAAGCTGGTTTTCGAGCTTCTGGTATGAATACGTCACGTGTTGGCCGCTCAGATCCTCGACATCTTCCACAAGCCACGTGGCGATGCCGGTCCCAAGCGCGCCTGCGGCAAGTCCCTGAATTCGCGACGAGACGACCGTTCCCAGCGTGTAACGTAAGCCGTTTGCATTCGTGACGAGCATTCCCGATCCGCTTCGTTGCACACGGAGGTCCTTGCCTTTCCCTTCCACCCACCACGTCTCGGGGGTGTTCGCATCGGGAATCAATCGTCCTGCGCCCTCGATGCCGACAAGTTCCAGTTCATCGGTAATTTCGTACGCGGGAACGCCATGCCGAAGGCTACGGCGTATGGCAATTTCACCGATGGTAAAGCCAAGTCCAATCGGGCCGTTGCCCAGCTCGCCACTGTAAGAAATCGCCAACTCAGGTCCGAATCCACCTCGGCCGCGCGGCAGTTGGATAGGGACGCTGTAGGACACCTGAGCCGAAAAGACGTTGAGCGACGCCGCGTCGGCAAGACCGCGCACCGAGCCGGGGCCATCGGGTAGTTTCAGTTTCGAGGCCGACACCGCCCCCGGCATCGGCCCCTGCAACGCGAAGGCTTGTTCTGCTCCGGCGTGTAGTACGATTATCGCAATGATTCCGCGGATGGATCGGTGCAACCGCAAGCGACTAGAGTTCGTCATGGAGCCTCACGCGTTTTTTTAGGTGTCGTCAACGGATAGGTACGTGAATCGCAACAGGATATCCTCGATCTTTGCGAGATTCACGCCGGCAAGTGCCGCCTTCGGAATGAAGACCACATAGTCTCCGTAGAACCCGTACCCCGCCATTTCGGCTGAAACACCTTCGTTGAACGCATCGCTCTCGAACATGGATCTGGGAACATTCAAGGGCGCAAGCACGGCAGCATCGGTAAAATCCGCCTTCTCTTCGGCGCCACCAAGGGAAGCAGGATCCAGCAGGTTCTTCGACGGCTGGATCGACGCCGACTGAACCGCACCTTTGCCTCCGCACAGTTGGCTGGAAAATGTGTTTCGTTTTCGGATCTGCACCGGTACACGGGTTGTTCCGGGTGCGACTCCATCGCCCACAATCGTAGCCGTCACCTGCCAGATTCGCTCTGCACAACGGTTCGGCAGTGACGTTCGACTGAGGCCTCGTGTCGTTGACGTCAGTGAAAACGAGAACCCTTGCCCCAAGTATTTTCCGACAGAGCTGCGAACTTCGGCGCCGGTTGACGAAAGCTCTGCCGCGAATCCCTCGGCGGACGAGATGTTCCGTATTCCAGTTGTAGCCCGACTGTTGTCCGCTACCGCCAACAAATCGTCCCGCAAGGACAATACCGCAATAGCCTGCGCCGGCCGAGCGCCACTAACCCGAAGGTTGTCCCGCTGTTGGTGCAAAGCTGTCAAAGCGGCGGACAATTGGACCGGATGGTTGGCAGACACAATGTTCGAGCGCTGCATCAGTGTTTGTTGCAGCTCATACTCCACCGCCCGCAATGCGAGATAGCTTAGGCGTTGCGCCCATGGGAACTCACGCTGGAAGGTTTGCACCTTTTCGTCGAACCAAAAGTGATGCGCGTACCCGCCCCAATTGCGCTCGCGCTCCTTTTTCAGCACGGCGACGCCCTCCAGGATTTTTTGCAGATTCGCCCGCTGCAAGTTCGAGAAGTCGATGAGTGCGCCATCGACCGCCATCGCTTGGGTTTTGATCGCTTCGATCTCTGTGATGATTGCGGATTTCTGGACATCCGCATCGTTTAAACATGCAACGAGATTCTCGTTTGCAGAGAGGTTCTCCAAGAGTGTTGCGTATTCGGTTTCTGCCAATTTCAGTTCGTCATCAAGTTTCTTCTGTTTTTGACGGGCACTTGAACCGAAGAAGGAAAGAGCGCCTCCGATGAGGGCACCTGTTGCGGCTCCGATGCCCGCTCCCACCACCGTTCCTGCTCCAGGCACCACGCTCCCACCGATTGCTCCGAGACCAGCGCCAATTGACGCATAATGGGTCGCGCCTGACAACGCCCCTTGGGCGGTATCGGCCACGCGCTCCAAATCGCGAGCGAGCTTTTTGGCGTCGCGCCACGCTTCTCGTTGTTTGTTGAGCGTGTTTTGCGCGGCAAGGCGCATGCTGTTGTTGTCGATCTTAAGCTGGCACAGCTCCCAGGTTTTCTCGAAGCTCACTTCCGCCGTTTGTAGTCGGGACAGTGCCGTGTTTACTTCTTGTTTGGCGGTCAGGATCCGGGCCGCCGCACTGCCAATCTGGCCGCGGTAGCACGTGGGATCGAACTTGGGCACGGGGACATACGATCCACCAAATCGTGATTCACACGCTTGTTTTGCTGCCTCTTGTTCCGCGGCGGGAACCAGTGCCATGCCTTGATCCGCCCATAGCTCCGCAGCATCAAATGTTTTGCCACCGCAGGTGACACCCGCGTCGATACCAAGGGTTTTTAGCGTGATGGGAGACGATTCGAGGGTAAAGGTGTCGACAAGATCAAGTAGCACCGCAGCACCGCCGGAACTCCCTGAGATGCAGGTCTTGATGCCATCGGTGACCTGCAGACGATTCGAGCTAAATGCAATCTTACAGAGTTGCAACTTCGCCGCCCGCTCGTCGAGGCGCGCGTACAACGGCGCCTGTATCCCATCGGGCGACGTGGCAGTCCCTGCGCACATCGCATCAACGTGACAGCTTTGCGGATAGAATTTACCGGCGTCGATATCTTTCCAAAGTTGGCTCGCTGTGGTGCCTACAAGCCCACAGGCGTCGATTATCGGTTGACCGTACTGGCGTTCGAGATCTTCAATGCGAAAGCCCATTTGCATGCGCTGTTGTTGGTCTTGAACGTTCGCGTTGCGCGACTCGATCCATGCGGAGCGTGCGGTTGCGAGTGACGCACTCGTATCGACGACGGCTTTCTCGGCTTGCTCCAGCAAGTAACTGGATGCCGCGAAGAATCGGCCAACTTCACCCTGCACATCACCGAAATAGAGCGGCGTATCCTCGTCTTGGATCCCAAGCGGGTTGCGACCTTGCCGGTAGAGCTCCGCTTTTTGTATTACGCTTGATCGTGCAGCGACGAGCGCCGCTATCGATTCGCGCCATCGGGCTTCCCAGAGCGGGGTCGTTTTGCCTTCACAGTTTGCCACGTTGCTCGCGCAGGCCTCCACTGCCCGGTTGTAGGTGCTGTGTGCGAGGCCTTGGATGAGTGTCGTCGAGCGAATGCTTTCTGCGTAGCGATCCAGAACGGATTGCTTCTCAATAGCCGAGGAAACGCCGTAAACTTTGCGTGAGTCGTCCGACAGGAAGGCCGATACCAGATTCAGGTGATCGGCCAGCGCAAACAGCAAGGCCGGTGCCAACCCCGCTTTCTGGTCGTGGCCAGCGTTTCCAAGCTGGGCGGCGCGAGATGCGAGAGCAATGTATTTGGTTCGATAGTCAGGCAGCGCTGTAGAGCCGAAGCTGGTCCATTCTGAGACCGCCCCGAGCGGCGATGAGATCGAATCGGCGGCGATCAACCCCCAGGCCCGCTCAAGCGCATCCAGTGCCTTCGGATAGGTTACGGCGGTTGCATCTGCTCCTTTACCTTCGCCGAGAACGACTCTGTTGATTGTCTCTTCAGCCACACCTTGGCGCGCAATGAAGGAATGGACCTGCGCCCATTGCGCAAGCAACCAGGCATGGTCAGTGCCGAAATCCTCTTCGCGTGAGATTTCAAGGGCGGATAGAAAATTTCCCATGCCGACACATTGGCTGGCGGCGAGGAAGTCATCGCCGCCAAGCTTGGCTAACAAAGAACCGAATCCGGCAGAGGGCACTGGTGGTGCAATTCGGCGGGTCTCGGAAAGGCACGATTGTAACAATGTGGAAAGCCCATTCGAGGTAGGCGCAAACAGAGGGAACGCGCCGCCGACATCCTTGCTCGAACAAAGCGTCTGACCCGAGTTCACGTCGACTGCTGCGGCAACATAAACCCGAGCCGCAAGGCTCGAGCTTGCGCAGACAAATGATGGCGGTGGCCAATACGTCGCTCGGATGAGACTCACCCGTTCGGGCGCAAGCCAAGCCGAGCGATCACTGTGTTGCAAGGTGGAGGCGAAGGACTCAACCGGCACGAAGGCCGGCCCAGCCGCACAGATCCCGAGCTTGCAGGTCGTCCCGGGGCCACAGGTGGAATCCGCAGCACAAGTGGCAACAGAAGCATCGGGCGCCAGGGAGAATCGCCCATTCCAGTTTACCGTCATCCCAAGTTTACCGTCCGGTTTAACTGTTCCAACCACGGTGAACTTGAAACGCCCTTCCAATCCACCTTCTTTGGGGTTGCGCTTGATTTCGTCCTCGTTGGTGGTGAACGCGGCGATGCGCCCTGACATGCGGAGATCGACTGCGGTGGGCGCGTAGTACTCGAACCGCTCCGTCGCGCCTTTCGAGCGAGACACCGGCAAGATGCCACTTTTCGACACCAACCGTGTTTCATCGTGAAGGACGATTCGACCATTCGCGGATACGGCCCGTACCGGAATAACGATCGTCGCGCCATCGGGTGGGGTCAGGTGGAGCAGTCCACGGTATCCACCGTCCGCTATCTCCGCCGCCGGAGTCCATTCACTCGGGCCGACGGGCGCGTTTCGGTCGCTGTATTGCACCGTCAATCCAACCGGCGATTGCGCGATGCCTTCTGACAAAAAGCGCACGGTCCAGGTGCGATTGGACGTAACGATGGCACCAGGAATAGGTGATACGAACACTCGGGTCCGCCAGAGGTTTGTGCTGGCGCTGTCATTGGGGGCGGCGAACCATCCCTTTGCAGCACAAAACTTTTGGGGAGCGGCGTCCGCGCAGCGGATTTGAAGACCCGTCCCAGCTTCCACATTCACCAGCGGGAGTCCGGCCGCGCCGGCAATCGTTCCTTTGAGTTCGATGTCAATTGGCCGCTCTTCGAATATCGGTGCAAGTGGTACGTTTGGGGCGTTGTCGGGCAGGGCGATTTCAAGGACGGAAGGGTAGGTCGAAAGGATGGGCAACACATCGGCGCGGGCCGGCGGAGCGGCGCAACGACCATCGCAATCGCAAGCACCGCTGGCGCCGCAGTCTTCGTTCGTCAAACAGGCAAACCGACAACGGTTCGTGGCGCCATCACAGTGCGCGCCCTTCGGGCAGTCGGTGTCTGAACCACATTCCTCGTCCAGCGTGGCTGCGCTTTGCAGTCGGGCGTAAACCCGGCCACAAGCGTCGTCGGGTTTGATCTGGTTTGGAATGCATTGGCCGGCACAACTGCAGACATTGTCACCTTGGCAATCCGAATTGGCCGCACATGCGAAGGCGCAAACGCCGCCGGCCACCAAATCGCAATTCATTCCTGTCGCACAATCCTGCACCGTGTTGCATGGCCTGCCTGCAACGGATTCAAGTTTGTCGCGGGTTCGTTCTGTGCAGGCGAACGGGTCAACCGAGACAACGGTACTACCGTCGATGCCGCCATCGACATCAGCGGGGTTGTTGCGCCCGCCACCGCAATTCACGGTGGCGACTACGCATCCCAAGGCAATCGCGCAGAAAAAGGATGCGTTGGACCATTGTTTTTTCATGTTATTTCCCAATTTTGTTACCCACTGGCGAATCAACGACACCCCTGCGCAACGGGCTCATTCACGGGGAAGAAGTCACAGTTACAGAGGTGATTGCAGTTCTCGGCATTGCAACCGGAAAATTGCTGGCAATTTGGACAAGGAAACACACATCGATCAGTCGGGAAGGTACATTTCTCTGCGCAGTCGTCGCGAGAGCAACTGGACGCTTCCCACAGTCTAAAGAGGAAAATGCCACAACCGGGCACGTCGTTGGTTCGGTCGAAACCGTTGGTGCGCCAATACGTCGTCGCGGGCTGCTCCTGTTCCTCTCGTTTGTCGCAATTGTAGTCGTATCCTTGTCCCCCGGGGATCGGGGCCTTGAAGAAAGCCGTCTGATTGGGTCTGACGTTGGCTTCGCCGTCGTTGCAATCGCCGCCTCGGGCTGCGAGTCCGGCGGGAGGCATCGCGCCGCACAGCATGCGCTTGGTTTTGCTGTCTGATCCGAAACTATCCCGATCGTCGTCTATAGAAAAAGCTGAACAAACGGCCGAAATGCATTGATCGGGGTTGCCACACGTCTTGCCATCCGGTTTCCTGCAAACCGACTGTCCAGCCTGAGAGGGATTTTCGTAGCACGCATAGTCTCCGATGCATTGCGAGGTCGCATTGTTGTCAGGACCACTGAGCAAGGGTTGGCACGTGCCCTTGGTCGTTCCTCCACAGGTTTGGCAGCTATCTTTGCAAGGTTGATTGCAACAATAACCATCCGTACAGGCCCCGGTGGCGCACTGGGCATCATCCACACATTCGATCCCGGCTGCCTGTTTGCATGCGCCCATGCCGTCGCACGCGCGCCCGGTTTCGCAGGTGCCGGGATCAGAAGACCCCTTTTCTACAGGTTGGCAGGCGCCGGTCTTGGCTGCACAAACGGAACAGGTTCCGCAAACCGCCACGCCACAACACACGTTATCAACGCACTGACTGTTGGCGCATTCCGAATTGGACCCACACGTCGCTCCGAGCAATTTGTTGCCAACGGGCGCCGGCCCATCTGAGCCGACAGGGCTTCCACCTGAACCCACTGCTGCATCTTTTTGACCTCGTACGCCACCTGAACCACCCGAGCCGTCCGTAGCGCCCGACGTTGCGTCAATTTCGGGTGTCACGATGGCGCTACCATCGGGGATGACGGCGTCACCGCCATTTGAGCAGGCGGTGGTGGCGACGAGGCACCAGAAGGCTAAGGCATTGTTTCGGACGCGCATGGTCCAGACGGCTAACTCAAAGAGGCAGGCTTGTCAACGGAGCGCTTGCCCCCTCCGCCGAATCGGTGGTACGGCTCCGCTCACGCCAAGGAACTAACGCCCCACCTACTCCGCAGCGATGCGCTGACCCTTGTCGTTGTACTTGACGCCATCTTGCAGCACGAGCTTGATGTTGCCGCGTTGCAGACGAAAATCCACGCGTCGGTTGGCAGCAAGAGCGGCCGCTTCGCTGCCGCTGGCCAGCGGATCCAGTTCACCTTTCGGCACGATGGTGAGTCGGTCCTTGGCAATGCCCAGGGTCGTCAGGTAGTTGACCACGGTGCGTGAGCGCTTCTCGGAAAGGGCGACGTTGTACTCGGGCGTGCCGCGCTCGTCGCTGTTGCCTTCGACAAAGATCGCCACGTCGGCGTACTTTTTTAAAATCTGTCCGGCATCGCCAAGCGCCTTCTGCGCCTCGGGCAGCAATACGGCCGAGTCGAGCCCGAAGTGAACGCGGGAAAGCTTGACGAGCGCTTCTTCCAGCTCACCCGTCACAACTTCCGACTTGGTCGGGCCAAGGTTGCGGTCCGCGCTGCTTTTACCGGTCGTGGACGACGCGGTATCGGTGGTCGGGGCGGTTGCACAGGCAGCGGTCAAAACAAAAAATAAAACGACGGGCTTCATCATGGATCCTCCGGGGCGGAAGTTGGCACGTCAGAAGCCATCCATCACTAGATCTCGCAACAAAATGTGCAGCGATGTGCACTTTTCCACATCCGGCGAGCCATTCCCCTAAATCTGCTGACGCGTTCCGTCGGCAGTTCGCTCGCAACCCGTGTCAGACACAGCCCGAGAATGCGTTTATCGGATAACCTGCCGCCGCAACCCAACCACATGCTTTCACTTCTACGCGTTTCTGGTTTTGCCCTTATCGATTCTCTCGAGATCGAACTCACGCCAGGCCTCACCGTCATCACGGGTGAAACTGGAGCCGGCAAGAGCATCATGGTCGAGGCGCTTGGTTTGCTCCGCGGCGGTCGGGCGCGGGCCGAAGTGATACGGGGCGGAAACGACACCGCGCAAGTCGAGGCCATCCTGGATCGCCCGGGAACCGATTCCGACGATGAGCCGAATACCCTCGTAGCCCGACGGGTGATTGCGCGCACGGGACGCGGTCGCAACTATCTGGATGGCCGCCTTGCCACCGTGGCCGAGCTAGAGGCGACCGTGGGTGAGCTGGTCGACATCACCTCGCAGCACGATCAGCAATCCTTGATGGATCCAGAGAGCCAGCGTCTGATTCTGGATGCGTTTGCAAAGAACGAAGAGCTGCTGCAACGAATGGCCGCCGCGCACGTGCAGCTGGCGACCGCGCGCGACGAGCTCGGACGGTTCGACGCCGATGCACGGGGTCGCGGTGAGCGAGAAGATTTTCTGCGCTTTCAACTCAACGAGCTGGAAGCCGCGGCGTTGCAACCCGGCGAGGATGAAAAACTCCGCCTCGAACGAGAGAGGGTGCGTTCGGCCGAAAAACTTCGGGCCGCAGTGGCCTTTGGTGAGGAGGCGCTCTACGGAGCGGATCACGCTGCGTCCGCGCGCATCGCCGCCGTTGTTCGCGAACTGGAACCTCTTGAGAAGATCGAACCTGCTTTTGCGGGCATGATCGAACGCCTTCGCGATGCGCGTGCGCACGTCGAGGATGTTGCCCGTGAACTTTCCCGCATCGGCGAAGTTTCGGGCGATGCGGGTCGTCTAGAAGAAATCGAGGAGCGACTTTACCTCGTCTCTCGCTTGACACGAAAACATGGTGGTACGATTGACACGGCGATCGCCAATCGAAATGCGATTGAAGTCGAGCTTGCAGCTTTGGGCAATTTTGACGAAGAATTGCAATCCCGACGCGAGGCGCTCGATTCTTCGCGCCAGACCTCGCTCAAAATTGCCGCCGCGATCACGGAGGCGCGTCGCAAGGCCGCGCGCGCACTGTCACCCGCCATCGCCGAGACCATGCGGGAATTGGGCCTTGAGGACGCGCGTGTCGACATCCGGGTCGAACCGCGTGCGGCTCGCGACGAAGCGGTGGCGCTTGGCGTGGACGGTGCTGACCAGGTCTGGTTCGAGTTCACTCCCAATCCCGGTGAGCCCGGAGGACCGCTGTCGCGCGTGGCTTCGGGTGGCGAACTTTCGCGGGTGATGTTGGCCATCAAGCGCGCGCTCGCCCACGCGGATCGGGCTTGCACCTATGTATTCGACGAGGTCGATACCGGAGTAGGTGGCAACGTGGCCGATGCGATCGGTCGCAAGTTGAAGGCTGTCTCCGAGACGCGGCAGGTGCTGGTGGTGACGCACCTTCCTCAGATAGCAGCGTTCGCGGATCGACACCTGATGGTTCGCAAGCGCGTTCGCGACGGCAGGACCGTGGCCGAAGTCTTTGACCTGGACGCCAAGGGGCGTCAGGTGGAGTTGGCCCGCATGCTGGGTGGGCACCCGCCGTCGGACGAAGCCGTGGCGCACGCCGGTCAGTTGCTGCGAACCCGCGCCCAACCCAAGAAATCCTCCGCCACCACCCGCCAGCGGAGAGCCTGAGCACTGCGAAGGTCGCGCTTTCACCGACGATTCTTGACGACCGGTGGGTTGCATGGTCGTCTTGTACGGTGTCGAGCAATCGCAAACCGTCCACGCCGCGAAAAAGACGCTCCAAGTCAATGGCGTCGTCCAGCTCCGTTCGCCTTGGACTTGTCCTCGCGGGCCTGACGGCCGTCAACATCTACGTCTTTGCCTTCAAGAAGGACATGGCGGTAACGGGCCTGCTTGAGGCCTCGTCTGTCAACGGTCGACTTGATCCTGAACAGCCGAAACCTTTTCGCGAGGATGAAGCCATTGCGCTGGAGTCTGACAACGCCTCCGCTCCCGGTACGCTCGGTGGCACGACGACCGGTGAATCCAGCAAGAACGGGCGCGTGGTTGAAGGTGAGATCGGGAAACTTGATACGTTGAGTGTGCTGTTGGCGCGCGAGGGCTTCGAGACGGTTGCCTTGACGGTCTCGTCAGCCCTTGCCACCAAGCTGGATCCGCGGACCATCAAGCCCGGCGACAAGTTTGTGCTGACCTTTGATGCCGAGGGGGCGCCCGAGGTGTTTGAATACAGGCCCAATCCGGTCGATGCGTATATCGTCACACGCGGTGAAAACGGCGTCTGGAACGCACGCCACGAGCAACGACAGCTTGAAATCCGAAAGGTTTCCGCCGGTGGTACGATTCGATCGTCGCTCTACGGGGCTGTGCAAGATTCGGGTGAGTCGCCCGGTCTGGTGAGCATGCTGGTTGATTTGTTTGCGTGGGACATCAACTTCTACATCGATACGCATCCCGGCGATCATTTCAAAGTCGTCATTGAGAAGCAGTACCTCGACGGGCAGTTTTATCGCTACGGCAAGTTACTGGCTGCGGAATACGGCGGCAAGGTTGGAACGTTTCGAGCCTTCCATTTCAAGGATGGCAATCGCGATGCGTACTTCGACGACAAGGGACAATCCATCGCCAAGTCGTTCCTGAAAACACCGCTGCGTTTCGTTCGCATCAGTTCCAAGTTTGACCCAAAGCGCTTTCATCCGGTCTTGCACACCACGCGTGCGCATCAAGGTGTGGATTACGCCGCGCCTCGGGGAACCCCGGTCTGGGCGGCTTCCGACGGCAAGGTCCTTGAGGCGCACATGAAGCGCGGGTCCGGGAACACCGTGGTGATCCGCCATTCGAACGGATACGCCAGCCGCTATTACCATCTCGACAAGTTCGCCAAGGGATTCGCCGCGGGACAAAATGTGAAGCAAAAGCAGGTCATTGGCTACGTTGGCACCACCGGGCTTTCGACCGGACCGCACCTCCACTTTGGTCTGACCCAGAATGGGAACTTTGTGGATCCGCTCAAGTTAAAGACCTGGCGCGACAGCCCGGTTTCGAGGCGCGCTGCGTACCTCGCGACCATCAAACCCCTTCTTGGTGCGTTCGAGAGCTTGCAGACTCAGCTGGCCAGCTCTGGCGTGCCCACCGCGGGCGCGCAGTAGCAACAACGCCGCAATCGTTTCGTCGGTTGGTGTCCTTTTGTCCATTGGGTATACTCCTCGCAGCCGTGGGTGGTGTTGATGCGTCTCTTACTCGGAATCTGTAAAGGTCTGGTCGTGGGTGGTGCGCTGGGTTTTGCCGCGCAGCGGATGGGTATTGCGAGTGGTAGCCTTGCGTTCATACTTTTTGCCGCGATCGGGTTTGCAAGTGGCGTGGTAGCGGGCAAACCGATCTGGCGTCAGGAGACCCTGTGGACGCCGGTCATCAAGGGCCTGTTCGGTGCGGCGATCCTGTCGCTCTTGTACTGGGGCGCCCGTACCTTTATTGGCTGGCTACCCGTTCCCGCCATTGCGGCCCTGCACTTGGATGGAGGCGCCACGCTGGGAAGCTCGCCGGTATTGCTTGGACCGGCGCTTTCCATCCTTTACAGCGTGTTCGTCGAAATTGACGATGGCGGATCGGATGGCAATGAGAAACCCGCGAAGCGCGCGGAGTCAAAGCGGTGAATGATTCGTGGTCAGGGATAAAGGACGTGAAGTCCTCGACCAGCAGCGACCAGCTGGATCGCATGCTTGAGCACAATCCCGCTATCGTCTACACGTGCAAGCTTGGTCGGCTCTGGTCGTTTTCCTATATCAGCCCAAACGTAGCACGGATCCTTGGATACCAGGCACGTGAGTTGCTGGCCGATCCCAATCTCTGGCGCAGGTGCATTCATCCGGACGATCAAGCGGCCATTCCGCAACGGGGTGCCACCGGCTTGTTGGTCGACGATACCCGCGTGTTTGAATACCGATTTCGCCACCGGGATGGGCAATACCGCTGGTTGCGCGATGAGGTTCGGCTATTGCCAGAACGTGATCCCTTGCGCGAACCGTTCGAGTGCACGGGCTATTGCGTCGACGTGACGGCGCGGCGTCGCGCTGAAGAGGCGCTTGAACAAAGCGAGGCTCGCTTTCAAGCCTTCATGTACAACAGTCCGGCGGTTGCGTTCATGAAGGATGAAGATGGACGGCTTGTCTTTGTTAACCCGGCCTTTCTTCGCACCGCGGGGCTGGAAGGATCGGATTGGCAAGGCAAGACCGATATGGACTTGTGGCCGCCGACGCTTGCCCGTCAAAATCGCGCCAACGATCTTGAAATCCTGTCGACGGGTGTCCCCAAGGCCGTCGAGGAAGTGTTTCCGACCTCGAAGGGAAACCGGGTCATTTTCATGTTGAAGTTCCCGTTTCGGGACAATACCGGTCGCATCTTTCTGGCTGGCATGGGCATCGACAACACCGAACGGCGCATGCTCGAAGAGCGCATGGTTCGGACGGGCGTTGCACCCTGGATTCCAAGGCTCTCTTACGATGAACGCATCGCGTCCGGTGAGATCACGCCTCCCATCGCCGCATTGCCTCAGGGCAACGAAACGATCTTGCTGGTCGAGGACGAGCAGCTGGTACGAGATCTTGCCGTCAGGGTGCTCTCAGGTCAGGGTTATCGCGTGGTCGAGGCTGCCAATGGTTCCGAGGCTCTGTCCATGCTCGAAGATGACGGGCTCTACTGCGATCTCTTATTAACCGATGTTGTCATGCCAGGGCTAAGCGGGCAGGCCGTGGCCGATCGCATGAGAGAAGTGCGTCCCGACGTAGGCGTCGTGTTCATGTCGGGCTATCACGATCGAAGCATATTCGATCCCGAAAAGATGACCGGTCGCGATCGGTTTATGAACAAGCCCTTTTCGCCGCAGGAACTGTTGCGCACGGTTCGGCAAGCGCTCGATAACCGTTCTGCCTAAGCCGCTATCAGGCGCGTTTTGGTGGTACTGCCGGGTCGTGGGCAATCGTCTCGGGGCTGGACTTCGCATTGTCGGCTGGTTCGGAGATATCGTCGAAAGCACCGAGCTCACGCAGGACTTCTTGGTCGTCCCTGTCGTCCTGGGCATCTTGCGCCGTCTGCTGTGCTGGCGCCGTTTCCGGAGACGAAGCCGAGGTAACGTTCAACTTGGCTTCTGCCCTGCGACGACGGAAGAAAATGACCTCCTCGGCCAAACCCAGCGCAATGTACGCGGAAACGAGGAGCATGAAGATAAACGCCCGTTTGAAACCGGCCAATGTTACCGCTGACAGCGATCCGGTGATCAACAACACCACCACGATCGTCCGGCGGGTCAAACGCAGATCCTTGAAGGATCGAAAACGAACCCGGGAAACCATGAGGAAAGAGAGAACAAGGACCACCACCGCCGTGGAGGTTTCTGATATCGCCCGGTACTGGCCCGCGTGGTGGCTGACAATCACCATGAAAACCAGAACGCTGGCAGCCGGCGGAATCGAAAGACCGATGGAAAATTTCGATGGGCCCTTGTAGCCGCCCACGACGGCCCGACGCTCGAGCACGTTGAAGCGCGCAAGCCGCATGGCACCCGCGCAGACAAAGAGCCCCGCAAAGAAGATACCGAGGTTACCGAAGTGGGTAAGGCCCCATCGGTACATCATGAGGGCGGGAGCAGCGCCGAATGTGATCACGTCGGCCAGCGAGTCGAGGTCCCGACCCAGGTCGGTTTGCGTTTTGGTCAGACGGGCGACGCGTCCATCAACGGTGTCGAAGAAGAATCCGAAACAGATCGCAAGCGCCGCAAAATAAAGGTTCCCCCCATCCGGTTCGGACGAGAAGGCGATCGACGCAAATCCGCACATCACGCTGCATAACGTGAACAGATTCGGAAGGATGTAGTAAGTCTTCCGGAAATCCACGCGCGCAGGATAGCATGGGGCTTTCCGCAAACGGGACGGTTCCGAAAAATGCGCAGCCTCTTCAACATCGCCGCCGTTGCAGTCGTCACCATCTTCTACTGCTTTGGGGCCTACGTTCGTCGTCTTTTTGATTCGACCGGGAACTCGGTGATCGAGTTGTGTCGGGGATGGGGCCGATGTGTTTCGGCCGTCACCGGGATGACCGTACAATTGCGAGGACATACTGGGCTCGACCCATCTCGTCCCTACGTCTTCATGGCCAATCACGTCAGTGCGGCCGATATTTGGGTGCTTTTGGCAGTCTTACCGGTTCCGGTTCGGATGATCGCAAAAAAGCAACTCGGCCGAATTCCGTTTTTCGGGTGGGCGATGTGGGCGGGGAGGTTTATTTTCATTGATCGGGAAAACGCGGCCGCTGCCCGTCGCAGCATTGTCGAGGCCGAACGTCGCATTCGGGGTGGCGATTCTGTGCTACTGTTCCCCGAGGGCACTCGTTCCCGGGACGGTAAACTTTCCGTGTTCAAGAAGGGAGGATTCCACCTTGCCATGGGCGCCGGGGTCGAAATCGTTCCGATTGCAATTCGTGGTACGTATGCGGCGTTACCACCGGATTCTTTCCGCGTGCGGCCCTGCACGGTGACGATTGAATTGGGATCGCCGATTCCGACCGAAGGACTCGTCGCCAATCAACGTGAAGAGCTGCTCAACCAGGTGCACGCGAAGGTAGCCGAGATGCTCGCGCGCGCGCCGGTCGAACTAGAAGAGCACGCGAACCATCGTCAATCCGTGTGACGGCGCCGTGACGCCGGCGCGACGGCGATCGCCGTTTTGCAGCACATCCGCGACACCGTCGAAGGTGAGGCGGCCGCGGGTGACATCGACCATGGTCCCCGCGATGATGCGCACCATGTTTTTCAGAAAGGCCGTGCCTTCGATTTCAATCTCGATGAGCGAGCCGGAGCGCTTTACGTCGACGCGATGAAGCACCCGTCGAGTGGTGCGCCGTTCACAGTCGGACGCCCGAAATCCGCGGAAATCGTGTTCGCCCACAAAAAGCGCGGCGGCCGTCCGCATTCGGTGGGTGTCGAGTGGCACGATGACGTGCCACGCATCGCGTGCGTGTAGCGGTGAACGGACTTCGTGGTTCCAGATCCGATATCGGTAGATCTTGCCTCGTGCCGACCAGCGCGGTGAAAATTCGTGGGGCGCCACTTCGACCGACACCACGGCGATGTCATCGGGTAAGTGGCTGTTCAAACCACGACGGAAACCACTCGGTGGAATGTTGTCGAGTTCATCGTCGAGGTCGAAGGCGGCGACCTGTCCTTCGGCATGAACACCCGCGTCGGTTCGTCCGGCGCCGCGAACCGCAATCGGCTTGCCGAGCATCTTCAAAAACGCGTCTTCAATCGTGGCCTGGATGGACGTCCCTTGACGCTGGCGTTGCCACCCGTTGTAGTTCGTGCCGTCATACTCGACGACCATGCGCAGCGTGCGCAGGATGAGCCTCTTTAGAACTCGAACATCACGCCTGCGGTCCAGGTCGTGTCGCCCAGTTGGAGTTTGTTGGACTGGCCCAGTCCCGAAAAGTCATAGTGCCCGTATTCCACGAAGGCGAGGGTGTGGTTGACGCCAATTTCTGAATCGAGCGCCTGAGATGCTCCGGGATCGAAGACATCGAGCACCACCGACAGGCCGATCGCCGCGTGCCAGCCCGGGGTTCCCCCGTAGCCGTTGCCACCGTCGGGCGACTTTGCAAAGTCGCCGTTGCCGTTCGTAACGTACCACACGCCGTAGTCGAGCCCAACTTTTCCGTAGGGAACCAAGGGAATACTCGAATGTCGCGCGAGCAAGTCCATGCGGTAGACAAGCGACAGCGAAAGTGGAATCACTTTCAATCCCGTGGAATCGCCGCTGCGGATCGTGGGGGCGCCGCCCGAGGTTGGCTCGACAAAGGCGTTGCTACTTTGTTGCAAATAACCAACACCGAGGCCAATGGCCAGGCTTCCTGGTTCTTGCAGGAACTGGTAGTCGAACTCGGTCTGAAACAAAAGCGCGCTGTCCTTGCCGAAGTAGGCCTGATGGGGTCTTTGGTCGGCGGGCAAGCCCGCGAATTCTTCATCGATGCCGGGCGAATAAGGTCCAAGGCGCAGCTCGATCGCGAAGTTTTTGGTGCTCCGATATTGTTCCCGTTCGGAGATGGATTGGGCTTCGACAGTCCGGGCGGGCAACAGTGCCAGCAAGACGGGCAGGGCAAGCATCAAGGGTTTCATGCGCAAGGACGCCAGCATCCAGGGTAGAGCGTGCAGCGTCAAGTCATCGTCGGTACGCTCGCAGGCCGGAGGGGGTCTATAGGCGCTCTAGGACCACGACTTCGGCCCCCGGTCGTTGTTTCACGGCGTTTATGACGAGGCTGTTGCCCGAAACCCGACGGACGTGGGTTCGTCCCTCGAGAAAACGTTCAACGGTCGCGAGTTCCTTGCTGGTCGAAATGCCGGTGCCGTAGTGCATCGGAATGACGACGAGGCGGGGGCGAATCTGTTCCACGACCCGTGCGGCCTGGGCGGCGTCGATCGTGTTGTGGCCGCCTACGGGAATCAACACCACGTCGACCGAGCCCAGTTGTGAGAGCTGGGTGTCGTTGAGCGTGTGGCCGAGATCGCCCATGTGGGCGATGCGCAGTCCGCCCGTCTCGAAGACGAAAATGGTGTTGAGCCCCTGAACCTTGCCGAGCGTTTCGTCGTGATATACGCCGATCGAGCGGATCGAGACGTCGCGAAATTTTTCGGCGATCTTCAGCCAGCCTTTTTTGTCTGGGGTCAGACCTCGAAGGATCTTCGGCTTGCCCCTGGCGAGCTCGATGTTGTTGTGTTCGGGGTGTTCGTGGCTCACCGTGACCACGTCGGCCTCGAGGTTTTCCGGCAGTGGAAAGCCAACGGACGCCGCCAGGGGATCCATCACGATGCGCGTCCCGGCCGGTGTTTCCAGCAAGAAACACGACTGCCCGAACCACTCAAGCCGTGGTGCGGATGGCGACGCGGCGTTGGCCATCCACACGCCGACACCAACCATCGCAGCGACAAGGGTGGTGACTCGCGCAACACTCGACACACGGCGCCAATACATCGCCTGTGAACCTAGCCAACTTGGCGCGCGATGGCCAGTCGGCCTTGCCCACCCAGAAAACGCCTTGCACTTCTATACCGGGATGTCCTATACCCAGCGAAGAAGGGCCGAGCGCATGGTGCAATCCATCCTAAATAGCGGGGTAGAAAAGCGGCGGACCGCGCGCCGCCGAGTGACCCTGTCGGCGCGCTACCAGAGCGGGAATGTCTCCCTCGAAGGGGCTGTGATCGATTTGAGCCCCGACGGATTGTTTTTTATGTCCGAATTCCTCGATGATATTGGGGAAAGCGCGCGCATCTGGGTTGAAATTCCGAACCGCGAAGCACCCCTCGAACTCCGGGGTGAGGTTCGCTGGATCAACGACAATCCAAACTCGGGTGGAATGGGCGTTCGACTTTTCGATCTGAGCATGGAGGATCGGGCAGTCCTCTCCAACCTGCCGACCCTGCTTTGGGGCCTGACGCCGGGCGCGTCAATCGGCAACGCCTGAACTTTGGTTAGAAGGCCGGGCGGGTCTGGGATATTCTGACTGCGGTGGCGACCAAACGTTCGATATCGGTTTCGATCGCGGGGCAGCAATTCGTCTTGCGCTCGGATGCGGACGATCGCACGGTGCAACATCTGGCCGCACAGCTTGATCGACGCATCCGTGACATCCACAAAGCCTCGCGGGGAACGGCGGATTCCCAGCAAGTGGCGACGCTGGCGGCCCTTCAGTTGGCAGAAGAGCTGCACAGCATTGAACAGAAATCCGAACGACTCGCGGAGTCGTTGCGAACCGGACGCGCAGAGACCGAGGCTTTGAAGAAAAAGGTTCGTGAGCGCAGCCGAAATCTGCTGAAACTGCTCAACCGCGCGGGCATCTAGTCATGGACGAAGCGGCTTTGCAGGCCGAACGATCGGCGATTCGAGCAGCCATGCGTGCCTGGCGAATGCGGGTTCCGGAGGCAGGGCATCGCGAAGCGAGCCACCGGGCCGGGATGAACTTGGAAGAGGTCCCAGCATTTAAACAGGCGCGCGTTGTGGCGGGCTATCGACCGACTCGCGGCGAGCTCGATCCCGGGTTGGCACTTGGTCGTGTTGCGAATGCGGGGGCGATGGTGGTGTGGCCTCGCGTGATGCAGGACGGTGTGACGATTGCGTTCCACCGCATACGAACGCCCGAGGACTGGGTGCAAGGGCGTTTCGGGATCTGGGAACCGGCCCATGATGCGCCCGAAATAACGCTCGATGCGATCACGTGTTTTGTTGTGCCGGGTCTCGCGTTTGATCGCGGCGGGGGTCGTCTCGGGCAGGGCGGTGGTCACTACGACCGGTTGATGGCAAGGGCACGTGCAAGCGCAAAACCGGCATTTATAGGATTCGCGTTCGCCAACCAGCTGATTTCAATCGTTCCGCAGTTGCCGCACGACGCCCGGGTCGACTGGCTTGTCAGCGAGGATGAACAGTTGGCCTGCAATGCCGCGATGTGACTCGCTGCGATGCCAGCAGACTTGACCCAACTCGCCGCAGAGCGGAGACTCGCGTCAATTCCCTTTCACCCTGGAGAGCACTACATGAAACGCAATCTTATCGCATCTGCAACCGCGACCGCCCTCGGTCTGTTGGCCAGTGTCCTGATCTTTACTGACATTGGTTGCGGAGGGGGTGGCTCGAGCGCTCCCAGGTCCGAAACCGATTTTTGTGTGGAGAAAGCCGAACACGAGTGCGAGACCCTTTTGTCCAAGTGCTCCTTCCCTGAGGCAACCTGTGTGACCGCTCGAACGGCCGCTTGCACCAATGTGTTGGCGCCTTCTCAGCGCTCGACTGTGCGCGCCTTCAACGAGCGCAACATCTCGGATTGCACCCGCGCCATCGATTCGACATTGTCCAAGGACAGCATCAGCCCGGCCGAATGGCAAAAATTGACCGATGCCTGCAGCCGCGTCTGGTCGGGAAATCTTCCAAAGCAGGGTGCGTGTACGTCGTCCTACGATTGCGAAAAGAATTTGTTTTGCGACAAAGGATTTTGCGCATCTGAAATCGTAAAGAAAGCGCCTGACTTTTGCACCGAATCAGGTGCGATTTGTGCGAAGGGCGAATACTGCGAGCAAATATCGGCGACCCAGTTTGGATGCCTCGTGCGAGCGGGAACGGGTCTGGCCTGTGGGACGCAACCGGACGGTAAGAAGCCGCTGTGTGTCGAATCCCTCCGTTGTGTGGCGGGCAAGTGCGTAGAGAAGCTAGCGGTCCAGATGTCCTGTGCTTCAAACGACGACTGCCAGACTGGCCTTTGTGAGCCTTTTGCAATGAAGTGTCTGTCCGATATTCGCTTCGCGCCCTTTACGCCCGCTTGTTCCGCCTACGAAGGCAAGCTCACGCCGGCCCCGTCGGGCGATGCCTCGACCGACTAGTCAGTTGCCGAAGAGGTTGTGAATAAAGGTCGCCAGCGCGTCGGGATTGGCTTGCAGAAATGCCAGTCCCACGCGCGCAGCCAGTCGAGCGAGAGGTGGACCGCTCTCGGCGATCCGCTCTAGTTCTTTTCGAACGGTGGGCTGATGCTCGGGATTGCGGGATTGTTGTACCAGCGATTCCAGTGCCACGAGGCGCCTGCGGCTGTCAGCCTCGGATTGTTCGAGGATGGCGGCGATGGCTTCGGGTGTGCGTTCGCCGGCCCAGGCCACCGCAAGTCCTTGTGCTGCCGCGGCTCGCACATCGTGTGCGGGATCATCAAGGGCACGTTCGAGTATGGGGCGCGCGAGTGACGGGTTTCGCGCCGCGACCCGCGCGAGTGCAACAACGGCGGCACGGCGCTGTCGTTCGCTTTGCGAGGTAAGTAACCGCTCGAGTGTTGCGGTTGCACCTGCCTCGGCACCGATGAGGCCTCCGAGGGACAAGGCGGCACTTTCCTGCTCTGCGGGATCCGGCGAGCGCAACATGCTCTCGAAGATGGGGAGCACGTCGGCTGCACCCTTGTCACTCGAGGCCACGAGCAATTTCATCGCCTCGGCGCGGACCGTCGCGGACGGCGACAGGGTGGCGGCCTGCACGAGGTCGATTTCGGGCGGGTTCAGCCGAGCTGCCGCCTGCAATGCCGCCACCTGGACGACATCATCCCCGTCTCGTGTTGCGGTTCGCAACAGCGTCCGCAATCCGGCTGCTGCCGCGGCCTCTACCACCAACACGCGGTCTGAAGGAGCGCCCAGTGAAAATGCCGAGCGCAAGGCGTTGTTGGCATCTTCGGTTCGTGTGCCAAGCTTCAGTCCACTCTTGGCGTACTGAATGAAAGCCTGCGTTGCGGTCGTGCGGATCGCGCTGTCCATGTCGGCGAGCAGGGTGAAGATGAGACCCAACGATTCCTCGCCGGCGTGTTGCACGAGGGCGGGGAGGACGGCAGCGGTTGCCGCGCGGACGGGCGCCTCGAGGGCGGCAGACAAATCGTTGGCCATCCGAACGGCACCCCTCGGATCCCCTTTTGCGAGCACGGCGAGGCAGGTTGCGGCGGCGCTGCGGACATCCCGATCGGTATCCCGTGCGGCCAGTCGGAGGAACGGCGAAGTCGCAACCGGATCCTTGGCCGTCAGGGTGCAGAGGGTCTGCGCGACCTGAACGCGCGCCTGAACATTGCCCTCTTTGAAGGCACGGATGATTCCAGGCAGCGCGAGCTGCGGCTTTTCCGCGCCCGCCTGCCCGAGCGCATCGACAATGGCGGGGCGCAACGTAGGTCGCACGAGGCGTATCGCCTTGGTCAGCAGTTCGATTGCGGCAAACGTATTGCTTTTTCCGATGGTCACGGCGGCTTCGAGAGCTGCCTTCTGGACCTCGGCATTGGGATCGAGCAACGCGCGCTGGATGAGTGCAACCCCGTCGCGGCGAAGATTGCCTGCCGCGCGGGCACCCTCTGCTCGAACCTCGGGCGCACTGTCAAAGAGGGCGACTTTGATCGCCTTGGCGGCCGCCTCGGTTTTTTGTTCGGCGAGGGCGCCCCAGATCGCCGTCGCCGCCGCACGCGACAATACCGGACCACGGGCCTCGGATTGTGCGATGCGCTCGGCTTCGTCGGGGGGAATCAGCCGTGCATGAAGGGGCAAGGCAGCCGCCCGCAAGCGGGGCGGGGCATCCGCGGCGGCAGCGCGTGCGATGACGTCCGCGATGGCTCCAAGTTCGGTTCCCGCACCGCGCAGCAGTTGTAGAGCGGCGATTCGGGTGTCCTCGGGCGTCTGTTCATTGCGAACCAGGTCAGCGAGGATGGGCGCCGTGGCCGCGGCGGCGTGTGCTGCGATTTGTGCCAGCAGTTCCATGCTGTTCTTGCGCAGCATGGAGTCGGAATCCGCCGCACCGACCTTGGCGGCTTGCGCAGCGAGGACCGGAGCCCGTATTGCCAGCGCCAGGATTGCCTGCTCGGAGAGTTTTCGCAGTTCCGGATCGGCACTCTTGATGGCGATGCGGAGCACGTCCGAGGCCTCGCTTGGCGGAAGCGTGGCACATTCCTTGACGACGGCTTCGCGGACCAGCGGCGATTCGTCCGAAAGTGCCGAGCGCAGCGTGGTTGCATGCGAGGCCTTGCCGGTTCGGCGGTCGATTGCGGCTGCCACCGCCACGGCCCGGAGCCGCAATTCAGGTGAGTCGGTTGCAAGAGAGGCAGCCAAGATCTCGTCTTCGCCCGCGCCTCCCACTCCAACGATTCGCAGCACTTCGAGGGTTTCGCTGCGCGCCGCCGGATCCGCAAAGGCCTGTTTGAGGGCCAATACCCCGGAAGGATCTCCGAGCAACACGGCAGCCGTTCCCCGTCGCACGGGTTGCAAGCCTGCGAGTGTCGTTCGAAGCCAATCGGGAATCGTATCGTTTTCGTTGGTGTTGCGGGAGCGGCCCAACTTGCCGGTGGCGTGGCCATTTTTCACGCGCGAAACAAGATCGGCCGACAGACCGCTCGCGGAGAATCCGGTGTCCGCGAGGATGGAACCGAAGGCCGGCGAATGCGGCAGCATCGAGATAATCCCGCGGTCCGGTTTGCCCATGACGACCACGATCCTTGCGCGGTTGTGGCCATCCGGTGGATCGAGTCGAAGCGTGTACGAGGTCCGCTGGTCGACGTAAAGCACCACGGCGAAGGCGATTGCCACGAGCGCCCCAATGGAGACGTGGAAGACTTTTCGTCGCACACTTTGTTGAACAATTTTCTGTTCTGCCGGGTCCAGCGCGCCGGCCAGGTGGCGTGTGACCGCAAACAGGTCCGGCACCGAAAGGCGTCCGCGGGATAGCGAGCGTTGGGTGAGCATTCTCCGCACGCGACGGGCGCGACCGAGTTCGATGGCGCCAAAATCGGCGATTCGTGCTTGCAAGGCAGGATGCAGCAACACGAAATGGCCGCCGCGTTCCGTGTCGCGTTTGCCGAGCACACCTCGCGCCACAAAGGTGGAAAGTGCGTGTTCGACCGCGGCTCGTGAGAGACGCGTCCGCTGCGAAATCTCTTCGAAGGTCCTGCCGCGACTGTCGTGAAGGTCGAGCAATACCTTGAGTGCGCCTCGACCTCCGGCCTCGCGAACCACGCGTTCAAAAAATGTTGGTCCCAGCACAGCGGCCCCGCCCGATCGCTCGTAGCGGCGGATAGAGGTCAGCCGCAAATCCATGATGGTGCGCGCGACAATTTGCAGATCGATGGGAAGACAGGGTCCCGTCCGACACAGATCGGCCGCCGCCAGCTGCGCAAGCCCCTGTTCGATGAAGGTACCCGTCTGTAGTACGGTTTGTTCGATTATCTGGGCAACCCGATCCTCGGGCAGGCGGGCAATCTCAAGGGTTGCACCGGTCGCAGACAATACGCTGCGCGGAAGAAAGCGACCGAGGCGCGGATAGCTCGCGGATTCGATAGAGAATACGAGGCGCAGACTGGGCTGGCTTGCATTGCCGAGTACGTCGCGCAGGAAGTTGGTCAGCGAGACTAGCGCTTCGGGTGGCGCATCGTCGCGCAACACCTCCTCCAGGTGATCGAGCAGCAACACGACGCCGCCTGCGTGTTGCAACGCAAGCCGGGTTGTGTACGCGGCCGGGCTCTCGCCGGCGGCCGGTGGTTCAGCGCGGACCCGGCTGGCGCTTTGAACCAATTCGTTTTCGAGATCGGAATAGTCGCCAAGGTAGAGACCCAGGATGCCGTTGCTCGCAAGCATGGGCAAAAGGCCAGCACGCAACAACGACGTCTTACCTACCCCCATTTCGCCTGCAAGCACGACGACGCGGCTGCCGCTCGTGATGACCTGTTCGGCCAGCATTTGCAGCTCGGCCTGCCGACCGGAGAAAACGCTCGTCCCCGTCTCGTCAAAAGGCAAAGCACCTCGGAAGGGACCAGTCGCAGCGGGAGCCTGAACGTGCATCGCGCCCCAGAATATCCGTCCATCGCCCCGGGGTCTATCCTGGTCTTCTATTCCGGTCTGTTGGTTCTCACGATTCGCGGATATCGGATTCGTATAGCGACGGCTCGTCCGAATACTCCGACACGAGGATCTCAAGGCTGTTGGAGTCGGTCGCCGAAGGCGTGAAGAATCCCTCCACCAGATCCACCACCTCGTCCTGAGGTGTGCCCTTTTTTACGGTTGCCATGGCGTAAACCAGATGCCCGTCGTCAACGACCGAGAGAAAGCCGATGCGTCGGCCATCCTGCACCGCCCAGAGGTCCCAGATCTCCCCGGCCTGCGTGCGGGTCACCCGCGTGGCGTAGAGGGTTCGCGGCTCGTGTCGCGTGATGGGCGTAATCTTGGAGTCGCGAGGCGGCAATCGGCAAAACGATAGCACGCGGTCTAGTACACGAACCAGTTTCCACCGCCCTGTAGGGCTGAAATGCGGTGGTTGCGTGTTCGCTCGAAGGGGGTGGGGGGATCCTGGATCGACCAGGCCTCGAACCGTTTGCGCTCGTCGGCTCGCAGCGGAAGGCCTCCGGGGTAGGCCTCGTGCATGTACAGATAGGTTCGTGCGATCTCGCCCCGCAAGGACTCGGCCGGTTCCGCCAGGCGCCCTGACAGGTCCACCTCGAAGTCGCATGCACCGTAAATGCGCGCTTCGCCGGGGATCTCTCCGAACTCAAAATTCGAGCGGTCGCCGTTGAGCTCGCCCACTGCCGGCACCAGGTTCTGCAAATCCGCTTCCATTCTTCGAAAGTCCGGATCGATTTCTCGGCAACAGGTTCGCCCGGCGTGGGCGCGTCCGTGCCGTGTGCACAGCCGCTCTTTCCAGCACGGTCTAAAGTATCCAAAAGCATGGGCAGGCACGATGTGCTCCCATTCCACGCGGGCACCACGTATCGCGTTTTTCCGCGCGACGTAACCGCAGGATGCAGCGTCCACGTTCTTGTGTTCGTCGAAGCGACATTGGCAATAAAACGTAGTACGGTTGTCCGCGTAGATGGTCATCGCGGCTTTCTTGGCGGACTCGAACGAATGCGGTGGCGCGGGTAGACCATCGGGCGTGTTAAAGTGCCGTGCAGCTTGCAGGTCGGGTTGCGACGCGGGTGCAGGGATGACCAGCACCCGGTGGGTTTCAGCGTGACAGCCGCCGAGCGCCAGGATTGCCACTGCGGCAAGCAAGGCACGACGTTCCCGATCACCCATGCGCACCATGCGATCGTTAGCCGCGTTCGATGAGCAAGGACATGCCCTGTCCGACACCGATGCACATCGTGGCCAATCCTCGACGCGCGTCCCGTCGTACCAGTTCGTGCACGAGCGTGGTTGTGATCCGTGCGCCTGAACATCCAAGGGGATGACCGAGGGCGATGGCGCCTCCGTTGACGTTCACGCGTTCCGGATCGAGCGCGAGAGCGTCGATGCAGGGCAAACATTGCGCTGCGAAGGCCTCGTTGAGCTCGATGAGATCCAGATCTCTGGCTGCAAGGCCAAGCCGCGCGAGCAATTTCTGGGTGGCTGGAATCGGACCGAGACCCATCTTGCGTGGCTCCACCCCTGCGACCGCCGATCCAACCACGCGCACCTCCGAAAAACGCGCACGACCGATCCGCTCGAGGCCCTCTTTCGAGGCGAGCATCAGGGCCGATGCGCCGTCGTTAATACCGGAGGCATTGCCAGCCGTGATCGTTCCGTTCTTGCGGAAGACCGGACTGAGTCGCGACAGGGCATCCAGGGTGATATCGCCGCGGGGATGTTCATCTTGCGTCACCACGCGTGGTGCGCCCTTTTTTTGGGCGATCTCAATCGGTACAATTTCGTTCTCGAATCGACCGGCGCGCTGGGCCGCAAGACAGTTTTGTTGGCTCTGCAGTGCAAACGCATCCTGGGCCGCTCGACTGATTTGATGAAGCTCGGCGACGTGCTCCGCCGTTTCGCCAAGCGCATCGGTGCCGTGAAGCACCTGCATCCGTGGATTGATCATGCGCCAGCCCAGCATGGTGTCGTATGCGGTCACATCGCCGCGTGCATAACCCTCCTGTGCCTTTGGCAATACGAGAGGAGCACGCGACATGGATTCGACCCCCCCTGCGATGATGATGTCCGCTTCGCCAGATCCAATGAGGCGCGCGGCATCGGCCACCGCTTGCATTCCCGAGGCGCAGAGTCGGTTCACCGTGATGCCAGGAACCTCGACGGGCAAGCCCGCCAACAACACTGCCATTCGTGCGACGTTTCGGTTGTCTTCACCCGCCTGATTGGTGCAACCAAAGATCACATCGTCGATGGCAACGGGCTCGACCTCCGTTCGCGTGACGAGCGCACGGATGACGGCTGCCGCAAGATCGTCCGGTCGAACCTGCGCCAGAGCGCCACCGAGGCGCCCGATCGGGCTACGGACCGCGTCGACGATGAAGGCTGGCCTCGGGCTCATGTTGCCTCACTTTTTCTTGGGTTGCTCGGCCCACGGAGGCGGCAAGACGGGTCCACGCTCAAGTTCACGTCCGGTGCGCTGCAGTTCGATCTCGCTGATGAGAATTGCCGGCGCGACCGTTGAAACGGGGATATAGCCGGACTCCGCGCCGCAGAATCCGTTGAAGACGCCGATCTCGTCCGAGGTGGCTGCAATGCGGTTCAGCGAGCCGATCGGCGTTCCAACAAACTCGACGCCCTTGACCATGGTTTCTTTACCCGTCACGGCGTCCACCCGATACACGATGCGAGGCACACCCTTGAAGGCTTGAAAATCGTAGCTGCTGGTATTGGTCTGCCCGCCCGTGATGTCCGAGATGATGAGACCGAAGTCTTTCTTTTGGCGTTTGATCTCTTCGAGCAGCATCTGTTTGAGCGTGGCGTAGGGAACCTGCTTCGTCGATCGAACGATGGTGTTGGCCATGCGACCAATTGGATCGGATGTGCTTTCGGAACGTCCATGGCCATTGGATTGCACCACACCCTTGACCGGCGTTCGGCTCATCAGATAGCTGCGCAAGATGCCGTTTTCGACGAGTTTGACCGGAGTCGACACAACGCCTTCGTCGTCGTAGCGGTAATAACCGTTGAGCGATATTTTACCCACCGAACGCAAGGAGGGATCGTCGATCACGCTGATAAATGTGGGCAAGACAGGCTTTCCGATTTGACCCTTGAACGTCGCGCCTTCGTGGTTGGAGTTCTGTCGCTCGCCCTCCAGTCGATGGCCTAGCGCTTCGTGGAAGAACACACCGGCCGCTTCGGGCAACAGAATGGCCGGCCCGTTGTATGGATCCAACATCGGTGCCTTGCGCAGCGCTTCGACCTCGCGAACCACCAGCGCGACCATCTCGGTCAGGGTCTTTTCATCGGGCAGATCTTGCTCAGTCGCGCCGTAAACGCTTTTGCCATGGTTCACAAGCAAGCCATTTTCACCGAGGGCCACCGCATTGAGGTGGAGGCCAAACACGATTCGGTCGTTGATGAGGGCGGTGCCTTCGCTCGTTGCGAGCGTGCGCGTTTGGTGTGAAAGACTGACCTTGATGCTGGAATCGAAAATCGTCGGATGCCGCTTGAACAGTGCGGAAAGGCGCCGCAGTTTTTCGCGCCAAACTTCCATCTCGAAGGCGATCGGAACCGGCGCATCGATGTGTATTTGTTTGGTTGTGCGCGAGAAGCTCGGAAGATTTTCATCCTCGACGACGTTCGTGACACGCTTGCCGCGTTTTTTGTGGAGGGCGGAAAGCGCAGACTTATACTCGGCATCGGTCTGCAGCCACAACGTCGCGCGGAGTACCTCGACATCGTCATCGAGTGGTGCCGTGACCGGTGGCCGATAGCGTTGAAAATCGTCGAAGTCGTAGGCGTTGTCGGAGGTGTTCGCGGTGTTGTCGAACTTGTAGTTGCCGACTCGAACCTCGACCGAGGCATGGCGGGCACGCTGACTGCTGTCGTCCACGATCGCGCCAAACCGGGCGCCGATCTCGCGCTCGTCATAGTCGCGCACGAGGTATCGAATGAAATAGGGCTTGTCCTCACCTGGCAGCTGCAATCGGGCCTGCGATCGGGCGAGCTCGGTTTGCACCGCCTTCAGCACGACCAAGCGGGGATCGTCTGCCCCCCGCGCCGACGTGGAGACAAGTGCACCCAGGATCAACGTCGCGAAAAAACGCACCCATCGACGGTACCACTGTTCGTGCCCGAGCGCTTCCGCGTGTTATGAAGGACAACACGAATGGACAAGATCGTCATTCATGGTGGCCACCGATTGCGCGGTGAAGTACGGGTCTCCGGCGCCAAAAACGCCGCCTTGCCCATCCTTGCGTCGGCCCTGTTAACCCGCGGGCGGAACATTTTTCGCAATGTACCCGCGCTGAACGACGTTGCGACGATGGGTCGCTTGCTCGAAGAGCTCGGCACCGAGGTCACGCCCGGGCATCGCTCGATCATCGATACCTCCCACGTGAATAAAGTCGCGGCGCCCTACGATCTGGTGAAGACGATGCGCGCCTCGGCGCTCGTTTTAGGGCCGCTGGTTGCGCGTTACGGACATGCCGAGGTGGCACTGCCCGGTGGATGTGCGATCGGGGCGCGCCCGATCGATCAGCACCTGAAGGGACTTGAGGCGCTTGGCGCGAAGATCACGCTCGATCACGGAAATGTCACGGCGAAGGCGCGGAGGCTGCACGGTGCGGTGATTGTGTTCGACATGGCCACCGTGACCGGCACCGAAAACCTGATGATGGCCGCGGCTCTGGCCAAGGGCACGACCACACTAGAGAACGCGGCCTGCGAACCCGAGGTCGAGGAGCTCGCCACGGTGCTCAATAAAATGGGAGGACGCGTGCAAGGTGCCGGTACTTCGGTCATCCACATCGAGGGCGTCGATGAACTTCACGCCATCGATCACGCAATCATTCCCGACCGCATCGAGGCGGGCACCCTGATGGTTGCGGCCGCAATGACGAAGGGAAATGTCCTGGTTCGAGATTGCGTTCCCGAACATTTGGATGCCGTCATTGCCAAGTTGCGCGCAGCCGGGGCGACGGTGACCATCGAAGCCGAAGGGGTTCGTGTCCGCGGCGCCTCGCAGGTCCAGCCGACCGACATCGCCACGCGACCGCATCCGGGGTTTCCGACCGACATGCAGGCGCAATTCATGGCCTTCATGACGATGGCAAAGGGTCAGTCTGTGCTGACGGAAAACATTTTCGAGAATCGCTACATGCACGTCATGGAGCTGCAACGCATGGGCGCTGAAATCCTCATCGAGGGCCGAACGGCCATCGTTCGGGGTCCCTGTCGGCTGAAGGGTGCGCGCGTCATGGCCACCGATCTGCGTGCATCGGCTGCTCTCGTTCTCGCGGGCCTGGTCGCCGAAGGCCGCACCGACGTGTCCCGGATCTATCATTTGGACCGCGGATATGAGCGGTTGGAGAAAAAGTTGCGCTCGCTCGGGGCTGACGTGAGACGAGCCCGTGACAAGGGGGTATAAAGTGGGCCCCATGGCTTCCGGGACCCCCAAAAAAAAGGCCTCCACCCGCAAGACACCCGTGGCGTCTGCCCCTCCGGCAGGTCCGGTGCTGGTCTTGGCGTTGCCGCGCGGCCGGATCAAGGACGAGGCCGTCGAGCTTTTCGGCAAAGCTGGGATTGATTTGTCAGTGGTCAACGACGCGAAGGCTTCGCGTCTGCTCATCATCGAGGTTCCGAAGGCGAATATGCGCGTGCTCATCGTGCGCGACCACGATGTACCCGTTTATGTGGAACATGGCGCGGCGCACATCGGGATTGCCGGGCGAGACGTGCTCGAAGAGCAGAACCGCGACATCTACGAGCCACTCGACCTGGGTATTGGTCGCTGTCGCCTCGCCGTCGCAGAGGCCATCGACAAGCCAGTCATTGAAGGTGATCACCTCCACCTGCGCTACGCAACGAAGTTTCCCGGCCTGACCAAGCGATTCTTGCGCGAACGCGGCATTGTCGCCGAGGTGATCACACTCTATGGCTCGATTGAACTGGCGCCGCTTGTGGGTCTGGCCGATCGCATCGTCGATCTGGTTTCAACGGGTGAGACTTTGAAGCAGAATAGACTGGTGGAGGTGGAGACCATCGGTGAAGTCAGCGCCCGACTGTGTGTAGGGCGGGCGGCAAGTCGATTGATGTCGACTCGAATCGACGATCTGATCGCCCGACTATCGCGGGTCATCGATGCGGGTTATGCTGCTTCAGGCGCGCAATAACATGGTCGGCGACAACAAGGATTCCCTCGACCTTCGCGCGGAGCTTTCAGCGGGTCTCATCTACCATCCGCGCGTGACCCATCAGGGGTTGTGGACTCGGGCTGAAGACCGGCACCGCATTGCAGACGCCTTGCCACAGTTCGTTCCCTTTGGTGGCAAGCGTTATCAGGGGTGCACGTGGATCCTCGATTGGGATCACCGCCTGCCCTCGCGCCACATGGTGGTGCGGCTTTCGCTCTACTACTCCGATGTGGCCAGAGAAGCGGGTCTGCGCACGCTCAAGGAACGCCACGAGCGGATCGCCCGCGAAGATCTGTTTCCCGAGTTTGACGTTGCGGATTTCGCCGGCCTCATTGCCGATGAAACCTACGAGGCCGAGCTCGAAGTCGGCGGCACGCCACCGGGCAAGTTTCGCCTGGCAAGTCAGTGGAAGCGAGATGTTCGTGATACGGATGGTCGCAAGGCCGAAGCCATCGCGCGACAATCCGATGACTTCAAGAAGATCGCCTCGGTCATGACAGAGCGGGCCACGGGGCTCGGCGATCTCGAAGCGGCCGAGTGGGCCTCTCCCAGCGAAACCGGTCACGAACGCTGGGGCATCGAGGTCTGGTATCTGCGCAGCTTCAACGGGATGGTCGGTGAGGGCACCGCGTTTCTCGTCGATCTCGAAGCCTCCCGCGTGATAAGCCAGCGCGAGTTCCAGTTCCGCGCGGGTTAAGCAGCGTTAGAGAAGTCGCGACCGAAGACGCGCGCGAACGCGCGAATCACCGCAGGCTTCACCGCATCGAGTGTCACCGATTTACCCAGGCAGCTTGAAAACGAGGCCATGACCGTGGCATCCAGCCCACAGGGGTTGATGAGCGAAAACCGCGACAGATCGGTTGAAACGTTGAGTGCGAAGCCATGCAGCGTAACCCAGCGTTTGCAGGCAACGCCGAGCGAAGCCAACTTGCGCTGGGGTGCATCCAGCGTCCACATGCCGGTCAATCCCTCCTTGCGACCACACGACAACCCCATGGTTGCGGCGGCGTCGATGAGCGCTTCCTCGAGATTGCGAAGGTATAGGCGCAGGTCTCGCTCGTCGGGGCGCAACTGGAATATGGGATACCCAACCAGCTGACCAGGTCCGTGATACGTTACATCGCCACCGCGTTCGATCTCGAAGACGGGAATGTCGACCCCTGGTAATACGTTTTCCCGATGGGTCCCACGCCCAAGCGTCAGCACATCGGGGTGTTCGACAAGGACGAGGGTATCCGGGATTTCGTCTCGCTGGCGGGCCGCGACGAGCTCAAGCTGCCGCTGCCAGGCCTCCCCGTATTCGAGGCGGCCCCAGTCAAGCACGACAGCGGGAACATTGGACACGCATCGAAACTAGCAGGCGGCCGCGGTCCGAGCGGCTTCCGAAAGCCGATCGTCCTTCGGGGTACGCCCTCAGGGCCGCTTCGGGAAGGTGGGCGCTGCTTTTGACCCGAACCGACGCAGCGGCGTCGTTCGCACCTTCCGGGGTTCGACGGGGTTCAATTTTCGAGTGGCATCGTCTGCGGCTTCTCGAACCAGTTGTTGGGCAATGATTTTCGCCCGCTTTTCGTCGCGATCGCTCAAGGATTAACCCTACGCCCATTGACGGCCAAGTCAATGAAGAAGGTTGGTCGCGCTGCGATTCGGGGGCACGACCTGGGCGTTAATCGATGGGCGTCAGCTTGCGTTCCGACACCATGACCCGATTTTTGCCGCCGCGTTTCGCGTTGTACATGGCCGAGTCCGCGCGTTCGAGCAGGTCTTTTTCGGTTTCCTTGGCCGCGAGCTGAGCGACCCCGACGCTCGCGGTAAACTTCAGAGGTTGCCTGTCCTTGCCGTCGACCGTGACGTTTTCGATCTCCACCCGGAGTCGTTCGGCAAATCGGACAGCCCCATCCAAATCTGTATCACGCGCGAGAACGGCGAATTCTTCGCCGCCAAAGCGGAAGGCCAGATCTTCGCGACGGGCGCAGCGAAGGATGGCCTCGCCCATGGCTGAAAGCACGGCATCGCCGACGGGATGGCCATGTTCGTCGTTGACGCGTTTGAAGTTGTCGAGATCCGCAATGATCAAGGAGAGCGGTTTGCGGTGTCGTTGTGCCGCAGCCCGTTCCGAACCAAGGCTTTCGTCGAAGTGGCGTCGGTTGTAGATGCCGGTCAGCGGATCCAACAAGGCCGCCTCGCGCAACCGTTCGTGGTGCGAATGTTCGGTTTCATTCATCCAGGAAAACTTGATGATCGTCGTGCTTCCGACGCGGATCAGATCATTGGCATTCAAGGGCGTTCTCTTGACGGGTTGTTCACCCACGAAGGTCCCGTTGCGACTGCCCAGATCCTCCAGAATCACCGATTCAGCGGTGACGATGATCTGTGCATGCTTTCGCGAGACCCCATCATCGTCGAGCCGCAGATCGCTGTCAGCCGCCCGCCCAATCGTGACCACGTCGGGTGTGTCCATCGGAAAGAGCTGACCCTCGAGGCGCCCCGAGATCACGGTTAAACAGGGCTTGTGGTCCGACGCTGAAGCCGGTGGTCGTGCGACGTTTGTCGTCTTGCCACTTGTGAACTCGTCCGGAGGCGGAGTGAAGGAGGGGAGGCTGTCGGCCGTTTCCTGACCGTTTGACAGCAAACTCCTCGGTGGACGCGAGCCCTTGCGGGGTCGATCAAACGAGGAGCGGGTTCGGGGTCGAATGGCCATCGTGCGGGTTTCGGCACCCGCACTGATAGGGTTCGGCCGGAATCGACGCCCCCTTTAGGGCGCCATGCGGCAAACGGCCCTATTTCTTGGGCGCAGCGGCCGGCGCCGGTGCCGCTGCTGGAGCGGGTTTGGCAAATCCAAGCTCAATTTTGCATGGCTGCGTCAGTTCGGTCTCGTGGACCTTCATGCAGGGCATCAATCCGCCCGTTTTTTTCGATTCTTCGAGGCAGAGCTTGTTCATGTCAGCGCCACAGACACCCATGAAGCGCTCCTTCAGATAACCGAAAAGCGCCTTGTTGCACTCTTCGGTGTTCTTTGGCTTGTTGTCGCGTAGGCACTTGGCGATTTTCGAGCCGCCAGGCGTGACGCCCATGCAATGGGTCGCGAGCTCGCTCTTGCAGATCGTTGCGGCGTTCGGCAGATCGTCTGGGACAGCGGCTGGCTTGGGCGGTGCCGGTGCCGGTGCCGGTGCCGGTGCGAGTGCTGGCTCCGGTGCGGGCGCCGGTGCTTCCACCGCTGCGGCAGCAGGCTTTGCGGCCTTTTTCTTCTTCGGGGCTGCGACGGCTACCGAAAACGTAGCACACAATGTCAGGGTCAAGATCGAGCCGATGATTGTGTTGCTATTGAAACGATGTTTGGTCATTGCGGATTCTCCTGGGGTTGGGCTGGCGCCAATCGAAACAAGACATCCTGCATATCAGCAGGAAGCGGGCTTTGCACGGTGACGGGTTGGCCAGTGGTTGGATGGGGAAAGGTTAACGATGCGGCGTGCAGTGCGTGCCGGTGAAGGCCATCGAAACGCGCAAGCAGTTCGGGTGTCATGCCGTGATCGCAAAATGCCATGAATTCGGCTTCCGATGCACGGTAGATCTTGTCCCCCATGATGGGATGTCCCGATGACGCAAGGTGCACGCGAATTTGGTGCTGGCGCCCGGTCAGCGGATGGCAACGCACGAGCGCGTGGTTGGCGAAGGTTTGCTCGACCACGATCTCGGTTTGAGCGGACAAGCCGCCCTTGGTGGGTCCCATCACCATGTGGGTCCTCGTATCAAGCAGTGCAATGGGGATATCGATGTGGGTCAACTCGGGCGAGGGCACCCCGTGCACAATGGCCCGATAGGTCTTTTCGATCTCGCGGTGCTCAAACGCCATCTTCAATTTTCGCGCGGCTGCTCGATTGCGGGCAACGAGCAGTACGCCCGAGGTTTCTCGATCGAGGCGATGGCAAACCTGCAAGGGCTGTCCGGGATAGCGCTCCCGCAGAACTGCCGTCAGCGTGTTGCGAATGAACTTGGCGGTGGTGTGAATGGGCAGGCCTGCGGGTTTGTCGATGGCGATGTAGCCGTCACCCTCTGCGAGGACGGTGAATTCACGCGGCACATCCGGTTCGATCGGCGCTGGCCGGTCGAGGTGAATGATCTCTCCCTTGCGAACGCGGGAAGCGGCGCGCACCCTTCGCCCATCTGAAAACGAAATCTGTTCCTCGAGGATGCCCTGGATGCGTGTGCGCGACAGCCGACCAATCCGGAATTTCAGGAAGTGGTCGAGCCGCCACCCATCGCAAGAGGGCGGAACAGGGATTCGGAGGGCGATGATGTCGCGCACGCCATCGTCGGCGGCCGTCATGCTCAATCCCCGTCGATGTCACCCTTCCAATGCCAGTTTCCCCGCTCACTGTCCTCGGGGCGAGGCCGGTTGGATTTTCGCTTCTCTTTTTTTTCCTTCTTCTCGAAGGAGCGACGTCGTTGCGCTTCGTCCGTCACGGGAGGAGGAGGTGCTGCGCCGAAACGGGGCGGCCCGCCAAAACCACCGCCAGCGCCACCTCCGGGAGGTCCCCCAAAGCCACCGGCAGGGCGGAATCCGCCGGGGCCACCTGCACCGGGAGGACCAACGGGTCCGCTGCGAAAACCACCGCCGCCACCTGCACCGGGAGGACCACCGGGTCCGCTGCGAAAGCCGCCGCCGCCGGCACCGAGAGGACCGCCAGGTCCGCTGCGAAAACCACCGCCACCACCTGCGCCGGGAGGACCGCCGGGTCCGCTGCGGAAACCTCCGCCGCCGCCGGCACCGGGAGGTCCGCCAGGTCCGCTGCGAAAACCACCGCCGCCACCGGCACCGGGAGGTCCGCGGAATCCGCCGGGGCCACCGGGTCCTGGTGGACGACCGCCGGCGCGCTCCTGCGCTTCTTCAATCGCGATGCGGCGGCCTTGCAGCTCCTGGCCAGCGAGCACCTGGATCGCAGTCTTTACGCCTTCTTCGGTTTCGGTCTCGACGAAGGCGAAACCCCTGGGTCGTCCCGTTTCTCGGTCAAGCGCGACTCGCACGCTTTGGACGGGCACACCTCCGTTGACGAAGAAGTCGCGAAGGTCGACCTCGGTGACATTGTATGAAAGATTTCCAACGAAGAGACGGGTACCCATGGGTCTTTTTTTTTGCGGTTACAGGAAAGGATCAGGCAACGGAATAACTGGGAGGGGAATGCGGCTCAAGATGCCATGGGAGGAGAAGAATCCGATATGCGTATCAAACTCACGAACAGGGTTGATTCCACGTGTTGCGGTTGGCCAATATCGGTTTCGGGTCGTTCCTCGTTGGGGGGACTTTGCGGCCCCCCGTTCCACTCAACCTAGAACATAAGGGGTCTGAGTCCCGAAGGTCAAGGCCCGTGCGCGTGACGCGATGGGTTGTTCGGGTTGGGGGCGAATCGGTTTCGTGCTCATATCCGATTCGATCATGAAGGGTTTCCTACTGGGCATTTTGACCGCGTCGGTGGTTTGGACGGCGGTTTGGACTCTGAAGTTTGGATTTCCGGGGTTGTCGCCACCGCCCGCGGTCGTGTCAGAACCGGTCGCGGCTGCGCCTGCGTCCGGGGCGCCCAAGGCTCGAGGGCGTCGCCGGGGTGGTCGCGCGGCGGGTCAGACGGCGGGGAAGCCAGAAGAAACGATCGAGGACGAGAACGCACCGGAGCCGATGCGACTGTCACCGGGCGATCTGGCGAGTGTGGCGCGGGGCGACGATCTGTCGGCGCTGGATGTGGTGCAGTTCGACATGGGGAACGAGGGTGGTGCGCGGGAGCTCGAGCAGGAGGACATCGACGTTCGGTTTCGTGCGCGTCAGCCGGAGATCCTGGGCTGCATCGCCAAGGCGCGTCCGGATGATGTGACCTACGTGCCAGGTCGTGTGACGATCGCATTTCGGATTCGCAGAACGGGAGAGGTCAAAGGGGTGCGGGTCGAGGCGCCTTCGATCTTGCAAAAGAACGACCTGCTGGGTTGCGTACGGCAGATTGTGTTGCGATTAAAGTTTCCGGCGTCGGCGGGGTCACAGGTGGTGACGTATCCGTTTCAGTTGAGTTGAGGGAGAAGAGGGAGGCGATGCTGCACCACAGAAGAGAGCAAGGAGACCACCCTTGCCTGCCCAAGATGACTGCCGGACAGACCAAGAAGCCCGCGAAAGCAACCAAGGCAAAGAAAGCGGTGAAGGAATGAGCCCCACCGACCGCGATGGACCCATCAGCCTGACCCCGCCCCCAAACGGTTATTCCGATTGGCTGATCGATCTGAAAGGCCGCATTCACACGGCCCAGCAGCGCGCGACGCTTTCCGTAAACCGCGAGCTGGTTTTTCTGTACTGGCAGATCGGGCGTGACGTCCTGACCCGGCAGGCCCAGCAAGGTTGGGGCGCCAAAGTGATCGACCGACTCGCGCATGATTTACGCGCGGCGTTCCCAGAGATGAAGGGATTTTCGCGTGCCAATCTGATGTACATGCGGGCTTTTGCCCAAGCGTGGCCCGATGCCGTAATTGTCCAACAGGCCGTTGGATAATTGCCTTGGGGGCATAACGTGGTGCTGCTGACGAGTTTGAAACACCCGCAGGAGCGATTGGCTTATGCGCAAAGCGCCATCCAGCACGGCTGGTCGCGCAATGTGTTGAACATCCACGTCGAAACCCGGCTGCTGCAGCGCAGTGGCACGCCCGTTACCAATTTTGAGTTCAGTTTGCCCAAGCCGCAGTCCGACCTGGCGCGTGAGTCGCTGAAAGATCCCTATCGCCTAGATTTTCTGGGACTTAGCAAAGAGGCCGGCGAGCGCCAGATTGAACATGCCCTGGTGAAACACGTCACCGAATTTCTGTTGGAATTGGGCGCGGGCTTCGCATTCGTCGGACGGCAGGTGCTGCTGGATGTCGGCGGCGACGAGTTTTTCATCGACCTGCTGTTCTATCACCTCAAACTGCGCTGTTACGTCGTGATTGAACTCAAGGGCGGCAAGTTCAAACCCGAGCACTTGGGACAACTTGGGTTTTACCTGACCGCCGTAGACCGCCAAGTAAAACACGAGCACGACAACCCAACCATTGGCCTCTTGCTCTGCAAGAGCAAAAACAAGATCGTGGCCGAATATGCCCTGGGCGATAAAAGTCAGCCGATGGGCATTGCCGAATACAAACTGCTCGAGTCCCTGCCGCCCGAGCTGCAAACCAGCCTGCCCACCATCGAACAGATCGAACGTGAACTGACGGACAACGGCGCATCTGAAGAAGGCGATCCACAATGAGCGCGACGAAGAAACCGACCACACAGAACGCCGTCCCGTTCGTTTTAATCATAACGACTCCCCGCTTGCGCTCGGCAGTGGAACTTCGGGCTTGGGGCGAGACCGGACCCCCGCCACCGCCCAGCGCTACGGCGTGTCGCGTGGCAGCGGCATTCGGCCGAGGCGCAAGAATACGCCCAGCAGCGTGCGAAAAGCGTGTGCTGCGTTTACTGCCAGGTAGGCGTGCAGGAACCAATCCATCCGGTTTGCGATCGCGAACAACGTGATGTGGCTTGGGTAGTGAATGATGAAGTGCCCCACCGATTCGACGAGGCGTATGGGAAGCGGACGTGGTCTTGGCGCCTGTGTTGGTAGCCCATTGCCGTAGTCGCCCGCACCAGGATCCACGTTGGCACCTGTGGCCGCGCGATATTCTGGACGCCGCACAAACGTCGTCAGTGTCAGTCCAAAGGCCGTCAACAAGACGCCCAGGATTCCCTCGCAGAGCCACGGCCAGTGCGGATCGGTCTGGAACAAACGCAGGCTGGTCGCGGTGATGAGCGTCAGCGCCTTCAACTCATCCGCCAGATAATCGAGGTGCGCACCCACCGGCGATGAAGCCGAACGCAATCGTGCGAGCTGTCCGTCGACACAGTCGAAAACGTAGGACGCTTGCAAGAGGACCATGCCAAGCACGAGGCCTCTTGTCGTCAAGTCGAGCGCAAGGATCACCCCCGAAGCTGCGAAGAGCAGCAATGACAGCAACGTCGCCTGGTTGGGCGAAAGCCGGGTTCGCTCGATGCCGACGAGCAGCAGCGATGCGACGGGCCGAGCGACCCAGCGGTTCCACACGATGTCGCGTGGCTTTCGGGTTTTTTGGTGAATTGCAATCGCCCGCGCAAACATCGTGCTTCCGGATGTCGCTTTCGGGTCGTTGCGGCTTTAGTTCGAGGCGAGCTGGATGAGCCAGTAGATAGCGGCAATGGCGCCGCCAAGTGCGAGGCCAATCGTGACGTACGAGGCCATCGACATCTGACCCTTCGGTGCAGTGGTGATCTCTTTCGAGGACGCCGCCACAAGGGGTCGCTTCTCTTCGGTTGAAGGCCGGCGCTCCGACTTTTCGGATTTCGCAGCGCTGCCGCCACCGCCGCCTTTCTTTTTGTTTTTCTTACCCTGACCCTGCGACTTTTCCTGCTTGTTGCTGGTCGCAACCTTTTCGGTTTCGCGGGACGGCGACTTTACCGGTGCCGCCTTCGCTGCGGGCTCGCGCTCGGGTAACGTTGTCAGGTCTGGTTGCTTTTCGGCAGGGGCCGCGTCGTCAGCCTTCGACGAGGTTGCAACGACGGGTACGCCTGGATTCGTCGTACGAATTGGTTCGGCCTTGTCGTAGAGATCAACCCGCATTCCGGCAGAGGTCGAGCGATTCGGATCCTGAGATTCATCTGGCACGCGGCGAATGGTTGCGTTGCTGGCTTCTTTGGCAGCCGCCGCTTCTTTGGCAGCCGCCGCTTCTTTGGCAGCCTGAATGTCCTTGGCGGCCTGAATGTCCTTGGCGATTTGCTGAATATTCGCAGGCGCCATTCCGAACATGGTGCGAGCCTGGGTTGGAGCCGCAGCGGCGGGTGCGGGTGCCGCTGCGATAGAGGCGGGTGCTGCGGCTGGAGATGGGGCCGCTGCCTTCGGGATGGCCGTCGTCACCGGCTGTGGCGTTCGCGAAGCTGCCGGTAGGTTCAGCGCCGCCTGGATGATTCGATAGCCGCCGCTGTCCCAGCCGAGCACCTCGGGTAAACGGGCTTCGTCGGCGTCGTCATTGACCACAATCTTTTTGATCTCGCCCTTCAGGTACTCAACGAGCGCACGATCGGTGTCTCGCCAGATCTCGATGGTGCCTGAAAGCACATAGAGTTCGCAGTAACGCATGAGCGCCGCGACGGAGCGATCCGATAGCGTGCCTTCGCTGGGTCCGGGAACAAGCAGTCCACCGTCATCGGGGTTCGGGAGACGCGCCTGAATTCGGTACGACAGAGGGGTCGTCGCACGCAAGACCGCGAGTGCTTCGTCGCCGCGCAACTCGCCGGCGATCGTTTCGTAGATGCCACCCGCAACCATGTGGATCTCGCCCACTTTTTTGGGCTTACCGGCCGAAGGGGTGCGCACCTCGACCCGAACGGCCAGGGCTGGCGCGGCCAACATGCTAACGAGCTCGTCGAGCGAGCCGCCTTCCCATTCTACCGCTGCTGACTGTGAAGGTGTGGTCTGCATCTGTTGGCTCCGGTCCGGTCCTTCTCACGGTTGGTGGCGGCTCAATCGGGCTCGCCAGGGTATCACTAGTTTAAACTCGCCGCGTCGTCGATATCGGCGGTAACTCCCAAATCATTGACCCCGACCGGGGCTGCAGTGTCCGCATTTTGCGCGTTGTTCGATGGGACAGCCGTGTCCATGGTTTGCCCGTGTGAGGCGTCCGGAAGAGGGCCCGTGTACCCGACCGCTGCGTCGGTCCCGTAATTCTGGTCCTTCGTGCCACCGTCATCGCCGCAGGCGGCGACCATCAGGGTCGACGCGATCACGAAAGCAGCCAGCACGGCGTGGGTCATGAAGCGCAAGCTAGCAAGGATACAGGGAAATTCGCAAGTATCGAGATTCAACCCTGCAGAACTTCGGCGAGGACAACCTTGCGTTGGCTTCCGGAAACCGATACGAACCGGGCTAGAATCCCGCTCTTGAACCCATCCTCAAAACCGGTGTCGTTGCGGCTCAATTTTGCGCGTGTATTGGTCTTTGGGGCGTGTTCCCAGACGGCCGTCGGGTACGGCGCGGATCGGCCTGGGCCCCCTTTCGGGTTGACCGTCGAGCTTCTCCGCTTTCCAGAGCAGGCGGTCATCGGGGATCTTGTGCCGGAGTTTGCCTGGATCGTGAACGACCCGAAGCGGGGCGCAAGGCAGGGGGCGTACCAGATCCAGGTTGCGACCCGTCGTACGCATCTGGAAAACAACGCACCCGACGTTTGGGATAGTGGCAAGGTTCAGTCGGATCGGTCTCTCAACGTGTCCTACGGTGGCAAGGCGTTGCAACCCGGAACGGACTACCGTTGGAGGGTCAAGACGTGGGACGGCAAGCAGGTCGAGGGTGCTTACAGCATCGTTCAAACGTTTCACACGACGCCGGCGCAATTGCCTGCGGCTGCCTTTCCCGGCGAAAGCCGGTGGGTCACGCTTCGCGATGATCCCGTTCTCGAAGATCGACAGCGGCCCAACTTCGAGGTGCACAAGCCCGTCGTTGCAAAGACAGTGGACCGCCATCATCACTTTTTTGATTTCGGCCAGGCAGCTTTTGCAACGTTTCGCATGACGGTGGTTTCGCCGCGTTCCGGTTTGAAGCTACGGGTGTTTTTGGGCGAGCGCCGCGACGGGGACGCGGTACACAAAAACCCAGGCACCACCCATGTCGGATACGCGGAAGTTGAGTTGTCGCTTCAAGCAGGCGAACAAAGCATCACCGTCGATCTGCCGCGTCACCATGCCAACATGCCGCACAGCCAAACCTTGCCCGCCCATGTGCTCGAGGTGGTTCCGTATCGATTCGCAGAAATCGTTTCAGATGGCGCGAGTGTTGCGATCTTTGGTGCCGAACAGCTTGCACTTTACTACCCGTTTGACGACAACGCCGCGCGCTTCACAAGTTCGGATAAGCGGCTCAATGACGTGTGGGGCCTATGCAAACGCACGCTGAAAGCGACGCCCTTTCTTGCGCTGTATTCGGACGGCAATCGCGAGCGCATGCCCTACGAGGCTGACGCCTTTGTGCAACAACTTGGGCACTACGCCGTCGATCGCGAATATGCGGTGGGGCGGTACACCAATCAGTTTTTGCTGTGGCATCCCTCGTGGCCAACCGAATGGAAAATGCATGCGGTGTTCATGGCCCACCTCGACTGGATGTACACGGCGAACACCGAACATCTTGAACGCAACTATGCGCACTTGAAGGCGCGGGCCCTGATTGAACTTGCGCGAAAGGACGGCCTCATCAGTACCCGGACGGGACTTGTGACAAAGGCCGTGCTCGACGGCCTGAACCACATTCCCAATCACCCCGATATCATGCTCGACAACGTCGACTGGCCGCCTGGCCTTCCGGCCGATGGCAAGCGAACGCTACCCTTTCAGGGCAACACGCCCGAGGGCGAGCGAGACGGGTACGTGTTTGCCGACATCAACACCGTGATGAATGCATTTCACTATCGAACGTTGGTGTTGATGGCCGAGATCGCCACGGCGACCGGACGGCAATCTGACGCGCGAGATTTTTCCCGACGCGCGGCACTGGTTCACGGGTCGTTCAACCAAAAGCTTTTCGACCGAGAACGTGGCGTTTATGTGGACGGGGAAGGCGTCGAGCATGCCTCCCTGCACGCCAACATGTTCGCGCTCGCGTTTGGTCTCGTGCCGGAAATGCGGCAGAAAACGGTGGTTGCGCACATCAAGCGCCGTGGGATGGCGTGCAGTGTTTACGGTGCTCAGTTTTTGCTCGACGCCCTCTATGGTGCACGGGAATCGAAGTACGCTTTGTCTCTGATGACTTCGGACGCACAGCGCAGCTGGCTGAATATGTTGCGCATGGGTGCCACGATGACGACCGAAGCGTGGGATGAAACCTTCAAACCGAATCTGACCTGGAACCACGCCTGGGGAAGCGCACCGGCCAACGTCGTCGCCCGTTGGATAGCGGGCGTCCGTCCCTTGCAGCCTGGATTCGCCCACGTGTTGATCGATCCGCAACCCGAGGGTCTTGCGCACGCGGACATTGTGGTTCCGACGCCGCGCGGTCCGGTACAGGTCTCCTGGAAAAATGACGGCGATGCGATGTTGCTCGGTGTTTCGGTGCCCCCCAACATGAGCGCAGATCTTAAATTGCCGGGCGCGAAACCGGGCGCGGTCATCACGGAGTCCGGCGTGCCGTTGCGTGCCGGTCCCGGGCTAAAGCCGAAGCGTGGCGGCCGCATCGTCCTTGGCGGGGGCCGTTTCTCGTTTCGGATTCCGCAGTAGCTCAGACAAACGTGTGGCACACTGCGCACCGATGCCGCGCTTAGTTTTGGGTTCGTTTGTTGTTCTCGCACTGCTCCCCGTTGTCGCGGTGTCGGCCATCGCGCAGCCGGGCGTCTCGGTGGTTCGTGACGTTGCCTATCGGGAGGGAAGCAAGCCATCCACCTACGAGCGCGAGCGTTGCCGCATGGATATGTATCTGCCTCCCACGACGAATGCGGCGGCTCGCTTTCCTGTCCTGGTCTGGTTTCACGGCGGCGGTTTGACGAGCGGGGACAAGCACGAGGCCGAAGCCATGGCGCTATCGGCACAGGGTCTGGCTGTCGTGCTGCCGAACTATCGCCTTTATCCCAAGGTGAAATTTCCGACCTATATCGAAGATGCTGCAGCAGCGGTCGCCTGGGTTGTGAAAAACATCGAGAAACACGGCGGCGATCGAAGCCGCATATTTGTCGGCGGACATTCGGCGGGTGGTTACTTGACGGCGATGCTCGGCCTGGATTCGGCTTACCTGAAGCCCCACGGACTTTCAACTCGCGACCTGGCCGGTCTCATTCCGATCGCAGGGCAGATGGTCACGCATAGTACGGTTCGCGAACAACGTGGGATCGCAGAGTCAACGCCGGTGATTGACGAAGCCGCGCCGTTGTTTCACGTTCGCAGGGACGCGCCACGCTTGGTCGCGGTGGTCGGTCTAAAGGATACCGAAACGCGCATCGCAGAGAATCGCTACTTTGTCGCCGCCCTGCACGTGGCGGGTCATCACAGTTCAGAATTCATCGGGGTTCCCGGCCGCGATCACAATGGCATCGTGGGTGGTCTTGCAAATCCAATCGATCCGGTGGCGCGGATCATTCTCGATTTCACGGGTGCCAAAGCCCCTACAGGTCCGGTTGCGGCTTCCCTCCGCGGACTTGCAGAAGAAATCCGCGCCCACCGGGCAGGCGTCGGGGTGTGGTGGATGGGCAACGGAGGTTGGATTCTGAAAGGTGCAGGTGTTGTGGTCGGGATCGATCTGGAGCTGAACAGCGGCCGCCCGCTGGGGTCGCCGCCCATTTCGGTGGACGAGGCGGCAGGCCTCATGGATCTGGTGCTCGTCACGAGCAACCGTCCGGATCATTGCAACCCCGAAACGTTAAACCGCATTGCAATCTCGGGGCGCGCGACCTTTGTGGTACCGCAATCGTGCCTTCAGTCACAACCGGCGCTGCGAATTCCCCGACGTCTCTTGAAGATCCCACATCCGCAGTTTGCCTTCGTCGAAAAGGGTGTTTCGATTCAACCCATTCATTCGGTGGCGGGGGGCCCCAACCACGCGGTGGCGACGCGCGAGGCCGCCTTGTTGGAGAACCTTCGCTACAACTGCGGCTATGTTTTCAAGCTCGCGGGCAAGACCTTCTTGCAGCCGGGCGAGTCGATGCTGACCGACGAACACCTTGGTTTGCAGGGGATCGATGCCTTGTTCGTTTCGCCGACGGTCTACGCCATGCATCTTGACCGTTCCGCAATTCTAGTCGAGCGTTTGAAGCCAGCGCACATCTTTGCCCAGCAAACGGACATGGTGTCGCTCGGCGCGGTTTCCGCCGCGATACTGCAGTCCAATCTTCCCGAAGGATTTCGAGCGCAGGTTCATCCGCTCGAACGGGGCGCCGGCTTTGTGGTTCCCTAGCGCAACACGGCGTCAAGGCCTGGGGGCGCCACACCGATTCCAAAGTCGATCGGATTCGGTTTCGATCCCTCGATTGTAAAGGTTCTCAACGTCGCTGTGTCACGAATAGGCGTCTCGACGGTGCCGTCGTAGTAGCCGACCGGTTCGTTGTCCTCGAATTTCTCGTTCTTGTTGACATCGAGTCCGGCGAAGATGGAATAGGAGCCGTTGCCGACGCCGCGCACACGGTAGGGAATGCGGTCGATGCCCGCGGGCGCATCGCTGAAGGCCTCGTCGTCGAACACGCCGAACTCGAGTGGCCGACTGCGGTTCAGGCCCAGGCGAAACCAACCACCTGGAAAATTGGCCGGCAGGAAAATCGTGCCCACGATGTCGCGGTTTCCGACGATGTCTGGATTCTGGGGATCGAGCGTCACCGTGTAGGGCCCCGAGTCATCGCCGCCGCAAGCGACGGCGGTCAGGGCCAGGAGTGCGAAGGTGGTCAGGGCGAGTTGCGTCCAGTTCAGATGGGTTTCTCGAATCATGGTTCGACCGTGTTCTTTCGCAGACAATGATGACATGCCAAAGGCCCGTCAACCTGAAATCGCCGTGGAGCTGGCCACGGGCCTCGATCCCTAACGTTTTCGCACCAGCAAGCGGGCAGCGCGCTGTCGGCGCTCTTCGTCCAGTTTGTGGTACGAAATAAGGCGTTCCGTCGAAACTTCGCCGCGCGCCTTGGCCTCCTGAACCGCACAGTTCGGCTCGTCGCGGTGCCGACAGTCACGAAAACGGCACTGCAATCCAATGCGCGCCAGATCATCGAAACCGTCAAGCTCGCGGTCGTCCGTGGTCCACAATTCCAGCTCGCGGATGCCCGGGGTGTCGATGATGAGCGCGCCGGTTGGAAGCGCGAGGAGCGTGCGCGAGGTGGTGGTGTGTCGGCCCTTGGCGTCGTCGTTCCGAACATCGCCGACATTCTGCTGGTTGGTGCCAAGCCATCGGTTGATGAGGGTGGACTTTCCCGCACCCGATGCGCCGAGGACAACGGTGGTTTGCCCCGCTTGCAGGTGCCGTTCGATGTCTGCTATTCCCTCGCCAGTGCGTGCGCTGCCTGCGTGGACCAGCAACGGGCTGTCGCGAGCGATGGCATCCGTCACACGGGCGACTGCCTCTGCGCGAGCTTCAGGCGTCGGGAGGCGATCCGCCTTGTTGAGCAAGAGGATTGGCGTGACGCCGCCGGTACGGCAAAGTGCCACAAATCTTTCCAGACGACGGAGATTGGGCTCGGCATCGAGGGCCCCCGTGATGATGGCGAGATTGACGTTGCTGCACAGGATCTGTTCAACATCGCCTCCCGGATCTTTTCGAGAGAGCACCGTGCGTCGCTGCAAGATCCGCTCGATCGTCGCGGTTTTCTGCGATTGCTGTCGCGTCACGAAGACAAAGTCGCCGACCACCGGCATGGCGGTTCGATCGACGGCGCTGTGCCGGAGCTTGCCGCTCGGCCGGCACAACAAGACCTCGGAGCCGTTGTCCGCGAAGTAGTATCGCTTCTGTTCCTCGATGATGCGCGCGGGAATCTGTCCGCCGGGAATTTCGAGCGCGGGAGAGCCGGCACAATAGGCCGCCCACCCGAGGCGCGATAGCGGATGTTCCTGCTCTTTCATTCGTCGTTTCCGGCGAGTGTACGTCATTTGCAGGGCTAAACGAAGGCGCGCGAGCTGGCGCTGGTTGCGACGTTCGCCGATGCCCGGCACGGCGGGATCGCTTTGACTAGCGCAGTGTTTTCGGGGTCGCGTTGCGCGACATCGAAAGAGACGCCCCGGTTAACGCGTCGGTGGATACCACCACCTCGGTTTCTGCACCCGAGAGTGATCCGTGGCAACCGCCACAGATGTTGTTGAAGAGCTTGCGGGGGACACCGGGGGTGATGACCTCGCCCGGACCCATCTGGTGTTCTTCGCGCATCGTGAAGACCACACCCCCCTTGTCATCGACAAGTTCCAGAATGAGCGGCTTCAACGCGGGCAACGAAACCTTGAGCGAATGGTCGGCTTCGAGAGCCGCCGAACCCAGGCTGGTTCGATCGGTATAAACTTTCTCGGGACCCATCATCTTGCCGCCATCCGGTGTCGTTGAATTCGGCGAATTGACTTCATAGACCCGGAGGCTCTTGGTCTTGTCGAAGGCCGCCACATTGCGGGCGCGACGCAGATTAAAGTTCAGCAAGGTCGCAAGCACGGGCAGATCGGGCAAATGCATCACGGCGTTGCCCTGACCATCGCTTCGGCCGCCAAAGACAAGCTGTGGCACGTTTCGGAATAGGTTCCGACCGGCCTTTTTGAATCCGAGCGCTGGCTCGACGAGCGCGTTTGCGCCTCCTGCGACCAGCATGCGTCGCAAACCCGTTCGTTGGTTTACGGCGACGAGATCGTAGCGCGGCGTATCGGTTTTGGGATTGGTGACGTTGGCCGCGTAAGAGACGAGGATCTCGCCGTTCGGGGTAGGGTATGGCGAACGGTAAACACCCGCCGTGGGTGTTGCCGAGCAGGTTGCATCCTCGGCCGGTGAAATACCCGCGGCGCACTGCGGTCGACCATGGGCAGCGCGATCGGGGACAACGAGTGAAAGCAAGAAGGTGATCTCGTCGCGACCTTCTTCCATCGGGCCGACCGAGCGGTTGAATACCCCAAGGGCGCCACCGCCGCCGAGCGCGCCGTTGTTGGACAGGATGATCAAGAAGTTGCGATCGAGATCCTCGCGAATCTCGGTACCCTGCTGGTATCCAATCGCGCGATACGGTTTGCCAAACGTATCATCCGAAATCGATCGCTGCGCAACCAGCGGATGGTAGTCCGTCAGATCCCAGTTGATGCGTCTGCCCGAGAGTTGATAGAAGTCCGGCGTCGCCTTTTCTGCGGTGAAGGACAGCTGTCCGTTGCCCATGAAGGCGGGTGACAGTTCCGAGTTGGACAACACGGTCATGGTTTCAACCCTGGCGAAATCGAGGTCGGGGCCAACACGGTAAAGATTCGAGTTCGGCAATAGGTTCTTGAGCGTCAGCGTGCCGGCGCGGGTTGACGCGAAAACGAGCGAGCCCTCGGGGGCAAAGATCGGATCGAAGTTGTGTACCCGGGCTGGTCCCTGCATGCGGCCATTGTCGCTCGTGAGGCGCGTGCAGCTTCGGTTTGCAAGGGTTGCAAGCCACAGATCGAGGCCCCCCGCCGCGCCCATGCGGGATGCAAATACGACGCGCGCACCGTCCACCGAGAACTCGGGGCCACGGACATCCAGTTCAGGGCCTGCGACGAGGCCTGCACATCCCGTCAGCAAGGAACGCGGGTTGTCGACCGTGGCGACTCCACCATCGGTCCCGACGTGCGCGTCTGCGATGATCAGATCCGCGCCGCCGCGGAAGGTATCGAACTGAACCAGTGAATCGGGGTTCGGCGGTCGTGATACGTATACGATCGGCAGGATCTCGTCGAGTGCGAGAGTCGATACCGTTGCAGCGTGGTCGACGCGTTCGAGCCGGTGCCATTCTTTGATCGTGCAGAAGGCCGACGCGGTTTTGGCGGCAAAGGGTGGACAGGGCGCCTGAATATTCTCACCGGCGCTTTGCAGAATGGGTCCCCCGCGATGGTCAATTCCACCATCTGACGGCAAGATGTTCTTGCGAACGATGCGGGACATGCGCACATCGCCGGAGTCGAGATTCATGAATTCGTGTAGCGTGGCTTCGTAATTGCGTCGAATTGCAAACGGCGACAGAAATCCAAGGGCACCGGGTCGCAACCGGAAATCGTTGAACCCGTTGGGGCTGTGACACGTTTCAAGGGCGCATCCGCGGCGAATGAGTACCGGCATCACATGCTCGCCGAAAAATGCCTCGCCCATCGAGTTTGCGAACTTGATCGGGGACTCGGCTTGAACCAGCATCGCGAAGTTGCGCAGGTTCTTCCAGCCACTGTCGTTTTTGGACTGGAAAAACGCGCCGCCCGTGTGATTGACGCCGCCACCCGATGCGGCGAGCGGGCGCTTCAAGAGCTCGCTTTGCTCGACGCTGTCCGGTGCGACCGTGACGAAGCTGGCGGCGCGCAGGAAGTTGAAATCGCGCTGCGCATCGGTTGATCCGCAGGTCAAATAGAAATCGGATTGCGGGGACCCATGGCAATTGGAATAGGAACAGGACGATGCCAATACCGGAGCCACGTCGGCCTGAAACTTTTTGTAGGCGGGTGAGTTCCGATCGGGCGTGATCCCGTCATTTTCGGGCGGCAACGTTCCATTGCACGCCCCCTGGCCGGCCCGGCCTTTGCGCTCATCGGGCAGACCCGTTCGGGTTGCGCCGTTGGCCAGCCACGCCTTCAGTTCAAAAAAAGCATCCGAATCGACCGAGATGGTCTTTCCGCCCACGTGGCGAATCTCGCTTGGATAGGTTTCGCCTCGATACGGAATGTGCGTCGAATCCTCTGGGATCGCCTTCAAGAGAAGCAGCGGTTCCGGATAGGTGCCGTAGGTACGCAGGACATCGGGCCGCTTTTGGACCGCTTCAAAAGAGGTGAGATCCAGATTGCCAAGCGCAACACCCGATTTGGTATCGATGCGATGGCAAGGGGAGGTGTTGCCAACGCAGAACGTGTTGAACACGGGCTGGATCTGGTTGCCGTAGAAATCGCTTGCTGGAACTTCGGAGCGTTTGCACGACACGCCGAAGATCAGCACCAGACCGAACGCCACCGGGGACTTAGCTCGCAAGAACACGTCCGTATTGTAGTCGAAGAATGGGGCCCCCGGACCGCTGCAATTTCGCTTTAGCGAGCCAAACGCCCGAGGGCGGCCTCGGCCAGGGAGCGAACGAAGGGGCTTTCGTCTCCAGCGGCAGCCTGTTGCAAGGCCGGTCCTGCAATGTGAAAGGGCGCCCCGATTTCGCCAAGCGCCCAAACCGCTTTCTTGCGGACCCGCTCGTCGGGATCGGACGCGGCGAGATTCACCAGGCTCTGCACGATGGCATTGCCCGATGCAGATTGCATCGCCTGTGAACGGGTGTAGGCAATCGAGTCGATGGCCTCGAGGCGGACTTCCGCATCGCCATCGTTGAGCAGCGCGGCGGCCGGCGATGGATCGGTGTAGCCACGCAGATCGCGAAGCGCTGCAGCGGCGGCTGCACGAACTTCGCCCTTGTCAGCCGTCATGGCCTGACGAAGGGCCGTGAGCCCGCCCATGTGGCCGATCTCCCCGAGGGCCTTGGCCATGGATGCTCGCGCCTCGCTGTCAAAAGCAGGGTTGTTCAGTGCAGCGCTGAGCGACGGGATCGCCTTGAGCATGCGCATCTCACCCAGAACGTCGGCCGCATTGCGTGCGAGTTTCGAGTCGGGCTGGCCCAGGCGTTCGGCCATTTCGACAAAGAGCGCGGATCGCCCACCCCGTCGAACAAGCCACCAGGCTGCGACCTGTCGTACCCTTGCATCGTCGTGATCGACGAGCGGCAATACGAGCTTGCTGCAGGCGCTGCAAACCAACACCTCGGCGCGTTCGAGCTCACTCTGGATGGCCTCGACCGATCCCGATCGGATGGCGCTTTCGATGGCGGCTGGGCTCGAACCCCGTCCTGCCTGCGCGGATGGCGCCAACAGGGAGAGGCTTGCGATGCTCGCCGAAAGGAACACCAGGGTCTTTGATACGATGGTCATTTTAGTAGCTCCCATTTCCGGGGTTGTTCTCGCGGAAGTAGTACTGGCCGCCCATGTCGAAGTTCAAAATCATGAGGTAGTACTCGTCCGGGGTGAGTTCTTGACCGCCGCGATCGGCGGGGTGAGTTGCACCGGGGAAGGCGCGACGATTCGGGTCGATGGCCGGAAAACGTTGCGGTGGATTTAGCTTTTGAATCGCCTTGGATTCGCGTGCCGATCCGGGTTCGACGTACTTGAAATACTCACCCGTGATGGTGACAACGTTTTCGCCCAGCTCTTCGCCAAGGCCCAACATCGAGATGTAGGAAGCGGGGTAGTCGTAGCCCGCGCTCATCTCGCCAACCACGATTGGCGTCTTTGTGCCACGCAGGTCGAAGGTGACGGTTTGCGAGGTGCCGAGCGTCATGTCGGTGATGGTGTAGGTCTTGTTGCCATTGACACCCGCCGTGCCCTCGTGACAGCTAACGCACTTTGCATCGAAGATGGGCTGCAAGGCCAGATCCCAGGGAACGCCGCGCACCGATTCGTAAGTGAATGCAGTCCCCTTTGCGGTGATGCGTTCGGCGCGAGGCTTGTCGAGGTTGGTTGCGCCGCGCACGATGGCCTCGTTCAGGCCGCCCGTGATGAGCGTGTTTTGTGAGCGATTCTCGTGGCAACCGCCGCACACCCGTTGCTCACCCGCACGACCGCTGATCCATACCTTTTCGCTCACCATCGACATGGCGAAGCGATCGATGACCTGTTGGGTCACCGGAACGTTTGCTGGCACGTGTGCTGCAAACGAATTGTCGGCGAGAATGTCGACCTCACCCAGGTTCGACTGGCCGTCGAACTCGGTTAATCCGAACATATTCGGGAAGCCTTCTTCAGACGAGAAACCTTCGATGAGGCGAACCTTGAAGGCCTCGCCGGGAACAAGTTCCTTGCTGTTGGTGCTCGACGCGTACACGTTGAGCGCGCCGAGGGTGAAGCTCTTGCCAGCGGTAATCGGGCTTTGCGTGATGGGCGGTTCCGGACGGATGCGAACCGGACGGGCCATCACATCCCACATGCCAGGCGCATCGTAGATAGGACGACGGGTCTGGGTCTTGGCGTCATACACATAGATGCCGAACTCGGCTTTGCCCTTCGCCTCGGCGAGTACTTCGCTGTTGACGGGACCGTCGGCCCAGGAAACCAGGAAGCGGCGATCGGCCGGGTTACCAAGGGGCTCTGCGTCGTAGTAACGACCCACGCCGAACTGTGAAGGGCCGCGACCACCTGGAACGAGTGGGGTCAAATCTTCGACCTTGGAAGACGCTTCGTCGTCACCGAGCGAGATGAGCACCAGCTTGCCGGCTTGTAAGGTGCGATCGCGTGAGGTCGCGACGGCCACCAGTTGCTGCGTCTCCTTGCCGCTCGCCGTGGTGTAGCGGTCAACGAAACGTGCCTTGAGGTAGCTGTTGGTGATGCCGTTGCCCTCGCCGCCGAAGGCTTCACGCATGCCGGTCATGTCGGTATTCATCTTGCGGAGATGACCATCGTTGATGCCGCCAAGGTGACGCCATTCCGTATAGACGATGTTGCCATCCGGCATAAGCGCGGGCGACACGCGGTGAGAAACGTTGCGTGGTCCAAGTTGTTCGTTCTTGCCGTCCATACCAATCGTGCCAACCTGCGAGGTCGTCGCACGTTCGTACTCGTCGCGAAACTGCTTGGCGCCTTCTTCAACCACCTTGTTCGTGGTGAACAAAACGCGCTGTCCGGGCAAAATCACCGGGAACACGTAGTCGTAGGGACCGTTGGTCAACTGTCGTACGTTCAGGCCATCGATACCCACTGCGTAGAGCTGGAAGTTCTTCTCGGTCGCAAGTCGTGCGGAGAAGACGACGGTGCGGGCGTCAAAAGACAGGTCCCATGCCATGATGTCCGAGTTCTTGAATCGGGGATCGCTTGTGAGCTCCGTCAGCGTTCCGTCTGCGGCCGGGGGCGACAACTTCAAGAGACGTGCGCCCGCGACGTAGCCGTTGTACTCAAAAACGTTGCCTGTATCCTGCCGCGCCGTGCGTTGCAAGAATATGATCGAATCCACGTCCTGAGGGATATCGGGATTGTTCACGAGGACTTGTTTGCCCGAGTTGCAACCCGACAGGCTCATCCCACCGAATCCGACCCCGATGGCTCCGGCCGCCAACAGTGCTGCTGTACGCATTTTCATGCTTTGGCTAGTCTGCAAGAACCTGTCCAACTTTTCGTGAGCGGGGCGTATTCTTCACTTCAATAAAAATCGATGCTTACCTTGCCCGGCTGTGGTGGCATGTAGGTGCATTTGATCGGTCAGTGACGCAACTGCGGGGGAGTGACGCAACGGCGATGGGCGCGGCAGTTCCCGCTGCGACGTGGCACAATGGCTTCCGATGGCTGGTGTTCCCCGACGTCTTGGCAAATATCGCCTCGAACGGCAACTCGCCGTGGGGGGGATGGCCGAGGTGTATCTGGCGGTCGCAGAGGGTCTGTCGGGGTTCGAGAAACAGGTCGTTGTGAAACGTTTGCTTCCGCAGCACATGCGCGAACACGATCTCATCACAATGTTTGTCGACGAGGCCCGTCTGTTGGCGCGCCTTCACCACCCGAACATCGCCGAAGTGTACGACATCGGGCAACAAGGTGACGAGATCTTCATCGCACTTGAGTTCGTCGACGGGGTGGATCTGCGTGATCTTTTGCGTGCAACCCCTCGGGCCTTGCCAGTCGGTGAAGCGGTGGCGGTGGTCGTGGCTGTCGCCGAAGGCCTGGCGCACGCGCATTCGCTCGGCGACGAAACCGGACGCAACCTGGGCATCGTCCACCGTGATGTCTCGCCCTCCAACGTGATTGTGGCGCGGGATGGGCGGGTGAAGCTCATCGATTTTGGTGTTGCGAAATGGACGGCGCAGCGAAGCGAAACACGCCACGGCACCTTGAAGGGCAAGGTCCACTACATGTCACCCGAGCAATGCCGCTCGGCTCCCCTCGATCGGCGCAGCGATGTATTCGCGCTCGGGGTGCTGTTGTACGAACTGACCACCGGACAACGGCCCTTTGAAGGTGAGAGCGATTACGACGTGATCGGCGCCATTGTTGCCGGCCGATCGGTTGCGCCCTCCACACGAATGCCAGCCTACGACCTGCGACTCGAGAAGCTGGTCATGCACGCGCTCGCCAACGATCCGGAAATGCGCGTGGCCGATGCGAGCATGTTTGCAAGTGAGCTCCGGAGGCTTGCATCCTCCGCGGGATGGGCGCTTTCGTATGACGCGCTCGCCTCGCGGGTGGTTGCGGTGGCGGACTCGGCGGTGCCGGGCGCATTGGTCGATACGGGCCTGTCAGGTGCTACGCGCGACGTGGCCGGTGGGCGCGCGGCCGTCGATCGCACGCTCACCGAGGCTGCCCCTGGCCCTGCGGCGCCCCACGCAATGCCGCCCGATGCAAGGACCCGATCGGCCTCGCTCCGCCGGCGCCGGCGGAGCGTGAAACTTGGACTGGGCCTTGGCTTCGTGGGACTTGTTCTGGCAACCGCGCTGGTGGCAGCCACTGCCGATCGGGGGACACGGCCAACACCTTCAGCAACACCATCGGCGGTGTCAATGGCGCCGCGGGAAACCGTGGCACCTGTCGCCCACGCTGCTGCGCAAATCGAGGATCCAGCGTCCAAGCATCGGGATCGATCGGTCCCGGCCCCTAAAAAAGTAAAGCCGACACCACACGCAGCACTTGGGATTCCGCTTGCGCTTCCCGCCAACGCGGTTTCGGCGGCACCGCCGGTGTCCGTGCCCTCCGCACAAGCGACGACAAAAAAGGTCTGGGATCCGGATTCGCCGATTCCACCGTAAGATGCTCGCAGCCTTGCGATCGATTGCCGCACTTTTTCTGGCCTTCTTCTTGTCACTTTCGGCCGTGCAAGGACAAGAAGACACGGGCGCTCCCGCATCCGCCGTGGTGCCGGTGCCTTCATCGTCACAACAACGTTATGACGATGGCCTCGCCGCCTACGCCGAGCACCGTTTTGCCGAGGCCATCGCCGCCTTTGCTGCGGCCTATGCGCTCGAAGAACGTGCCGACATCCTGTTCGCATGGGCGCAGGCAACCCGCCTCGCGGGGGAATGTGACGCGGCGGCAGCGTTGTTTCAGAAATTTCTGCTTACCAATCCGCCGGTGACACAGGTCGAAGCTGCCGAGATCGCCATGAAGCGCTGCGAGCCTGCGAAGCCGCCGATACCGGTCGTGGTGGCGCTGCCTCCCGTTGCGAAAGAAGCTGCGCCGGTTCAATCGAGTGCCACTGCGCACCATCGCGATGGACTCGGCGGCACGCTGGTTTCGGTCGGCGTTTTCTCGGCCGTTGCCGGGATGGCCCTCCTGTTGTCCGCGCACGAAAATGCGGGCCCCGGTCAGTCTCCCGATTCCTATCAATCGTATGACGATCGCTACCAGTCTGCGCAAAACCGCGCCCGCTGGGGCGTGGGGTTGCTCCTCGGCGGAGGCGCCATGCTCGTGGCAGGAGGGGCAAGGTTCGCTTGGCTCATGTGGTACGAACGCGGTGCGGGTGTGAATGTTGGAGCCCGTTTTTGAGCCCGGTCTTTCGGTGGATTGCGGTCGTCAGCGTGTTGCTGACGCTGTCCTGTCTGCCGGAGCAGCGCTACACCTGCACCGAAGACATTGATTGCGTGCGGACGGTAGACGGCGTGAGCAATCCGGGCCGGTGTGAAGCCAATCGCAGCTGCAGCTTTGCCGATGCGACTTGTCTTGACACTGGTCGCCGACATGGTGCCTTTCTTTCAGTTGACAGTTCCGACCTGGCCGGAAACTGTGTCACACGCTTTTGTGAAGCCGATCCCGTGGTTCAGTTCGAGCTTGGCAGCAGCCACAGTTGTGCCGTTCGGGCGGGTGGCAGTGTGGTGTGCTGGGGACGCAACGATCATGGACAACTGGGTGATGGCACCTTCACGGCTCGCTCGCGGCCGACCCGGGTTGTTGGAATGAGTTCGGCCGTTCAGGTTGCGCTCGGTGAGGGGCACACCTGCGTCAGGCGCGTGCAGGGCGATGTCTGGTGTTGGGGTCAGAATCAAGAGGGCCAGGCAGGGGATCGGGGTCTGGTCGATTTTCCGACGCCGTCGCCCGTGGGATTACCCTCGTTTGTCTCAGGCGTCGCCGCCGGGCGCGCCTCGACCTGCGCACTCACCAATCAAGAAACGGTCTTCTGCTGGGGCAGCAACGGCGAGGGACAGCTTGGCGACCCGGCCATAAGGCTCCGCTCGGCAAATCCCGTATTGGTTCGTCACCCCGGGGGAACGCCATTGCGAAGTGTATTGCGATTGGCGATTCGCTCAAATCACCAATGTGCGGTGACCCACGAGGGTGGGGTGGAATGCTGGGGCTCGAACGCGTTTGGCGAAAGCGGCGCGGCTGGTGTCGGCATTGTGGGCTGGGCCACTCCCTTGCCGGGCGTAAACGATGCCGTTGACGTCGGCATGGGACGCTTTCATGGCTGTTTGTTGCGCGCAAATGGCACGGTCGCATGCTGGGGAAACAATGCGAGTGGCCAACTTGGAGACGCAGAGAGGGTAGGGTCCGCAAGCGTGGTCGAGGTTCGTGGGATTTCGGGGGCAAGGCAGATCGCCGCAGGCGCGAGTCACGCGTGTGCCGCTTTATCGGACGGTTCGATCCGCTGCTGGGGCGCCAATGAACTCGGCCAACTGGGAAATGAGAGCCTCGTGTCCGGTGGCATTGTCGCGGTTGCGGGTGTCGATGATGCCGTTCGATTGGTCTCGGGCGACTGGCATATGTGCACGATGCGCAGGGACGGCTCGCTCTGGTGTTGGGGCGATGACGGCCAGGGCCAGCTTGGCCTGCTGCGCGGGGTCAATCGCAACACGCCTGCGCCGGTGGAGGGGTTACCGCCAGTGGATGCGCTTGCCAGCGGCAATCTGCATGGCTGCGGTCTTGGAAAGGAAGGGGTTTGGTGCTGGGGCGCGGGCGCGTTCGGACGGCTCGGCGATGGGAAGGATGCCAATCGAACCCAACCCCGTCGCGTGGATTTGCCTTCGGGGATAACGACGGTGTTCGCGGGCGCCGACGCCACCTGCGCGCTGACCGCTGCCGGGATCCCTTCGTGCTGGGGTCGCGGTGAAACCGGTCAATTGCCGGGTGGAGCCCGGTTTACGACACGCGTTCCGACGCCGACGCCCGAGCTTTCAGGCATCGTGTCTCTGGGCTTTGGCGAACGGCATGGCTGCGCGGCGCGTTCTGATGGCCGTCTCGCGTGCTGGACGCAAACGACCGGTGTGACGGACGTTTCAGGCCTGGCGGGTATCGTTGCGGTACGCGCCTCGGGTGAAACCACCTGCGCACGCAATGCAGTGGGCGGGCTGTGGTGCTGGGGCCGTAATACGAATGGTCAGGTCGGCGACGGGACGCTGTTGACGCAGCCGTTTCCGTTTCGCTTGCCCCTTGCGCCGGTGCAGGATTTCGCCGTTGGGGGTGGGCATACCTGCGCGGTATTGCAGGACGGTTCCGTTTGGTGTTGGGGACGGGCGCTCGAAGGTCAACTGGGGCGTTCCATTGACGGCAACATTGGCGCCGCGCCCATCTCCGGTCTCGTGGGTGCGCGGCAAGTTGTGGTCGGCGAAAAACACAGCTGCGTGTTGTTGCAAGATGCTTCGGCTCGCTGTTTTGGCGACAACAGCAGCGGCCAACTTGGAGATGGTTCATTGAATCCGGCGTTCGTGCCCCGAAATGTGATGCGAAACGGCATCGCATCGCTTGTCGCCGGGATGAACCACACCTGTGCGCGTCTACTCGACGGCAAGGTGGAATGCTGGGGCGGGAACGAAACCGGCCAGCTCGGCTCGGGCGGCAAGTTGGTTCAGTCGCGAGCCCGTCCGGTCTCGCTGTTATGTCCGTGAACTAAATTAGACCCTGCTGCTCGGCCAGTCTGCGCAACTGGTTCTTGATAAGCTCAAGGCGCTTGCGCAGGCGCGCTTCTTCGCGAAATAGGTCCGCCTCGGCGGTCGATTCTCCGGCGTCGCTCAGTATGGTTGTGACCGAGCGCCAGGACAGATCGCGATCCATGCGCAAGATCAGCAGCGTTCGATCTTCGGTCGACAGTTGTTCGCGCAACACCCTGTACTGGTCCTTTACTCCTGTCCGCAGGTAGGGAACCGTGTTGGTCCGAATCGGCGTCGCGGCCTCGTCGACGGCGTGTTTGGCTGAACCCTCAAGACTTGTATCGTGGCGCTGCCGTCGTTCACCCGCGAACTTGTTGGCAGCGTTGCGAGCCACAACGTACGACCAGGTTCTTGCCGACGCTCGCCACTCGAACTCCGGCAGACCGCGAACGATGTCTTCGGAGAACACCGCGAACGCTTCTTCGGCGCCTTGGTCGTCCCCAAGCCGCGTGGCAAGAAATCCCATGATTTCGGGGCCGTAGCCCCGGATCAGGATCGCAGCGGCCGCCGATGTGTCGCCGCGACGACAAGAAGAGCGAATCTCATTTTCGAGGTTTGTGGGTATGTCGGCGGGGGTAACTATCAACGTTGGACTCTACCAACCCATCACTCTAATCAATTGGGTCCCATCGCACGAGTCACAATTTCGCGCGCCCGTGCGTTGCCGATCGAAGGTTGTCATGCGACCATGACCCGCGCATGTCCAGAGAGGAGGCCGAAACGGAAGCGCGAGTTGGAACCGTGATCGGCAGTTACCGCCTCGGTGAAGTCCTCGGTCGCGGTGGGATGGGAACCGTGTATCGCGGTGAACACATCTATATTGGCAAGCAGGCGGCGATCAAGATCCTACACCCGCAGTTCGCCGGCAAAGACGAGGCCGTCAAACGGTTTTTGCGCGAGGCATGGGCAGCGAGCACCATCAATCATCCAAACATCGTCGATATCGTTGATTTTGGCGAACACAACGACGGCAGTGTGTTTTTGGTTATGGAGTACTTACGGGGGCAGCCGCTCGATCGCGTGCTGGCCGACACCGGCGCGATTTCATTGCTGCGCGCCATCAGCATCACCAGTCAAATGACCCACGCCCTGGCCGCCGCACATGCACGGGGTATCTTTCACCGCGATCTCAAACCCGAAAACGTCATCGTCGATGTCCGACCCGGTCGTCGTCAGTTGTCGAGGACAGCGCCTTCTGGCGGCGGTCGCAATGCAACGACCGAGACCGAGACAGCGTTCGACTTCGTGAAGCTGCTCGACTTTGGCGTCGCCAAGGTGTTGCAGCAGGCGCAAGAACTGGATCTCGACGATCCGTCGCCTTCATCGATGCCCGGTGTTTTCGATGCGCTTTTGACTCACGGGGATGTGATCTTTGGAACGCCCGAATACATGGCACCCGAAGTGGCGCGCGGGGCCCACGCCGATCCTCGCACCGATGTGTATGCCGTGGCGGCGATGTTTTACGAAATGGTGACGGGGCAAGTTCCATTGCAGGGCGCGACGCCGATGGATACCTTGCTGAAGCAAGTGACCGATTCGGTCGTGCTGCCAACGGTTCGTGCTCCGAATGCCGAGATTACACCCGCCTGCGAGCAGTTGATCATGAAGGCGCTGTCAAAAGACCCTGCGAAACGGCACCAGTCGATGCCCGAGTTGCACGATGCGCTTTATACGTGTTACGGCGTATTACGTTATCACCGAAAATTGGATTTGATGATCCAGCCCGCCCGTTCGACCGCGGCGCCGCTGTTGCTAACCAATGCCAAACGCAAACTTCCCATGCCGGTTTCTGAAAGCCCGGTTCCCTTGACCCGGGTGAAGGCCGCGCTCGCTTCACTTGATGCCGAATACGACACCCCTGTACAGAATCGGCCGGCTCAAGGTGCGGGTCCTGTTCGTCGCGGAACGCTGCCGCTCGGGGTCGCTCCGATACCCGGTGGGTCCCGTGACGAGGAAACGTAGAAACTCACTCGTGGCATTCCACGGTGTCCGGACGGACATTGGGACACGCCATCGCATCGCTCACACCGTGGGCAATGAGCGAACAGGCACTGGATTGCGCTTCTCTTTCGGCATCAGCCTGGATCTCGGCTCGCGCCTCGGCGCACTGGCGCGCTCCCTCGTACGTGATGCACACGCGACACAGTGTGCCGCCCTGCGTGCCCAACTGCAGGACGAGGCCGAAGGCGAGGGCCACGATGATTCCGGCGGGGATGAGGGCGCGTTTCATGCGAGCGCAATCATATCGGATAAAATATAAAAAGCGGATAGGCTACGCACGCCCGTGACACCGACCGATCGCACTCAAACCGCCCACCTGTCTCCCTTCTCAACTCAGGAAGTGGCGGAGACGCCCCTCTTGTTGTTGTGCTTGCGGGCTCAGGGCTCGATCGAAGACCGCGAGCGCATGGTGGTCCCCTCAAACGGTCTCGTGCTGGGCCGACGTCCGGCCGGCGCGGGTCGGGCGGCCCCGGGATTTCTCTACCTGGACGATCCGCTGGCTTCGTCGAACCATGCGCGTTTGCAGCGCGAGGGCGAGGTCTGGACGCTGGTCGATCTTGGCAGCAAAAACGGGACCTTCGTCGACGGCGAACGCCTGGGTGTTCCGGTCGAGTTGAAGGACGGCGCGCGGATTTTTGTGGGAAATCACGGATTCGTATTTCGATTGGCCTCCGCACAACAGATCGAGGCCATCAAGGCCGAGCTCTCGGACCCGCTCGGACCGGTGGCAACGGTTTCTCCTCGACTCGCGATGTTGTGCAGCAAGCTGCGCCGGCTTGCGCCGTCATCGACCGAAGTTTTGTTGTCGGGCGAAACCGGTGTTGGCAAGGAGGTCTACGCCCACGCACTGCACGCACGCAGTGGTCGCCCGGGTCGCTTTGTCGCGCTCAACTGTGCGGCCATTCCCCGCGAGTTGGTGGAGAGCGAACTGTTCGGCTACCGACAGGGTGCGCACTCAACCGCGCAGTCTGCCAAGGCGGGATTGATCGAGCAGGCCGAGGGCGGAACCTTGTTCCTCGATGAAATCGGCGAAATGAGCGTCGAAGCGCAGACCAAGTTGCTGCGATTTCTGCAAGACCGCCATTTGACCCCTCTCGGCTCGACGCGCCCACGGCTGGTCGATGTTCGGGTCATTGCCGCGACCAATCGGGATGTGGTCCCAGGCGCCAGTGGCGCGGTTCGCGACGATTTGCTTGGTCGCTTGGGCGCAGCCCCCGTGCGGATTCCGCCCTTGCGCGAACGCATCGAGGATGTGGGGCGCCTTGTGCTACATTTCCTTGCGCACCATGGGTTGGGTGGCACCCCGGTTCCCCTGGGCGTGGATCTTGCGGCGGCACGGGCAATGATGCTTGCGCGTTACCCACTCAACGTTCGCGAACTGGAAAAAATGATCGCGGCGGCGGTGGCACTCAGCGGGCCCGCGCAATGGATTGGCCTTGGCGATTTGCCGGAAACGTTGACGGCTCCACCGCCCGTTGTTGCCGAGCAGATTTTCGCGGCGCAAACCTATTCCGGGCGCAAGCCACCCGAACCCGCACCGGCTGCGGAGGAGCTGGAGCGTCTCCTGCGTGTGCACGATGGCAATGTTGCGGATGTCGCACGCGCGGTCGGTCGGCAACGTGCTGCAGTTTGGCGCTGGCTCAAGCGCTACGGCCTCGAGCCCAAGGTGTTCAAGGAGTAGGCGGCGCAATTTCAGGTCTGGCGCGCCGCAACCGATGAGATTGGGCGATGCGCTTCCAATGGCCCACATTTTCGGTGCGTGTCCCCATCCATGGTCTGGTCGTACTGGGCCTCGCTTTGTGGTTCGCGGCATGCGGATTCGAACCCGAAAATCGCTGTAGCCCAGATCAGATTTTCAACGACGAGATCAACGTCTGTGTTTGCCCGCCTGGAACGATGACCGTGGATCGCGCGTGTATTTCTTGTCCCAGCAACGAAAAAGTTGTGGGTGGTCAGTGCGTTTGTGCAGATGGACTGCAGCGCGGCCCCAACGGCGTATGTGCGCAGGGTATCCCAGGCCTTGCGGAAAGCTGCGTCCCGGGTGGGTCTGCCACCTGCTCGAATCCCGTATACCCAAGCTGCAATCCCAGCAGCGCAGGCGGCGGCTATTGTACGTCGTCCGGTTGCAGCAACGACGCGAACTGCCCGGCGGGCTTTACCTGTGCAACATGGGCGTCACCCAGTTACTGTATGCGTCCGCCCACCGGCGTCGGCAAAGCCTGTGCTTCTCCCGGCGATTGCGCTGGATTGGAAGCGTCGTATTGCGAATCGCAGATCGCGAAATCCTGCTTGGTCAGCGGTTGCGATCTGGCGCTCAAGAATTGTCAGACCGGATTCGTGTGCTGTGACGTGAGTGCCTACGGCATCGCCGATAATCTTTGCGTTCCAATGGGGTTGTGTCCATGAGCTTCCGTTCGAAAAGCCGCGCCGGGATTACTGCCGCGGCGATCTGCGTTGTCGTCGCCGGTGGCTTCCCAGGCGTATTGGTAGCACAATCTCCGGATGCCTCGTTGCCCGATACGGCAGTCCCAACTGCTGCCCGGCCGAGCGAGGATCAACAGGCTGAGTCCGCAATCGCCGCCGTCTTTTCTGACGATCCGCTGGGCCAAATGGCAGCCCTCGAGGCAAGCACCGATGATGCAGAAGCGCCGCTAGAGCTGTTCGGTTTTGCCGACGTCGGATACTCGAAGCCGTTTTGGTCTGAAGAAAGCCTCTACGCGGGCAGTGGCCTAGATGCTCGACCCTACTTCCACGTTGGCAACCTCAACGTGTACGTTGCCAAAACATTGGCCACACGCTGGCGATTCCTTTCCGAATTTCGCTTCACCTTCGCACCCAATGGGGCGCCTTCTGCCAGTACCGTAAACGGCATGGTGGATACGTCGGTGCCCGATCCGGCCGACGTCTCGAGGCCGTTTCGCTACGGATCGATCGAGATCGAGCGTGCGCAGATCGAGTACGAACTCCATTCCTTGTTTTCGGTTGCCGCGGGCTTGTGGTTGACCCCCTACGGCATCTGGAACATCGACCACGGCTCGCCCACCGTCATTGCGATTCGCCGACCGTACATCGTGGGCGAACAGCTGTTTCCCGAGCGGCAAGCAGGAATACAACTGCGCGGCAGTTGGCACACCGGAAGCTATCGCCTCCAGTATCACTTGACAGCCTCGAACGGGCGCGGACCCATTGATACTGTTCGTGATACGGATACCAATGTTGCGTTGGGTGGTCGGCTCGAATTGCAGTGGCGTGGTGCGAGCATTGTTCACGGTGGTGCGTCGTTTTACCGGGGCCGCTACACCGATCGTGTGGTCCCGAAGTTTGACATCGGGATGAACAAGGCGCTGTCACCAATTCTAAGTCAGTTTGACGAACAATCGTTTGGGTTCGATGTCCAGTGGGACTGGAAGCGCTTGGCTGTACGCAGCGAGTTTGTCTACAACTTGAAGGTCTATGATGACGCCCGCCGGCGCCTGGTTGCTCCGGGTCAATACACGCCCGATCAACAACGGTTCGGCATGTACGCCTTGGCGGGATATCGTTTTGATTTTCTGGGCGTGATGCCCTACATCCTTTATCAAGACTATGTGCCGGATGACGGGCCGAATGTGTATATTGTGAGGCGGTTCCAATCGTATCACGCAGGTTTGAATTTTCGTCCGGTGCCGCGGGTCGTTATCAAGATTGAGTACTATCGCGCCGCGTTTCCAGGAGCCCTGCAAATTGTGCGTGATGCGGAAACGTTTCAAGGGTTGGATCTCCAACTGGCGGTCGCGTTCTAATGGGGATGATTTCAACGCGGTCTTCGCCCCACTTGGGGACGCGGCGCGCGTTCCTCGTGGCTGCGGTGGGAGGGTTTTTCGGATGGGGCCGCATTGGTTCCGTGCGGGCCGCCCATGATGCGGACAACCGATTCGCGATTGTTGTTTCGCGTGCATTTCCCCTGTCGGATATCTCGTTCCCTGAACTCCGTTCGGTTTTCTTACAGGAACGCAATGCGATTGGCCAACATCGGGTGCTTCCGCTCAATCAGCCAACCGGGACGCGCAGTCGGGTCGCGTTTGATCGAATCGTTCTTGGTTTGGCGCCGGACGCCATGGCGCGGTATTGGATTGATCGTCGCATCCGCGGGCTAAGCGGTGCGCCCAAATCGATCGCCCCGGAACTCATCGTTCGAGTCGTCGCGAGGTTGTCAGGATCGCTGGCTTACGTGCCCGTCAGCCAACTGGATACAAGCGTCAAGACCCTAACCGTTGATGGAAAATCACCGGATGATCCTTCGTACCCGGTCCGAATACGAGCTTGAAATCGGCTACGGCTCGAGTGCTGCATCATTTGGGCAGCGCTACCTTCACCGTTGTCCTCCGTTGGGGAACCGAATCAACGTTCAGGCGAGCACCGATCTTCGTCTGCGGGCGATTCGGGACCGCCTAAATGCAAGTGCGGCGAGACTAAGCGCAACGACAACAACGCTGCGAAAGATCCAGGTGCTGGTAAATGGCTTCGCGACCAAAAAGGATACCGCCGCACGGGATTGTGTTTCGCCGTCGTGGGCCACAACCACAAAACGGTAATTGCGGGCGCGAAGGTTGGTGTACGAAGCCACGCGTCCCGTCCCAGCGGAGTCCCACGTAGAATCTTGGCCCTCCAATTGGTATCGAAAGGTCAGCGTATCGTGTTTTGCGAAACGGGGCGCCGTGTAACGCACTTCTAAATGTCGTACGTTAGATGGCAGTCGGATCGTCGTGTTCGATGACGGGTAAAGCTTTCCGTCCGCTAAGATCGCATCAACGATGACTTGTGGCTTCGGGGACTGTGCGGCGCGTTTGGGATCCAGCCACACCACGCCGCTGGTTGTGGTGAATAGAAGTGAGCCGTCCAGCAGTTTGATTCCGCTTTTGCCCAAAGAGGCTGTGAACTCCGCGCTCAACATGCCGGCGCTCTAGGGCGTCTACCGCTGCGCGAGCTCGTTGTCGCGTGGAAGACAAAGTACCCGCATGCCAAGGATGTTGCCAGGCTTACTGAGAGGTGTTGCCGGTCACGATTTCCAAGGAAGATCGCTCCCACACGCCGCGGTTGTAGAACGTGTACGAAGCGGAATACGGTTGGTCGTCTTCGTCAAGCCCACCGCTGAGAGTCACGGAAACATGGTGTCCGGGCGGAATCATGTGTTCTTGAACACGGATACCTCCGTCGCGCTGGAAGGAAACCGCCACATCGCCAAAGCCGTACAGAAAAGCGACCAGGGATTCCGCTCCGTTACCTTCCCGCCAGTACAAGTGTGCAACCGATCCACCGCAGGGATTCGCGCCCCCGATTGTCCCAAGTACGAGCCCCGACATTGCATTCGGGAAGCCCGACTTACCCGTGAGGTCAACGGGTACTCGCACGCGCCGTTCAGCTGTGTCGACAACCGCATGCTCGTTTAACACACAAGGTCCTACTACAGTCGAATGTGGGCTCCTCTGATATTGACCGACGACTTCAAGGAGACGAAAACATGTCGATGTCCCCATTGGGGACGGCGGCCTCCATGCTTTCCTGTGGCGCCCGCCAGGTTTGTTCGGTCTGCTGATTTCTTCCTTCATCCTGCGGTGAGAGCGATCTTCCGCATGACCCGACACTCAATACAAGTCCCACCGAAAATGTGACGGCTGTAATTCGAGTTCTCATTGTTAGTGCCCCTGAATCCGAAGGAGCGATGGGTGATGGGGCATAGGAACTCCAAGCGTACCATCCCTGCCAGGCCGATGTCAGACCCATTTAGAAATGGCCCTGTCGTTATACTTTTTGTGTCTCGCCTTTTGCTCGGCCCCGCCGACACATACGGCTGCTTGCGTCCGTCCCAGTGTTGAGATCCACGCACGTCGACAATCTGTATCACGACGGAGGCCGAGGCCTCGATCGCGTCATCGCTGCCGCCAGTTCCGTTGCCCACGATCCGGCGCCATTCGATCACGATGGCGGGCTTGGCACCGCTGCTATTGATTGGCTTGGCTCGGCGTGAATCGCTGGGGGCGGCCGCGTTGAGGCGCTCGGCAAGGGCGAGAAGATCTCGCACCGTTGGCTTACTGCCATCGTACAGAAGATGGACCTGGGGTTGGCAGAAACCCGCGAAGTCACCGGCTCAAACGTGTCCGGGTAAATCCGCGAGAAGGTTTGCGTCCGCAGGCACATCGGAAACCAGATGGCGCTAATCCTGAAGTTTGTTGGGTGAGGTGCCAGGCGGGTGGGCCGTTTCGACATGCTTCTTCATGAAGTCATCAATCTTGGCAAGCGCCGCTTTACCGCCGGGGATGGTGACGTCCACTTCCACACGAAGCGCAGCAACGATCTTCAGTCGCTCAGTGCGTGTCAAGTTGGGGGTGCGCCAGATGCGATTGAGCAGGTGGGGCAACTGTTCAATCGCCTCGCGCAGTTCCCGCTTGCGCGTCCGTTCGGCTAACTCGATTCGGAATGGTGCTGTTGCGGCCAAAAACCGCGCCTTTTCGTACCGCGCCGGATCCTCGCCCACCATACGTATCACCTCGTCCGTGGCGTCCAGCGGGCCCGTTGCCGTGATCAACGTTATGGTTCCCCGTACTTCCATGAAACAGCGTGCTTTGGGATCTTCGCAGAGCGACCTCGGGTCGGCGAAAAGATAGGGCGCCCCCGCCTGTACCCCTTCCGAGGCTTGCGGCTTTGGATCGGATGCCGGCGCCTTGCCAAACAGCTTGCCGACTTCGCCCGCCAAGCTGGGGGTGCCAGGCGGCAGGGTCTCGGGCTTGTAGTTCAGCGGGAAAGGCATGATGCGAATTGGCATGCCTCCGTCAGAGGAAGATTTGCCACGCCGGAAATCAACTGAACCGTCAGGAAAGACGAGCGCTCCGAAAGGGGCGCTTTCATAGACGAACCCATTGATTTCGGGGTGCGGCTTGAGTTGAAACGGCGCCGCGCGCTGCGGGGGCGCAGGTGGTTTCAGAGGCGCTGCCCAGGCGGGCAGGGGTGGCGCCCCGGCGTCTGCAACGATGCATGCAACGAATGCCGCCATCCAAGTCACCATATCTTCGACTTTACCTCAGCTCTAAGGTCCCCGCGACCGGCTCAAATGTCGCGGGCTAACGGCCCCTAGATTCCAAGATAAAGACGCGTGCCAAAGTTGGGCGCCAAATCCCGCACCGAAGCGGTGGGGATCGCCATAAAGCGCGGTGTTTTGCTCGATAATCGTTGAATTTTGGTGATCCGTGACGCAACGGCAGAGAAAGCCGTAGTTGATGTTTTTTGTTCGGGGGCCGATGCTGCCCGCTTGGTTCGTCGCGTTGCGACGTTTTCCACCCGCCCTGCTGAGAGAAGAAATGACCAGGAATCTTGATTTTTGTGCTGCGACTCTGTGTACAACGTTGGGCCTCGTTTTCGCCAGCTGCCTTGTCGGCTGTGGTGGGCCGGTGGCGTTTATTGACAAGGAACCCATCACGGTAGCCGGTTCGCCACCGCCACAACCCCCTGCGCCCCGTCGGGTTGAGGTGAAAGCCGATCGCATCCAGATCAACGACAAGATCCTGTTCAATGTCGACAAGGCGACCATTCGGCCAGAATCAAACGGCTTGCTCGCCGAAATCATTTCCGTCATCAAGGAAAATCCGCACATCAAGAAGCTGTCCATCGAGGGGCACACCGATAGCGATGGCACGGACGACTACAACCAGAAGCTCTCCGACAAGCGTGCCGAGTCGGTGAAGAAATATTTGATCACAAACGGCATCGCCGCCGCCATGCTTGCTTCGGCGGGGTTTGGTGAATCGCGTCCCATTTCCGATAACGATAGCGACGCGGGCAAGGAAAAGAACCGTCGCGTGGAATTCATCATTACCGAACAAGAACAACAGACCAAGGTGTTCATGGAAGATCCCAAAACCGGTGAACGAACCGAAGTCACGGGCGATGCTGCAGGAGGTGCGCAATGAAAATGCTGACTGTTGCGTTGTTCACGACCGGGCTTGCCGCCTCGGCATGCAGTGGCTCGTTCGCTGTGCGCAACGAGGGCGCATACAAGAGCGATACCCGCATGCTGCTCTCGGCCCACAACTCCAAGATCAAGACTTGCTACGATAAGGCGCTCGCGCAGGACGCAACTGTCGCTGGCGTGGTCGTGGTCAAGTTCAAGGTGAAGGCCGAAACCGGTGCCGTTGTGGAGGCCGCAGTGGATGCCGCGGGAACCACCGCGCCCGCCGCGTTGAGTACCTGCGTGGTGCGCACCCTGGACGGTTTGTTCCTGGAGCCCGCGGACAAGAACGACGGCCACGCGACCTTCCGCTGGGATTTCTCCTCGCGCGGCTAGTTTTTGTACGACGATACTCGGCGCTATGGCGTTGCCCGCAATGCCGCCTCAACTTGCCTCACGCAGCGAGGTCGACATGACGTCCTGACGCGAAAACGCAGTACGCACAATCGCGACTTGGGAGTGCGGAGATTCGGTTCGCGTGGTAGCCGCGTCCCGATGTACGGGGGAGGACTCTTGTTCATCTTATTTCCCCTCACAGGGGGAGCGCTCAGTGTCGCTTGCGGCGATGATCCGGCCTCCGAGGTCGGCGTAGTCGACGCGGGGGTCGACCCCGATGCGCGTGTCCCGATTGACGACGCAAGCGCCCCGGTGGACGGGTCGGCCGATGGGGCGACACCGACTCCGTCGACGGGCGTGGGTGTGGTGACTGCCGTGGGTGAGTGCACTCCGCGGTGCCACGGCGACTTGCCCATGCGCGCCAGGATCGTTTCGATATACTGATCGTCGGCCATGGACCTTCCTCGTGAAAAGCGCCCGACATGGGCACACGGAAGGCGCAGGCTCGCTCACTTGCGTGGCAACTTCCCGCAGGCCTACCCTCGCTGGTAGAGTTTGGCTCATGAGCAAACACGACGGGCCGCGAACACCCGATTCGTCATCGCCGCCTGAGGCGTGGGAGCCGCTTGAGCGCTTGGCGCGGGTTGCGGTCCGGCCGCTTGAGCGCTTCCTTCGCTTCGATGCCGCGAGCGGTATCCTGCTCCTGGTCGCGGCGGCCGTCGCGCTCACCTGGGCGAACTCGCCGTGGGCAGAGAGCTACTTCCGCTTCTGGCACACGCCCATCGGTCTTCACATCGGCACATTCACGTTCACGCGGTCGCTGGAATGGATCGTCAACGACGGCCTGATGGTGATTTTCTTCTTCGTCGTCGGGATGGAGATCCGGCGCGAGATCCATGACGGCGAGCTGTCGGCGTGGCGCCGTGCTGCGCTTCCGGCGGTCGCGGCTTTGGGCGGCGTGCTTGCGCCAGCCGCGCTTTACCTCGTTTTCGCCGGTGCACCCGCGACCCGATCGGGCTGGGGAGTGCCGATGGCGACCGACATCGCCTTCGCGGTGGGCATCCTCGCGCTGCTCGGCAAGCGCGTTCCCGCAGCTCTGCGCGTGCTGCTTCTTACGGTCGCCGTCATCGACGACCTCGGGGCCATCGTCGTCATCGCGATCTTCTACTCGTCGGGCATCTCGCTTTCTGGGCTGGCGGTGGCAGGGCTCGGCTTCGCCGGCGTGTTCGCTATGCAGCGCCTCGGCATCCGCACAAAGCTGGCATACATTGCCCCCTCGATCGTCGCGTGGGCCGGTATCTACGCTGCCGGCATTCACCCCACCATCGCGGGCGTTATCGTCGGCCTCGTGACGCCCGTGCGGGCGTGGCTTGGCCCGGACGGGTTCCTCGTCGGCGTTCGCAAGGAACTCGATCGCCTCGCGCAATCCCCGCCGGATGCCCTGTCGTCACACGAACTTGCCGGTACCCTGCATCATGTCGACGTCGCTCGGCGCGAAGCCATGTCGCCGGCCGAGAGCCTGATCGAGGCACTTCACCCATGGGTTGCCTTCGGCATCATGCCGATCTTCGCACTGGCCAATGCGGGGGTTGCCGTGTCCGTTGGCTCGCTCGACGCGGCCTCATGGCGCGTCGCAATCGCGGTGGCCGTCGGGCTCGTTGTCGGCAAGCCGCTTGGCGTGGTCATCGCGAGTTGGCTCACCTTGCGGTTGCGCATCGGCACACTCCCCGCGGGTATGACCTTGCGCCATGTCGTGGTGCTTGGCGTCGTCGCTGGCGTGGGATTCACGATGGCGCTTTTCATCGCGCAGCTCGCGTTCACGGATACGCGGCTCCTGGCAGCGGCCAAGCTCGGCGTGCTGGCGGCGAGCGGCTGTGCCGCCATCCTCGCCTTGATTCTCGGTCGGATCCTTCTCCCGACGGCGGCCGCGGCAGGAGCGGCTCAGACTGCCGATGAGGCCGAAAGCCCGACGGAAGTGTGACGGTTCGAGCGTGCGCCGAAGCCGGTCATCACGATCGCATCTGCGAGTGGCTCGCGGACGTTGATTGTCACTGGGAACCCTTCTGGTAGGGTATCTGCAGTTTATGGGTAACGTTTGGCAACTCTTTTACGATTGGCCCCCGTCGTTCTTCCGCAACGCGGTTTTGAGTGTTGTCGTGATTGCCGCGATCGTGACGGCCCGGTGGTTCGTCATCCGCACCATCCGGCAGCGGAGCTGGTCGCCCCATCAGGGCCCGTTGCGGTTGACGGTACAGAGCAGATGGCTTGCGCTTGGCATCGGTGCTCTCGGTTTGGCGGGGATCTGGGCGACAGAGATTCGCACATTGGCGTTTTCGCTTGTGGCCATTGCGGCTGCGATTGTGTTGGCCACCAAGGAAATCATTATGTGCCTTTCGGGGGCCCTGGTACGCGCGAGCGGCCAGTCGTTCGCGATTGGCGATCGCATCGAGGTGGATGGCGTGCGCGGGGATGTGGTCGATCACCAGGTGCTCACCACCACGATTCTCGAAATTGGAGTCGGCGACAGGCCAACCGGTCGAACGGTTGTTATCCCGAATAGTACGTTTTTAACCGCAAAGGTTTTTAACGAAACGCTTTCCGATGAATACGTACTGCATCAGGTTGCGGTGCCCGTCGCGCGTTCCGATGATTTGCAGTCGATTCACGATCGTCTGATGGCGATTGCGCTTGAGGTTTGCGGGCCCTTTCAGGCTCCGGCCAAGTCTTCTTTGGATGCCATCTCAAAACGGCACGGACTGCGCATGATTGGCGCCGATCCGGATATCGCCATTCATCTGGACGACGAGAAGAGCGCCACCTTGCTCTTGCATGTGTCCGTTCCCGCGCGCAGCCGCGGCAAAATCGAGCAAGACATTCTGGCCCGATTGCTTTCCATCTCGCCCGCGGATTCACGGCCCGTTGAGGTGCCGCGGTGACGGTACCCCTGCCGTCGCAACTCAACGTGTCTGCAGATCATTGAGGGCGCGCGCGGCATCGCGGCGCACGCGATCGCTCGGATCGTTGAGCGCCTTTTCAAGCAGAGGTCGCACTTCTGCGGGCGGTGCATTGTCAACCAGCACCCGCATCGCCTGTCGGCGGTCGTCGGGGTTGCCGTTGCCGCCGGCGATTCCTTGTAGACGCGCCGATTCACGCGCAAAGGCAGAGCCGTCGCCCATCTTCTTCAGCGCGATCGATGCATCAAGCGCGTTCGGTCCCACGCCGTTGGCATAGGACTGGCGCAAAGCCACCAACGCTTGGGGATCGCCTACCTCCGACAAGGCACGGATGGCTTCCCCTTGGACCTCGAAGTTTTTGTCACCAAGCGCGAGTACCAATCCCGACACCGAGTCGGCGCCGCCCAGATCCTGCATGCCACGCACGGCATCTCGCCTTGCGCCCGGATCGGCATCGCCTAGTAGCGCTCCCAGATCTCGGAATGCGCCAGCCCGCACCGCGGGATCGGTTGCGTTTTCGGCCATGTCGGCGAGTGCAACCGCAGCACGGCCGCGCACCCGAGGATCACCATCGGTGAGCAAAGCTTTCATGTCGGGCATCAAGGACGCGTCTTCTAGGTTCTGTAGGGCGTCAATCGCATCACGGCGGATTCTTCCATCACTGTCATTCAGTAAGTTCTTGATCGTCGCGAGTGCGTGCGGATCGGTTTTGGCTTTATCGCGCAGGCGACGGAGCAGTTGACGCCGTTCTTCCGGGTCTTGGGATGTCAACATTTCGTTCCATCGCTCGGGATCATCCGCTTTGCTGCCCGTTCGTTGTTGCAGTTCCGCCACCTGCCGCGACAACTCGGCCACGGCACTCGCGAGTGAGGCGGGCGCCTCGGGTAGGGTGGGATCAAGTACAAATACGGGTGGCGCATTGCGCGTCACGACATCGTCCCCTCTGGTTTCGGACGTTTCAAGTCGGGTTGTCGGATCTGCCTCTGGCGCACTGCGATGGCCGAAGAGCAGCAACGCCGTTGCCGTGCCCGCGCAAGGGACGAGGAACGCAAAAACCCAAAAAAACAGACCTTTAGCGGGCGTGGACGCGGGATCTGCACCGTTCGACGGACGCCTTGCGCGGGCGGCTGCGTCGCGAGAAGCTTGGGAAGCAGACAAAGAAAGCGGGTCGGTTTGCATACCAGCCCTACTCTGCGCGTGCACGAAACGTTGAGATGATTTGGTACAATTCGCGACGTTTCTCCAGAACGAACGAATCTCATCAACGTTTTGCCTGGACCGGCAGTACAAGGAATAGAAAGACCACACGCATGTTACCTGAGCACGCCGCCACGTTGAACCACACGGACACACCGCTATTGGGTGAACACCGGGTCGATTTGCCTTCCCTGGAGGGCGTTGAGATCCGGCGCCTTCTCGTTGCCGCACAGTCCGGCGATGAACGATCGTTCGGTTTGCTCATCCGGCACTACGAACAGCATGCGCTTTCGGTGGCCTACCGTTTGCTCGGCAACCGCGCCGACGCGCTCGATGCCACGCAAGATGCATTGTTGCGCTTGTATCGTTTTATCGATCGCGTGGACGGCGAGCGGGATTTTGGTGCTTGGCTCTATCGCGTGGTGGTGAATGCTTCGATGGATGTGATGGAGCGGCGCAAGCGCCACGCGGGCGCCGTGAAGGAAATGCAAGCGACGATCGTCCCTCAGGACTTTACCGTCACACCCGGTGCCGAACAGGCAATCGCGCAGCGTCGTTCTGGGGCTGCGATCACCTTGTTGCTCGAACGTCTGCCACCGAAGGAGCGCGCCGCGCTCATCTTGCGGGATGTGGAAGGGCTGAGCACCCGCGAAGTGGCCCGAGTGCTCAATTCCAGTGAGACCACGGTGCGATCCCAGATTTGTGCCGCCCGCACCAAGTTGCGCGCGCTGCGGACAGAGATTGAGGGCAACGATCGTTCTGGTCGGGCGGGTGAGCGATGAACTGTACCACGGCTCGAAAGCAGTTGCCGCTCTTGTTGGAAGGCGATCTTGATGTGCGCAAGGCACGCCCGATCGACAGACATCTTGAAGGGTGTGTTGCCTGCGCTGCGGAACATCGCGAACTGGTCGAGGATCAAAGGTGGTTGCGCGAGGGTGTGAACCAACTCGCGGCCGAGGCGCCGCTCGATGATTACGCCGTACACCGGATGCACGCACGGGTGATGGAGAACCTCAAAGCCCCTTCGCGGTGGCGACCGAGGGCCTGGGATCTGGGGTGGTTGGGCGTGGTTGGATTGGCCTCTGTCGCGTTCTGGGTTGTGCTGAAAGAACCAAGATTGAAGGCGGTCCTCTCGAAACCGGTGCCCAACGCAGATCCCGTCGTTCGTTTGCCCATCAAAGCTTCGGATGCGCGGGGCGAGTCATCCGTCGCACAGCTTCCCGATTGGCGGCGGCACTGGCGCCAAGATGAGCCAATTCTCAAAGAAAGAGCGGAAAGCGAGTCGTTGATGGCGCAGGCCGATCCACCGCGTGCGCGCAAGGCGATCGAATTGCGCGTCCGTGATCCGGGGTTGCGAATCATTTGGCTCGTGGAACCCCCAATCGACGGGCAAGACGATAACAAGACAACAGGTCCGGCCACAAGGCCGTCGTTGTGATGTTGCGCCGAATCTTGGTGTGCGTGGTCCTTGCGAATTCCATTGGAAACCTTGTGCCGGTTGTTGCATACGCCGCGCCGCCAATCGTCGCACCTGCGATGACTGCGAAATTGTTTCGACTCAAGCACCAGAGCTCGAACGACGTGATCAAACCCCTGCGCGCGCTTGCAAGCGGCGCCAAGGGATCCAAACTCGACGAGACATCCGCCTTCGAGTCGATTGCGATATTCGACTATCCCGCCAACGTTTCTGCGGTGGCGGATGCAATACGCCTGCTCGACACGCCAACGGCCGATGTTTCCTTGCGCCTTCATGTGTTGCTCGCCGATAACGACGGAGCTTCGAGCGTGCCCAAGGGGCTCGCCCGCGTTGTCGAAGAGCTTTCACGATCGTTCGATTACCGCGCCTACCATGAACTTGTTGTTGTGACCCAACGCGTGCGTTCGGGATCTTGGATGCGTGCCGAAGGCGAGGCCTTGCTGCCGACGCCGCTGGCCGACGAAACCTCACCGTTGCATTACGAGATGAAGGTGCAAGCCAGCGCCAGCAAAGCGGTCGCCAAACCGGCAGAGATCGTGCTGCGGGGTGTTGAATTTGAGGGATATCACAAGCAAATCGGCAAGGTCGAGATCAACACCGATCTCACCATTCGGTCGGGTGAAACCGTGGTGGTTGGGACGGCTACAATCAAGAGCCGCGCAGTTGTGCTGGTGATTTCGGGCGAAATAAAACCGTAACATAAGTTCGGTTCGCGTGATCTGATCGTGCCTGGGTTGAGCGCGTTCGGGCCGGTTGCGCGCGCTGCGAGCAACCGGCGGATGCCATACTTGGCGCAGACGTAGTAAACGCAACGATTTGGTGTAATGAATCACTCAGCGCTGCGTTTACCCAGGGAGGGAACAATGCAACACCATCACGAACATAAAAAAGAGCCTGCTTCTGTGGACGGCAAGGTCACGGATCCGGTTTGCGGCATGTCGATTGACGCGGCTGGTGCCAAAGGCGGAAGTGCGGAATACGAAGGCAAGACCTTCTATTTTTGCAACCCTCGCTGTCACGAGAAATTTGTTGCCGCGCCGCTAACGTATGGATCACCCACGCCCAGGGTGGCTGTGCCCGCCGCGCCTGAGGTCCCGCAGTTAGCATCGGAAACCGACTACGTGTGCCCGATGCATCCGGAGGTTGTACGGGATACCCCCGGTTCGTGTCCGATCTGTGGGATGGCGCTTGAACCGCGCACCGTCACCCTGTCCGACGCCGACAATCCTGAGCTGTTGGACATGCGCCGGCGTTTCTGGATCAGCGCCGTGTTGGCCTTGCCTTTGTTCCTTATCGGCATGTCCGACCTCATTCCTGGGACACCGCTGCAACATGCGGTTTCGCCCATGGTGCTCAATTGGTTGCAGCTCGTACTCGCGGCCCCCGTTGTGTTGTGGGGAGGATGGCCGTTCTTCGTTCGCGGCTACGTGTCCGTGAAAAACCTCAGTCTCAATATGTTCACCCTGGTCGCGATGGGCACCGGCGTCGCGTTTGTATACAGCATCGCTGGGACGCTTTTTCCAGGTTGGTTTCCAGCATCACTGCGCACGCACACCGGCGCGGTGGGTGTGTACTACGAAGCGGCCGCCGTCATAACGACGCTGGTGTTGTTGGGGCAACTGCTTGAGCTGCGTGCGCGCAGCCAGACCTCGGGTGCCATCAAAAGTCTTCTGGGCCTGGCGCCGAAAACAGCCCTCCGCATTTCTTCGACGGGTGGCGATGAAGAGATCGCGCTTGATCAAGTGCAGGTCGGCGACAAGCTGCGCGTGCGGCCCGGCGAAAAGGTGCCGGTCGATGGCCTGGTGAACGAAGGGCGCAGCGCCGTTGACGAGTCGATGGTCACAGGCGAATCGTTGCCGGTTCAAAAAAACACGGGCGATAAAGTGACGGGCGGCACGGTCAACGGTACCGGCAGTCTTGTCATCACCGCACAAAAGGTGGGCAACGAGACCATGCTCGCTCAGATCGTAAAGATGGTGAGCGAAGCGCAGCGCAGCCGTGCGCCCATTCAAAAGCTGGCCGACCGGGTGTCGTCGTACTTCGTGCCCGCGGTGATTCTGGTCGCCGTCGCGACGTTTGCGGTGTGGTTCTTTTTCGGGCCGATTCCGCGTTTGCCGCATGCCCTGGTGAATGCCGTGGCGGTTTTGATCATCGCCTGCCCGTGTGCCCTGGGGCTTGCCACGCCGATGTCAATCATGGTCGGGGTGGGCGCAGGGGCTCAAGCTGGAACGCTGATCAAGAATGCCCAGGCGCTTGAAATGATGGAGAAGGTTGACACCCTCGTCGTCGATAAGACCGGCACCTTGACCCAAGGCAAACCGAAGCTGGTCGGGATCCTCACGGCGACGGGCTTCACGGAAGAGCAAGTGATACGGTTTGCGGCCAGCGTGGAAACAGGCAGTGAACATCCGTTGGCTTCCGCCATCGTGGGCGCGGCCAAGGAGCGCAAGATAGCCGTTCTGCCAACCACAGATTTTCAGTCTGTGACGGGGCAGGGCGTGTTGGCATCGGCAGAGGGAAAGCGGGTGCACTTGGGCAACGCCGCGATGATGAAGTCGGCGGGCGCTGACACCACCGTGCTTGACGCAGAGATCGAGAAGCGTCGTACGCAAGGCGAGACGGTGATATTCCTCGCCATCGATGGGGCGCTTGCAGGGGCGGTGTCCGTGGCAGATCCCATTAAAGACTCGACGCCCGCTGCGGTTGCCAGTTTGAAAGCTGCGGGCCTGTCGATCATCGTGCTGACAGGCGACAATCCTGTGACGGCCCAAGCCGTTGCCAACAAGCTTGGGCTCGACCAGGTGATAGCCGAGGTGACGCCTGAACAGAAACGTACGCTTATTCAAAAGCTGAAGCGGGAAGGGCGCAAGGTGGCGATGGCCGGGGACGGCGTGAACGATGCGCCGGCGCTTGCTGAAGCGGACGTGGGCATTGCGATGGGCACCGGTACGGATGTGGCCATCCAAAGCGCCGACATCACGCTGATGCACGGCGATCTTTCAGGGATTCTCAAGGCGCGGCGGTTGAGCCAACGAACGATGAGCAACATTCGGCAAAACCTGGTCTTCGCTTTCCTTTACAACGTGTTGGGCGTGCCTATCGCTGCGGGTGCGCTGTATCCCTTCTTTGGCTTGCTGCTTAGTCCCATGCTGGCGAGTGCTGCGATGAGCCTCAGCTCAGTTTCAGTCATCGCCAACGCCTTGCGCTTACGCAACGTCAAGGTCTGACAAGCCAACACTACGCCAACCCGGGCACCGGACCCCGACCCTGATCCCAGGTACCAAAGGCATTGATGTTCGCGGGCAAACCACCTGCAACCCGTCGTAGCTACACAGGCGCGCGCAGGCGGTTCGACCGGACGAAAGGGCTCGCCGCGGTCGTTGACCTCATCATGAAGCACGACTTGGAGCGTGCGCCAATCACAGCGTGGTCAGAGGCGGGACACGGGCTGCATGGCTCATTTCCGTAACACCCGCGCCATGGAGGTCGTGAAAAGGTAACGTTCCCTGGCCGCGTGGTCGGTGCTGATGCGGGAAAGCCTTTGAGATCAAGCCCGCACATTGCGGTACGCGTTTTGCATATATTTCGTGAGCAGGGCTACACATCGAAAATTCAATCCTTCCCGACGACAATGTCATCCCGGTGATCCCGACGCCCACCACCATTGAGTCGGCAGACTCTTTGCTGAAAACCGGGGCGCTGCAGAGCGCGATCTTCAACAGCGCGAACTTTTCGAGCATCGCCACCGACGCGAAGGGCGTCATCCAGATCTTCAACGTCGGTGCCGAGAGGATGCTGGGCTACTCCGCGGCCGAGGTGATGAACAAGATCACGCCGGCCGACATTTCTGATCCGCAGGAAGTGGTGGCGCGCGCCAAAGCGCTGAGCCTCGAGCTCGGGACGCCGATTACGCCCGGCTTCGAGGCGCTGGTGTTCAAAGCTTCGCGCGGGATCGAAGACATCTACGAGCTGACCTATATCCGCAAGGATGGCAGCCGGTTCCCGGCGGTGGTGTCGGTGACGGCGCTGCGCGACGCGCACGATACCATCATCGGTTATCTGCTGATCGGCACCGACAACACCGCGCGCAAGCAGGCGGAGGAGGCGCTGCTCAAGGCGGGGGCTCTGCAGAGCGCGATCTTCAACAGCGCGAACTTCTCGAGCATCGCCACGGACGCGAAGGGCGTCATTCAGATCTTCAACGTCGGCGCCGAGAAGATGCTGGGCTACACGGCGGCCGAGGTGATGAACAAGATCACGCCGGCCGACATTTCCGATCCGCAAGAACTGATCGTCCGCGGCAAGGCTCTGAGCGCCGAGCTCGGCACGCCGATCACGCCGGGGTTCGAGGCGCTGGTGTTCAAAGCTTCGCGCGGGATCGAGGACATCTACGAGCTGACCTATATCCGCAAGGATGGCAGCCGATTCCCGGCGGTGGTGTCGGTGACGGCGCTGCGCGACGCGCAGGACACCATCATCGGTTATCTGCTGATCGGCACCGACAACACCGCGCGCAAGCAGGCGGAGGAGGCGCTGCTCAAGGCGGGGGCGCTGCAGAGAGCGATCTTCAATAGCGCGAACTTCTCGAGCATCGCCACGGACGCGAAGGGCGTCATCCAGATCTTCAACGTCGGCGCCGAGAGGATGCTGGGGTACACGGCGGCCGAGGTGATGAACAAGATC
>Ga0105046_10000146_pt1 | contig 82891 bp, 73 predicted proteins | sample MAT03_FD_78385 | JGI IMG/M metagenome (GOLD analysis project Ga0105046, IMG submission 78385) | Freshwater microbial communities from Lake Fryxell liftoff mats and glacier meltwater in Antarctica - MAT-03 (megahit assembly) | ecosystem: Environmental > Aquatic > Freshwater > Ice > Liftoff... | reverse complement strand
TTTTCTGTTTGCGGTTAGCTGCTCGTAAAACGCCTGCGCCTTCCTGCCGTTGCGGCATTCGGTGGCGAGCCGGCCTACGGCGTAAAGGCTCCCCATCGAAAGACGTGCAGCCAGCCATCGGCAGCGATTTAAATCCACGAGACTCTATGGACCGCAAAGAGAAAAGCCTGACCCTTTCGAGGATCCCTCCAAACGCTAGCATCCGAGCTTCCGCCAGGTTGCGAGACTGGCGCTCCCTCGCGGCCGGGATTTTCGGAGCTCGAGCGCCGCCCGAACTGAGCCGGTCGGGGCGCGAAACCTTGGCAGCGCGCCCGCGCGCAATCCCGGCCCCGTCGGAGCGGGGCCCTCCATCGGAGATCGGCTCATCCTTGGGATTCGGTTTAAGGGCGGACGCTCAGCCGAGTGGCCATAAACCTTAAATAATTCAAGTAACTATAATTCATATACTTAAGAGATCACTGGACACGTCGCCCGCCATTTGACGAAGATTTTTCGCTCCGCTATCGCTTTTTACCGACAGACGGCAAACTGGCGCCATGGCGGGCGAATCTCACATGGAGTCCAAAGAAGCTGTCGAGGCCTTGCGGAGGTACATGGGCTCGATGGACACGGCTACCCGCCATCGCGGCGAACATTACTACCACACGCACCGGGTCGAAGATCTGAAGCGGACCTCGGCCAACGCCCTCGCGGCCACCGTCGTCGGATCGTCTCCCTATCGAGTCGAACTTGTTTTCAAGGAGCAAACGTGGAAGGGCACGTGCACATGCCCGGTCGCGATCGACTGCAAACACTGCTATGCCATGACCTTGGAATGGCGATCGGAGCTGCGCGGATCCAGCGTGCTGGACGACTTACGCGCCAAAGCCTTCCTTTTCGCGGACGCCCCCAACGCCGGGCCAAAAGCGAAACCTAACGCTCCGCTGGATCCGGACCGTAGTTCGTTCAGGGAGAAGTGGGAGACGCGGCTGGCCAAAATGCTCAATCGCCGACTGAACGCCGAAGAGGGCACGTTCCTCGGGCGCCTCTCGGCGTTTTTCAACCACGTCAAAACCCATCGCTTCCAAGTTTATAGCAAAGACCTGCAACTCCTCCAGCTCACGACGCAGGAATCGCGGCGGTCGAATCCGTATCAACCGATCTACGAAGGCTGGTGGGGCGAACCGCCCCCTGACCCGATGGCACTGTGGCAGTATGTGGCCTGCGACATCGAGCGCTCCGGCGGAAAAATTCCCGAATTTCTAAAGCCGGTCACGGACACCGCCCCAATCCAAAGCTATCTCGCCGGACAGGCCGAACGCGAAGCGGTGGCCCGCTGGGTGCATCAGTTCGAGAACTTTGCGACGGTGATGCCGGCCGTCGCCGCCGCCCGAGGCCCGAACGAAAGCGGCGTCCGCCTCGTCGACTTCCGCGTGGTCCTCGGGTCGTCCGACTGGCGGATCGACGAGCGGCTCACGCCGGAAAGTTCCTGGCGGGCGGTCCCGCGGGCGTTTCTAGATGCGTTTCGCTCCGAAAAATTCTCCTTCATCGCCGTCACCGGACGTACCGAGATACTGGCCGCCATCGCCATCGTCCTCGATCTCTACCGTCAGAACTACCTGCGAGGCCCTTTCGAGCGGGGCGGTAATTCCTCGCTCCTGGTGCGCAGGTGGCTCGAACACCCGATGGCGCGCGCGATTGCAGTTGGTTCTAACGGCGGTCCCGTGCAATTTTCTCCGGAAACACTGCGGTGGAAGCTCGATCCCACCAAGGCCGGATCGGGTGCCGGTGCCGAAACCGACTTCGAACTGATGCTCGCCTGGCCGGACGGCCGGTTGCTGGACGTCGATGCCGTCATGCTTCCGGGCACCCCCACCTGGTATTTGGTGGAAGGACCGTTGGTGGTCGCAGGTCCTCCGCCGCTCGACGGGAAATCGCCCGCAGGTGCGATTTTGCCCGCGGCGGCACTCAAGACTCCGGCCGTGCTGAAAACGCTGCGTCGCCATCGCACACTTTTTCCGCGCGGGCTGGAGTCGCAGTTCGTCCAGGTGCCAACCGTGGTCGACGTGACGTGTTCGTTGGTAAGTCCCCTCGTAGGGCTGGATTCGTTGGTCTTGAAGTTGACGGTGCGATCCGAAACGCCGCGCACGGAACAACGCTGGACCCGGGACGGTTGGGAAGAGAATGAAGACGTTGCAGCCCTCGGTCCTCAACCGCCCCCCCAGAGTGCCCTCGCACCGACGGCCGCGGTGGTCATTCCCGACCTCTCCCTGGCCGACGAGGTTGCGGTGCAACTGCCCACGCTCAGGATGAACTACGACAACCTCGCCGAAGGCTGGGTTCAGCGGATGACACCCCAGATGGCGGAAACGTTCGCCGCGTGGCGCGAGAAACTGCCGCCCGCGGTCAACGTCACTGCATCCAAGGAACTCGCCGCCCTGCTCGTGGCACCGATCCGTGCCACCGTCGATTTCAGCCTCCTGCAAAGCGACACCCATCGGGATTGGTTCGATCTCAAGCTCGCGCTGCGTACGGAGGATTCGACACTGACCAGCGACGAAATTTCGCTCCTTTTGAAAGCGCAGGGTCGGTTTGTGAACCTGCCCAACAAAGGCTGGCGCCGCCTCCAGCTCGACCTCGACCGAGACGCGCTCGCGGCACTAGAGGAGTCCGGTGTCGATACGTCGAGCGTCCTCGAGGTCGCTTTGCGCGGGGAGCGGCAACACCTCCACGCGCTGCAACTCAACGGAACGAAACTCGGCGACTACCTGCCGGTCGCGCAAGTCGAGCGGCTTCGGGCTCGGGCCAAGGCACTCGCCCTCACCGAGACGCCCAAACTCCCGGTCGGATTGCGGGCCGAGCTACGCACTTACCAACGAGAGGGTTTCGAGTTCCTCGCCTTTCTGGCCTCGAACGGTCTTGGCGCCGTGCTGGCCGACGACATGGGCCTCGGCAAAACGGTGCAGACACTGGCGTGGCTGCTGTGGCTGCAGGAGCGTTTACCCGCAGGATCGAGCCTCCGGGTACTGGTGGTCTGCCCGAAATCGGTGATGGGAAACTGGGAGAGCGAGTGCGCACGCTTTGCACCTTCGATCCGGGTGGAGCGAAGCGGCTCCGTCGGCTCGAAACGAACGACACCGTCCACCAAAAAACCCGCGAGGATGCATTTGCGGGTAATGAATTATACTCAGCTCCGATTGCAGTCGGAACTCGTACGGCGGGAACGGTGGGATGTCGTGGTCCTCGACGAAGGCCAATTCATCAAGAATCCCGCGTCCAAGGTAGCGCAGGTTGCGCGCGAACTCGTGGCCGAGCACCGCTTGGTCCTGACCGGAACGCCGATCGAAAATCGACTGCTCGATCTATGGAGTTTGTTCTCGTTCGCCCTCCCCGGTTTGTTGGGCTCGCAGGCGTCCTTCAAGCGACGTTTCGACCAAGGCGACGCCGCAGCCCTCGTTCGCCTGCGACGCCACGTGCGCCACTTCATGCTGCGTCGGACCAAAGCGCAGGTGGCCGCCGATTTGCCGCCGCGCGTGGAGGAGGATCTCGTCGTGGAAATGGAAGGCGAACAGGCAAGGCTGTATCAGGCGGAACTCAAATGGGCCCGGTCTCAGCTCTTGAAAGTCAAAACGACCGCGGAGTTCGACCGCGCCCGGTTCAACATTCTGGCGAGCCTGCTGAAACTCCGGCAGATCTGTTGTCACCCGGCCTTGATCGACGCGGCCCATGCCGATGCGCCCTCGGCCAAATTGGACGCGTTGCTCGAGCAGCTCGAAGAGTTGCGCGACGGCGGACACCAGGTATTGGTCTTCAGTCAATTTGTGGGCATGCTCGAGATCGTCCAGGCACGACTCGATGAAGCGGCGATCGGCTATTTGATCCTGACGGGTAAGACCTCGAACCGCGACGAACTGGTCGCACAGTTTCAATCGGACCGCACGCGCACGGTGTTTTTGCTTTCGCTCAAAGCTGCCGGCTTCGGCCTCAATCTCACGGCGGCCTCGTACGTGATTCTCTATGACCCTTGGTGGAATCCGGCGGTGGAAGCGCAGGCCATCGATCGCACGCACCGCATCGGACAGGTTTCTCCAGTCAACGCCTACCGGCTGATCGTGAAAGACAGTATCGAGCAAAAAATCCGGCTGCTCCAGAAGGAGAAATCCGCCCTCTCCGACTCGATCGTCCAGGAGGAGTCCGTCGGCGCCTTGATGGATCTCGATACCATTCGCGGAATCCTCAGCGAGTGAAGGACCGCACTCGCACGGGTGCAGACCGTATCTCCGAGCTTCCGGGCGGGCGGTTTAAAGGCAGGACTCCGTATTCAAATCCGCCCCAAAGTTATCCTCACGCCGCTCTCTTTGTCGGACGACCGTAACCGATTCCGATCGATGTGGGGCGACGCAGGCCGCTTGTGACCATCGATCCGAGTTTCGCCCACTCCTCTTTCACTTTCTTTTCCCGCTTACCTTAGACTATAGACTAAAGGCTCCCGGCAAGAGCGCTCCGTTAGCTACGAATCGGCGAGTTGTACCCGGATGTCCCTGGTAACGCGGCCCGTCCAGCGCCGGAAAGCCCGGTGAAACCCGCTCGCGTAGGCAAACTGGATACGGCTAAGAGCGACGCTCCGACAACGCCGCGGCCAGCGTCTGCCGCGAATGGTCCAGAAACGAAACGATGCCTTCGGCGTCCAAGATCCCTTTGAACGAACAACAGATCCATCCGGCACCGACCGACCACTCCTCGCCGACGGGAGACCGTCGCACGAACCGTTCCAAAGACGGGGCGAGAAATTGTTTGGCCGTGGCCGGATCGCCCCGAAAAAACCAATCCTCCGACAGGGTGGCAAACTCCGGTAACTTCAGTTCCGCGTCCTTCCGAAATCTCCGCTGCATTCGGGTAAGGCGGACCATCATAAACCAGGGAGCGCGCGCGAGGTTCGAACTGCGGCGTAGCAACTCCGCATGCCCCTCCGGCCAGGCCACGACCGTGTGGGGAAACAACTGGGTGGTTCTCCCTCCCCCGGTCGTGTATTCATGCTCGAATACACGTCGGGCAGGGCTGCCTCCGCCGCCTTCGACCGCAAACCACTTCAGCTTGGAGGCTCCACCCTGCAAATCGAGTGTGGCGCCCAAATGCGCGAGCGGCGCAAAAAACTCCCGCCGCTGCTCCTCGGTCGGCCGTTCCACGGTACGAAATCCCGCCCGCTCGAGTGCCGCCACCTCTCCCGCTCTTCGCGTCTGCTGTGCGCGACGATACCAAAGCGCACCGGCCACGAGGACCGCAGGAAAAACCGAAGAGCCGACGATGACCGAGACCACCTGGAAGCGCCTGGCCCAATCGGAAACCGAAAGCAGAAAAAAGGCGCCGGCCTGAGCCAGACACGAAGCCAGGATCACGACGAAGATCAACCCGGACTTGGCACTTGCTCGACGATAGTCCGGTTGCGACATCGACCACCAATCCAAACGAGCGCCGCCACAGGGCAAGCCCGATCGACTGCCGCTAAAAACCGAACGCTCGCCCTCCGGTTCTACCGCTTGGCTCCGAGGACAGGCTTATCTCCGAGCCTTCAGGTCGGTTCGGTCGCGACGTCGGAAACATCCAGTGCGATCCAATGACCGTTCAAGGCGTGAGTGGGAAAGCCGCAGGCGAAAGCGTATTCGCCGGCCTGGTCTGCCGTGAAGGTGAACGACGCTTTTTCATAGCTCATGCCTTGAAGGTGCTTGGGGACGACCGCCCCTTCGAAATACGGCTCCCGTATCTGAATTTTATTTACCTCCGCTTTTCGATCACGATCGGGCTGTGCGGAACGCACCCGGATTGACGAAGATCACCTCCACGGTCCACCCTTTGGGAATCGTATAGAGCGCGCCGCCCTTCGAACACCCATTGAAATTCATTCCGTCGTTGTCGTCGCTCCACGTGGCGACGACGACCGCCTTCACGGTCTTGGGCTTCTCCCCCTGTTTGAAGAAATCGCGTTCCGTGAGGCCCGCGATCGGCTCATGCCTCAGCTTGGAAGTCGGTCCATCGCTCGAAGCGACAGAGTGGCCGTGACCCGCTGCGGACGAAGCCGGTTTAGGCGCGGCTGGCCGGGACGATCTTCCACAATGCGCCGCGCTCGCTCGTTTGCGGATCGACGGGACCGCCGTAGTTGGCAGTGGCGAGCACCGGGTAGATGTTGCCGGGGTCGTCGCGCTTCGTACCCCACACCTTGCCCGTACCCCAGTCGGAGACAAAATACGTGCCGTCGAGTTCGGTAAAATCTTTCCCGCGATAGACGCCGGGGCCGATCGCGCAAAAAATGAAGGGGCGCGGGGCGATCGGAGCGGGTTTCGCCCGGCTGCTCCCGAATTGGTCACGATCCCGGCCCCGACGACGGGCGAGGATACGGTAATCGGCTTTTCAATCGATTGAGGGGCGCTTCGAAGAGATGCCACGAAGCAACACTGAGCGTCAGCGTGAACACAGTGTAGGCCGCTAATACGGCTGTCTTCGATTGCAGAGCGACGGATGGAACCCGATTTCCCAGCCAGTGGAGTGCAGCCGGGGCGAAATAATGATACACGTAAATCCCATAGCTGATCGTTCCGAGATAAATCAGCGGACGCCAGACGAGCACCCGGCCGAGCGGTCCTCCGAACCCGGTCGCCGCGCCAGCGACGAGCGCACCATAAAAGATCACGAGAAAAGTGTGGCCAATCCGGTGCCCGGTGTTGGCGTCGAGCACCCGCGAGAGAAAAAGAACGGACACCGCCAGACCTCCGACCCCAACGCACGCAAAGATCCAAGCCAGTCGACGGGTCGCCTTTCCACCCTTGTAATGCTTCACATGCGCGGCGAGCGCGCCGATCGCTAAAGCGTCCAGACAACTCGGCGTCAGATACCGAATCGAGACGAGCGAAGGATCGATTCGATCGATGAAGACTCGGAAAACGGTGGAAGCAACGACGGCGAGGCAAATCGCCACGGCCAAGGGTCGTCGACTCACGGTGAGAGCCAGTAAGGGCCACACCAGGTAGAACTGCTCCTCCACCGCCAACGACCAAAAATGCAAATAGGGATCGGTGACGGCGGGTCCATGGTCGTGATGAGAGTAATAAAAGTTCGAGAGATAAGAGACGTGCCAGGGCCAACTCTCTCGGATGGGTCCGACCGAAAAAAGCAGCGAGAAGACAAGCACGCCGTAATAGACCGGAAAAATGCGCAAGGCGCGTCGGAGATAAAATGTCCGCAAGGACGCCCAGAGGCTCGTGCCCAGGTCTTCCGGGCGGCTGCGCAACAGAATTCCCGTGATTAAAAAACCGCTCAGGACGAAAAACAGCTGCACGCCTGTACCCCAAGGAACGATTCCAATCAAAAAATCCGGCGTCCAATGAGAAACGACGACGGCCACCACCGCGAAGGCACGTAGCCCGTCGAGCTGCGTCATGCGCTCGCCGGGATCGTGTTGGGGGAGCGTTGCCATACCGTGAGTTCGGCGAGTCTAGTCACCCATACGCTGGAGCAACCCTCTTTCGCAACGATGCGCAGCCTTCTCCAGATCGAGATAAAGCGCGCAATTCGCAAGAGACTGTCTTAGCAGGTCCCTCGATGAACCCTGCAATCCTTGTCCTCAACGGCGCGCTGGCGGGAGACGCCGGCAATACCGAGGCGCTCCTCGCGCGGGCGCGCGCCACACTGGCGAAAAATGCCCGGGTGGCGTCGCTCACGCTGGACGAGACGACCTCGTTTTCGGCGGTCGAGCCGTCATTGCGGAGCGCCGATGGATTTCTGCTCGGGACGGGAACGTACTGGGATTCCTGGAGCCACCTCCTCCAGCGATTCCTCCAAGAAGCGACCGCGAGCGAAGGCACGGCTCTTTGGCTGGGCAAGCCGGCGGGCGTCGTCGTAACGATGCATTCGGTCGGCGGGAAAGGGGTGCTCTCCCGACTGCAGGGCGTGCTGAATACCTTCGGCTGCACGATCCCGCCGATGTCGGGTTTGGTCTACTCGCACGTCAATCAAGCCGCGCTGGAAACCGAAACCGCGAGCGCGCCGGACCTATGGACTCCCGACGATCTGAATACCGTTTGCCACAACGTCCTCGCGGCTCTGAGTCCGCAACCTCGCTATCGCGCCTGGCCGGTCGATCGTCAAAATACCCACGTACGGTGGATACATGACTGACGCGGTCGCAGCGAACGGGGGCAGTCGAATCCGAATCCGACCTATGTGTCTTTGAGCCTCCGTGGTAAAACGCCGAGGTATTTCCAAAAGCCCGATCGAACCGAAATCCCCTTGCGGAGTTTTAAAGCTCGAAGGTTCGTACCCCGGAAAAGTCTCGCGAAGAGCCGAAGGCTGCGAAGGTTCGGCATGAGGCCACAGCCAAGCGAATTGCGGATATAAAGGCTGGTAAGTTTATGACAATAAGGAAGTTGAATAAGATTCTCGACCGTGGCTAATCGTCTGGGTTGCGAAGCGGTTTTCTCGTCGGCAGCGGTAGAGTTTTTCGTTGGTCAGACAAAGCGCCGGAAGCAAAAGATCTTGGATCGCGTTCACGAGTTAGTGGCTGATCCATTTTTCGTACCTGACTTTCAGTCGGCGGACGCCACCGGCAGAGAGGTTTTTCAATTTATGCGCGATGGCTTCATTTTCGATTATTGGGTAGATCACGCAGTGAAGCAGGTCATTGTGACGGGTATTGACCACATCGAATAAAGAGCCGAACGCCTAGTTTGTGGAAGAATTATAGTCTCGTCAGGCGAACGGCTTTTTCTGTCAAAAACGCCTCAAGCGACCTCGGCGTCAATTTCTCCCCGTGAATTCGAATGAACACCCATCGCGCAGACGCCGCTGAAACGCAGAAGCTCGAACTGCAGTTGTCGAGAGTCGGTGCTGCCCTCGACGCGTTTTTGCGGTTCGAGCATCCCGATGCACTTCAAGGGAGTGGGGTCTGGCGAGAACTGCTGGGCGGGCCATTGCCGGAGCGTGGAGTGGGCATTGACCGCGTCACCGAGGATCTCGTTCGGAATCTAATCCCTTACGGGGCTGCGATTGCCAAGCCGGGCTTCACTTCTTTCATCACTACCGGTGGAACGACCGTCGCCACGTTGGCGTCAACCGCTGCGAGTATTGCGGCCCCACAGCGTTACGGGCTGACCGCCTTCAATTTCTTGGAGGAGTTGTCGTTGCAGTGGTTGGCAAGTATGTGCGGCCTCGGATCGATGGAGGGCGTTTATAGCAGCGGGGGGTCGGTCGCAAATCTCGTGGCGCTCGGGGCGGCAAGGCAGTTTGCTTTTGAGAAGATCGGACGGGATCCGGCCGCGGACGGTGTAAATCGTCGAGTGCGGGTCTATGCCACGGCCGAGGCCCATCACACGATTCAACGCGCCGCTGGTGTCCTCGGGATAGGTCGACGTGCGGTGCGTGCCATCGCCTCCGACCGCGAGGGTCGGATGGAAGTGACCGAGCTCGTTCGCGCAATTGGGGAGGACGTAGGCGCAGGCATGCTCCCCATGGCGATCGTCGCTAATGCCGGTACGACCAATACGGGGGCGATCGACCCCTTACTCGCTATTGGAAAGATCGCGGAGGAGCACGGAATTTGGTTTCATGTCGATGGGGCTTACGGGTTGCCCGGTATTCTCGACGAGCGAAAGGCGGCGTTGTATCGCGGCTTGGAGTATGCCGACTCTGCGATTGTCGATCCGCATAAATGGCTCGGCGCGGCCGTTGGCGTGGCGGCCACGTTTGTGCGGGATCGCCAATTGTTGCGCCGTGCGTTTACCCAGGAGCCCGCCGCCTATTTGGAAGGCGCGACGCTACAGCAGGAGTCGTCTCAGCGGGCTTTCGTGCACTCCCTCGATGACTTTGGTATCCCATACTACGATTTTGGGGTGGAATTGAGTGCCCCGTGCCGTGGAGTGGTGGTCTGGGCACTCCTTCGCGAGATCGGAGTCGAAGGTATGCGAGAGCGGATCGTGCGGCACAACGATCTCGCGCTGCGGGTCGCCGCAGCGGCGCGCGCACATCCCCATCTCGAGCTATTGCTGGAGCCAACCCTCTCCATTTGCTGCTTCCGCTATGTTTCGCCTGAGGTGTCGGATCTGGACCGGCTGAACCAGCTCTTGCATCGACGGCTCGTCCACGAGAATCGCAGCATGCCGAGTACGACAAAAGTGAACGGAATGCTTGCGTTGCGGCCGTGCTTCGTCGGGGCAAGGACCGAAATCGAACACGCCGACGCTCTCGTCGACGATGTGCTGCGCATCGGTGCCCAGCTTGTCGGGGAATTTGTTCGCAGCTCGTCCGCGAGCGATCGCACTTAGTGGATACCGACGATGCTGCATCGGTTTTCGGAACACTGTAGAGCCATTCGCAAATGCTCGTCACGGATGAGCAGATCCGTCACAACTGCGAATCGTACCGCGGCAATGTTGAGTGCAAAGTATCTTTCAGTCCGAACCACCTATGAAAGCCGTAGCTAGAAATATCGCCGCCCCGATCGTAGGGCTGGTTTTGGGTTCTGTCGCCAATCTGGCCCTTGTTACGATAGGCGGCCATGTCATTCCGCCGCCCCCGGGGGCGGATGTGAGCGACATGGAGAAACTGCGGGCATCGATGCACCTGTTCGAACCGAAACATTTCATCTTCCCTTTTCTCGCTCATGCGCTGGGGGCGTTGGCCGGGGGCTTTGTCGCTTCGCTGGTCGCGTCTACACATCGGAAGACCTTCGCGTTGGCGGTCAGCCTCTTCTTCCTTGTCGGGGGCATCGTAAATTGCTTCCTGCTCCCGGCTCCCTTCTGGTTCATGGCACTGGATGTGGTGGCCGCCTACATCCCGATGGGATGGTTGGCTGGACTTCTGGCGGAGAAAGTTCGGCCGGCGGGAGTGTCTACTGTACGCGCAGTGTGAGTTTTCCGATCAGGGCAGGCTCGAGCCGTGTTGCGAAGAGTGGAATCGGGAGCCAAACGCGGTGGCGATGGCTCTCGATCAGCTCCATGAGCTCGCCTCGCGGTGGCAAAGCATCCTTACGCCCCGGTCGGGAGCGTTCGATCTGCCAGGCCCCAACGAAGATTGCACACGGAATGATGAAACGATTCGAGGCGACCCAGGTGGGCAATTTCGAGAATGGTCGCGAGGGCGGCGGGGAAGACGTCCGCTCGGGCGGCGGGTAGGTCGGGCGACGCTCTTCGCTCGGCCAAGGTCATGTCCGCGACGCGTCGGAAGACGGTCGCTATTTCTTCAACGGAGAGCTGTGCCGGCGACTCCGACAGCGTTTGGCCGCGGGTGTGGGCGAGAGCGGCGCGTGTGGTGGTCATCGTGCCACCGGTAAAGACGGCCTGGGCGGATAAACCGAGATCGAAACGAAATCCGCCGCTGCGGAAGGTTTGAGCGACCGCGTGACGGACCGATTCGTTTTCTCGCTCGCCAAACGGGGCGGAGGGGTCGGCGACATACAGTTCCGTCAGGCGCACGCATCCCAACGGAAAGCTGACGGCGGCAACCGATCGCCTCTTCCTGAAGGAGAGGCACTCTAAGCTTCCTCCTCCCAGATCGAAGACGTAAAAGTCCTGGAACCGCCCGAGCTGCGGGTCGGAGAGCAAACCACGACCGATTAAATCGGCTTCTTCGTCGCCCGAGAGAATCAGGAGGCGATGACCGGTCGCAGTCTCGATCCGTTTCCGGAATTCCGCTCCGTTGGCTGCGTCGCGGACCGCACTGGTGGCGACCAAAATCGTGGTCCCAGGCGCGAACGGCTTGGTGTCGGCGAGGAGCGTCTGCACCGCCTCCAGACCCGCCGCCATGCCGTTTTCGCTCAGCCGGGGAGGTGTCTGGCTAATCCCCGCGCCGATTCGCACGTCGAGCGTCCGCGACAGGATCGAAACGAGGTGACCGTGTTCGTCGCGGATGGCGACGAGCAACTTGATGGAGTTGCTGCCAAGATCGATGACGGCGACGGACGGGGAGGGCATCGGAGGGCGGGGAGCGGAGGGCGGAGGAAGAATTTAGAATCTAGAATCTAGAATTTAGAATCTAGAATCTAGAATTTAGAGGGTGGAGGGCGGAGGGAAACTTGGGAGGATTTTACAGGAGAGCGGAAGAGGAAGCGGAGGTCGGAGCTCAGAAGGGTAGGAATTTTTGCCTCCGCGAGCTCCTGCAGAAATCGAGTGGGTTTCGGGTTCGGAGCTTGTTAGAGCACGAAGGACGCGGGGGCGATCAGGACGACGAATTCGCCCTTGAGGCTGCCTTTTAGGAGGCGGTCGCGGACGTCGACGCTGCGTCCGACAAGGAAGCTTTCGTGAAGCTTGGTGACTTCTTTTGCGATACAGACGACACGTTCGGGCTCCAGTGTCGCCACGATTTCCTCGGCGAACTTGTCTATCCGGTGGCAACTTTCGTAAAGAGCGAGGGTGTAGTCAAAATCGCGATACCTTTCCAGAAAGGCGATTCGAGCCGCCGTTTTGGGCGGCAGAAAGCCGACGAAAAGGAAGCCGTTGGTCGGAAGTCCCGAGGCACTGAGGACCGAGGTGAGCGCACTCGCGCCGGGCACGGGAATGACGGGCAACGCACGTCGGCGGCAGGCTCGGACAAGGCGAAAGCCGGGGTCGCTCAGGCCAGGGGTGCCCGCATCGCTGACCACCGCTACCGATTTGCCGCTTGCGATCTTTTCTGCGAGTAGCTCGGCGACTTCCGTTTCGTTGTGTTCGTGGTAAGCGACAAGTTCCCGGCGAAGACCGAACCGAGTGAGCATCGCCCCGGTCGTGCGGGTGTCTTCGCATGCCACGAAATCGACCGCGCCCAAGAGCGCTCGGGCTCGCTCCGTGATGTCCGCCAGATTGCCGATCGGTGTCGCGACGACGTAGAGATGCCCGGGCAGGGGAGTGAGGGAGGCGTTAACGGCGGGCTCGGACATGGCGGAGAGGACTCGCTCGAAGGGGACTCACATGGGGCCGGAGCAAAACTCCCGAAAAAGGGCTCCGGAGAAGGGCGAAAAAAATCCGGCGGGAATCGCCGGACGACAGACGTGGAGGGAAAACGAATCCCACCCTTAGCGGCCGCTGCCAGGGGTTGCGCCCATGCCGGGGACCTGGCCCTCCCAGTTCGCGGGGCGGCTCCATGGGATCGAAGTGTCGCGTTGCGATGTGCAACCGGAGGCGGCGAAGACTCCAGCGAGCGAGAGCAAAACGAGAAGAAAGCGGGGGAGCGATTTCATGGCGGTAGGGAAGTGTGTGAAGGGAATCCTCTTTGAGCAAGCGGGTCGTGGCTTCGTTCCCTCAAATCCGGGATTTCGGGGCAGCGAAAGAAGGTCTTTCGACTTTAGAGATGCATTCTATGCAAAGTAAGTACTTTGGAACCAAGGGGTTTGGTTGGTTTTATTTACCCTGCCGTTGGCGTGGAGACGCTCGAGGATCTTGTAAATCAACTCGGTTTGCTCCGGTGCGCCCAGTTGCCCGGCCAGGGTGTCGACGCTGAAGGCTTTTCCGGGAGCGGCGGCGAGGGCCGCGGCGATCCTTAACTTCAAGACGAGCACCGCGGTGGCGGCCTTTTTGCCCGCCTCCACGCCCGGCTGGTGGTACGCGTTAATGCCAATGAGAGAGGCGTAGAGGCCCACGACGCGTTCGTAGAGGCCGATCAGAACCCCCAAGGAGCGGGCCGAAACGTCGTTCACGGTGATCGTCAACGACGCGCGGTCCTTCTCCGTGAGCGCGTCGCGGGTCCCGAGGTAGAACCCTTGGAGGTAGTCGCCTGTGGTTACCCCGGGATCGACTTCGAAAGAGGTGCCGGCGCGGTCCTTCAAGACCTCGATGAAGGTCACGAAGAAATTGTTCACGCCCTCGCGCAGCTGCTGAACATAGGCGTGTTGGTCGGTGGAGCCTTTGTTTCCGTAGACCGCGATGCCTTGATTCACCACGCGGCCGCGCAGATCGAGTTCCTTGCCCAGCGACTCCATCACCAATTGCTGCAGGTAACGGGAGAAAAGCAAAAGTCGGTCCTTGTAAGGGAGGACCACCATGTCTTTGGCGCCGCGGCCTTCGGTTGCAAAATACCACATGAGTGCGATCAACGCGGCAGGGTTTTCGGCGGTGACCGATTTGCGGGTGATGGCGTCAACGGCGGCAGCTCCTTCGAGAATCGCGTCGATATCGATGCCCTGCAGTGCGGCCGGTAGGAGTCCGACTGCGCTGAGCTCGGAGGTGCGGCCGCCGACCCAGTCCCACATCGGAAAGCGCGCGAGCCAGCCTTCCTTTGTCGCAGTCTGGTCGAGCTTCGAGCCCGCCCCGGTGACGGCGACCGCGTGCTTGCGGTAGTCGAGTCCAGCCGCCTTGAAGGCCGCTGCCGCCTCGAGCTGGCCGTTGCGCGTTTCCGCGGTGCCGCCGGATTTCGAGACGACCACCATCAGCGTGTGCGGAAGCTTTCCGGCGAGACCGGCCAAGACGTAGTCGATTCCGTCCGGATCGGTGTTGTCGAAGAACGCGACCGCGAGCTTGTCCTTGCCGGGCTGACCCAAGGCGTGGTGAACGAATTGGGGGCCGAGCGCGGAGCCGCCGATACCGACGACCAACAGTTGGGTGAAGTTACCTTGGGGCCCGGCGATGATACCGGCGTGAACCTTCGCGGCGAAGTCCTTGATCGCCGCCAGTGTCGAGGAGATTTCTCCGCTCAATTCCGCCGTCGGTGCGAGCTGGGGGGCGCGCAGCCAATAGTGCCCCACCATGCGATTTTCGTCCGGGTTGGCGATGGCGCCCTTTTCCAACGCTGCCATGTCCGCGAACGCGGACTGCATCGATTTCTCCATCGCGCCGAGAAAGCCGTCGGGAAAAGGAATCCGGCTGATGTCGACGGCCAGGCCGAGCGATGCGTCCTGGAAAGAGTACTTCTTAAAACGGGTCCAGCTCATGGGGAAAAGTGGGCTTAACGGAGGAATGGGCGGAGCAAGAAGAATCGGCTCAGCACGAGCAAGGCCGCTCGAGCGTGAGCCATCCGGAAAGGGTGGGCGCGCGACGTTCGCTAGAGGTTTTTATCGGTGACGGCGCCCTCGGAGGCGCTGGTCACCAGCTTGGCGTATTTTGCGAGCACGCCGCGCGTCTCCTTCGGTTTCTTGGGCTTCCAGGCCTTGAGCCGCGCTTTGATCTCCTTGGCGGGCAGGTCGAGCGATATCTCGTTTTTTACCGCATCGAGCACGATCGGGTCGCCATTCTTAACAATGGCGAGCGGTCCGCCGATCGCCGCTTCCGGCGTGATATGTCCGACGACAAAACCGTGACTGCCTCCGGAAAAACGACCGTCCGTAATGAGCGCGACGTCTTTGCCGAGACCCTTGCCCATGACGGCGCCGGTGGGCGCGAGCATCTCGCGCATACCGGGACCGCCGCGTGGGCCTTCGTTGCGGATGACGATCACGTGACCCGCCTTGACCTTGCCGTCGAGGATGCCGCGCAACGCGGTTTCTTCTGATTCGTAAACGATCGCTTTGCCTTCGAAGCGAAGTCCTTCCTTGCCGGAGATTTTCGCGACCGCGCCATCGGGCGCGAGATTGCCGTAGAGGATGCGAAGGTGGCTTTCGGGCTTGATCGGATTCGAGAACGGACGAATGACATCCTGGTCCGCAGGGTAGGGGCCGACGGTCTTCAGATTCTCGGCGAGCGTTTTTCCGGTGACCGTCATCACGTCGCCGTGAAGAAGACCCGCATCCAACAACATTTTCATCAACGGCGGAAGACCGCCGATGCGCACGAGATGAGACATGCCGTATTTGCCGGACGGCTTGAGATCGGCGAGAACGGGAACGCGTTTGCCGATCCGGGTAAAATCGTCGATGTCCAACTTGACGTTCGCGCAGTATGCCATCGCGAGGAGATGTAGCACCGCGTTGGTCGAACCGCCGAGCGCGATGACGACGGTGATGGAGTTCTCGAACGCCTTGCGCGTCATGATATCCCGCGGGCGGATACCGGCTTTGAGCAAGGCCAGGACCGCCTCGCCCGCACGGCGACAGTCGTCCTTCTTCTCGGCGCCGATCGCGAGCTGCGCCGAGCTATTCGGGAGGCTCAATCCGAGCGCCTCGATCGCCGAGGCCATGGTATTGGCGGTGTACATTCCGCCGCAGGAACCCGGTCCCGGAATCGCGCAGGCCTCGATCATCGCGAGCCCCTTGTCGTCGAGTTTGTTGGCGGCGTGTTGTCCGACCGCTTCGAAAACGGAGACGACGTCGCACTCTATTTTCGAGACGGGATGAATCCCTGGCAGAATCGTACCCCCGTAGACGAAGACGCTGGGGCGATTCAGACGCGCCATGGCCATCACGCAGGCCGGCATGTTCTTATCGCAGCCGCCGATGGTGACGAGCGCATCGAAGCCTTCGGCACCGGTGACGGTTTCGATCGAATCGGCGATGACCTCGCGCGAGACGAGCGAGTAGCGCATGCCGGGCGTGCCCATCGAAATGCCGTCCGAGACGGTGATGGTGCCGAAAATAATCGCCTTGCCGCCCGCGGCGTTGGCACCGGCTTCGGCTTCGCGGGCGAGCCGGTCGATGTGCATATTGCACGGAGTGACCATGCTCCACGTCGACGCGATGCCAACGACGGGCTTTTTAAAGTCTTCATCTTTGAAACCGACGGCGCGAAGCATCGAGCGGTTGGGTGCGCGGTCCGGGCCGTCGAGCACGATGGAAGAATGGGGGCGAAGGTCTTGGGTGATAGAGCTCATTGACTAATTCAGGAAGAGAACCAAACGGGGCGAATGCGAGCAAGCGGCGTTTTCCGCGTCTTTCGAGGTTGCCTCGATGTAAATCGGACCGCATCACTGCCCTTTTCGACGAATGGCGTTCAACCTTCAGAAAGTCCTGAAAGCATTGCTTTTTTCGTCGAGCCAGCCGCTTGCGATCAAAGATATCCAAGCGGTTTTCGCACGGTTTCACGAGCAGACCACCCTGCCGCTCGAAACGGTCGAGCCGGAGGGGGCAAAGTCCGACCTCGCGGCTGGTGCGGAGAGTGTCGCCGCGGAAGCCGCCGAGTCGGAAACGTTGCCCGAAGACACGCTCGTCCCCGCCCAGTCGGCAGTCCCGACCGAAACCGAAGCCGAAGCGGTCGCTGAGATAATTTTGCCTGCAGATGCCGATCTTTATCGCGATGTGCCGTCGTTGGTCACCGCGACGCAGATTCGGGAAGCGATGTTCGCATTGGCGGCCGAAGTGCGGGCGGAGGAGGGCGTCTATCTCCTGCTCGAGGGTCCGACGGGGTACCGTTTAGTGACGCATCCGCGGTTTGCGCGGTGGATTCGAATCCTGCGTGACGAGCCCGCGCCGGTCAAACTCTCGCAGTCGGCCCTGGAGACACTGGCGATCGTGGCCTACCGCCAACCGGTGACGCGGACGGAGATCGAGACGATCCGCGGGGTGTCGGCGGAAGCGGGCATCAACAAGTTGCTCGAGCGCGATATGGTTTACATCGTCGGGCGCGCCGATCTTCCCGGTCGGCCATTGCAGTACGGGACAACGGACAAGTTTTTGGATTTCGTCGGTGTAAAGTCCTTGGTCGAGTTGCCGTCTTCGGACGTGCTGTCGCCTCGTCAGATCGACGAATGGCTGAAAAACGCGATCAATCCTAAGCCGCTCACGGATGCGGAAATGGGTCTGCCGTTGGAGGACGGCGAAGGGCCTTCGCCGAACCGAGAGAATGTTAGCCTCGATCGCAGCGCTCCAGCCACGGCGGATTCGGCCGCTTCCGCCGGTTCGGCGGATACGATCCCTCCGGCGGTCGAGGCCGGTCCCGACTCGATCGACGATGTAACCGCGTCCGGTCAACCCGACTCGGGAAACCCGCAAAAAACTTCCCACTCCGCCTGATGGACCTCGCCCCCATTCGTGCTCAGATCGATACGCTCGACCGGCAAATCGTCGATCTCCTCAACCAGCGCTTGGCCCTCGCGGCCGAAATCGGTAAACTCAAGCGCAGCCAAGGGGGTCAGATCTATGTCGCCGAGCGCGAAGACGCGGTTTTTCGCAAGATATCGGAGCTGAATCGTGGCCCGATCAAGAACGACGCGCTCCAAGCGATCTATCGTGAAATCATGTCGGCGGCGATCGCGTTGGAGAAGCCGCTGCTGATCGCCTATCTGGGACCTGAGGCGACCAATACGCATGCTGCGGCGATGAAGAAATTCGGGGCGAGCGTGGATTATCGCGCGATGTCGACCATCGCCGATATTTTCACCGCGGTGGAGAAGGGCGAGGCCGATTATGCGGTCATCCCGATCGAAAACTCGACCGAAGGGAGCGTTCGGGAAACGTTGGATAGTTTCGTGGAAAGCGATCTGAAGATCGTTTCGCAGATCTACCTAGAGATCGCACACGTCTTGATCTCGAACTCGAAACTCGAACAAATCGAAAAGGTTTACTCCAAGGACCAAGCGATCGCGCAGTGTCGGCACTGGTTGCAGCGGCATCTGCCGCACGCGCAGTTGATCGACGCTCCGAGTACGTCGCGCGCAGTGCAGATCGCGAAGGAGTCGGTGGGCACGGCGGCGATCGCCAGCGAATTGGCGGCGCAATTCTACGAAGTGCCGGTCGTGACCCGCAATATTCAAGACAAGGCCGACAATACGACGCGGTTTTTCGTTTTGGGAAAACGGCCGTCAGGACCGGTAGGCGGCGGTCGCGATATGACCAGCTTTTTGATTTCGCTGGGTGACGAGGCGTCGGCGAAATCGGGTGCTTTGCTCAAAATGCTCATGCCTTTGGCCGAGCGCGGAATCAATCTCTCGAAGATCGAATCGCGCCCGAGCAAAAAGCGGCCGTGGGATTATTATTTCTTCATCGACGTCAAAGGGCACTTCGAAGACCCCGAAATGAAGCAGGCCTTGGCGGAATTGAAATCGTTCTGCCCCTTGGTGAAGTGGATGGGAAGTTATCCGTCGGTGAATTGACGAGGAGTCTTTTTTTCTCGCGCCGTCGGGCCACGGTCGGTGGCGGCCGGGATTTTCGGATTTTTCGCCGTTATGCTCATGCAGTGTTCATGGCGAGGTGTGGCAGCGCGCGACGCGCAATCCCGGCCACGAGGGACCGTGGCCCTCCAAGGGAGGTGCGGACGGCCGATTCCGTGGAGGGCCTCGCTCCGTCGAGGCCGGGATTGCTGGATGAAATCGATCAGCGCAGCAGAACCTGCCATCGATTTTCTCGGGCGGAGCGGGCGGCTTTCAGGGCACCCATCGCGACCTAGCGTTTGTAGTCCTTGCCGGCCAGTTTGACTTTGGGCGTTTCGTAGCCGTCGTCGGCGAGACGCTGCTGGAAGGACTGTGTCGATGCCCTTCACCTGCGAGCCGCGACCGGTAACGACGATGTTTTGAAGGAGCGTCACCACGCTGTCGGAGGAGGCGCGCGAGATCAGAGCGATCAACGCCGGATAGATCTTGTCGATCGGCGACCTGACCGGACAGGTCGGCGATGCCCCCGACGTGACGCAGGAAATCGCGGGCAGCCTCGAGTCGCGAAATGACGCCTTCCGCCAACGGCGGCACGAGATCGGCGTGGAGAGAGTTCTGCAGTGCCTGCTCGCCGAAGAGGACGCGGGAGTTACCGACGACGATCCCATCGACGATGCCTTCTTTGACGTAACCTTCCATAGCGATTGCGGGTGGCTGGGCGGGTACGGCGGGGTTGGGATCTGAAGCAAAAGCATGCCGACTTCGGGGCCGCACACTCGGGATGACTTTGCTGACCGCGATATCGCGCTTGGCGGACGCTTAGATTAACCTGTCCCTAGCGTGTGGCAGGGAGAATTCTCTACCTGTCCCTTTGCGGCAGCGCAGGCTGCGGGCGCAAAAAAACGCAACCCGGAGAGGGTTGCGTTGCGAGGGGAGGGGACTGGAGCGGCGAGCGCTTAGACGACGTTAACGAGGCGGTGGGCCTTGTCGAAAGAGACGGTGCCGTCTTTCAATGCGAAGAGCGTCCAATCGCGACCGATACCGACATTCTTGCCGGCGTGGAGTTTGGATCCACGCTGACGAACGAGAATGTTGCCCGCGATGACCACTTGGCCGCCAAATTTTTTCACGCCCAGACGCTGGGATTGACTGTCTCGCCCGTTGCCGGATGCTCCCTGACCTTTTTTATGTGCCATGACGTAGGTTCCTTAAATTAGACCGTGATCGATTCGATCTTGATGACCGAAAGCTCTTGGCGATGGCCCTGCTTGCGCTCGTAGCCCTTCCGCTTGTTTTTCTTAAAAACGATGACTTTCTTGCCTCGTTTGTTTTCCAAAATTTTAGCGATGACAGATACTCCTGCGAGCATCGGGGTGCCGATCTTGAAAGAGTCGCCTTCGCCGGTGGTCAGCACATCGGTGATCGTGACGGTATTGCCCTCTTCCGTGTTAGGGAAGCGATTCACCGTCAGAACATCGCCCTCGGTGACGACGAACTGCTGGCCCTGGGTTTTGATAGTGGCTTTCATAAAATGAAACCGCGGAATAAGCGGTTTTTACTTCGCGCAAGCAAGGAGATATTTTACGTATTTCCGCCGGGGCAGGCGGATCGCCTCTCAGGGCCGGTCGAGAGTTTTCCAACCGACAAGCTTGCCGCTTATGGCGTGTTCGTTTTCGCAGGCGTCGAAAGTGGCTCGTTCGTTGTTGCAGGTTTGCGATGGGCCGCATTTTCGGCCGCAATGTCCGCGTTTTGCATTTGTATATTTTGGTAGTAGTGCTGACGGCGCTTGTAGTCGGCGGGAAGAATTCCGCGCGTCAGCAAGGAGCGTTCGGCTTCGAGTTCGAGCTCTTGTCGGTCTTTGAGGGCGACGAGTCGCGCCGCTTCACGGTCGGCCATTTCTCGGCTTTGGCGCTCGACGTCTTTCAGTTTTTGGAGGGCAGCATCGCGTTCGCGTTCGACGGCTTCGGCGTCCTTCTCGCGCAATTCGGCCAGTCGGCGACTTTCTCCGACGGCAGCCTCTTTTTCGCGGGTTAAACGCTCGCGGGTGGCTTTTGCTTCCCGGGCCGCAGCTTCGGCGGCGACGCGAGCGGCTTCGGCAATCGCCTGCGCGGCGCGGAGACGAGTCACCTCGCGCGTGGCCGCTTCCGAGGCTTGCTGGGCTTGGAGCGCGGCGAGCCGATGCGCCTCGGCTTCGGCTTTGGCTTTGCGCGAAGCGTCCCCCAGCTTTTCCTCACCAGCCATCCTGTCGGCGGCGGCTGTCCGGGCAGCGAGGTCGCGTTCGACGCCAGCGCGATACGCCTTGTATCCAAAAAAGCCGGCGGCCACAGCGAGGATGAGGATGATGGGGATGACAATGGCTTTATTCATCGTGCGATGGGGATAGAGTACGGTGGGGTTTTATGACCTCAAGCCGGCAGCGAGGTTCACGGAAATTCCTCTAAATGAAATTACTTTGCTAAAGTTTCCAAGAAAGCGCCACTCAAGGTATTAGTTCGAGTAGAGGGTGTGCAAACGCCGCCACTCCGGGATGAGCGGTATTGGCGGCGGCAAGGGGCAGCGCAAACTCGACTGCGTCGCGCCAGCTTTTGCCCTCCGCGAGCGCGGCATGGAGAACGCAGGCGAGGAAGACATCGCCGGACCCCGTGGCGGAAACTTCTTGGGTCGTCGGGGGATCGAACCGTTCTGTGGCGCGGTCGCGCTCGCCGAGCCAAACCGGCTCTCGACCGTCGGTGAGAATCCAGGTCTGGACCGGCATTGAAGTGCGCAACCGCTCGAACGCGTGAGCGGAAGACTCCGTCGACCCAGTCGGCAGGAGTCCTGCGAATTCGGAACGATTGATCTTTAGGAGAGCTGCCGGCTGCGCCGTGGCCCAGAGGAGGGGAGGGCCATAGGAGTCGACGACGAGGCGACCACGTTGGGCGATCGCGGCCAGCGCCGCTCGAACCGGCTGGGCCGCCGGCTCGGACCATCCGGGAAAGCTGCCGCACAACGCGACGAACGCCTCGGTTTCCACGCGCTCGAGGAACGCCGCGCACGCGGAGAGGGCCGCCTCGTCCGGGGGTGCGTCAGGGCCGAGAAAAGTCGTTTCCGGTTGGTTTTCGCCGCGGACGACCAGACCGCTTCGCGTCGCCGTCGAGGTGGCAAACGTCCTGACGCGAACGGTTTGGCGCCGAAACCAGGCTTCGCATTCCGCACCCGCCGCTCCGCCGGTGAAGGCCAGGGCAATACAAGGCGAGCGCAAACGCGAAAGCATCCGAGCCACATTGATTCCCTTTCCCCCGACCTGGAACCGCTCGGAGCTGGCACGTTGCGTCTGCCCCGGATGCCAGCGACCGACCTCGACGGTGCGCTCGGCGAGCAGGTTTCCGGTCAAGGTGTAGATCATGAGCTCCCTCGCCGGCCGGCTCGTCAGCGTTTATGAGGCGGTTGAGGCCGATAGAACACGTAGTTGGAGATAAAGCTGAGACCGAAAATTCCGCTGAGGGTGCGGATGTTCCGCATCGCTCCGACCACGTTGGTCAGCGAACTCGCGGCCGGTTCCCGGACACGCAAGAGAAAGAAAGCGCCGGCGAGTGCGACCACCGGTTGGACAATGAAGCAAACGTGGTAGACCGCAAGCGGATCGGCAATGCGTGCCAGCGCGCGTGTGAGTGCCATTCCTCCCAGGATCGGTGCGATCGCCGCGACCAGCGAGGTGGTGGCAAGGTTGACTCCGATGGCGAGCGCTTTCGCCGGGATCGGCAGCAGCTTCAGCAGCAGGGTGAACTGCCCGAGAATGAAACCCGCGCTGGTCATACCGCCCCACGTCCAGAGCGGATAGAGGAGGTTGCGATTGCCGGGCTCAAGGAAACACCAGACGAAATTGCCCAACTGCCAAAGGATCAGGGAAAACGTCATGACGGCCTTGTTCCCGTAACGGTCGAGCATCTGTCCCCAGGTTCGCATCGAGAGCGCACCGCCCAACGCGGCCAAGGTCGAAAGGAGACCCACTTCGAACGCGGACATGCCCAGCTGCTGGAACATGAACACATGATAAAACGCGCCGAATGCATTCGCGGCAAAGGACCAGATCGCGCCAAACACGATGAAAGCGAGCAGCGACTTCGACCGGGCGATCAGCGCCAGTTGTTCTTTGAAGGAAAGCGCGTGCTTAATCTTGGCCGTTTCCAGATGCGCAGACGGGGTGTCCCAGATCCATTTGAGCGAGAAGATCCGCAGGAAGACCGCACCGGCGATCACCGCCTGGAAGACCGGTACCGTATAGTTCCAGTGGGCGAGCGCCCAGCCCGTCACGAGGAGAAAGGTCAGCGTCGAGAGCGAGAGCAGCCGGTTGCGCTGCCCGAAATATTTTCCCCGCAGGCGAGCAGGCACCCACTCTTGGATCCACGAGTTCCAGCCGACGCCCGCAAGCGATGCAGCGAAACTCGAAACGAAAAACCAAATCGCCAACCAGAAGCCGCACCGTTCGGGATCGTCCAGCGGCATGTAACCGAGCATCACCGCGAGACCCGCCCAGGATACCATATGGATCGATGCCGGGAAGAAGGCCTGTGCTTTGGTCGAGATACGTTTCGCCAGGAAGGGCGAGACGAAGATTTGCAGAAAATTGCAGATGAAGGGCAGTGACGCGATGAAACCGATCGTCGAATTCGGCAGGTGCAGCGTCTTGGTATAAAGCGCCGAGAGGAAGACGTTTACCGGCAGCGACATCGTTACGATGGGCATCGCCACGAGTCCGTCTGCCGTACACAGGAGCAGAGCCCTCCGGAAAAAGGTCTTTCGCTGAGCGATGGATTCGCGCCGGGAGGTTGCGTTCACGTGGTCTTGAGCTTCTACCCTGCACAGATGTCCCGCGTCATAGAAGCAAAAGAAATCGAATCGCAAAAAACGGTTGCATTGGCGCGATGGCTCATCGGCAAACATCTCGTCCGTCGAACGCCCCAGCTGGGCGAGAAACGGTGGCGAATCGTCGAAACCGAGGCATACGACGGCGAACGCGATTTGGCCTGCCACGCGGCCAAGGGGCGGACCGCACGCACCGACGTCCTTTACGCTCCGGCTGGCGTCTGGTATGTCTACCTCTGTTACGGCATCCATGAGATGCTCAATTTAGTGGCCGGCCCGGCCGATTGGCCGGCGGCAGTGCTCCTTCGTGGATTAGAGGGAATCTCGGGCCCGGGGAGGCTGACGCGGGCGCTGGGCATCGATCGACGTCTCAATCGCGCCGGGGCGCTACCGTCCTCGGGTCTGTGGATCGAGGACGACGGCTATCGACCCATGGCGTCGGAGGTGCGGCGAACGCCTCGCGTGGGGGTCGATTATGCGGGTTGCGTCTGGGCCGCGAAGGCGTGGCGATTTTGCCTCGCTCCTAACGCCGTGACCATCACCCCGGCGCCACGATCGAGCGAACCGCGTCCACGGACAGGTCCTCGAGGCGCTCGCCGTGTCTAAGCACGCGGATATGGGCGCCGGGGGGAGCCCAGACGGCCGGATCCGTCGGGCCGAAGAGTAGGAGGCAGGGCGTTCCGACCGCCGCCGCGAGGTGAGCGATACCCGTATCGTGTCCGACGAAGAGACGACACTGCGCCAGCGCCGCGGCGAGCGGCGGGAGGGGCCACTGTTCCGCTTTTTGAATACGGGGTTCGTCCAATGCGCGGAACCGCGCGGCCGCGGATGCATCCGCCTCGCCGAGGATGAGCAGAAGCGGCGAGGGCGAGAGCGCCGCAACGAGCGCTTCCCATCGCTCCAACGGCCAATTTTTTCGGGCGGCTCCGCTGCCGGGGTGCAGCGCGATCCGGTCGAGGGCAAACGGGAGCCTGCGCTCCGCCTCTTCCTGCAGAGCGGCCGGCAGGTTCAATCGTGCGGAAAATTCCGGAGCGGGAAGCTCCAGCGAGTCGAGCGTGAGAAAAAAGTGAGCGGCGGCCGGTCGACTCTCGACCGCCGCGCCGCCGACCACAAACCGCTGGCCGACGCGAAGCGGGAAATGACGCGCGAGTTCGCCGGCCGGATCCGGCCAATAGCCGAGAACGAGATCGAACGTTTCGAGCCAACTACGAAAGGGGCCGTCGAGCTCTTCGGAGGAATAGAAGCGAGCCCAGCGCGCCTCCTCCTGACCGTGGGCGGCGTCGAGGCAGCCGTCGAGCACCGCGAGTTCCGCCGCGGATCGGTTTCCGACGAGTTCGATTCGCGACTCCGGCCAGCGACGGCGCAGTGCCTTCAAGAGCGGCAGCGTCACCAAAAAATCGCCGAGCGCTCCGCCGCGGAGAATCAAAATGGAATTCATCGTCGACGGCGGGTTTCCGTCGTCAGTCGCTCTTGGTCGTTTTACCGTGGACACTGTGTTCGACCAAGGAGAGACGGGCCGTGCCGAAGCTCAGGTTGAGCTGCATCTGCACGGGGAGCGGTTCGGAAGTCTCCGAAACCCAGACTTTGATCTCTCCACCCCGCTTAAAGACGCCGCGGGGCGGTTCTGTCTCCATGCGCGGGATGAGTTGGATCGTGGAAAAAGTCCCGAGCGGAGTCTTAATCGTTTCTCGATTCTCGGCCCGCAGAGTGACCGGATAAAGATCGCGTCCGAAGTAGACCAAGGCGTCGCGATATTCCCCGAGATGCGGTTTCCAGTCGCGCGTGCGGATCAAGGCGGAAATCAAATCGACCGGATTGCCGTCGGGAATGGGGAAATCGCGATTCCGGTCCGGCTTGACCGCGTCCGTATGCGTCGCGATCCGCCGAACGTAGTCGAAGACGGTTCGGGTCTCGACGCGCTTGGAGCCGCTTTCGCCTCCGTCGCTCGCCGTGAGCACACGGCCGGTTGCGGCGTCGATCGTCAACTCCCCGCGGTTGTCGAAACGGAAGAGACCTCGAATCACTCCGCGCGAAGCGATCTTGGTTTTGACGCGGAAGATTTCGCGGCCGTCGAGCGTAACCCGGGCGGCTTCGATCGCGATCTCTCCGGCGTTGGAAAACATTCCCCAGCCGATTTGGTACCGAAACCGCTCGCCGTCCTTCAAGGCGGTGAAGGGCTCGGCGTGAGCGCGCGAGATCGGGGTCGACGCGAACAGAAAGAGAAGTATGGAGGTGCGGAGAAAGTTCATCGCGGGAGCGGGGAGGGAGCGGGTAGTTTGAAAAGGCGCCGCGGCGAGATCGCCCAAAGCGTTTCGCCCGGTTGCGATTGAGGCCAGGGCGAACCCGCGGCCCACGGCGAAAAAGCCGGGAGAACGAGTCGCGCGGCCGTCGAAACCAAGGCAGGGAGCTTGAGTCGCAGGCCCGCACCGTCCCAGAAGGAAACTGCCGGGTGGTGATGCCCAATCACCTCGATGGTGCCGGGGGCCCGATCCGCCGGCGCACGATCTCCGTGATGAAAGTAAAATTCGCCTCGTCGAAGCGTGTGGCTTTGCGAAGCGCTCCAACGGGCATCGTGATTGCCGGCGAGGACCGTGACCGGAACCGGAGCGTTTTGGAGAAAGGCTTCCGCCCGGGTGCGGCCGGACAGGGCGTGGAGCGAATCCCCCAACCAGAGCATCTCGCTGGGAGCGTAGTCTGCGACGAGGGCCCGCAGTCGCCGGTCGATTTCGTCGTCGCCCCACCACGGGAGAAGGTTGCCGCGCGCACGGTGGCTTTCCACGTAACCCCAATGCAGATCGGCTACGACCAGGAGTTTGCAGTCGGCGAAAAAAACGCCCAGCCGCGCGTCCAGCCAGACACCCGGGGCGATTTCACTCCGGGGTGGCGGGGATGGAGAGGGTATCACGGCCATACATTTCGTGATAGAGACGTTCGATGGTTGTCTCGGGATCTTCAAGCATCATGGTTTCCTTGATTTTGCTGACGTAGATACCGAAGGAAAAAGGGCTCACCCGGCCGACGGAACGAAGATCCCAAGGAAGGCTCGAGGCGCGATCGAGAAATTCGAGCGCCCGCGGTAAATCGAGAAATCGCAGGGTGGCTTCCTCGTACGCCTCGGTGAGGAGAGGATGATCGGGTTCGTGCCGGCGCAGGACGTCGAAGATAATTTCCGAGCTCCATTGCAGGGAGCGCGCCCCCCGCTCCTCGCCGCGGACGCGACGCGGGACCATCAAGCCGGTTTGGGCGGTACCGCGGAACTGCCATTTCACCAGCGAACTGTCTTCTAGCGCGAGCCGCAGGTCGCGTTCGGCGCCGTTCCGACCGAAGAGCGGCCGCCAGTCTTCGACGCGATCGCTGGCCTGAAAGTCGCGCAGCGAAAGGAGAAATCCGTAGTCGTCGATCGTCACGAGCGCGTTGCCGCCGCGCGTGGCTTGCACGCGCTGCGCGACGATCCGCGACAAGGCATCGTTGGCGGAGCGTCCGATCAACGAATGGAAGAAGTAGTTCCACACATCGCGTTCGCGGTAGGATTCGACGAGGAAAAACTCTCGGGTCGGAATCGCCGATACCTGGCGCTGCAGCAGGAAGTGTCTCCCCAGGGCGATCGCGTTGTCGTGGGTGAGGCGGTAGTCGGTGCGGAGGAAATCGACGAGGGCGTTTAGCGCTTCCTGCGTTCGACGCTGCGAGAGCCGCGCCTCGAGATCGTTTCCGAGCGGGGCCGGAGCACGCGAGGACTTGACCGCTGCGCCGGGCTTGCTCGCGATGGGCATTCCCCCGATCGGGGGATGGAGAGGGGCGATGCCCGGCATGGCGGCAAGGGCCGGCCCTCCCTTTGCGCTTGGAGGGTCGGGCGGAAGAGTTTCCCCGGGACCGATTGGGGGTGAGTCGAAAATTCTGCCCAGCAATTGGGCGGCCTCGGTGCGGAGCGTGACCACTTCGTCGGCGAGCCCGCTGGCAAGTGGCATCTTGTTCGCGTTCCAACGCGGAACGGTCGGGAGACTACTGTTGGCGGGGGTCACTTTGGCGGTGAGCAGGCGCGTCTCCACCAGTCGGACGGTGCGGCCGTTGAGAACGAAGACGTCACCGGGACGCATTCCTTTCATGAACGATTCCTCTACCTGACCGAGCGGTTTGCGGCCCAACTGTACCGTGATCGTGCTTTCCGACGCGATCGTCCCGATGTTTTGGTAGAAGTCGCGGGCTACGCGCGGAGCCGAGAGCGTGAGGCGACCGGACCCGTCGACACGGATTTTTCCGAAGATCGCCCGGTAGTTCTTTTCCAGCGAGCGGCCGCCCCCCTCCAGATACCGAACGACCCGATCGAAGCTCTCCCGCGGAAGGTCGTGGAAGGGATGGCTCCGGCGCATGAGGTCAAAGGCCTCGTCGGTAGTCACACTGCCGAAAACGGCCAGACCGACGAGCTGCTGTGCGAGGACGTCGAGCGGATTGCGAGTGAACTTCACGGGTTCGAGGCGTCGCCCTTCCATCATCCGTGCCGTCACCGTGCACTCGGCCAGGTCGTTGATATTGGTGGCGACGAGCACACCGTGACTCGTCTCGCCCATCGAATGTCCGGATCGGCCGATCCGCTGAAGAGCCCGGGCGATTCCTTTCGGCGCGGAGACCATGACGACGGTATCGATCGTACCGATATCGATCCCCATCTCCAGGGAGGTGGAACAAACGACCGCGCGCAGTTCGCCGCGTTTGAGTTTGTCCTCCACGTCGAGACGCACGGCCCGGTCGAGCGAGGCGTGGTGCACCTCGATGCGCGCCGCCAGTTTCGGCAGGAGTTGCTTGAGGCGGAGTCCGATGCCCTCCGCACCGCTGCGCGTGTTGGTGAAGATCAGGGTCGTGCGTTTCTGCACCAGCAGTTGTCCCAATTCCTTCAATACTCGCGTGGCGGTATAACCGGCGGGAGGATAGGGTGACTGTCGCAAGGGAGAAAAGACTTCGATCCGGGCGGGCTTTTTCTGGCTCACTTCGATCACCCGGCACCGCCGCGTCGGGCCGACGAGAAACTGGGCGACCGTGGCGAGAGGCGAGACGGTGGCCGAAAGCCCGATGCGAATTAGAGCCGGAGCCGTGTCGTTTGCGATACGTTCGCCGCCGATCGGCGTCGCCTCGCCGCCGCTGTCGGCCGGTGCCGCGTGCGGCTTCCAGGAACGTCGGCGCGCGTCCTCCAATCGCTCCGCCGACGCCATCAGCATGGCTCCCCGTTTGTTCTCGGCGAGCGCATGCAGCTCGTCGGCCACCAAAAAACGAACGCCGAGGAAAGCGGGAATCCAGTCGGGTTGACTGAGCAAAAGCGTGAGGCTCTCGGGAGTGGTCACCAAGATATGGGGAGGTCGGCGCTTCATCGCCGCTCTGTCCTTCGGGCTGGTGTCACCCGTGCGGGCGCCGACTTTGAGCCAGGACCAGCCAAGCTCGTCCAAGGGCGTCTGGAGATTTTTTTGCAGGTCGTACGCAAGCGCCCGCAGCGGGGAGACGTAGATGGCGACGATTCCCGTGGGGAGCGCGTCGCGTTCCCTTGCCTGCCTCAGGTAGTCGAAGACGCCGAGAAACGCGGCCAGCGTTTTGCCGCTTCCGGTGGGCGACGAAAGCAGGGTGGAGTTGCCGGACAGAATCTCGGGCAGGGCGAAACGTTGGGCGGGGGAAAAAGACCCGAAGCGCCCTCGAAACCAAGTAGCGAGTTCGGGATGAAGCGCACGAAAAAGGCCGGCTTCGGTCAATGCAGGTTCGCCAACCGTTTCGATCGAGGTGTCGGCCGAGGACAAACGCGGGGGTCGTGGGGTCACGCGGTCGCGGCAGGTACGCCGGGGGCCGTTGCGAAGGCGCCCGCACTGGCCAAGCGGCGGCAGGTTTCGAGGGTGTCGACACCGTCGATCGTTTTATCCGTCCGAATGCGGGCAATGCGCGGAAACCGGAGGGCATAACCGCTTTGGTGCCGGTTGCTGAGCTGAATCGCGTCGAAGGCGATCTCCAAAATCGTATCCGGAACGACGGTACGGTAGTGTCCCTTGACCTCCAGGGTACGATCCAAGAAGTGTTGGGTGTACTGGGCGATCTCGGCGTCGGTCAGGCCGGAATATGCCTTGCCCACGGTCAGGAGCTGGCCCGTGGCGTCGTCGCGGATCGAGAAGGTGTAGTCGCTGAGCACGCCTTTTCGTTTGCCGTGCCCGTACTCCACGCCGACGACCACCACGTCGAGCGTCGCGTAGGCCTTTTTCAACTTCAGCCAGGCGAGCCCCCGTCGGCCGGGAGTGTACGGACTGGTCGGGTCCTTGGCCATGAGACCTTCGTTGCCTCGGGCGCGAGCGGCCAGAAACGCCCCTTCGATTTCCTCGACGGAGTGGACGGCCTGGGTGGGCGCGGGCACCAGTGGAAGCGGCGCTTGCCCGGGGCGCGGAGCGAGCAGCGCGTCGAGTTGGGCGCGACGCTCGCGCAGGGGCGACTTAAGCAACGCTCTTCCGTTCAGCCAGAGCAGGTCGTAACAGGAGATCGAGACGGGGATTTCCGCACCCAGGAAAAAATCGTCTCCCTTGCGACCGAGACGTTTCTGAAGTTCGGCGAACGGCAGGGCGCGTCCCTCGCGCCACGCCAGGAGCTCGCCGTCGATCACCGCGTCGCCGGGAAGATGGCGCGCAGCCGCGGCGAGATCGGGAAACTGCGGGGTGATGCGATGAAGGTCGCGCGAATAGAGTTCGACACGTGTGCCCTGTTTATGGAGCTGGCAGCGAATGCCGTCATACTTTTCCTCCAGCCAGATCGGGGTGGGTAACCGTTCGAGGATCGCTTCCGCGGTCGGTTCCGGGCTCGCGAGCATGAAGTGGATCGGCTGGAACACGCACAGCTCGACCTCTCCGAGGGTTCCGTCGCGTGCACGCCGCATCGTTGCCGCCAGATCGCCCGAGAGCATGTTCGCTTCGCGAACGATTTCGACGGTCTGCTGCGTCGAAGAGGCGATCGCCTCTTCGACCAAGCCCTCCTTCAATCCGATGCGCAGGTCGCCGGTTACGATCTTAATGAGGTATTTTGCCTCGGCCGGCGCGAGCGTGCGCAGGAGCGTCTGCAAACGATCCAGTTTCTGGAGCGGTCCGCGCAAACCGGCAAGTTCGGCGACGGCTCCCCCGATTTCACCGAGCGTATATTCCCGAGGGACGGTTCGACCGACCAGCAAGGCCTCGGCGGTTTCTCCGCTGTCGCTGTACCGCTGATACGTGCGGCGGAAATCCTCGCGAGTGAGGCCGGTCACTTCCAACAACGCGCGCCGAATGACCGACCAGCCCAGGTTGAGGGTGCGGCTGTCGTTCCGAGGAAAGGACCGTCCGGTGAAAAAAAGCGCGGCTTGAGCGGCGTCGTCGCGGGCGAGCGACGAGAAATAGGTTCCAAGCAAATCGATTTTTTCCAGTTTCTTCGGCGTGGTCTTTACCCGCTCGGCAAGCGCGGCGAAACGGGAGAAGGCATTGGGAGCGGACTCCGCTTTCGGCTCGGTGGAAGCAGGCACTCCGGAAGCGGGTGCCACCGGGTCCGGAAGCGTCGCCTCGGTTGTTCCGAGGACCATCTCCAGCTGATTGTCCTCGTTGATGGCCCACGCCTCGATTCCCCGTTCGCGCAGCGTGCGCGCGAAGTCGCTGGCGAATCCGTGCAGCGTCAACACACGCTGGGGTTGCACCCTTTCCACGTAGGTCAGCAGGTCGGAAAAGTCGGCGTGGTCGGAGAGGGGAAAGGCGGCGTCGCATTGCGCACGGAAGAGCGTGCCGGGGTCGAGTGCCCAACCGGTGATGGTGGCGGTGCGCCGCTTGGGGATTTTTTTTAAGAACGTGGAGTGGGCGGCCTGCGGTGGACAAATGACGACATGGCCCGCGAGTTCGGTGCCCGAGAAATCGCGATAGGGAGGGAAAACGATCCCCATCTCCTCGTAGATCCTCGTCAGTTTGTGCGTCGCCGGATGGAGCATCACGGGGAGCTTGGCCTCGGCCAGCCCCGAGAGGAGTTCCTGACTCTTCCCGAGGCTGTAACCGAAGAGGACGGGCGTGTCGTCGTCTTCCAGCGCCTGCGCGCAGAAGCGCGAAATGGACGCGAGGATCTGCGCGGTCGGAGGAAAAACGTAGTGGGGACGACCATACGTCGTTTCCATGACGACGACGTCGGCGCGGGGCGTTTCGCAGCGCTCGGCCGAGCGCCCCGGCCGGAGCTTGAAGTCGCCGGTGTAGAGCAGACGACCGTGTTCGGGATGCTCCAGGAGGCACTGGGCGGAACCGAAAATGTGTCCTGCCGGGTAAAGCGTGACGGTCGTGTCTGCCGTCAGCCGCTCGGTCTGTCCGAACGGCAGGACGTGTTCCTTGCGCTCGGCCGGCATGCGCGAACGCATCAGTCGAGCGGTGCCTGCGGAGCAGAGAACCTCGGCATGGGGCGCGAGGTGATCGAAGTGGGCGTGGGAGACGAACGAGCGGGCGACCGGAAAATGCGCGTCCAGCCACCACTCGATCTGCGGCAGCCAGATGCCATTGCGATATTTGACGTCCCAAGCCATGGTTTACGGCGAAAACCTCACCAGGATCGACGCGAACGCAAATGTCCGACGGAAGTGCTCGCGCTCAGATGAGAAACCAGCCGGCGAGCAAGGCAGCGAGAATCAGCCGGTAGATCGCAAAAAGGCCGAGACCGTAGTGGGTAAGGTAACGCACGAGGAAGCGGACCGCGACCGCGGCGGAGAGCGCCGCGACCGCGGTGCCGAGCAGCACGTGCGGCCAGCCAAACACCGCGATCATCGCCGGACCGGCTTTGGCACCTTTATAGACCGCGGCGCCTGCGAGTGTGGGCAGGCCGACGAGAAAACTGAACTCGGCGGCGCGCGCGGGACTCAGACCGCAGAAGTAGCCGCCGACCATCGTGACCATCGATCGGCTGGTGCCGGGCCAGAGAGCGAGGCATTGCATGAGACCGATGCCGAGTGCTTGCGAGGCGGTGAGATCCTGGGGTTCCTTGCCCGATCGATTCGCAGAGGGTGCGTTGCGTCGCCACCGTTCGGCGGCGAGCATAAGGACCGCTCCGCTGACGAGAGCGGCGACGACCGCGGCGATCGAAAAGAGGTGTTTATCGATCCACTTGTTGAGGAGCAGGCCGGCGACGGCGACCGGAAAAAAGGCCAGGATGACGTTGCGCAGAAGGCGAACGCCAGCGGCATTCTGGCCGAGCAGACCGCGGATCATTCCAACGATTTGCCCCCAGTAGAGCAGCGCCACCGCAGCGATCGCTCCGACTTGGATCACCACCACATAGGTATCGGCCGCCAATTTCAACGTGAGCGGTTCGCCGGCGGGATTTTCCGCGGAGGGCGGCTTGTACCAGAGGACCTCGCCCCGTTCGTTTCGCAGCGGTTCTTTCCCTTCCAAATTGAGTACGTGCGTCGCGATGATCAGATGACCGGTCGAGGAGATCGGCAGAAACTCGGTGATGCCCTCGACGAGACCCAGCACGACCGCATCGCGGACACTCAACTCCGCGGCAGGAACGGCGGGAAGCGGGGCGGGTGTCGCTGAAATCGTTTTCACGGTCTGCGCAGGGGCGGGCGAAGCGGAGTCGGCCGGGATCGCGTCCTGTGCGTAAGCGGACAACCAGACGCCAAGAAACAGGAGAGCAGCGAGGAAGCGACGCACACCGGTTTGGTTTTCAGCTTTGGACGACCGGAGCAAATTTATTTGCCGCCGCCGGCTGTCCTCGCCTGTCTCCCACCTCATGGCGCTCGCACCCCTCACACGCAAACTCGTTGCCGGAATGGAGTTGTCTTTCGAAGAGATCGCGTTGGCCGGAGACGCGTTGACGGACTCTGCGATGCCGGACGAGGAGAAGGCGGACTTCCTGACTCGGCTGGCTTTAAAGGGCGAGACCGCAGCCGAGGTTGCGGCCTTCGCGCAAATCTTTCGCGCTCGGGCGATCGATCCCGGGGTGCAGGCATGGGCGCCGCGTGCGATCGATATTGTCGGGACCGGCGGCGATCACGCGGGTGGATTCAACATTTCGAGTCTCGTGGTCCTCGTCCTGGCCTGCGCCGGCGTCGTGGTGATGAAGCACGGCAACCGGGGAATCACCTCGAAGTGCGGCAGCGCGGATCTGCTGTCGGCCTTGGGCGTGAAACTGGATGCGTCGCCGGAGACGCTCCGGCGGGCGCTGGACCAACTGGGCTACGTTTTCTTTTTTGCGCCTTCGTTTCATCCCGCGTTTAAGCAAGTCGCGCCGGTGAGGAAGGTGTTGGCGTCGCGCGGGCAGCGCAGCGTGTTCAATATCATCGGTCCGTTGATCAATCCCGGGCGACCCGCGCACGTCTTGATGGGCGTTTTTTCCGAACCGTGGGTGAGCAAGCTGGCGGACGTGCACACTCTCCTCGGCACGGAAGCCGGCGTCGCGGCGCACGGCGATTTAGGCGAAGGGCGGGGAATCGACGAACTGACCACGGCGACGCCCAACCGCGTGCGAGGAATCGGCCGGCTCCGCGAGGTCGATGGGTGGTGGCAGCCGGAGGAGCATGGCTTTGCGCTTGCTCCGTTCGACGGGCTGAAGGGTGGGGACGTCGCGCACAATCTGGCGATCGTCGATGCGGTCCTCGCGGGCCATGGCCCCGCCGTGTTGGTCGATACGATCGCGTTCAACGCGGCGACCGCGCTGTGGATTGTCGGGCGGACCCAGGCGGTCGCGGACGGGGTGGACCTGTGCCGGGATCTTTTGCTCAATGGCGCGGTGCGCGCCAAAATCGCGGCGACGAGGGAATTTTATCTTTCTGTATGAAACGAGTCTATTTCGGTACGGACGGTGTGCGCGGTCCCTACGGCGGCCCGGTGATCAACGAAGCCTTTGCCGCGCGCCTCGGGCTGGCGGCGGGGCGTTGGGTGGGCGGAGACGGTCGCGTCTTTATCGGCCGCGACACGCGCGCCTCGGGTGCGGCTCTGGCGGAAGCGGTCGCCCGCGGTTTACGCGCGTCCGGCATGGAGGTGTTTTCGCTCGGTATCGTGCCGACCCCCGCGGTGGCTCGACGGGTGCGCAGCGAAGGGGCGGCGTTGGGTGTGATGATCACGGCGTCCCACAACCCGGCGGCGGATAACGGCATCAAATTCTTTGCCCGGGAGGGATTGAAGCTCTCCGACGCCGACGAAGTTTCGCTCGAGGAGCATCTTCCGCCGGCGGCGCGTGCGATCGTGGGCGAAGGCGAAATGCCGTTGACGGAGGGGAGAAACGAATACATCGCCGCGATGCAAGGACTGCTGCCGGCGGACGCGTTGAAGGGGTGGACAATCGTCCTGGATACGGCGAACGGTTCGACCGTTTCGACGAGCCCGGTGGTCTTGCGCGCGCTCGGGGCGGAGGTGGTCGGCATCGGCGATCGGCCGGACGGAGGCAATATCAATGCGGGTGTGGGCAGCGAGCATCCCGAAGCGCTGCAAGCGCAGGTGCGCGCCATCGGAGCTCGCCTGGGCATCGCACACGATGGCGACGGCGATCGCTGCGTCGTCTGCGACGAACGCGGCGAGCTGCTGAGCGGCGACGAACTTCTGACCGTTCTGGCGATTCACGCTTTGGCGAAGGGCGCTCTGCCGAAAGGCGAACTCGTCGTCACGGTGCAGAGCAATCTCGGCGTCGACGCGGCGTTACGTGCGGCGGGCGGCAACGTCGCAAGGACGCCGGTGGGCGATCGCTACGTGGTGGAGCGAATGCTGGCGGACGGCGCCCTCCTCGGAGGGGAATCGAGCGGTCACGTCGTTTTTGCCGACGTGTCGCCGACGGGCGACGGTTTGGTGGCGGCGTTGCGGGTGCTGGCGGCGATGCGCGAAACGGGCAAACCGCTTTCCGAACTCAGGAAAGTCCTGCGCAGCTTTCCTCAGGGCACGCGCAATCTGAACGTGAATGCGAAGAAACCGTTGGAAGCGTGCGCAACTTTGTCTGCCGTCATCGTGGCGATCGAGGCGGAGTTGGGGGAACAAGGACGGGTGCTGGTGCGTTTTTCCGGAACAGAGCCCAAGTTGCGATTGCTCGTGGAGGGCACCGGAGACGCGGAGGTCGCACGGGGTTTGGACCGATTGGAGGCGGCGGCGCGGGCGGATTTGAGTGTGGTGTGAGGGAGCGTGGCCGGGGGGATCGCCCGTCGCGCCCGCGCGCCGTTGCACTTGCCCGCATCCCGGTTTACCTTCGGCTCTCACACTATGATCGACGGCATTCGTTTCAAAGTCTGCGGGCTGACTTCTCTTGTTGACGCGGACTTCGCGGACAAAGCGGGTGCCGACTACCTGGCCTTCAATCTTTATCCGAAGTCGCCGCGGTTCGTGTCGCTTCTGCAATATTCGGCGATGTTGCAACGGCTTCCTCCGGGGCGAAAGACGGTTGCCGTGCTGGTGGAACCGAGCGACAGCGAGCTCGCGGCTGCGCAAGGGGCAGGATTCGATGCGTTTCAGATTCACTTTCGCCACGACTTTCCGGCAGAGCGGTTGAAGGTCTGGAGCCGGCTATTGAGTGCAAAGAAACTCTGGCTCGCGCCGAAGCTGCCCGCGGGGATCGACGTCTCGACCGAGTGGATCGAACTCGCCGGGACGATCCTCCTGGATACGTTCGACGCGGAGGGATTTGGCGGCTCGGGCAAGACGGGAGACTGGGGGAAGTTCTCCCGGCACCTGCACGCGCACCCGCGCACCCAATGGATCCTGGCGGGCGGATTGAATCCGGAGAACGTGGGCGAGGCGCTGAAGGCGAGCGAAGCGCGGATCGTCGACGTCAACAGCGGTGTCGAGGTCGCACCGGGCATCAAGGATCACGCAAAGATTCGCTCCTTCGCGGTGGCGATTCACCGGGCGCGGGAGGGCAGGTAGCGCTGCGAGGCGCGGAGGATCGATCCGGTGGCGGGTAGGCTGTCGGGTGAAGTTTCCGATCGGGTGTAAACCTTGCTTGCCAAGAGGCGCTGCTTGGGGTTCGTTTGCGCAGGTTCAAATGAACCGGGCCATGCTTACCGACCGACAAGAAGAAATCCTCACGTTCATCAGCGACTATCAACTCGAGAACACGGTGCCTCCGTCGACGCGCGTGGTGCAGAAGCATTTTGGCTTCGGTTCGCAGACGTCGGTGATTCGCCATTTGAAGTCGCTCGCCGCGAAGAAGGCGGTCGAACAGTTAAGCGACGGTTCGTGGGGAGTGAAAGCCAAGGAGGTGCAGGCGCGGCTCTTCGATCTGGCGGTCTATGGTACCATTCCGGCGGGGTTGCCGGCGATGCAGGAGCAGGCGCCGGTTCGCACGATGGGTGTGGATCTTTCCGTCTTTGGCGTCCGTCGTCCCCGGCGCCATCAGGTCTGGGGTCTGGAAATCGGCGGCGATTCCATGATTGGCGCACACATTTGTTCCGGCGACATCGGGATCTTCGAGCGCCGCGAGCCACGGGTGGGCGAGATCGTCGCCGCTTTGGTGGACGGTGGAACGACGCTCAAGCGCTTGGTCAAAGTGCAAGAGCGCCTCGTTTTGCGCGCGGAGAATCCGCGCTATCCGGACATCGTTCCGGCGGAGCAGCTGGAGTCGCAGGGCGTTTTGATCGGAGTGGTTCGGCGGACGGTAGGGTGAGCGCGACGACAGGTCCGGTCGGTATGGACACGCCGCGTGCATCGACTCGACCCGGAGGAGAAACGCAGGCGCATCTGGGGTTGAAACGGCTGGCCTTCGATTGGGCGCGTGCCAACGGGCTGCCGGTCGCCGGCTTCGAGGTGCGTGTGCCCAAGAGCGGCTTTCGGGCGGATGTCGCGGCGGTTTCGCGTCATCCCGCCGGCGAGCACGGCCTGGTCGCGCTGTTCGAATGCAAGCAGGCTCGGGCGGACTTTTTGCGGGACGAAGCCGACGAGCCCCTGGCGCGGATCCGCTGTCTGGAGCTCACGCAACGGTTGTTCCACGTACGTTCCCTGGTGGCGGAACACCGCCCCGATCTGCGTCGCGGCGAGACACTTTTTCCGGAGTTCGACGATTACGATTTTCGGGGGTTGCGTCACGAGACGCTCCATGCGTTGGAGCGCGAGTTGGCGATCGTTCAGGCGAAACTGCTCAACGGCATCAAGTTTGCCCGCCTCCATCGGTATCACGCAGCGGACTACCTGTATCTCGTGACGGAGCCGGGTTTGGTCGGGTTTCACGAAGTGCCCTCGGGCTGGGGATGGTTGGTGCGCAGCGAATCGACCTTGGAATTGAAAGTGAGGCCAATTCGCCATTCCACGGCAACGGCCGTCCGGCTGGCGTGGCTCGAAAGCCTCGCGATCGCCGGATGCCGCGCGCATCGAAGCTTGAGTGCGAAGAATGCGGTGGGAAGATAATCGCGGGATGGGGCGATCGAGTTTGGAGTCCTGGCTTTAGCGAGTTCCGGGCCATCGGGGTTGCGTCGGAGATCCGATCGGAACGGCCTGAAGGCCGGGCTCCGAGCTCGGAGGCGGGCGTGGCCCCATCGGAGCAAAAAACGGGAGGAACCGCGATGCCGTCGCTTGAGCTTCTCTCCGGGCCGAATTATGGAATGCTCGGGGGATGGGTTTGCCGACGATCGATCTCCGGAACACGAACACGGTGTGGTGCAGCGTCATCGCCGAAACGCTGGCACGCCTGGGTGTGACGCACGCGGTGATTTCGCCGGGTTCCCGTTCGACGGCCCTTACACTCGCTCTCGTCCGGCATCCGGGGATCGAGACCCTGCCCGTTCTGGACGAACGTTCGGCGGCTTTCTTTGCGCTCGGCCTGGCACGGCGCCTTCGACAACCGGTGGCGCTCGTGTGCACCAGTGGGACGGCCGGAGCGAATTACTTTCCCGCGGTCATCGAGGCGCACGAATCGGGGGTGCCTCTGTTGCTGCTCACGGCGGATCGTCCTCCGGAGCTGCGTGCCTGCCATTCCGGCCAGACGATCGACCAGCAAAAACTCTTCGGCGCATTCGTGAAGGCTTACCATGAACTCTGTGTGCCCGAGGCAACGATGGAGCGCCTACAGTACCTGCGTCAGACCCTAGTCAATGCCTGCGACCGGGCACGTGGACCCTTTCCCGGCCCGGTGCATCTCAATGCGCCTTTTCGCGATCCCCTCGCGCCGATCGGGGACGAAACGGCGCGGAGTTTGCAAGGACGTCTCGACGAGGATTTTTTCGCTCATTTGGACCGCGCGGTGCCCGCTTCGCGCCTGGCGACTTTTTGGCAGCGGGCGAATACCGTCCGCGGGTTGATCGTGGCCGGACCGGCGTCGCCCCAGGATCCCGCGGCCTACGCACGCGCGGTGGGAGCGCTCGCGGTGGCTTCGGGCTGGCCGATTCTGGCCGACGCGCTGTCGACGTTGCGGACCCATCGTCCGGAATCGCCTGCGGCGGTGGTGACGACGTACGATCTTCTGTTGCGTAACGAAACCACCGCGAAGGCGCTGATGCCGCGTCAGGTCCTTTGCCTGGGCAGCTGGCCGACGAGCAAAGTGCTGCGGGCCTTCATCGAAAGAAGTCAGGCGGAGATTTTATTGGTCTCGCCGACGGAGGACAATCGCGACGCCCTCCACGGCCGCACCCGGCAGATCGTGGCGCCGGTGGAGTCCTTGGCGATCCAAGGCGCGCCATTTCCGGACGACAGCTACGCGAACCTCTGGAAGCGGGGGGAGCAAATGGGTCGCGAGCGCTTGGATACGGCGATGGCGGAGGCGGGCGGCTTCGAGGGAAAGGCGGCCTGGTTGCTGGCGAAATGCCTTCCGGTGGGCACGCCGCTCTTTGTCTCCGGCAGCATGCCGGTGCGGGACGTGGAGTATTTCTGGCCGGCCAACGGCGGCGAACACGCGTTTGCGTTCAATCGCGGCGCCAATGGTATCGATGGGACCCTCTCGACCGCCCTCGGCCTCGCGCATGGGAACCGGCCGAGCGTGCTTTTGACGGGCGATCTGGCGTTGCTGCACGATTCCAACGGAGGGTTGATCGCACCGCGATTGAAGGGATCGCTGACGATCGTCCTGATCAACAATCGCGGCGGCGGAATTTTCGAACATCTTCCGATCGCGGCCTTCGATCCTCCCTTCGAAGAGTATTTTGCCACGCCGCAGGCGGTGGAGTTTTCGTCGTGGGCCAAGACCTACGGGATCGAGCACGTCGCGGTGCGCGACTGGAGCCATCTCGAGTCGCTCGCCCGAACGTTGCCGACGGAGGGTGTGCGCGTCTGGGAGATTCGCACGGACCGCAAAGCCGACGCCGCCTATCGGAAGAAACTGTTTTCGCGGTTAGCGACGGAAATCGGGCACGCCCTGGCGGTTTGAGGATGGGGGCGCATTCCGGAGCGCTGTATCGCAACCCGACAGAAGCTCGGACGATAGCGTTTGGAGTCCGGACTTTAGTCCGTCCGGAGAGACCATAATCGGTTTTCGGACGACCTGAAGGCCGGACTCCAAACGTTTTTGCAGCCAAGGGGAGTCGATCTTTGCGTTGGGGTGGCGGTCGACCGGAATGCGCTCGCGTCTATAGCTGTACCGGCAGACCGATCTCGATGATCTGCGTGGGGGAGATCTGGTAGTAATCTCTCACCGACGTGGCGTTGCGGCTGAGGAAGGCGTAGAGGTTTTTCTGCCATTGAAACATCCGCGCATTGCCGCCGCTGATAATCATCTCGCGATTGAAATAATAGGTGGTGCTCATCGGGTTGACCGGGACGTCCTGCGCTTTGATCCGTTCCACCAGGCGGGTAACGTTGGGCGATTCCATGTAGCCATAGCGCCCCGTCGCCCTCCAGACCCCTTCGCCCATCGAATCCAGCGTCATCCGCTCCTCCTCGTCCACGGTAGGGACATCCTGGGTGGTGATCGTGAGCAGGACCACGGTTTGTTGCAGGCATTTGTTTGCCTTCAGGTGATGCAGCAAAGCCAGTGGGGTCCCCTTCGCAGTGGCCACCATGAAAACGGCGCTGCCCGGGACCCGCACAATGTTTTTGCTTTTGGCGATGCTGGACAGCTCCAGCTCGGTGATTGCGCTGCCGTAGATGCGTTCCTGGATTTCGCCCCGGCCGCTTTTCCACGTGTGCATGATCGCGAAGACAGCGGCGGCGAGGGCGAGGGGCAGCCAGCCGCCGTGAGCGATCTTGGGGACGTTCGCGGCGAAGAAGCCGATGTCGACCACGGCGAAGACCAGGCAGGTGCTCAAGGCAGCCGGCAAGGACCAACCCCAACTTCTGCGAGCGGCGAAGAACAAGGCAAATGTCGTGGCGGTCATCGTGGCGGTAACGGCGATTCCATAAGCGCCGGCGAGCGCGGAGGACGTTTTGAACATGAGCACCGTGGCAATGGAGCCCAGCGCCATGAAGATATTCGCCAACGGCACATAAATCTGACCCTGATGCTCGGCGCTCGTGTGAAGCACCCGAAGGCGAGGGAAGTATCCGAGTTGGATGGCTTGGCGGACGAGAGAGAAGGTGCCGGAGATAAGCGCCTGACTCGCAATGACGGCCGCGAAAAGAGAGAGAATCAGCAAAGCAGTTCGTGCGGCGCCGTCGGGAGCGAGCGATAGAAAGGGATTTCCGTTGTCGTAAGGGTGAGACAGGACGTAAGCGCCTTGACCAAAATAATTAAGTGTCAGACCGGGAAGTACCAGACAGTACCACGCGCGCATGATGGCCGGGCGCCCAAAATGCCCCATGTCGGCATAGAGGGCCTCGACGCCCGTGATCGCCAGGACCACGGAGCCCAAAATGCCCGAAGCCTCGTGAGGATGGTTTTGGAGCAGATGCCACGCGTGGATGGGATTGAGCGCATGCAAAACCGAGGGCGTGTCTACAAGGTGATAGATTCCGAGGCCCCCGAGCACGACAAACCAAACGGCCATGATCGGTCCGAACCACTGGCCGATCTTGTGGGTGCCCTTGTGCTGCAGCCAATAGAGGATGAAAAGGATGGCGATACAGACGGGAAGAACGAACGGCTCCGACGCGGGGATAACGAGCTTCAACCCTTCCGCCGCGCTGAGAACGGAGATCGCGGGCGTGATAACACCTTCTCCGCAGAGCATCGCTGCCCCGAGCAAGACCACGAGTACACCCGGACCGATACGTCGGGAGGCGGGCTTTCCCCGGTCGAGCCCGCTCAGCGAGAGCAGCGCGAAAATTCCGCCTTCGCCACGATTGTCCGCCCTCATCACGACGGTGATATACTTCAGGCTGACGACCATCATCAGGGACCAAAAAATCAAAGAGAGCACCCCAAGAACGCCACCAATGCGGTCCGCCGGCGCGAGGTGTTCGATCGATTCCCGAAAAGCGTAGAGGGGGCTTGTCCCGATATCGCCGAAGACCACGCCGAGCGCACCGGTCAGAAGCGCGAGCTTCATCTTGCGGCTCGGAGTTGAGTCGTTGGACGGGGACGTCATCGCTGAGAGAGGATCTTCAACATCCCGCTGGCTCCAAGCCCTTTCCTCGCAGCAAAAAAAATCGGTTGCAACCTCGGTCCATTGACGTTGCTGGGGAAACGCCCAGTTTGGCGGACCATGAGCTCAACGGAATGGAAGGTCGCCAAGACATACACGGACATTTTCTACCACAAGATCGATGGAATCGCGAAAGTGACCATCAATCGCCCCCATCGACGCAATGCGTTTACACCTGAAACCGTTTCGCAAATGTTCGACGCGTTTCTCGATGCGCGTGAAGATCCGACCATCGGAGTGATCTTGCTGACGGGGGCCGGCCCGCATACGGACGGCAAATACGCTTTTTGTGCCGGCGGCGATCAGACCGTGCGCGGGCATGCGGGCTATGTGGGAGGCGATGGCGTCCCGCGTTTAAACGTTCTCGATTTGCAAAAGCTGATTAGGTCGATTCCAAAAGTAGTGATCGCATTGGTAGCGGGGTATGCGATCGGCGGCGGGCATGTGCTCCATGTCGTCTGCGATCTCACCCTGGGTGCGGACAATGCGATTTTCGGACAGGTCGGTCCGCGCATGGGAAGTTTCGACGGCGGTTTCGGTTCGAGTTACCTCGCGCGCCTGGTGGGGCAGAAAAAAGCCCGGGAAATTTGGTATTTGTGCCGCCAATACGATGCGCAGCAGGCGCTCGACATGGGGTTGATCAATGCGGTCGTCCCGGTGGCGGAACTCGAGTCCGAGGGGATCAAGTGGGGACGGGAGGTCCTCGGACACAGTCCGCTCGCGATTCGCGCCCTCAAAAGCGCCTTCAATGCGGAGCTCGACGGACAGAGCGGGATTCAGGAACTCGCCGGCAACGCGACCATGCTTTACTACATGAGCGACGAGGCGAAGGAGTTCCACCGCGCGCAGCGCGAAAAACGGGAGCCGGATACGGGAAAGTTTCCCTGGTTGCCGTAGCGGGCATGTGCCGCGCGGCACCCGAAACTGTCTCGCCAACCGGCGGAAGCTCGGACGGAGGAGTTTGGAGTCCGGCCTTTAGTCCGTCCGAGGAGAGTGCGATCGGTTTTCGGACGGCCTGAAGGCCGGACTCCAAACTCTTTTGCAGCGGGGGGAGTCGATCTTGACGTTGTGCTGACGGTCGACCGGGATTCGTTACGGAGGATTTGCCTGCGCGCGATCGGCAGCGCGTGACCGCGCAATCCCGGCAGCGAGGGGCCGTGGCCGTTCATCGAAGGTCTCTCGCCGACCCTCGCCAATCGGACCGCGGCCTACCCCGTCAGGTTTTTCGCACTGCGCCACTTCCGCAAAGGCACGTTGGCAAGCGCGATCAGTGCCAGCTGACTGAGACAGAAGCCGAGGAGCCAGTAGAATCCGGCGTCCATGAAGCCGTAGCTATGCAGGCCGATTCCGAGCATGTTGGTGCCGAACCAGCTCCAGCTGGTGACGACATTCCCGAAGATGGCCAGGGCCATCAGGCCGCGCGTCTTTATCAGACCGCCCCAGCGGGCGTGAAGAATGAGTGCGTTCCATATGACGATAATGAGCGCACCGTTCTCTTTGGGATCCCAGCCCCAGAAGCGCCCCCAGGACTGATCGGCCCAGATACCACCGAGGACAGTGCCGACCAAACTGAAGAGCGTGGCGAAGCAAACGATGCCGTAGACCATCCGCTTAAGCGAATCGGCGGTGCGTGCGTCGAGGGTGGTGGTGAAGACGCCCCGCGCCACGTAGATCAGCGCGAGAAAGCCGGCGAGATACGTGGACGAATAACCGGTAGTGACGATGACCACGTGGGTCGCGAGCCAGAAGTTCGAATCCAAAACGGCCCGCATCATTTCAAGCGTATCGCCGGTCAGGGAAAGATGGTGCGCGATCAGGAGGGTCGCGAAACCGATCAGACCCGCGGCGACGCTGCCAATGCCGTTCTTGTAGAGTTTTTCGAGGAGGAAGCAGAGGCCCACCGCAGCCCAGCCGACGAAGAGGGCGGACGAGTAGAGATTGGTGACAGGTGGGCGGCCCTCGAGCCACATACGAACGATAAGGCCCACCGTGCTGGCAACCCACGCCAGCCCCGTGAGAAAATAGGCGCTTCGGCCAAGCGTCTCGGGCCATTTCAGCCAGGAAAAAATTCCGAGAAAAAACACGCCGATGTAGATGTACATCGAGCGAAAGAACGGCTCCGCGGCGTTGAAGCGCACCTCGGCGTCCGACTTTTTCAGGCGCTCGTCGAAACGTCCGGAAATCACGTTGCGGTACAGTTTGAGCACCGTGTTGAATTGTTCCACTTGCTTCATTCGCCAGGCGTAGGCGAGGCCGCCATAAGCCATCACCGTCGGATTTATCTGGCCGGTCTGAAACGTTTCCAAAAGCGCATTGCCCGTGGATTTCCAGGCATTGGCGTCGGTGTTGGCGGAGAGCGGGGGGATCGCGAGGAGGTAACCCATCCGACCCATGAATTCGAAACGCTGGGCGGCGGTCAGCGTGGCCTTGGCGGCGGCTTCGTCGTGGGGCTGCTGTTGCTCGCGGGCCCGGATGGCGGCCGCCCCGGCGGAAATGCCCTTGATGAACTCGTCGTAGTCGCGCAGCGGATCGGTGCTCCCCGGAGGGACGAGCGACTGCTTCAGGCGATTGTAAAGCACGAGGCGATCGCGGAGCTTGACCACCGCTTTCTGGAACGGACTGCGCAGTTGTTGCTCGGCGACCCCCTCCGCGAGACGCGATTGCCGGTCGATTTCGGGAAGCTTTTCCTCGAGCTGCTTGTAAGAAAAGCGGCGGTACGAGCCAGGAATGAAACCCACGATCGAAAGCACCTTTTTCGCCGAAGTCGTGTAATCGACTTTCAAGGACTCCTCCGAGAATCCGAGAAGCGAAAGCAGCTCCGGGCTATCGATCGCGAAGACCGGATAGGTATCCGCGATTTCCGGACGGAAGACGACATCGAGCAGCCACTCGCTCGGGGATTCGACAAAATTCCCCGTGAGCGGCGAGCCGACGCGCTGGCGTTCTTGCAGAATCAGCAAGGTCGTGCGGGCAACCGTGTCCATCGGCTTCAACCGGCCATTCACGAGCACGGGCAGCCGGCCGAAGCCATCGAGGTCAAACGCAGCTGCCGGTTGTTTCTTGAAAAGCGGGCCGAGCAAATACCCCACACCGAGAATCAGCACGAGCCAAGGAATCAGCCGTTTGCCGGTCCCTTTTTTTTCTGTCGGAGGCGGGATGGCGGAGGAGAGAGATTGTCCCTGCGAGGACGAGGCGAGCGAGGTGTCCATGTTAGCGAGCTACACGAACGGCGTTGGAGGGAACGGCGGTCTTGGCCGCGCGTTTGCGCGCGAAACCGACGAGGTGGATGCCGAACTGGATGGTCAGACCCAGCGAAATGAGAATACAGGACACATAGGGTAGAATCCAGCTGGGGTTGCGGACCACTTGGAGTACCGTGGTCTTGTCGTTGTTGTCGAAACTTGCCTGATAGAACGTAAGGCCAGCGTAGCGCAGGGGGTTGTTCATGTAGATCAGCACCTCGCGATCGTCGCGTCCGCTTTCGGTCGCGAGGCGCAGCCGGCTGGAAAAGTTTTTCGGGATTTCGGTGCCTGCGTAACGGTCATGGCTGAAATCGATCAACGTGAGCGAAAACGGCTTGTAGTTTCGCTCGAGGCGCATCTGGAGGCGCCAGGTCCTGCCGCCGTAATCGAAGGTCTGCGCCTGGAGGAGAAGCGTCGATACCATCCACGTGCCCAGGGATCCTTCCGGTCCCACCAATTCGACGAAGGCGGTCGCCCAGTTTCGCTCGTTATCGCGGTAGGTGATGGGCTGGGGGCGAACGACCGCTTTAAGTCCAATATCGCGTGTCGCGCGCACGGGAACGTCCGGAGTGGCCGGACCAGGACCCTCGGGCGGGGCCTGCTCGACAAACGCATTGGGATAGAAAGCGCGCGTGATCACGCGAAATGGCAGTCTGGGATGCTGCAGCTCCGGCGTTTTGGCCATACGTTCCGCGGGAATCGCCACGACATCGTCCCACTGCGGGTCGGTCACATCGACGATCGCAAGCTCGCTGGCGCGCAGGCTTTCGGAGTAGTTGCGGGTCTGACCCTCGTCCAAACGCATTTGGAAATCCTCCTGCCAAAGGCCGGAGAGCAACTCGCCGACGAGAAGAAGAATCAGTCCGGCGTGAGTCAGGAAGATGCCGGATTTTTTCCAAGAGAGCGTGAAACGCTGAACGTGTGCGGCGATCAGGTTGATCAGGAGGAGTCCGCCGATGAAATACCCGCCCGGGAACAGCGGCACGAGAATGTCGGTGCCGGGGAATTTTCCCAAAACGAAAAAGGTGCGGAAAAATTCCTCCTGCACGCCCCAGACTCCCAGTTTCACTTGAGCCAAGGTCGCCCAAAAAACCAGGACGATCGACAGCGCCATGAGCGTAACCGTCAGCTTGACCGAAACGAAAAACGTGACGAAGGATCGGCGGAATTCGTTCATGACTTAGCGGGTTTTTATCGTTTGCAGGAAGGTCATAAACGCGGATTTTTCGGAGGCGACCAGCGCGTCCGGCCCGCTCAGTTTGAAAAACCAGGTGGCGTCGCCGTACGGAACGATCGCTCCGAGGATCCGCTGGGTATCCGCGCCGGCGGGGCCTTGCAGATCGACGACATCGAGGTGAAGGCCGTTCGCGTCGAGGTGTACCAGTGCTTTGTCCAGGTCCGCTTCGCCGATCGGCGGAAGCTGGATCTGCCCGCGCCAGCGATTCACGTTCGCGAGGTTGCCACCTACGTTCCCCGGAAATGCGGTGATGGCTAAGTCGCCGACAGCGCCGTCACTTCCCTTGATGCTGAAGCTGCCGCGACGCATCGCCGAAGCCGGTTTGACCGTCCAATGGGAGGGAGCCGTCCACGTTAAACCGTCGCCTTTGGCGGTCGGCACCGCGGTCGACGCCATGTCGGGTGCGGAGGCGGGCGCTGTCGACGGTTGGGAAGCGGGCGCACTGGGCGCAGGCTGCGCGGCCGGCGCTGCCGCGCGTGGGGTCGCGACCTCTTCCTTTTTTACCCGATAACTGGCGACCGGTTGATCCCGGCATCCGGTGAGAACAAAGAGGAATGTGACAAAAAATGCCGAGGGAAGCGCAGAAGAAAGGGGCATGACTCAAAAGACCTCATGTGTCTCCGGAGAAAGTTCAACCCTAACCGGCCAACTATCAGCAAGAGCCGCGACGCCCAGTAGGAGAGAAGAGGGAGGGGGCACCCGTCCGCCGCCTGCCGCCTCTGGCGCTTTTAAACGATCTCACCGTCGGGAAAGCGGATTTCGGTCACTCCTTTACTATCGAAAACCAATCGCGTTTTTGGCCGCCTTGGTCGATGAAAAGGAGGTCGAGGCGCAGTCCATTGACATCGATGACCGAGGAACCCGGTTCGTTAAGCGTTGCGAACCGGTCTGGCGGAAAAACGCGCTCGTCATGCTCGCGATTGATTTCAACTGCGATCTCGGGGAGGGAGCGGGGCATGACGAGCGACTCATGCCCTGGATCAGTTCGGCGAACAGGGCGTGTGGAGCGCACGCGGGCGATCTCGAGACGATGCGACGGACGGTGGCCTTGGCTCAGGTCGCCGGCGTGGCGATCGGGGCGCATCCGGGGTTTGCGGACCGTGAGCATTTTGGACGTCGTGAGCTCAGGTTGAACTAAGACGACGTCTATCGTCTCGTCGTGTCTCAGGTCTCTTCGCTTCAAGCCATCGCGGAGGTGCGGCACGTGAAACCGCATGGTGGCCTCTACACGCTTTCCGCGCGCCAACCCGCGATCGCCCGGGTCGTGGCCGCGGCGGTGCGCGCGTGCGATCCCCGGTTGATTCTCTTCGGTCTCGCGGGTTCGGCTTCGATCGGTGCAGCGCGGGAAGCGGGACTGCGGGTCGCGCAGGAAGTTTTTGCGGGCCGCAACTACCGGTCGGATGGGTCGTTGACGCCTCGAGCGGCGGCGAACGCCTTGGTCGAATCGACGGAGCGGGCGGTCGCGCAGGCGCTCGCGTCGGTGCGTGCAGGGACCGTCACGGCGGAGGATGGCACGGTTGTGGCGGTGACCGCGGACACGCTCTGCCTGCATGGAGACGGCCGTCACGTTGTCGACTTCGCGCAGACGCTCCATGGCGCTCTCCGGGCAGCGGGGATCGGGATTTCACGGTTCGAGCCATGCTAGCGCCGCTTGGCATGTTCGTTGTCGAGCATCGCTTCATCACCCCGCCGATCGCATCTCACGCCCCCATGCGTGCGATCCGGTGCCGGGGATGGCTCAGGATGCTTTGTGGGTATTGCGGCACCTTGCTTACGACGATGGCGGCCAATTTCAATCTTGTGCCGACTCTTCTGCTGGGCATCGACGACCCCCGTGCGGTGGGCAAGGCGCAAGTGCCATTTGCCATCGCGTTGTTTTGCTTCAACTTCGTTGCGATGTCCGTCTTGGTATACCGTTTTTGACTCTATGATTTCGCCCACCCGTGTGCTTGTGACCGGCTTCGAGCCTTTTGGGGGCGAAACGATCAACCCGTCCGCGTCCATCGCGGAAGCGTTGTCCGGCCGACGACTCGGCCCAACCGAGATTGTGGGTCGTGTCCTTCCCTGCGTTTTCGGTCGTTCGAGGGAATTCGTGCGCGAGTGGGTACGCACGCTCGCGCCGACGGCGGTGATTTGTCTGGGGCAGGCGGGCGGACGGGAAGGGATTCACGTCGAACGCATCGCGATCAATATCGACGACGCGCGCATTCCCGACAACGCGGGTGCTCAACCGGTGGATACGCCGATCGTGCCCGGTGGCCCGGCGGCCTATTGGAGCACGCTGCCGCTGAAGGAGATCGTCGCGCAGCTCGAGTCGCGGGGAATCGCGGCGACGGTCTCCCAGACCGCGGGCACGTTCGTCTGCAATCACGTTTTTTATGCGCTGATGCACGACCTGGCGCAGGGTTCGGCGCCGCATCGCGTGCGAAGCGCCGGTTTCGTCCATGTACCCTGGTTGCCGGAACAGCCGTCGGCCGAGCGGGGTCAGCCGAGCCTGCCTTTGGCAACGCAGATTGCCGCGGTCGAGCAGGTGATTCTGGCGACGGTGGCTCGCCGCGGGCAAGTCGAGGCCGGACGCGCCGAGCCTTAGGCAGCTCCGCGAGCGCTAGGGGGAGGCCGTCGCCTCGGCGGCTTTCGCGATGACGATAAAGGCGGCGAGGGCGGGGTCGAGGGTTTCGGCCACTTTCCAACCGACGACGAGGCGGCTCTCGGGAGCCGGGCCTTCGAGCGCGCAAAAACTCACCTCGGGCGGGAGGTGACGCGCTTCGGATGGACACATGAACGTTGCGCCCAGGCCGGCGCGAACGAGCCCGATGCCGTTCGCGCGCGGCCAGACTTCTTCCGCGATGCGCGGCGTGACGCCCGCCCGCGAGAACGCGACGAGCATCCGATCGTAGAAACCGGGATTGTGGACGCGGGGAAAAAGCACGAAGGGCGTCGTGGCGAGGTCGCGCAAACGGAGGGACGTTTCCCCGGCGAGCGGATGCTCCGCGGGGAGGAGGACGCCGTTGCGTTCGCGCAGGAGGAGATGAGTCGAGAGACCCGGCGTGAGCGCATCGGGGTGAAAAAATCCGCAACCGAGTTCGCCGGTGGAGAGAGCGCTCAGCTGTGCCGAGGTGGGCGATTCGTTTAACTCGAGTTTGATTCGCGGATGGCGCCGATGGAACTCGCGGAGAATCCCCGGAAGAACGGTGGCCATCGCCAGGCCGGTGAAAGCGATGCGTACATGACCGCTCTCGCCTGCGACGACCGCGCGCATCGCTTCGGGCAATCCGGACAGCGAGCGGAGCAAAGGTTCGATCCGGTCGAGCAGGGCGACACCGGCGGGCGTGACGGAGACCCCGCGTCGGGTTCTTTCGAGCAGAGGCACTTGGAGCGCGTCCTCGAGTTGGACAATCGCTCTGCTGAGAGCGGGTTGTGCGATGGCCAGAGATTCGGCGGCTTTTCGGAAGTGCAGTTGGCGAGCGACCTCGCGGAAGTAAACGAGATGTCGCAGTTCGAACGGATACTGATACTCTCTAGGCATCACAGACACTCAAACAAGTATTTCCAGGCAACGCAACTGTCTGGTAAAGTGGACCCATGGCTAAATCCCTTTTTCAAAAAGTCTGGGACGCTCATGCTGTCCGCACCTTGGCAAACGGCCAGACACAATTGTTGATCGGCACTCATCTCATTCACGAGGTGACGAGCCCCCAGGCGTTCGGCATGCTGCGCGATCTCGGGCTGCAGGTGGCGATGCCCCATCGGACGTTCGCGACGGTCGATCACATCGTGCCCACGGATGAAGTGGTTGAGCCGTACCGCGACTCGCTGGCGCAGGCGATGATGGACGAAATTCGCAAGAACTGCGCGGAATTCGGAATCACGTTCTTCGATCGTTCGACCGGCAAGCAGGGCATCGTGCACATCGTCGGTCCCGAGCAGGGGATCACGCAGCCCGGCACGACGATCGCCTGCGGCGATTCGCATACGTCGACGCACGGAGCGTTCGGCGCGATCGCGTTCGGCATTGGAACGAGTCAAGTGCGCGACGTGCTGGCGACGCAGACGATGGCGTTGGGCGCCTTGAAAGTCCGCCGCATCGAGGTGAACGGAAAGCTCGGTCCCGGCGTTTACGCGAAAGATGTCATTCTGCACATCATCCGGGTGCTGGGCGTGAACGGGGGCACGGGCTTTGCCTACGAGTATGCCGGCAACGTTTTCGACGGTTTCACGATGGAAGAGCGCATGACCGTGTGCAATATGTCGATCGAGGGGGGGGCCCGTGCCGGGTATGTGAATCCCGACGCGACGACCTTTGCCTATCTCAAAGGCCGTCCGTATTCACCGAAGCCCGGCGCCTGGGATGCGGCAGTCGCGAATTGGAAATCTTACGCGTCCGACCCCGGTTGCCATTACGATGACGTCTTCAAGATCGACGCGGGGGAGATCGCTCCGACGGTCACGTGGGGTATCAACCCCGGCCAGGGTATCTCGATCGACGAAACGATCCCCGATCCCAAGAAGGCCACCGCGGCGGACGAGAAAGCTTCGATCGAGGAGGCGCTCGCCTACATGAAGCTGCTACCGGGTGCGCCGATCAAAGGAACGCGGATCGATGTCGCATTCCTTGGATCCTGCACCAACGGACGTCTCTCGGATTTCCGAGAAGTCGCCCGGTATATCAAGGGCCGGAAAGTCGCAGTTGGAATCAAAGCCATCGCGGTGCCGGGTTCGCAGATTGTGGCGATCCAGTGCGAAAAAGAAGGCATCGACAAGGTTCTCGCGGAGGCGGGGTTCGAATGGCGCGCCGCGGGATGCTCCATGTGTCTCGCGATGAATCCGGATAAGCTGATCGGCGATCAGCTCTGCGCAAGTTCGTCCAATCGCAATTTCAAGGGTCGTCAGGGTTCCACCACGGGGAGGACCCTTCTGATGAGTCCCCTGATGGTCGCGGCGGCGGCGGTGACCGGCTCGGTCGCCGATGCGCGCGAAGTCTTCGCTCTTAACAACTAATCTCCTTTTCCCATGTCTCTTGCCAAAATCACCTTTGTCGTCGGTCGCGCGGTTACCGTTCCGGGCAACGACATCGACACCGACCGGATTATCCCGGCGCGCTTCATGAAATGCGTGACGTTCGATGGGCTCGGCGAGTTTCTCTTCTACGACGTGCGCAAGCAGTCCGATGGATCCGATCGGGATCATCCATTGAACGACCCGCGTTTCACGGGAGCGACGATTCTTCTTTCCGGCGCGAATTTCGGATGCGGCTCGTCCCGCGAACATGCTCCGCAGGCGATCCAGAAATATGGATTCAGGGCCGTCGTGGCCGAGAATTTCGCGGAAATCTTTTTCGGCAATTGCACCACCCTGGGTATTCCGTGCTTCACGGCAACGCGCGAAGACATCGCGAAGGTTTCCGCGGCGGTGCAGGCGAATCCGCGGATCGATGTCGCGCTCGACCTCGTCAAGCAGGAAATCCGCTATGGAAACCTGAGCGTCAAGGCCATGCTGCGCGAGAGCGACCGCGATGCTTTGGTCAATGGACGATGGGATGCGATCGGCGAGTTGCTCGACGGCCGTCCGGCGGTCACGGAGCGGGCAAAGTCGCTTCCGTACTTCGCCGCTTGAGCCGCAGGGGGCGGGACGTTGCGCGGCTGACTTCTTCGGTCGGCCGCCCCTACGGTGGCGGGACCCACTCCGGTCGAGCCCGTTCTGACGTTAGGCGGTCACGAGAGAAGAAGCGGACCGGTGCCGTTTTTTTTGGGTCCGTCACTTAGATCCGATGGAACCTGTCTCGCTAACGGAAATTTCACCCCTCCAAAATTAAAGCATATATTTTGCTTCATTGAAGCAATCCACGATATTGGCTATTCACACGCGACAATTCGTTCATCTCTGTGCATTTCTATGAACCTTTTTCGCTCTCAAGGCGTCTTCTGAGGTACCACCGACTATGCTTCTTGCAGCTTCTTTCGACTTATCTCGCATGATCCGCGAGGCGGGCTTGCTCATCTATCCGCTGGGACTCTGTTCGGTCATCGCGATTTTCATCATCGTCGAACGGATGATCGCACTGCGTCGAGGAGTCGTCATCCCCGACGACCTTTCCGAAGCCGTGATCGAGGGCCAGATTCCCTCGGTCGAGAAACGTTCGACGCTCGGGCGGATACTTGCGTTTGCGGGACGGCACGCCGGCGACGACGAAGCCACCAAAGCCTATGCGCGCCTCGAGGTGATCAAACTCGAACGCGGTATCAGTTACCTGGACACCATTTACGCGGCGGCACCGCTGATCGGCCTCATCGGAACGGTCACAGGGTTGCTGGGTGCCTTCTCGGTCGTCGATCCCGAGACCAAAATGCCGGATCCGGTGAAATTCACGGAGAGTGTCGGTTATGCCCTTTCGGCCACCGTGCTGGGGCTTTGCATCGCGCTTCCCGCCCTGGTCGGCAGCAGTTTTCTCCAGCGGGTGGTCGACAAGCGCAGTGCGCAACTCGACGTTCTTCTCGAGCGCGTGCTAGCGCGTCACGGCTCGACGGTCGAGAACTCCGCAGAGACGACGACGCGATGAAAGTCTTTACTCGCCCGCGTCGGCGACGTCCCGAGCTTCCGCTCGTGGCGTTGGTCGACGTGCTCGTCATGCTGGTGCTCTTCGCCTACGTCACCATGCAGGCGCGTTCGGCTTCCACGCTGAACATCAATGTGCCTAAGGTGGATACCGCCGGAAAAAACGAATTCCTCGGCAAGGTCACGATCGGGGTGGATAAGGACGGTCACATCAGTTTCAACGGCAATCCCGTCACCTTCGAAGCCCTCGGCGGGCTTTTGGAGGAGGTAAAGAAGATTAACAAGGACACGCCTGTGTTGGTGAGAGCCGATGAAGTGACGCAGTTCAAGCGCGTGACGGAAGTCTGGGACGCCTGCCGCAAAATGGGCCTGAACAAGGTGGTCATGCAGGTCCGGCAATAGCGGGTCTCTTTATGAAAATCGTCATCACCGGCGTCACCCGCGGCCTCGGTCGTGCGCTGGCCGAAGCGTTGATCGCTCTTGGACATACGGTATTCGGCTGTGGTCGAGGAGGGGAGGGGATTTTCGATCTCCGTCTCGCCTATGCTGCCCCTCACGAATTTTCCGTGGTTGATGTCGCCAAGGACGTGAAGGTCAGCATTTGGGCAGCGGGGATCCTGGGTGGGCAAGGAGCTCCCGATTTGCTGATCAACAATGCCGCGGTGATGAACCGGCCGGCGCCGCTTTGGGAGCAGGACGACGCCTCCTTCACCGCTTTGGTCGACGTGAATCTTCGCGGAGTGGCCAACGTGATCCGGCATTTCGTGCCGGCGATGGTCGCCGCCAAGAAGGGCGTGATCGTCAATTTTTCGTCGGGTTGGGGCCGCAGCGTTTCCGCCGACGTCGCTCCCTATTGTATGTCGAAATGGGGCATCGAGGGTTTAACCAAGGCGTTGGCGGCCGAACTGCCGAAAGGGATGGCGGCAGTGCCGCTCAATCCAGGGGTGATCGATACCGACATGTTGAGAGTGGCGTGGGCCGAAGGAGCGAGTGGGTATCCCAAGGCAGAGGCGTGGGCTGAAGTTGCGGCACCGTACATTCTTGCACTTGGTCCGAAGGATAATGGCCGCTCCCTGACGGTGAGTGGCGTGGGAGAATAACGGAGACGCTTTGGATCGCCCGCCCTACCTCTTGCTCGCCTCGGCTTCGCCTCGTCGACGCGAACTCCTCGCGGAGTTGGGCGTCACCTTCACGGTGGTCGCCGCGGGTGTGGTGGAAGACGAAGACCCGTTGCTCGATCCACGACGGATGGTGGCTCACAATGCCGCCCTCAAAGCCGATTGGGTGGCGGCCCGTCATCCGTCAGCTGTGGTCTTGGGGGCGGACACGACGGTCGCTTTGGACGGTCAGGCGTTGAATAAACCGGCCGATCCGACCGCGGCGAGAGCGATGCTCAGGGCTCTCTCGGGTAGAACGCATCGGGTCGTGACGGGGGTGGCTGTGCGCTCGCTCGACCGAGGCTTCCGCCTGGACGCGGATGCAATTGCCGAGGTCACCTTCAAATCGTTCGACGACACCGTGATCGACGAGTACCTTCGTCGCGTGCATGTCTTCGACAAGGCGGGTGGTTACGGGATTCAAGATCATGGCGAGTTGCTCGTCGCGCATTTTAAGGGAGAGTTGAGCACGATCGTCGGTCTTCCGCTTTCGCTCACCAAGCAATTTTTGACCGAAGCCGGTCTCTTGGACTGACCCGATCCGCCCGCTCGACATGGCACGCGCCTCACCTCCCCCTCCCCCGATCCAGCGGCCAAAGCGCAGCGGGCGCCAGCCTGCAATCTGGCGAGCGGAGGGTACGCGTCGCTCGGTGCAGATCGGGATCGTTGCGACGATCGTCCTGCATCTTTTGCTTGTCTTGGCGCTGCCGCGATTCTTCAAACCCAATCCGCTAGACTTGCTGGCCGAACGGGTTCCGCGCGAAAAAACCTTTAACATCGAACTCGCGCCCGAGGAGACTCCGCCGGAGCCGACCCCGCCGCCCAAGCCTTTCAAGTTCGTCGAAATCAATCCGGACGCACCGGACAATCCGCCCGACCAGACGGAGAATTTCGGAGCGCAGAACCAGCAGGTCGCCCAAGAGAAACCTTCTCCGGACTCGAAAAGCGACGCGCCGAAATCCGAGGACAAGAAGGAAACGGAGTCGACCGCGATCGTTTCGGGTCGCTTGGCCAAGGACGAACCGGTCGTGCCGCCGACTCCACCGACGCCGCCAAGTCCCGAGGAGCAACCGCCGCAATCCGCCGCGGCTCAAGTTGCGCCGCAGCCGATCGCAAAGCAGGCGCAGGCGCCTCTGCCGGGCTTCGAAAAAATCGAGGGTGACGTGGCCGACAGCATCGGAAGCAATGTCGCGAAACTTCCTCCTCCGAACGCAAAGCGCGCGGACGATAGGAGCGAAGGAGATGCGGAGATCAGAGAAATCGTCACGGCTAGTGGGCAGGTCGTGCGGATCGATCCTCGCCGTCCCCAGCAGCGCGAGCGCGTGGAAGCGAAGAACGTGCGTCCCGCCTTCCTGCGCAACAATCCGATCGGCACGAGCAATATCGGACCGATCGCGTACAATGCGAAATGGAGCGAGTACGGAGCGTACCTCCAGCGTTTGATCGAAACCGTACAGGTGCAATGGGAGCGGTTGATCGCGGCGAGCAACACGTATCCGCCTCCGGGGACCGTTGTGATCGTCACTTTTCGCATGAACGACGAGGGCAAGATTGTGGAGATCGCTGCCGATGACGGCCCCGGTCCGCAGCAGCCCAAGCGGATCTGCGTCACGGCCATCACCGACCGGTCGCCCTATGGAAAGTGGAGCGACGAAATGATCGCCGTCCTGGGGCACGCGCAGGAACTCACGTTCACCTTTCATTATAGCGCTCCGTGAGCGGACCGAGGCCGAGTCAATGGGCGTCGCTGCCGCTTGGACCGGGAGTTTCGCTGTTGACGAGCGATGGCAACGGCCTGCTCGCCTTCGCAAAACCGGAAGGCGTGCTTTCGCATCCCAACGAGTCGCGCGATCAGGCACGGTCGGTCCTGCAGGCGCGGTACTCGCTCGAAGGCGAATTCTACGAATGGGTCGGGGAGACGGGCGGCCAGCCATTGCGGATTTACCTTTTGAATCGACTGGATTCGGGGACGTCCGGTGTGATCCTCGCGGCTTCCAGCGAAGCCCTGGCTCGGGAGATGCGCGCGCAGTTCAAACGGCAGTGTATCCAAAAAATTTATTACGCCTTGGTTTTTGGAGCGCCGGTCCCGCCGGTACAGGTCTGGAGGGACCGGCTCGCAGTTCGGAAAAAAGCGGGCAAGGTCCGGACGGAGACGGCGGGAAACATCCCGGCCGAGGCGAAGATTCGGGCGATCCGGATTCAGCCGGGTAATCCGCCGCTGTCTTTGATTCGGTTGGAACCTCGAACCGGTCGCAGCCACCAGCTCCGGGTGCAGTGCGCGGAGCGTCATCTGCCGATTGTCGGCGACGCGACTTATGGGGACTTCCGTTTGAACCGCGAGTTCGCAAAAGCGTCGGGAAACAAGCGGCTTTTTCTGCATTCCTCCGAAACGCATTTCGATTACACGTGGGCGGGACGCAGCTGGCGTTTTGCGGCGCATGCCGAATTGCCGAAAGCGTTCACGGACGCGCTGGGCGGTCGAAGTCCGCGTGCCCCGATGAAGTAGAAACGCCCGGGGCAGACTCTGCGCCGGGCCGAAAAGGGCGTTCTTTTAACGGCGAGCTCAGGCCTTGCGGCCTTTGAAGGTCAACTCCGCCACGCCGCTCTTGTCGAGGTCGCCCAAACCGAGCGCGATCATGCGTTCGAACTGGAGCCGCGTCGCGGCCGCCAGCGGAAGAATCAGGCCGGATTCGGCACCGAGATTCCACGCGATCGTGGAGTCCTTCGCGGCGTGCGAAGCCGAGAAATAACAATCGTGCGCCCGGTTCTGCATGTCCTCGCCGTCCGTTTTGAGAACTTGGGAATTCGCACCGGTCTGCGCGAAGACTTCGCGGAGCATTTCGAGATCGAGACCCAAGGCGGAGCCAAGGCCGAGGCCCTCGGCAAGGCCGGCCGTGTTGATATTCATGACCATATTGACCAAGGCTTTCACCTGCGCGGCCTGACCGGTTTTGCCGATGAAGCGCGGGGTCGTGCTGAGCTTTTCGAGGACGGGTTTGACCCGTTCGTAGACGGCGCGATCGCCGCCACACATCAGATAGAGTGTGCCGGCGCGCGCCTGCGGAATCGACGACGCCATGCACCCCTCGAGGGTGGAGGCACCCGCGGCCTTCGCGCGGCGCTCGGTTTCCACGTGCGTCTTGGGCGACAGCGTCGCGCAATTGACGAACGTCTTTCCTTTGGCGCCGATCAGGAGGGAATCGCCGTTCTCGGCAAAAATGGCCAGTTGAGCGGCATCGTCTGTCACCACAGTGACGACGATATCGGCAGCGGCCGTCACCGCAGCGAGTGTAGGCGCATGGAGCGTTTTGAGTTCGATCGCGAGCGCAGCGGCGGAGTGCGCATGCGTATCGTAAATCGCACAGATGGAGAAACCGGTTTCATGAAGGCGGCGGGCCATATTGGCGCCCATGCGCCCCACACCGACAAAAGCGATTTTATCAGACATTGGAGGGATCGGGTTTTTGGGTGATTTCTGCGAGGTTGTTGCGCTCGGTCCTCGAGGCAAAAAATGGATTGTGGTGCTTTTCCTGAGCGACTGTCGAGAGCGGCCCATGCCCGGGTGCGATGACCGTGTCTCGCGGCAGGGTGAAGATTTTTTCCACGTCGTTTCGATACTGTTCTTCGAAGGCGGTGAGGCTTCCTCCCATCGAGCTGGAGAATATGGAATCGCCGACGATGGCCAACGGCCAGCTTAGCCCGGTGACATAGAAGGTGGTCATCCCCGGGGAGTGTCCGCTGGTCAGCAACGTTTTGACGGCAATTTCGCCCAGGTGAAAATACACGCCTTCCTTGAAGGTGCGGGCGCCGGTGCGCTCGATCGGTTCTAGTTCGTGCGACCAAATCTGAGCACCCGTTTTTTCGGCCAATTTGTCCAGATCCGCGATGTGATCGTCGTGCGCGTGCGTGATAAAAATGTAGTGCACGTTCAGGCGGCTGGCCTCGACGAAATCGATGAGGTCCGTTGAAGACCCGCCTGTGTCGAAGACGGCGGCGGCTTTGGTTTTTGCGTCCCAGATCAGATAGTTGTTAACCGTCATATCTTCATGCAGCGTATTGAACATCGCGAAGCCGCGGGGAAAAACCGGTTGCTGCGGATACCATTCCTGTCGGGCCAGGGTCTCCAGTGGGTTCGGAGCGAGGCGCAAATGCCGCGCGACTTTGCGCAGGACGGCGACAATGGGCTTTCCGGCTTTGATCGCAGCCAGATCCACCGCGCTCACGTCTGCCCAGGCCGCGAGGTCGGAGTCGGAGATTTTAAGACCGCGTTGCGCCTTGTTAATGACGTCTGCGAAGGTGTCCTCAAGTGGGATTTTTGCCATGAAATGCGGTGTGCGTTAAGGGTGATCGAGGTCGCGCGAGCGTTAAGCGGGAGAGGGGACGAAATAGCCGCGCCGCCTTCCAGTGCAAGCGCGGGGTTTTCTCCCAGGCGCTTCGCCACCCCAAAAAAAGCGGCAGCGCTCGTTTCTTGGCCGACTCCGAAGTTCGAAGAAAACGATCATATAGTTCCTACACGCAAATCGCTGGGAACGACCGTTGCCTTTAATCGAAGATCGCTTCGGGCAGATACCCGGTGATCGTGGTGGTAGGCACATTCACCAGCTGGCTAATTCGCAGATCGAGGACGACGCTGCACAGCGTATAGGCAAGCGAAGGGGTCAGGCAAAGGCGTTCGACGAGAAACTGGATGGCACGCCTGACGACGCGTTTGGCGGCCTCGCGTGGATTTTCGTCGGATTCGATAAATAAATGCCACGGCTTGGTTGTATATCTCGGTGGTAGGAGCGGGTTGGGAGTCACCGCGTAGGGACCGGCCAGCGAGCGCCTCTTTTGCACGGCGAGCGTGAGAGTGACATCCATGGGCGCTTCCATCCCGTTGATACAGACTTCGCCGTCGCCCTGCGCTGCATGGCAGTCGCCTACCAGAAGATTTCCGCCCGGAGTAAAAATCGGGAGATACAAGGTGGTTCCGGCCGTGAGATGTCGCACGTCCATATTTCCGCCAAAGAATCCGGGTACGCGGGTGCGAAACTCGCCTGTCTCGGCTCGTTGCACTCCGATAATTCCGGCGAAGGGGTGGAGATCGAGCGTGACGCCCGGCAGCGAGCGAGTCCGGGTTTCCTCGAGTCTCCAGATGAAAAGATGGTTGTCGGGAAAGTCTTCCGCGAGAAGTCCCAGACCGGGAATGAGGCTGGTCCACGCCCAGCCACGGTGGGCATACGCCTGAATCTTGATCTCAAGCACGTCTCCCGGCTCGGCGCCGTCGACAGCGATCGGACCGGTAAGTGCATGGATTTTCAACGGATCGAAGGAACGCTTGAAATCGGCCGCTGTCCAGGTCGGTTGAACTTGATAGCCACTGGAGTCGGCACACCGACACGTGACGGTGTCGCCGGACGAGATCGTCAAACGAGGGGAATGTGCATTATTCCATCGATGGGTGAGGATCGAGTCGTCGAGTTTATGAGAGTGGGCCATACGTAAGGAAGAGCGTTTACCGCGTGTGGGTCCACTGTAAATCGAGAACGAGAAACGTGGCTATAATGTGCAAATGTAGCTTGATATGAAGGCCGGTTCGAACTACATACGAGGGTTATGCCATTTATTGATAAATTAAACCAACTCGAAGCGGCCAGAGCGAAACTTGCGGAGATGGAATCCACCATCGCCGCCGAACGGAAGTCCGCGCTGGCCAGTCTGCCGTCCGAATATGGATTTTCCGACCTCAATGGATTTATCAAGGCCTTGAAGGACGCACAACGCGCCGGCGGAGGTCGCCGCAAGGCTGCCCGCTCCAAACCCGCCGCCAAGGCCGGTAAGCGCACGCGCGCGAAGATCACCGAGGAGACAAAGGCACAGGTGAAGGATTTGGTCCAATCCGGCAAGACGGGAGCCGAAATCGCCAAGTCGCTGAAGATCTCTCTGCCCAGTGTCCAGAATATCAAGAAGGCACTCGGATTGGTGAAGGCCCGTGGAGCTTCGAGCTAACGCCAGCGCTACGTCATGGCGCTTGACCTCCGTTTAAAAACGGAGGTTTTTTTGTCGCTTGCCGAGACGATGGGTGGGCCTCTCGATGGGGCCATGTCTTACGTTCAGGCCAATACGAACGGTCGATTGCATCCGGCGACGGAACCGTCCATTTCTCCGTTGAATCGAGGGTTTCTTTACGGGGATTCGATCTACGAGGTATGGCGTACCTACGATCGGGTGATCTTTGCGTGGGAGGAGCATTTTGCCCGTCTAGAACGCTCCGCCGCGGCTCTTTATTTGACGTTACCCCTCTCCCGTATTCGACTTCTGTCCGAGATTCTCAAGTCCGTGGCAGCGTATCGGGTGCACGATACCGCGACCCTGGATTTATATATTCGGCTCCAGATCAGCCGTGGAGCGGGTGCGATCGGATTGGATACGGCCTTGGCGGACGGCGCAGATTATTCGATATTGGTTCAACCCAACCCGAGCGTGACGGCCGAAAAATTTCGGAGCGGTTTGTATTTGTCGATCGCAACCGCGATGCATCGAAATTCGCCCGATGCGCTCAATCCCGCGTGGAAAACCGGAAACTATTTGAATAATATACTTTGTTTGCGCGAAGCCCGGGCACGAGGTGCGGACGAAGTTGTCGTCACCAACCGAGCGGGCGAAATCACCGAAGCGGCGGTGTCCAATCTCGCTTTTGTGAAAAATGGCGAAGTGATCACGCCTCCGTTGTCGGCCGGTATTCTCGAGGGAATCACCCGCGGTCTCCTCATCGGCCAAGTGGCCCCGGCGGCCGGCATTCGCGTGCGCGAACGCACGGTGCTTCCGTCCGAACTCGGCAGCATGGAAGAGTGTTTTGTACTCTCCAGCACCAAGGATATCACACCGGTCAGCAGGATCGACGAGCATCGATTCGTTCTCGGGGACGGGAGTGTGACGATGAAGCTGAAACGAGCATTCGCGTCCTACGTCGCGAATTATAGTAGCGTCCACCGTTCGCAGTTAGAGGTTCCGTCAACGCCGGGTTGACGCCGAGGGCAGTCGCTTTCCGTCGTCTTCAAGCATGCCGGGTCAATATCTGCGGACGGTCGGATCGATTCGTTCCGACCAAGCGTCGATGCCACCGGCGACATTGCTGACGTTCGGGAACCCGTGGGCGCGCAGGTACTCCGTTACCCGCAGGCTCCGTCCGCCGTGATGGCAGTGAATGAGCAGATGTTTGTCTTTCGGTAATGTCGTCAGATTTTCGGGAATCTGCCGCATTGGAATTGTCTCGGCGCCCACGATCTGGCAGATTTCGCGCTCGTAGGGTTCGCGCACGTCGATGAGCCTGACCCGGTCAGGCGAGGTTGCGAGGAGGCGGTGAGTTTCCTCCACCGTCGTTTCGAGGGGAGGGGAGTCGTGCGCGGGTTGCGACATGGGAAGAGCGTTAGCCGGCGGGGACGTTTGGCAATCGAACGCGTAGTCCGCGGTGCGGAGTTTCGTTCGGTTGGACGACGGCGATCCGCAAACGGGGCAGTTGGGATCTTTCGGAAGTCCGATCGTCCGCATGGTCTGGCTGAGTGCGTCGTAGGTGAGGAGCCGCCCGAGGAGCGGTTCGCCCAAGCCGATCAGCAGCTTGATCGTCTCCAAAGCCTGCAGGCTGCCGATCACGCCGCAAAGGGCCCCCAAAACCCCCGCTTCGCCGCAACTGGGAACGGAACCGACCGGAGGTGGCGTGGGAAAGAGGCACCGGTAGCACGGTCCGCGCCGGTGGGGTGCGAAAACGGAGACGGAGCCCTCGAATTTGAAGATGCTTCCGTAGACAAGGGGGCGTTTCGCGAAGACGGCTGCGTCGTTGTTTAAATAACGCGTCGGAAACGTGTCCGTCCCGTCGACGATGACATCGTACCTTTCGAATAATTCCACGGCGTTGTCCGGCGTCACTGCGAAGGGGTGTTCCTCCACGGAAACATGCGGATTGGTCGTCCGCAGGCGTCCGGCAGCAGAGGCGGTCTTAAGGTTCCCGATGTCGGCGTCCGAGTGGAGAAGTTGCCGATGAAGGTTGTGCGCCTCGACGCGGTCAAAATCCACGATTCCGAGTGTGCCGACGCCCGCCGCCGCGAGGTAGAGTGCGGCTGGGCTTCCCAAGCCACCCGCTCCGACGATCAGGACGCGGGAGGACTTGAGCCTCCGTTGCCCCTCGAGGCCGACTTCTGCCAGCTGCACGTGACGACTGTAGCGGGTGAGCTCGGCTGGTGAAAACCCGGACATGACCTAGGAAGAGATGCGGTGAAGCGATGGCTGCAAATGAAATTGCGCTGGTGGGAGTGCGACGGCACCCTTCGGACCGCATGGCGCAAAAATTTGTTGTGATTATCGCGGGTGGCAAAGGTGAGCGTTTTTGGCCCCAGAGCCGGGCGCATCGTCCCAAACACCTGCTTCCGATCGTGGGAACCGAGCCGTTGTTGACGCAAACGCTTGCGCGAGTGCGGCCGCTGGCCTCGGCGAAAAATACCTTTGTCATTACCAGTGCGGCCCAGGAAAAAGGGGTTCGCGCCTGCTGCCCCCAGCTCCCGCGCGAAAATATCGTGGTTGAGCCCGTGGGGCGCGACACGGCTCCGGCGGTTGCCTTGGCGGCGATGCTAATCGAAGCCAGGGACCCAAAGGGTGTCTTTGCGGTGCTTCCGGCGGATCACGTCATCCACAACCGCAAAGCGTATGCGGGAGATTTGAAGGCCGCGTTCGAAGCGGCTGCCGCGGCCGATGTGCTCGTGACCATCGGAATCGAGCCGACCGAACCGGCCACAGGTTTTGGATACATCGAACGCGGCGAAAAGTGGAAAACGTTCGCCGGACGCCCGCATTACACCGTGAAGCGGTTCGTGGAGAAACCCACGGCAGAGGTGGCCGCGCACTACCTCGCGTCGGGCGAGTATGTTTGGAATGCAGGTATGTTTGTATGGAGCGTTTCGGCGGTGATGGCGGCGCTGACCCAGCATGCGCCGTCGCTTTACGAGGGTTTTGGACCGGTGCGGTTGGCGCTCGCGAAAGGCCGGCCTCTCGCCCCGGTTTTAAAGAAATCGTATCCGGGGCTCGCGAAGATTTCGATCGACTATGCATTGCTGGAAAAGTCCACCAATGTCGTGATGCTGCCGGCCTCCTTCGATTGGGACGACGTCGGCGCTTGGCCGGCAATCGCCCGTCACCACGCGAAAGATAAGCAGGGAAACGTTTCCCGCGGACACGTGTTGATCGAGCAGGGTTCCAACAACATCCTTTTCTCCGAGGGCGATCATCTGGTTGCGGCGATCGGGCTCGACGACTTCATTGTGGTTCATACCAAGGACGCCACTTTGATTGCGCCTAAAGCTCGAGCGCAGGAGATCAAGGCGCTCTTGAAGCGGGTCGACGCTTCGAAAGAGGGCGCTCGCTGGCTTTAGTCTTTGCCTCGCACCTCTCCGATTCGGTTTTACGTCCCACCTAATTCTGGCCGTATGCGCTGTTTGGGAATCGATTTTGGTTCGAAGCGGATTGGCTTGAGCTTCGGAGACGATCTCGGTGTCGCCACGCCGCTTCCGGCGATTCTGGAGACCGACGTCGGCAAACGCTGGGACGCCTTGGTCAGTGCGGCCAAGCAACGTCGCGCGACGGATCTCGTGATCGGCTGGCCGTTGAACATGGACGATTCGGTCGGACCAAAGGCAAAGGAAGTCGAGGCAGTGGCGTCGCGGTTGCGGGCGGAGTTGGCGTTACCGGTACATCTCGTCGACGAGCGTCTGACCTCGCACGAAGCCGAGTCGAGCATCCCCAAGCATCGTCGTCGCGAGATTCGCGCGAGCGGGATTGTGGATTCGCGCGCTGCCACGTTGATTTTGCAGGATTTCTTGAATCGACACATTCCATTGCCGCCTCCGGTGGAATGAAGCTCGGTCCAAAACGCCCGGACGATCGGGAAAAAAATCCGGTTTACGGCTGACGGCTTGCGCGTCGAGGGCGGCGGCGGGCAGGATCGGGAAGGCATGCCTTCACCTCCGGAAAACGCTTCACCTTCGTCGTCACGCTGGATGGTCGTCTGCGCGTATGACGGTTCGGGATTTGGCGGTTGGCAGAGCCAACCGGGGGGGGCTTCGGTGCAGGATACGATCGAGGCGCGGCTGGCGCAGATGGCGGGAATGCCCGTGCGAATCCATGGAAGCGGTCGGACGGATGCCGGGGTACATGCGCGTGCCCAGGTTTTTCATTTCGATCTGCCTTGGAGGCACGGAGCCCCGCGTCTGCATGCGTCCTTGCGCGTGGGTTTACCGCCGACGTTGCAGATCAAATCCGTGCGGTCGGTGCAGGCGCAGTTTCACGCGCGCTTCGATGCGATCTGCAAGCGATACGAATACCGGATCTACCTCGGCGACCCGGATCCGTTCATCCGTCGATTTGTGTGGGGCGTGGAGCGTCGCGATCCGCTCGATTTTAAAGCAATGGAGGAGGCCGCGCGACGGCTTTGCGGGCGTCACGATTTTGCGGCGTTTTCGGCCCTCGGCGGTGAAGAGCGAGAGAACACGATCAAGGAGTTGCGCAGACTCGAGCTGATTCGGCGCGGTCGCATGCTCACGATCGTAGCGGAAGCCGATGGGTTTCTTTACAAGATGGTCCGGAGCCTCGTCGGAGCGCTGGTCACGGTAGGCGTGCGCAAAGCGACGCCAGAACGGATCTCCACGCTCCTGGCGGGCGGGCGGCGGCTGCCGGAAATCGAAACCGCTCCTCCCGATGGGCTCTCTCTCGTAAAGGTCACTTATCGAGCGGGCGCGTTCCGTCGAGCTCGGGCGATGCCATGAACGCTATGGGCGCGTTGCCGGGCGATCCCACGACCGCAAGGAGCTGGCGCGACCTGGTGTTTCCTCCTGTCTGCATCGGATGCGGCGAATTGGTGCAGGGCAGTGAGCCGTTTCGGCATCTGTGCAAGGTCTGCGTGAGCGCCCTGATGCGGGTCGAGCCGCCGGATTGTACGGTCTGCGGTCACCCCTTTTTCGGCGACGTGGAAGGGGAACGGACGTGTCCGCATTGCATCGAACTGCACCCGCTCTTTCGCCGCGGGTGCACAGCCGTGCTGTTCGGAGGACCCGCCCGCGCCTTGGTCATCGAGCTGAAGTATCGCCACGGTCTGCATTGTCTCACGGAGATCGAAACGATCCTCCGATCGACCCCGCACGTGCTGGCTCACGTGAAAGATGCGGTGCTTGTCCCGGTGCCCTTGCACCCGCGCAAAGAGCGCGAGCGGGGCTACAATCAAAGTGCGTTTCTGGCGGTGGCCTTTGCTCGGGCGGCGGGCGGTGCGACGCGCGTGGAATCGTTGCTGGTGCGAATGGTGGATACTTTGACGCAAACCGTTTTCGATCGACGCAGCCGAATGGACAACCTGAAGAATGCCTTTGCACTGGCACCGGGCGCCCGCATTCTGGCGGATCAGCATTACATTCTTGTCGATGATGTTTTTACCACGGGCTCCACTCTCAACAGCTGCGCGCAGGTGCTCCGAGCTGCAGGGAGTTTGAATCTCGACGTCGTAACGTTCGGTCACGGTTAGGTCTGCTTTCCTTCTTCAGCCTCTTTTCGCGCTATGTCGCTCTTCAGCAAGCCGAAGTATTCCACCGTCGTCGTTAAGAAAAAGGACATTCCGAAGGGGCTTTGGACCAAATGTCCCATCTCCGGCGAAATCGTCTTCAACAAAGAGCTTGAAGCGAACCAGATGGTGGTGCCCAAGAGCGGTTACCACTTTCCGATTGGAGCGCGCGAACGTTTGGCCGCTCTGCTGGATCCAGGGTCGTTTGAGGAGGCCGATGCCACCTTACGCTCGGCCGATCCCCTTTCGTTTGTCGATTCGCAGGCCTACCCCGATCGGATCGAAAAGTACGAGCGCGAGAGTGGACTTAACGAGGCGGTGGTGTGCGGGAGGGGTCAGATTGAAGGCATTCCGGTTTCGATCGCCGTGATGGATTTTCGCTTTTGCGGCGGCGCGATGGGTTCGGCGGTGGGCGAGAAAATAACCCGGGCGATCGAAGTGGCGGCGAAAAAGGGAATTCCCTGCCTCATTTTCAGCGCCTCGGCCGGCGCGCGGATGCAGGAGGGGATTTTCTCGCTCATGCAGATGGCAAAAACGAGTGCCGCGTTGGGCCGTCTCGCCGAGGCCAAGCTGCCATTCATCTCCATTCTCACTCATCCGACGATGGGTGGCGTGACGGCGAGCTTTGCGACCTTGGGCGATCTCAATATTGCCGAACCCGGTGCAATGATCGGTTTCGCCGGCGCTCGGGTGATCAAGGAGACGACCAAACAAACGCTCCCGCCCGGGTTTCAGAGCGCGGAATTTCTTCTTAAACACGGATTGATCGACCAAATCGTCAACCGTTTGGAGATGCGGACCCATTTGCGCAGCGTGCTCACCGCGCTCTTTTTGAAAAGAAAGACGGCGTCGGTGGCGACCCCTTGAACGGCAGCCGCGGCTGTTCGGTCGCGGCGTTTTTCGCTTCCCCATGTCGAGTTCGCCTCCTTTCGTCGACTACGCTTCGGTTCAGGATTATCTTTTTTCCCTCAAAGTTCAGGGTGTGAAGTTCGGGATCGACCGGATGCGTCTGTTGGTGGCCGCGCTGGGTCATCCGGAGCGCGCCATCCCGACGATTCACGTCACGGGTACGAACGGAAAGGGGTCGACCGCGGCGATGCTGGAAGCAATTTTTCGCGGAGCGGGTTGGAAGGTTGGACTCTATACGTCGCCTCATCTGGTGAGATTGGGAGAACGCGTGCAGGTGAACCGACGGATTCTGGGCGAAGAGGAAATTATCGCGTATACGGGCGAACTCCGACCGATCGCAGAGGCGCTGGGCAAAGTCGACTCGAATGACCATCCCAGTTTTTTCGAGTTCATGACGGCGATGGCGTTTCTGCAGTTCGCGCGAAAGCGGTGCGATCTTGGAATTATCGAGGTGGGACTTGGAGGTCGGCTCGACGCCACCAATGTGGTGCTGCCGGAAGTGGCGATCGTCACCTCGATCGGTTTGGATCATTGCGAGATGCTCGGGGATACGTTCGAAAAAATTGCGGGCGAAAAGGCTGGGATAATCAAGACCGGGCGCCCCGTGGTGCTGGGGCGGGTACCCGAGACCGCCGAAAGGAGGATTCGCTCCGTAGCGAGGGCACACGGCTGCGAGGTTTTTTCCGTGCGCGCGGAGTTTGGAGAAGACCTTGTCCGTTATCCGCAGACGAATCTCGAGGGCGACTACCAGCGTTGGAACGCGGCGACGGCCACACTCGTGGCCCGGACGATGGGTGCACGGTGGAATTTGACCACGAACGCGATCGTGGATGGGTTGCAACGCGTCGTCTGGCCCGGGCGTTGGCAACGCGTGACGTTGGCTGGGCGGCAGGTCATTTTGGATGCGTCGCATAATCCGGAAGGAGCCGACGTGCTGCGCGTGAACCTCACTCGGCTTGTTGCGGAAACGGGAGCCAAACCGGTCGTCATCGCCGGTGCTCTGGGAGCGGCGCGCGCGGGCCCGCTGCTCGCCACCATTGCGGATTTTGCGAAGGAGATTCACCTCGTCGTGCCTCACCAAGCACGGGCCACCGGATTTGAGGACATGGAACGCCTCGTGCCGGTGCATTTCGGCGGGGCGGTCAAGCGGGCGACGCTCGAAGGTCTATTTCCAGGCGGCAAAGCCTGCACCGCGGGAGCACCCACGGATCTCGTGGTGGTCACGGGCTCGATCTATCTTCTGGGCGAAGTCTTTGCGCTGATCGCTCCGGAAATGGGCGCAGGCGAGGGCCGGCTGCAGGATTTTTGAGGCTTCGGACGGAAGGGGCCGAAGCGCTCGCTCTCGCTGTAGCCGTCGTGGTTACATCCCAATCAATTCCGCCGTGGGCGGGACGTCTTTGATGATTTGCGACGGATCGGGGCCAACGCCGAGATAGCGTAGGTTCGGCAGCATTTTTGGAAATCGGGCTGCATCCGCCCCGTAGGCGACTTCGACCAAGGACCGCACCATCGCAGCGACGTAGCCCCGTGCTTCGATCGGCAGGCCGGCGAAGGTTCGAACCCGCGAAATGTCTTCCGTCCAGCCGGGATGGCGCGAATACACCGGACGGAGGGTCTTTCTCACCGCTTCGTTGCGGGGCACGTGAAAGAAGCGGCGCCCGGTGGAATCTTCGTAGGCGGTGGCGATCAGGAGATCGCCGCGCCACTCGCCGGCGTGAGTGAGGGCGTCGGCCTTGTTGATCATCAAGTCCTGGAAACCGCCGTAGCGCAGAACGTCTCCCTTTTCCACGGCGTCAAACCAGCCGACCATGCGCTGGCGTCCCGTGCTGGTTCCGAACTCGAGCTGCTTGAGTTTGACCGTGAGAGGGTGGCCTTCCTCCATTTCCGTAAGAAACGTGTGCGTACCGACTTTGGTGTCGTAGGCCTTGGCCACGCCAAAGGTGTGGATCGTCTGCACTGGAATGCCGGCGCTTTCGAAAAACTCGGGAGTGAAGGTATGGGAGGCCGTGACGTTGGGCGAGTAGCCGTGGCGTTTGTCGAGCCAGTACGCTTGGCCAAATTCGCCGATCACAGTCCGCCCTGCTTGGGTTTCGCGAAGGATCAACTCGCGCACCTCGCCGATATTTGCGGCCAGTGCGGTTCCCGCGGCCCAATAGGTTTCCGTGATCGCGTCCAGATCGAGGGAGAAAGGTGCGCTCCCGCGAAAACGGGTGAAGTCGAATTCCGTCTGCGGAAACACGCCGAGTTCGATCGCCTCGGCATTGGCGCGTTGCTCCGCCACGGTGAGCTTGTCGAAGAAACTCGCGAACGCGTCGGGTTTGACCCGGCAGACGTGTTCGATCGTGCGCAGGGCCCGGTCGCACCGCTGCGCGAGCTTGCGGGCAAAGTAGTTCTTTCCGGCGAGAAAATCCGAGAACGTGATCTGCCATTGGCCGACTTCATCCTGATAGGCCGGAGTGATTCCCCGACCCGTGGAACCGCGGGGTGCCTCGGCGAGGATATTCACCCGATAGTCTTCCCACGCGAGGTCCAGGAGGCGATGCGTCACGTCGGAAACGAGTGTACGCTCGTCGACCAGGAGACGGGAATAGACGGCATAGCCCTTTTTTTCCAAGGGACGCCCTTCCCAGTGTAACTTGCGCGGGTCGGCGACGACTCCGCTTCCGATCGCCAAATGGGCGATTTCTCGCTCGACCACACCGGACGGCAGGAGGTTGAGTTTAATTCCGGCGGCGGTGTGACCCGAGTTGGCCCCGCCGTTGACCTTAAGGACAACGGAGACGGGCGTGGCCGAGGTCGCGAGTTCGTGGGTGATTTCGGGGATCAGCCGGCCTTTGCCTTCGTCGCCAAGGGAAATTCCGACATCGGCGATCAGCTGACTCGAGAAGGGGAGAAGTGACATGGTTCCTTGATGGCAACCGAGGTCCTACCCCTGTTGCCCGACAGTTGAAACGGTCGGGCGGGGTGGAGGGCAAATAAAATTTATAAAACCGACGCCGTTTGCCAGGAGCTCCTCCTCGGGTGACGCAGAAAGGTCGTCGAAGGGCTTTCTTCGGATCGGCGGCAAAAGCGCTTCCTGCCCTTCCAAGCACAGCCCACGCCCAAGAGTCGGTCTCTAGCCTTTCGATTGCGTTTTGATTTCGACCACGTCGTGAGGAGCGGCTTCCTTCTGTCCGGCGGGACTGACGCGGATGAACCGCGCCTTGGCCCGGAGCTCGGACAAGGTCGCCGCTCCGAGGTAGCCCATGCCGCTTTGCACGCCTCCGACGAGGGTCGAGAGCACATCGTCGGCCGAGCCGGAGACCTCCTTAAGAGCTTCGATCCCCTCGGCGGTCAGCTTCCGGGTGGTGTCCATCTTGTCGTGGCCGTAGCGAGCGGCGCTTCCTGCCTTCATTGCCGAGAGCGAGCCCATCCCGCGGTACTGCTTGTAGAGTTTTCCGTCGATCTCCATAATCTCGCCGGGCGCTTCCCGACACCCGGCCAAAAGGCCTCCAAGAATGACGGCGTCGGCGAGCGTGAGCGCTTTGACGATATCGCCGCTTTTGGCGATGCCGCCGTCGGCCATGATCTTTACGCCGCGGGCTTTGGCCGAGCGGCTCGCTACGTAGAGCGCCGTGAGCTGAGGAATGCCTACGCCGGCGACAATTCGCGTGGTGCAGATCGAACCGGGCCCTTGGCCCACTTTGATGGCGCTGGCTCCGCACTCGGAGAGAAATTCGACACCGTCGCCGCTCGTGACGTTACCGGCGATCATGGTGAGGTTTGGAAAGGTGCTTCTCAGGAGTCTGACGATCTCGCCGACGCCCGCGGTGTGCCCATGGGCGGTGGATACGGCGATGGCATCGATGGATTCGTCCATGAGATGACCGACATGTGCCACCATTCGATCGCGGTCGAGGGTTCCATCGGCTTTGCGGACCGGGGCGATCGCCGCACCCACGACAAGGCGGAATTCGGAGTCACGGGCCGGTTTGCGGCGCGATTTAGATTCGGCGGTGATCCGCTCGACATCGGAGAAGGTAACCAGACCGCGGAGCCGATCGTTATCGTCGACCACGAGCATCTTGTGAATACCGACGTTCTCCATAAAAAACGTATCCGCCGCGGCGATGGGATCCGGCTGAAGTTTCCGCTCGTGGACGGTGAGGATGTCGCGCCGGGGCACCATGGCATCGGCGACCTTCTTCGAGCGGTAACGCTCACGGACGGTGGCGCCGGAGAGAAGACCGGTCAGACGCCCGTCGGCATCGACGACCGGAAAGGTCCGGAAATCGAAGCGACGCTGCTCGATCATCGCGAGCACATCGCCCACCAGTTGATCGGGGGTCACCGTGATGGGGTCCTGGATCAGACCGTGAATATGCCGTTTCACGCGGGCGACCTCCTTCACCTGGTCGCGCGCTGACATGTTGTAATGAATCAGCCCCAAGCCACCGTTCAGGGCCATGGAGATGGCCATGCGTGCCTCGGTGACGGTGTCCATGTCCGACGAAACGATCGGAATGGAAAGGCGCAGGCTGTCGGAGAGGGCGGTTGCGGTGTCCGCATCCTTCGGAAGCACATCCGAATACAGAGTCGCCAACGAAACGTCGTCGAACGTCAACGCGGTCGGCAGGTTAGCCCGGAAGAACGTGTGGGCGGGCTGGTAGAACTCCGCGTCGGTGGACATCTCGGGAGCGGAAGGAATGGCAACCTTGGTCATGGTTGCCGGGAAGGAAGTAAAGCTCCGCGCCAGAAGCGCAAATGCTTTTTCGCGGGTTAGCGAGAGACGTCCGGGTTTTTCAGCGACCAGAGAAGATAGATGCCCACACCCACGCATATCCCGGAGTCGGCGACGTTGAACGTGGGGTAGATATAGCTTCCGAAGTGAAAATCGAGAAAGTCGATCACGTGTTTGTGAATCAGGCGGTCGACCAGATTTCCGACAATTCCTCCGCAGAGGAGACCAAAGCCCACCTGGACTACACGGATCCGGAGCGAAAGGGCCTTCCGCCAGAAGAAGATGGCACCCAGGGTAACCAACGCGAGCATCGCGAGGAGCGGGCTGCGGCCCGTGAACATACTCCATGCGGCGCCCGTGTTACCGACGTGGACAAGATAAAAGAAGCCGTCGATGACCGTAATGGCTCCCGGGAGGCCATAAGTGCCGATCGGCATCCGGGCGCTAATCCAAATCTTCGTAGCCTGGTCGAGGACAAAGACCGTCGTTGCGAGGATCCACAACAGGCGATAGGACTGAAAACGCTGGAGGAGCGTGGCGGGGTCCGACGAGCTCACGCCGACGCTTTCGGGACGAGCCGAAAGCGGTTGGGCGGACCCGGAAATGGAGGGTTCTGAACTCAATCAAGGCATCCCGCTCGTCGTCACCTCGCTCATTCTTCGTCGCCGCCGCCCTCGCCGCCCATGCTGGCACCCTCTTCACCGAGCTCGCCGAACAAACCCGCGCCGGTGCGAGTGCGGTAACGGTTGCGCTCGATCTCTTTCTGAGCCTCGGCGGAGTACCGCGTGAACGGCACTGCAAGGAGACGTTCTTTGGCGATCGGTTTCTGCGTGACTTCGCAGACGCCGTAAGAGCCGACTTTGATCCGTTGAATGGCCGCCTCGATTTCGGAAAGGGCTTCTTGTTCGTTGGAGACGACGCTGAGGGCGAAGTCGCGGTCGAAGGTGTCCGTCCCGGAGTCGGCCATGTGCTGACCGTAACTCGAAAGGTCGCCGGCATCCTCCTTTGACGAACGTTTCAGCGTGTCCTCGGTGTGTTGGTCGAGCTGTCCCGTCACGTGATTCCGCAGATCCATGAGGAGGCGAAAGTAACGGCGGAACTTCTCGGGCACGGTTGCGTCGTCCTCGGCCATTTTGGTGACCTTGCGTGGATTGAAACCGAGGATGTCCGCGAGGGAAGCCGCTTTGACGTGGTTTGGCTGCGTGGGCTTGGCAAGCACCTTGGCCGCGTCGAGCTTGGCCGCTTTGAGATTTGCGCTGGCCTTGGCGGCTTTCTCGGAGGTGTCGGGTGCCTTGACCGCAACGGCCTTGGCAATCTCGCGAACTTCGTCGAGAGAGAACGCGATGGGTTTGATCGATTTTTTGCTGCCGAGAATCCGGCTGCGCAAGGCGTCGCGGGCCTTGCCCTTCTCGTTCGTTTTAGCGGGCTTGGCAGTTCCTGGAGCCGCGCTGACCGCGGTGCTCGGAGCGAGGGTCGGCACAACGGCGACGGCAGCGGCGGGCTTGGGTGCGACCGTCTTGGCAGGGAGCGCAGATTTCGAGGGGGCGGGCTTGGATGGAGGAGGAGCTTTTGACAAAGGTGTTTTGGTTGCCGGGGTAGATGATTTACTAGCGGCCGCGGGCGGTTTGGAAGCGCGGGCCGGGGGAACCGGTTTTTTTTCCGGAACGGCAGTTTTTTTCGACGAAGGCGCTGACTTGGCTGGGGCGTGCTTCTTGTTTTGGGCCATGTGAAAGGGAGGATGAGGTTAAACGGTAAGAGCGTCTCGGCAGCGCGGGCAGACGTCTTCGCCTTGCGCCGTTTTTTCCAGCGCCGGGACCCAGCGCCAGCAGCGGGGGCACCGCACATAACCCAGTTCCTGGGCGTGCCGGACAGACACGCCGAGCGGCTCGGGTTGCGATGGCGCAGCATTCACCACGACATCGACATGGGAGACGATGAAGAGTTCTGGAAGAAAATCCCGGTGTTTTTCCAGAACTTTTCCGAGTGCCGGGTCGGAGACGGTAAGACCGACGGTCGCGTCGAGCGACTTGCCCAGCTTACCGGCTGCTCGGAGGGGTTCGATCGCTTCGTTGACCCGGCGGCGAACGTCGAGGAGCACGGTCATCTCGGATTCGATCTCGGGTTGGCTCCAAGCGAGTTGAACGACCGGCCAATCCTGAAGATGGATGGAACTGCGCGGATTCCGCGCCGCCAACTCGCCAGCAGGCGGAAAGTCCTCCTTGAACTCGGCATGACACCACGCCTCGTCCGCGGTCAACGTCAGGATCGGCGCGAGGATCTTCACCAAAGTCTGAAAGATATGGTGAATCGCGGTCTGCGAGGAGCGCCGCAAAGGGTGATCCGTACCCAGCGTGTAAAGGCGATCCTTGAGGATATCGTGGTAAACCGCCGAAAGCGTTACGGCGCAGAACTGGCTGCAAAGCTGGTAAACGCGGTGGAATTCGTAGGCCTCGTAGGCGGTGGTACACTCGCGCAGCAAAGTCTCCGCCCGATGGAGCGCCCATCGGTCCAGCGTATCCATCTGCTCGGCCGCAACCGCATCTTTGAAGAAATCGAAGTCGAACAGGGTGGAGAGCTGGTACCTGAAGGTATTCCGGAACAGCCGATAGGCTTCCGCGGCGTTGTTCAGAATTTTCTCGGAGAGGGTGATGTCCTCGGTGAAATTCTGGGACGCGATCCAGAGACGGATGACGTCGGCACCGTATTGGGCGATGTAGTTATCGGACGTGGGAGGCTTCTCGTATTGGCCGGACTTGGAGATTTTCTTGCCATCTTCGCCGACGATGAAGCCGTGTGTCAGGACTGCTCTGTAAGGAGCCGCGCCATACGCAACGATACTGGTCCAGAGGGAGGATTGGAACCAGCCGCGGTGCTGGTCGCTGCCCTCCAAATAGAGATCCGCCGGCCATTGGGTGGCACCTTGGCCACGGCGGAGCACTGCGGCGTGCGAGGAACCGGAATCGAGCCACACATCGAGGGTATCGCGACCGCAGGAGAGGGCAGAGGGTTCCGGCCAGCTGGCTGGAAGTTTAACCCCGTCGAGAATCTCGGCGGGCGTCGCTTCATACCAGAAATTGGTTCCCCGGGTCTCGAATTTGTCGGCCACGGCTTTCACCACGGTCGCGTCGAGATAGGGTTTTTTCTGCGCGTCGTAGAAGGCGACGATAGGAACGCCCCAGGAGCGCTGGCGGCTGACGCACCAATCGGGCCGTGCTTCCACTGCACCCCGAATGCGGTTTTCTCCCCACGTGGGTACCCAACGTACTCCGGGCAACGACGCGAGAGCGTCTTTGCGAGGGCTGGTGGCACTGCCGTTCGTTCCGTCGAGACTGACGAACCATTGGTCGACGGCGCGGAAAACGATCGGAGTCTTCGACCGCCAGCAATGCGGATAGCTGTGCGTATAGCGTTGTTTTGCGAACAACGTTTTGGTCTCCGCGAGCTTTTTGAGCACCGCGATATTGGCGGGCGACGTGCGTTTGGCAGCGAGGTCCTCGACGGTTTCGAGCGTGGTCAAACCGACGAAATCGGCGGGGATTTGCCCATCCTCAAGGTAGCGACCGTCATCGCCGACCGGGCAATAAATCGGCAGGCCGTATTTGAGTCCGGTCAGATAATCGTCCGAACCGTGTCCCGGTGCCGTATGGACGGCACCGGTTCCGCTCTCCGTCGTCACGTAATCGGCGAGCACCACCAAGGAAACGCGGTCGATAAACGGGTGACGGGCGGAAAGGTTTTCGAGGACGCTTCCCGGGACCTTTTTGTCGATGACGGGTGCGGCTTCGATTTTGGCGGACGCCAGCACGGACGAAAGCAGCGCTTCCGCCACCACAATCCGCTCTTCGCCGAGGTCGGCGACCACGTAGTCGGTTTCCGGATGCAGTGCGATCGCAAGATTGGCGGGCAGCGTCCAGGGTGTCGTGGTCCAAATGACGATGCTGAGCGGCTTGCCCGTCGGGAGGGCGTATTTGACGGCTTCGTCGTCGGGTACGGCAAACCGCACCCAGATCGCCGGAGAAATATGTTCCTTGTACTCGATTTCGGCTTCTGCGAGCGCGGTCTCGAACGGAATCGACCAATAGACCGGCTTCTTGCTGCGGTAGACCAATCCCTTTTCGACGAACGACGCAAACGTCCGCACCACATCCGCCTCGAACGACGGCGCCTTCGTTTTGTATTCGTTGGCCCAATCGGCAAGCACGCCCAAGCGCTTGAATTGTTTGCTCTGCAGGCCGATCCAACTTTCGGAAAACTCATCGCAGCGCGCACGCAGTTCGGCGGTGGAGACGCTCAGTTTCTTGGCCTGAAGTTCGCGGGTGACCTTTTGCTCGATCGGCAGTCCGTGACAGTCCCATCCCGGAACGTAAGGGGTACGGAACCCGCGCATGGTTTTATATCGGAGCGTGAGGTCCTTGAGCGTTTTGTTCAGTGCGGTGCCGATGTGGACGTCGCCGTTCGTGAAGGGCGGCCCGTCGTGCAGCACAAACGTTGGCTGGTCCGCGCGATGGGCTTGGATCGCCCCGTAAAGGTCGGATGTTTCCCAGTGCGCCAAGCGCGCCGGCTCCCGTTGAACGAGATTGGCCCGCATGGGAAAATCGGTCTTGGGTAACTGAAGAGTGTCCTTGAGATCTTGCGCCATGCCAAAGAAAGGGCGGCAGAGGCTACGTTGGGCCCGGGGCTAGTCAAGGCAGGGCAGGGTAAACTCGCCGGTCTTTCGCATTCGGAGCAGTCAGGGAACGCAGAAGCGTTCAGAAATCGGACGATTCCCGGCCTAAACGCAATCCGGATGCTAGGCAGGACGAGAGGGAAATGCCATCGCGGATCTGCCCACCCACAAAGAGCCTCGGATAGGCGTTTTCCGCCCGCTCGATGGTTTCCAAGGTTCGCTCGTGGCCCAGTTGATACTGGGGGATGGCGCGCGCCCAGAGCCGGTGACGGAAGAAAAGCGCCGGGCCATCGACCCCTAAGAGCGTGGAGAGCTCGGCCTCGGCGAGCGCTCGCGCCTTTGCGGGCGAGAGCAGCGCCATCTCTGGCTGGAGCGCTCCTCCGAGCATCACCGTGAACGAAACGCAGCCGGCGGGCGTGCGTCCGGGAAAAACCGTGGACGAAAAAATTGCACCGAGAATCCCTCGTCGTTCGCACGCGGGGGCGAGCAGGCCGAATCCATCGAGGGGGTGCGCGACCCGATCGCGTCGGTAGCCCATCGCCATAGCCGCGACGGGCGGGGTCTCTACCGCGTCTAATGACGCAAAGGGACGTTCGCCCAGCGAATTGAGCGTCAATTTGGCGAGCGCATGACCCGGCAGTGCGAGGACGACGGAGGAGAATTCCTCGGTCGTCGCGGAGCCGTCGCGTCGCCACACCAACTTCCAGGCCCCGTCATAGATCGCGGCCTCGACGTGCGCTCGGGTTTCGACGGTTTCGGGTGGCAGCGTGGCAGCCAGCGCATCGGGGATGGTTTGGAGGCCCCGCGCAAAGGAGACGATGCCGGGTCGACCTTCTCCGCGGACGCGTCGCGCGCGCGCAGCCGCCATCTGTCCGCGGACGATCGAACCGTGACTTTGCTCGTGTGCCCAAAGGGACGGAAACGCGTATTTGGCCGAGAGTTTGGTCGCATCGCCGGCATACACTCCGCTCGTGAACGGCTGGACGGCATAGTCGACCAGTTCCTGACCGAAGTGCGCTTCCATCATCTTCGCCAAACTGAGATCGGTCGAACGTCGGCGCGGCCGCGTCATCAGTTCGCGTACCAGTCGAAACCGTGCACGCCACGAAAAGAGCGGAGTCGTGAGCAGCGCGCCCGGCGAGGTCGGGAGGGGGACAGCCCGTCCGCCCCGGACGACGTAACGGTTTTTCGCCGCGGGCGAAGCCGGAACGATTTTATCCGCCAGCCCCAATTCGTCGAGAAGTCCACGAACCTGGGGATCGCTCAGCAGAAGAGACGTGGGCCCTGTTTCCACGCACCAGCCGTCGTCGGTGAATTCGGTTTGAACGGCGCCGCCGAGCCGGGTGGAGGTTTCGAATAAGCGCACGCGTTTTCCCAGTCGTTGCAGGGTATACGCTGCCGCGAGTCCGGTGACGCCTCCGCCGACGACGGCCACCGGCAGGCAACTCGACGGCTTCAGCTCCACGTGGTCACCGTATCCACCAACGCCTGCATGCACTCGACCTTGGCCCGCGGGGTGATCCCATGACCCAGATTAAAGATGTGTCCGGGCTGTCCGCGCATGGCCTCCAATAGGTTTTCCGATTCGCGTGCGACGATCTCCGGGGTGGTCTGCATCAGGAGCGGGTCGAGATTGCCCTGAAGCGCGATGGTCCGGGGCAGCTGAGCTCGGGCTGTCCGGAGATCGACGGTCCAGTCCACGCTGAGCACACGCGCTCCGCTGAAACTTTGATCGATGAGATGCGTGCCCGTTCCCTTCGCATAGAGGATCACGGGGAAATCGCGCGGCAACGCGGCAACGATTTCTTCAATCCAGCGTAAGGACGCGGCGGCGTAGTCGGCGCCGGCGACGATCCCGCCCCACGAATCGAAAATCTGAATGGCATCGGCACCGGCCGCAATCTGTCCTTGGAAGTAGCGAATCAGCGTCGCCGTCAGCTTCTCCATCAAGGCATCGAACAAACCGCGATCCGTGTAGAAAAGGAGTTTGATCCGCTCGAAGTCGTCCGAGCTGCCACCCTCCACCATGTACGTGGCGAGGGTCCAGGGCGAACCGCCGAAGCCCAGGAGCGCTTTTTGTCCCGCGAGGACGGTTTTCAATCCGCGGAGTGCATCGCTCACATACCCGAGTTGCGAAACCGCATCCTCCGGGGAGGCGAGGGCGTCGATCTGGGCGCGGGTTTCCAGACGGTAGGCCATCGCGATACCGCCGGCATCGCGAAAGGTATAGGGCTGTCCGAGCGCCTCCGGGATCACCAGAATATCCGAGAACAGAATGGCCGCATCGAGTCCCGGAAAACGCTGCAGCGGCTGAAGCGTGACCTCCATCGCCAGCGCCGGCGTCTTCACCATTTCCAAGAACGACGACTTCGCCTTCAATGCGCGATATTCGGGCAGGTATCGCCCGGCCTGCCGCATCACCCAAAGGGGCGGGCGATCGAGGGGCTGGCAGGCACAGGCAGCGAGAAAGCGTGCGCGGGACGTCATCGAAGGAGGCAATCGCGGAATCGGCGGGGTGCAACCGGCGCGGGCAAATCCGCCCATGCCTGCGGTTTGAGAAAGAAGTCGGTGAGTTGCGCCTCCTCGGTGCCTGGCGCGGCGACATAACCGTAATCCCAGCGGACGAGCGGCGGCAGGCTCATGAGAATCGATTCCGTCCGTCCTCCGCTTTGCAGTCCGAAGAGGGTGCCGCGATCCCAGACGAGGTTGAACTCGACGTAACGGCCGCGCCGATACAATTGAAAGGCCCGTTCGCGTTCGCCGTGGGCCAGGCCTTTGCGTCGGGCGACGATCGGCCGGTAGGCGGGAAGATACGCGTCGCCGACGCTGCGGAGGAGGGCGAAGCTTCGGTCGAAACCGAGTTCGTTGAAGTCGTCGAAGAAAAGCCCGCCGACTCCGCGGGCTTCCTGGCGATGCTTGAGGAAGAAGTACGCGTCGCAGGTTTGTTTGAATCGGGCGTAGAGCCCGTCTCCGTATGGCGCCACCGCATCCCGGGCGGTGCAGTGCCAGTGGATCGCGTCCTCCTCGAAACCGTAGTACGGCGTGAGATCGAATCCGCCGCCGAACCAAAACACCGGGTCGGGCTCGCCTAAGCCGGCGATAAAGAAGCGCACGTTCGCGTGACTTGTCGGGACGTAGGGATTGCGTGGATGGATCACGAGGGAGACGCCCAAGGCCTGCCATTTTTTTCCCGCCAGTTCGGGTCGGTGAGTCGTGGCGGAAGGCGGGAGCTGGGTGCCTTGCACGTGCGAAAACGCGACGCCCGCCTTTTCGAAGACCGAGCCTTCGGCGAGCAATCGCGTCCGGCCGCCGCCCCCTTCCGGACGTTGCCAAACATCCTCGCGAAACGTTTCCCCGCCGTCTTCTTCGGCAAGGGCGGTGCAGATCCGCTCCTGCAATTCCAGCAGGTAGGTCTCCACTGCAGCTAAATCGGGTTTCATGGAGCGCAAAGGGGGGGCCGAGCGTTGACTCGAAGATCCCATCACCGTTTCGGAACGAAGCGTACGGCGGGGCCAGAGGGGTTTGCCGGTGCCGGCCGAGGGGTGGGTGCCGGCTTCATTTTGATCGCTTGCCGGGGGGCCACGTCGATCGCGGCTCCCGATGCGGGCGCAGTCGTACGGATCGCGCTGACCTCGCTGCGGAAGGTGGCCGTGAGGGGTAGGGTGGCGAAACCGCGTTCGATCAGCTCGGCCACTTTGAGGTCGCGCGTTTTCTGGTCGGGACTGCCCATCGTCACGGCAATGACCCGTCTTCCCTCCCGCTCGGCCGTGGCGGCGAGGCAAAAGCCAGCGCCATTGGTGAACCCGGTTTTGAGGCCGTCGACCCCGCGGACTCGATCCACGAGGTGGTTGTGGGTGCGCATGATCACTTCCCGCGGAGCGGGTTGCCCCGGGCGAAAGACCCGTTGCTTGACCGCGGTGTAGCGCAGGACGTCGGTGCGCAAGAGCAGCTCGCGACCGAGCAGGGCAAGATCCCGGGGAGTGGTCAGGTCGCCATCGGCGATTTTTCGATTCGAGGGCGGAAGTCCGTGGGGGGTGCGAAAGGTCGTACGATTCATCCCGAGCGACCGGGCCCGTTCGTTCATCAGCCCGACGAATGCCTCGCGCGATCCAGCGGCCGCTCGTGCCAACGCGTTTGCGCAGTCGTTCGCCGACTGGATCATCATGGCGTATAGAAGATCCTCCACCGAGAAGGTTTCCCCTGCCTCCAGCCAAACCTGGGTGCCGCCTATACGCGAGTCTTCGGCGGTGACAAGCACCTGACTCGTGAGCGCAAGGGTGCCCGCAGCGATGCGGTCGTGGACCACGAGAAACGTCATCAGTTTGGTCACGCTCGCCGGCGGATTCGAGGTGTCGGCGCGGTCTTCGAAGAGAATCGTGCCGGAGCCTGCGTCCACCACGATCGCTCCACGGTAGGGTGGCGGAGGTGTCGGTTTGGAGGCATGCCCGCCAACCGCAGCGATGACTGCGATCAGCATCATCCAGAAGCCTTTCGACAAGGGTGTGCGAGGCGAAGAAAGAGCGCCGAGTCGGTTCATTTCTTGGTCTGTTCCAAAGGCAGGTCGTGCAGTTTCAATTCCGGATTCTTTTCCGCAAAGTAGCGCATCGTCCAGTCATTGGGAAAGAGGATCACGGGTTGATCGAACTTGTCCGTGCCGAAACTGACTCCGGTGGCCACGATCAGATTTGAGAGGTTTTTGAGGCTCGGATGCGGTTCCAGCCATTTCAGCAAGGTCCACGGGGTCTGCTCGAGTCGCGACTCCGCTCCGTATTCGGCCTGCAGCCGATACTGCACGACTTCGAATTGGAGGGGTCCGACCGCCGCGAGCAGAGTCGAACCGGGAGGGGCGTGGCGTGCGGTGAAGAATTGCACGACGCCCTCCTGCAGGAGTTGCTCCAAGCCCGCACGGAATTTTTTCGAGTCCGAAGGATTCGGGTTGGAGATGTAGGTGAAAACCTCCGGAGGAAAGCGGGGGATTTCGTCGAAGACGATGCCACGGTCTTCCGTCAGGGTATCGCCGATGCCGAAGGCGTCGTGACCCACGAGTCCGATGACGTCGCCCGGCCAGGCTTCGTTGACCGTCTCGCGCTCCTGCCCGAACAGTTTGTGCGAAGAGGAGAGCCTTACCGTCTTGCCGGTTCGCTGGTGGATTACGGTCATGTCACGCGTGAACTTGCCCGAGCAGATTCGCACGAAGGCGATCCGATCGCGGTGCTTCGGGTCCATGTTGGCCTGAATCTTGAAGACAAAGGCAGAGAATTTGGGGAAGGTGACCGGAACGATCGCGGCTTCCGGAGGCGGCGTGAGCCGAATGGATTCCCGGGCAAGCGGGACCGCGATCTTGCGGGAAGCGGGCGGCACGGAGTGTTCGAGAAAACCGTCGAGCAGCAGCTGGATGCCGAAATTGTTTACCGCGCTCCCGAAATAGACGGGGGTCTGTTGACCGGCCTGCACGGCCGCGAGATCGAAGGGATGCCCGGCACCGTCGAGCATCGCGAGTTGTTCGTTGACTTCGTTGTACGTGTAGTCGTCCAACTTCGCCCGTACCGCATCGTCTTCCAGGGATGTAACGTTGACGGGCGCTTGGTACGCGCCGCCCGGAACGCGTTCGAACAGATGAACCTGCCGGCTGCGGCGATCGAAGACGCCGCGGAACGAGGGGCCGTTCCCCAACGGCCAGACGATCGGACTCGCCTGCAGACCGAGCACGTTCTCCAACTCGTCGATAAGGGCGATCGGGTTCAGCGTAGGCCGATCGCATTTGTTCATGAACGTAAAAATAGGGACGCCGCGGCGGCGACATACCTCGAAGAGCTTCCTAGTCTGAGCCTGTACGCCTTTGCCGGAGTCGATGACCATCAGAGCTGCATCCACGGCGGTGAGGACGCGGTAGGTATCTTCGGAGAAGTCCTTATGTCCTGGAGTGTCCAAGAGGTTCACCGCGAAACCCCGGTAGTCGAATTGTAGGACGGTCGAACTGATCGAGATTCCCCGTTGTTTCTCCAGTTCCATCCAGTCGGACGCCGTCGCCCGCTGATTTTTACGAGCGGTCACCGTGCCCGCGAGATGGATAGCATTGCCGTAAAGCAGGAATTTTTCCGTGAGCGTGGTTTTGCCGGCATCCGGATGCGAGATGATCGCAAACGTACGACGGCGGGCAATTTCGGCAGCGGCAGACATGGCGGACGATCAAGGAAGGCTCCGCAAGGCAAAGGGGAAAGCGCAAAGTAAGGTTCGTTTTCGGGCTTAGACGCAAAATGATTTAAAAAATACGGATATGCGTATAAATGCGTAATAGTATTGCCGGACGTCCGATTCAGGCGATTGTAACCCCAGAACCCCACTTTCGAACCCTCACATGGTTATCCTTTTCGTAATTCTCGGCCTCGCTTCAATCGCAGGACTGATTATTCTGGTTACTGCGGTTTGGAGAGCTCCTGACGGTTACCAAGATTCCGACGGCTATCATTTCGACCGTTCGACAGACGTTCGTTAAATTTTTGCGTTAACGAGCGTCGGCGTCTCCTCGGTTTAAAAGTGCCGTTTCAGGCACATGCCCGAGCGCATCGGTGCGTTTTGCTCATAGAGGAGGTAAGCGGCCGCGCGGTTAGGGAGGCGCGCGGTAAACGGAAACTGGCGCGTGGGATTGATCGGCACGCCGGGA
>Ga0105046_10000143_pt1 | contig 83143 bp, 73 predicted proteins | sample MAT03_FD_78385 | JGI IMG/M metagenome (GOLD analysis project Ga0105046, IMG submission 78385) | Freshwater microbial communities from Lake Fryxell liftoff mats and glacier meltwater in Antarctica - MAT-03 (megahit assembly) | ecosystem: Environmental > Aquatic > Freshwater > Ice > Liftoff... | reverse complement strand
TTTCTTGGATAAGAAATTATTCTAAAATAGATAAATTTTATGAAAAAACCATAAAATCTTACAATGGATTACTATTATTGGCTGTATCAATAATAATATTCAAAAAATGCTAAACCAAAAAAAGAAAAATATGATTTAGGAATATTTTATTTTTGAATCGTATTTAATATTAAAAAATATATATTTAGTGTTTCAGTTTACTACTAAACTGAAACACTAATGATAATGACATCTTGAATAATTTTATATAATTCCAAACACACCCATTCAGTTTTTATTCCATTTTCATCATAAATAATAAAATCCTTCAAAGCATCAAACATATTAGCTTCTATTATAATAGGATTAATCACCCGTCCGAAATAAAATATTACAGGATTAATTAAATATGTGCGATATCTGGATCGTAAAAGTTTTTCTGAACCTGTATGACGTCCAAGTTTATATTTATTTTTCCCCGATTTATTTTGCGTTGATATCACATAAAATGAACTCATAATGTATATGTATATATTGTTTAAATACAGGTATACATTTATATTATTAAAGACGATCATATTAAAAATATATATTAATAGCTTTACGTATTTTTTAAATGATTGGATCTAATATATGATTCACATATTGAATATTCATTACAAGGTTCATTGTGTGTTATATTGAAATTATTATTTTGGATATTTACCTTTGATATATCCAATTCATATACTTGTTTTTCATTTATTAAAGTATCAGCGGCTAATAAAATATTAAAAAATAAATCTTTTGCGATTAGTGTATATGTTTTTTTATATTGATCAAAATTTGATGGTGTATTGTTAAGCAAATCCATATTTTGGTAAATATTTTTTGTGATATTTTCGGTGAAATATTTTTTTAAAATATTGAATTTTTTTTCTTTATCTGTTTCATTCTTTATTTCTTCCAAATAAACATTTGGTTCTAATGCACGATTCAAATTATCATTAACCAATTTATCATAATTGCTCATGTTTTTACTATGATATATTGAATTAATATATTATAATTTCATAACACAATCCTGTGGATGTTATTCAAATGAACAAGCGAATGCTGAATACAATCCTTTGGATGTTATTCGAATGAACAAGTGAATGCTGAATACAATCCTGTGGATGTTATTCAAATGAACAAGTGAATGCTGAATACAATCCTGTGGATGTTATTCAAATGAACAAGTGAATGCTGAATACAATCCTTTGGATGTTATTCGAATGAATAAGTGAATGCTGAATACAATCATGATTGATTTTTAACAGAAATGATTAAATAAAGAATACTAATAATCAACACAAATATCATTATGCCCGATATTTTAAGATTATTATTTGTTAAAATATCAAATAGAATAGTAATTGGTATTGTACTAACAAGTATTAGTTTATAATTATAATGTAAGCAAATTGAATTAAATAAATATAAAATAATATATATGGCAATAAAATCCATAATAGGTATTTGTCCTATTTTATAGAGTCTGCTAAATTCCAAAAGACTGATTTCTTTGTCAGATTCTGAAATTTCTTTTGTGGAATCAGATATTTCTTTTTTTTTGTGTTTATTCGATATATCTTTTTTATTGTTATTATTGTTATCATTATTTTCATTATTTTCATCACCAGACATTAAATTGGTTAAATATTCTAGATTTATATTTGATACTGGTTTATTTATTTTAGCGATAGTATCACTAGTATTCGAGTTTACCATGATTAATATATATTCCATAAGGAATTTGTTATTTATCGTGTGTTATAATTTTTTTATATTATAATTTCGTAGTTAATAATATAAAATGGCTAATAATGTTGAATTAGACCCATTAAATACAATTGATCAAAAAAATAAAACACCCAACCTTAAAGAATTTATTAAATATTTGAATCAAACTCTTAATATGTTTGATCCGCATATTGCTGAAGAAGATTTTGAAAAAAAAGATAGTGATGTATACAAATTATTTACTATACTTTTTAATTTTTACACCGATCTGGATGTAAACGAACATAAAAACAATGACGAAAATAAAAATTTCATCATGAATAAAATCAAAAATGGTGAAAATAAAATAAAAATGATACCAAAAAAAGATAAAATTTTGGATTCAAATAGCATTATTTCACAACATATAAAAAATAAAAGAAAAGAAAAAAATAGCAACTGCAAATGGGAAAATAACCGATCCGATTTGGAATCTGATAAATACGCTCATGAATTGTATAAAAAAAGTTTATTAAAATACCATACATCCAATTCGGATAATGATGCTCCTATTATTTTTACTGCTGATAAAAAAAGAAATATTACACGCCAAAATAATTCTCAACAGAAAAGTATTGTGATGGAACATAGTCCGGGTAGGTATCAAGCAAATACAAAACAATATAATTTAGATATAAAAAATACAAATACAGAACAATACAATTTAGATATGAAAAATACAAATACAGAACAATACAATTTAGATATGAAAAATACAAATACAGAACAATACAATTTAGATATATATACAAATCATGATGAAACTGAATCATCTAAACCACAAATAAAACATAATATTCATAAAACATCTAAACCCAAAAAATATATTACCAAACCAAAAATTATGAATGAAAAAATAATCGCGACCAAAAACAAACATATTGTATGCGAAAAAACAAATGATATTGACAAAAAAATAAATGATCTCAAAAAAATATTAAATAAATAATTATTTAATTATTTAGTTAATATTATTTTTCGAAAACTCCAAAATGTATTGCCAATATCGCCGCTATAAAAATTAGGGCAATAATTAGGGTCGTTAACAAGCAACAATAAATACGTCGCGAACTTTCTTTATGTTTTTTGGCAATTTGTAATTCAGTTGTGCCTTTCTCTGTGTCATATTCTGCTCTTTGGATATTCTGTTCAATATTATCTGTCATTTGTCCTTGATCATGAACTAATATGTTGACATCTTTGGATAAATCATGAAGATCTGTTACATTTTTTCCGATTTGGTGAATATCATAATATTTATAAAAATTAGCATCACTTGGATTGTATTGGTAGTATTGTTGGTATTGGTCGTTATCACCCATAGCGAATAATAAACTAATTTAGTTTTGTTAATTAAACTGGTTTATTATTTATTTTTTAGGAATACTTTGCACTTATTTTGTCAATTTTTTACTAATTTATTTTGTCATGCCACTAAAATCGGGAAGTTTAAAATATTTTGATTTTAAAATTTTGCCATTTTCTGAATTATAAATAACATAATATTTACCATCATTCGATAATCTATATTTTACATCAACATTTTCGAATCCAGGAAGTGTTTTATAATGTATAATTGTTTCTTTTGCTTCATTTTCATTAGCGCAAAGTTTACTCATATTGGATTGGTGAACAATTTTAAATGCTGCATCAAGATCAATACCAAAAGCAACACCCATACCATAAACTACATAAAGTATATCACCTAGTGCATCAATGACTTCTGTCATATCATTTACCCTAACAGCTTCTTTTAGTTCAGAAAATTCTTCTTGTATCAAATCAAGACGAAATTGTGCTAATTTGGGATTTTCGATAATGACATTTTTTTGAATAGTATCCGGTTTTGGATGTCCAAAAATTTCGTGGAATTGGCCTACCGATTGATAATTTGTTAATTGTGATTCTGACATTTTTGTTTATTATAATTTTCAAATAAATATATGCGTATTAATTTTTTTTTTCAATTTTTATTATAAAAATTTTTATTTTAAATAATAAAATTAAACGGTACCAAAATATCTGTCACCGAAATCACCAATACCTGGTAAAATATATTTCACACCATTTAATTCACGATCGATTTCGGTCGTGACAATACGAATATCCGGATATTTTGAGGCAAGCGCTATTATTCCTTCGGGTGCGGCAATCAAACTTACCATGATAATTTTATTCTCTGGCACGCCTTTTTTTCTGAGTAAGTCAATAGCACAAATTGCTGAACCACCAGTCGCAAGCATTGGGTCCATCAATACTACCCAACGATTCGCAATATCTTTTGGCAATTTATCATAATAGTAATGCGGAATTGCTGTTTCTTCATCACGCTGAATTAATATTTTTCCGATTTTTATTCCCAAAGCTACAGCGCGAAGTCCAGATTCCATCGATTCTCCGGCTCGCATTATCGATACACCACAAATTCCTTTACTCCATGATACGCCTTTGTATTCTTCACCTGTTGGTGTTATCACTGTTTTTGGTTCAAATGGTAGGAAATTCAATGCATAATCAATAGCCAAACGGATTAGTCTATCAGCATAGAACACAAAATCTCTTCCGGAAGTGTTTATATCACGAATAATGGTATGTAAACCAATAACTTGGTTTGTTTTTGGCAATACACTAAGATTTTTTAGAGATATTTCATGTTTAAAATCTTTGCAATTTAGTTCCATATTTGTAAAATATGTATAAGCTATCAGCAAGTGTAATATAATCAATAATTGAATCGCATCAGTTAACCAATTATTTTTCAATTTTAATTATCCATATTTTTTTTATTGTTTGCATTAAATATACATCATTTTTTTTATCATATTATACGTTTTTCCTGTGTAACTATTAACAATACCTGCTGGTATATTACCACCAGGATCGACATGCACAATTAATGAAACTTTACAACCTCTTGTACATGGTTCAAAAACATACGATAAAATATTAATTTTCGCTCTTACGGATTTATCGTTTTGTTCGGGAATGCATTCATAGTCTATAGAATACATAATAATAGCTGATCGACTATCATCGTGTATTCGCATTTGCAAATAAACGACGTCTCTATTCCAGAAAGGCCATGGCAATTTATTAATTTGATGACATATTCTAGTATCACTATCCAAATTTTTTATAATTTGGTATTTTAAAATATCACCGTCATTTCTTTTCATATTTTGTTCGTTTTTGCAAATATTCCAAACAAACGCCATAAGCTCAGATGGGTAAGCATTAATTATACCCGTTGATTTAAAACAGGCAATATTAATATCCGGAATAAATTTTTTCTGAGTAATAATATCATCTGTTTGTCCTATTATTTCCCAATTATCATCATCTAATAGGGATTCCATCAAAATTAATTTTTCTTCGAGTTGTTCCATATTGAGGTTTAAATAAATCAGTCAATCAATAAACAACAATAGAGAAAAAATTGTTCAATTTTATCGACTATATTAAAAATAGATGATATAATAGGATTATTTATTTGTTTCAAATATAAAAAAAATTGATCGATAAACAATATTAATATAAAGATAGGCTAGTCTTGTATTCATATTTAAAAAATGAGTAAGACAATTAAAAAAAAATCTTCTAATTCAAAAAGTAATAAAAGCACCATTCAAACAATCGAACAAAAATATAAAAAACTCAAAGATCAGCATGAACATATATTAAAGCGTCCAGGAATGTATATTGGAAGTTCCAAAAAAGAAACCACACAATTATGGATTTATAATGAGAAACAAGGTGAATCCGAACCATTTATTATTTTAAAGGACATTACTTATGTACCAGGATTATATAAAATATTTGATGAAATATTGGTTAATGCTAGAGATCATGTTATTAGATGTATTGAAGAGAAAAAAGAAGAATGTACTATTATTAAAGTGTTTATCGATAAGGATACTGGAGAAATAACCATTTGGAATAATGGTGAAGGTATTCCAGTTGTTGAACATGCCAAACACAAAATTTTGATTCCGTCCATGATTTTTGGTGAATTATTGACATCCACTAATTATGACGATGATCAAAAAAGAAAGGTAGGTGGTACCAATGGATTAGGTGCTAAATTAACAAATATTTATTCTACAAAATTTGTTGTAGAAACAGTTGATTCTAATTCCAACAAAAAATTTTATCAAAAATTTACGGATAATATGTATACCAAAGAAAAAGCAAAAGTAACATCGGTTAGTGGTAAAAAATCGTATACCAAAATTAGTTTTATTCCGGATTTTGAAAAATTTGGTATTAAGGGTTTAACAAGAGATATCATAGCATTATTCAAAAAGAGAGTATACGATATTGCTATGACATCAACTGCTAAAGTATATTATAATGATAAAATAATAGCGGCAAACTCCTTTACTAAATATATAGATCTTTATTTTCCGGAAGGCGCTGAACATAAAAAAGTTTTGGATATTACTGATGAAAATTGGCGAGTTTGTGTAGTATATGATCCAACTGATAAATTGGAACACCAAAATATTTCTTTTGTAAACGGTATTTGTACAAGTAAAGGTGGAACACATGTTGATCATGTCGCAAATCAAATAGTCAACAAATTAAAAACGGTTGCTCTTAAAAAAGTGAAAAAAGATAGTATAATCATTAAACCAAGTATGATAAAAGAAAATTTAATATTTTTCGTAGATGCTGTTATTATTAATCCTGATTTTGATTCACAAACAAAAGAAACATTAAAAACAAAATCAGCCGATTTTGGTTCAACCTATTCTGCACCGGAAGCATTTTTGAAAAAAATTATCGCGACAGGCGTTATTCAACAAATTGTATTAAACGCTCAAGCCAAAGCAGAAGCTAGTTTAAAAACAAAAACTAAGGGCGCAATTAAATTAGAAAAATTGTATAATGCTCATAAAGCAGGTCCAAAGGAAGGCCACAAGTGCACACTTATTTTGACAGAAGGAGATTCTGCGATGACATTTGCAATGTCTGGATTGAATGTTGTTGGACGAGACTATTATGGTGTTTTTCCACTTCGTGGTAAATTATTGAATGTGCGTGATGAAAGTCCTATCAAAATAGCTAACAATGAAGAAATTAAAGCCATAACAAATATTATTGGGTTGGAGCATAAAAAAGTATATGATGATTTGAAAGGTTTGAAATATGGCAGTATCATGATATTGACTGACCAAGATCTGGACGGATTTCATATCAAAGGATTGGTTATGAATTTCATTCATCATTTCTGGCCTTCTCTCGCTAAGTACGAAGGTTTTGTTAAATCTTTTTCGACACCTCTGATAAAGGCAACCAAAGGACAAGCAAAGAATAATAAGAAAATTGAAATATTTTATAGTATGCAAGAATTTGAAAAATGGCAAGGCAAAAATAATAATGGCAAGGGATGGACCATTAAATATTACAAAGGATTGGGTACCAGTAAGCCAGAAGAAGCGCAAGAGTGTTTTGAAGATTTGGAGGAAAATAAGATATCTTATTTTTGGCAAACCAAATTAGATGATGATCAAACAAAAAATAAAAAATCCAAAGAAAAAACATCCAAAATTGGTTCTGAATTTATTGATGAAGAATCAGATTTGGTTTCTGAAACATACAAACCTAAAATAAAGGATGTCAGTGAGGATGCGATGACGCTAGCCTTTGCGAAAGGTCGTGAAGATGATAGAAAAAATTGGATTAATACATATGATCCGCGTGTCTATATTGATAATAATGATAAACGTGTTTCCTATTATGATTTTATCCATAAAGAACTGGTTGCATTTTCGGCTTATGATACGGTAAGATCTGTTCCAAATTTAATGGATGGTTTCAAACCGGGTCAACGAAAAGTATATTTTGGATCCGTCAAAAAAAATATATACAAAAATGAAATTAAAGTAGCACAATTAACTGGTTATATCAGTGAACATACGCATTATCATCATGGTGAAGAATCTTTGAATAAAACTATTATCAAAATGGCACAAACATATGTTGGAAGTAATAACATAAATTTATTGTTACCCAATGGACAATTTGGTTCTAGATTATCTGGTGGTAATGATGCTTCCAGTCCAAGATATATTTTCACGCAACTTAATTCGCTTGGCAAAAAAATATTTATTGAAGAAGATTTTGATATTTTAGAACAACAATATGAAGATAATGATTTAATTGAACCACAATTTTATGCACCGATTATACCAATGATTTTGGTAAATGGAGCAGAAGGCATTGGAACTGGATATTCTTCATCGGTCGAGCCATGTAATCCAAGAGATATTTACAGCAATTTGAAGAGAATTATTGTTGGAGAAAATCCAAAGGTGATGAAACCATGGTTTAGACATTTTACTGGTACAATTGAAAAAATAGAACAAAATAGATATTTATCCAGAGCCAAATATGATATTATTGGTAATGATACTATCCATATTACTGATTTACCAGTAGGCGTTTGGACACACAATTATAAGGCATTTTTGGAAAATTTAGCTGATCCAAAAAATAAAAAAGATGCCAAAAAAGAAATAGCAGCCAAAACCAAAAGTAAGGGTGCTAAAGGCAAAGGTGCTAAAGGCAAAGGTGCTAAAGGCAAAGGTACACCAGCCAAGGGTAAAAGTCGAGGCGGAAGTAAAAAGAATTCCAAATTTTTAGCAAAGAAAAGTAAAAAAAGTAACACAGCCAAGGTAGCCAAAAAAAATAAAATTGGTTTAGATATTAAAAATTTTAAAGAAGATTGCACAGAAATAAGAATTAGTTTTACTATTACTTTCTATCCAGGCAAATTACAAACTTACATTAAAAATGGTACACTAGAGAAAAATTTAAAATTGGTCAAATCACTTAATTTAACAAATATGCATTTATTTGATCATAATGGAAAAATCAAGAAGTTTGACTCATATGGAGCCATTCTTAAAAATTTCGCTACGGTTCGTTTAGAACTCTACCAAAAAAGAAAAGATTATTTACTTAATAAATGGAGAAAGGATATGGACATGCTTAAATGGAAACTAAAATTTATTGAAGCATGTGTTGCAGAAAAAATTATTGTCTTCAAAAAGAAAACAGCTCAGATTCATGAACAATTGGAAGAATTTAAATTTCCCAAATTTATTACGGGTGAAAAGAAAGAAGCATCATACGATTATTTAACATCCTTAACCATTATTCGGTTTACCAAAGATGAAATGGAAAAACTTCGAAAACAAATTGAGGAGAAAAAGAAAGAAATTGCTACACTAGAGGGCAAAACTCCGGCACAGCTCTGGGAAGAAGAATTAGATGATTTTATGGATGAGTATGATAAATGGGAAGCGGTTCAGGATGCAGAATATTCAGCATTAATGGTCAAAAAAAAGGGATCAACTACCAGAAGAAAACGTACAACAACAAAATCAGTAAAAAATGTTGAAGTTTAATCAACATAATACATATTAATAATGGATTATTTAGCATCTACCAAATTAAATATTAGCGGGTCATACTATTGTAATGGTAATGATTATAGAGAATACGAAACCAATGTTTTTTTTGGTTTTGTTAAATTATAATAATTTAATTTTATCCAAATAGGAAATGGTTGTCATAATAATAATAAAATGAGGTACTACTCTCATCAGATTAAGAGTTAATCCTTTGTAATAAATCATGGGATTTAATCCTTGGTATAATTGTTGACCATAAATATGCCTGGTTTTTAAATAATCAATCGGTTGTATAATTATAGTAGATATGACAGCCGAAAATAATGCAGCATACAATGGTTTTTGAAAATATTCATTCGCATAATCATACAATGGGAAATATAATGCGGATCCTACTGACGCTTTCCAAATAGTTTTACTGTATCCACGATATAATAAGCCAAATCCTTCTGTACGAAAACTTGTACTAATTGGTTTCGTCATTTGCCAATGAATTTTTATTACGTCCATCGGATGAGTAAATACAGATACTAATATACCACTTATCATTCCATTTATTATTTTGTTTGAATAATAATAATTTTTTTCATTAAGCCATCTGTATAAAAAATATTTAGATGATATTGTAAAAACTTGTGAACTAATTGCTGGAACTGATGCTTTATAAAAAATTAATACGCCTCCATTTTTATATAATGTTTTTATGCTTGTTATTATTGATTTACTGTTACTATTTTGATAATTTGTTTTAATTGTACAAATTGGTAATGTTATTAATTCGGCTATTGTTGTAGCAATAGCCGAATTAATAATATTTGTGGAATGATTAGACATATTAAATACTTTTGATAACCAATAATATATATACATATACATTTATCGGTATCAATTTTATGATTGAATACGTCAATGATTTAAAAGAAATAATCCGAGTATGATTATTAATATGTTAAATAATTCAATTATTGAAACAAAATATTGCAATGATAAATATTTTTCAAATCCATATATGCAAACTTATACCAGTTACATTCATATTGATTCATCTAGACGTTCCAAAGAATTTATTAATACATTTGATGAAGAATTATATAGTTTGCCGCCATTTGCTATTAAATTTATGAATGGATCAAGTATAATAAATATTGAGTTGCCAAATCATTCGTTCGCTGTTGATGATCGTATTTCATTAAATAATATCACATCAAAAAATATTATTTTGCAAAATATTTTAATGGTTAAAAAAAATAGTTTTTTTGTTAGAATTTTTCATGAAAATCATGGCTTATCATTATCTGGACTGTATGATCCGAGCAATTCGAACCACTTTAATAAAGTAGGTTATGTAGAACATTTACCATCATCCTATACTGAATTTGATGATATCCCAGATGGTAGAAACGAATATTATATTTTGAAAGATAATTCTAAATTTGATTTTAGAATACAACTTTCCAATATTAAAGGTTGTGATTTTACCAGGGGATCAATTGGTAGCATACCAACAAATTATCTAAATAAAAAACAAACGGTTTATTTAGTTTTTAATAAAAATAGTAATATGTATATACCTGATCCGAATAGTTACCTTATTATGCTTGAAAAAAAATCATCAATTAATTACATGGATGGAATAAATTTTATAAAAGATAAATCGGGTTTAGCAACATTGATACCATCAACCAATACAATTTATATTAAATTTTATAATTTATTTGGTATTCCGCTCAATTATTTAAATTCAGGAACACCAATAAATGAAAATACAAAACATCCTTATCATACTATTTTAGAAACATCAAGCAATAATTTTACCATAGATGTTGGGTATTCAGCTATTGTGGATCCAAATACCAGTTTTTATAATTATACTGATACAATAGATCAAGATATTGATATATCCAAACTAATAAATTCGAATAGTGGTGGTGGTAGCCAAATTTATGTAAGAAAAATTACATCAACAATTAACGGTTATCCAAATCCAAACGATTATGTTTATGAATTTGGTTGTTCCTATCATAATCTGGTACAGGTAAAATTAGTTGGCTCAGAATTTCCAAATTCACAAAGGATAATCAATACCACGAATAATAATTTATACTGGAGAAATTTAGATGATGGGGATCATATTTACCAATTATCAATAACCCCCGGAAATTACTCACCACAAAAACTCAAACATGAAATTGAAAAAGAATTCAATAATACAATTCGGTACAAATATAGTGAAGAATTTTTAGCCGGCATTATTCCTAAAATTGTAAAAAAATCAACTCCTATTAATAATTTGGTTTATGATGAAAATGGATACAATAAATATCATATTGTGGATGTTTCGATATGCGATATTAATGACAAAGTTTCTTTTTCAGCATACAAAGAAATAGTTCAATTCAATCAACAACAAAATATTCCAATCATATCAGTTCCGGATAATATGATTGAATTTACTATGACAGAGGATTTACGAACAAATTTTGGGAATAGCTGCTATTCCAGTGAACAACCCGAAATAATACCATTGGTTCCGCAATTTATTAAACCATTCGATCCGCAAAATGGCGAAATATTGTATATTTATTTTACGCCTAAATGTCACACACGTTTACCCGAAAATTTTATGTTTGCTTACAATAATCTGTACCAATATCTATCACATACAAAAACAGATCCAAACAATTTCAATACATTTTTAGCAAAATTAGAAAATACGCGTGCTGTACTAGTTAATTTTTATCGAACAAAAGATGTATATCCATTAAATATATCCACCAATGAAATAAATTCTATCAATTCTTCCACTGTTCTTGAAAATTTTTCCTATAATTACTTATCAAGAGAAATTCATAAATACAATCATAATTTAAAAATAGGTGATCTTGTTATTACCGATCAATTTATTGATCCAGATTTTATTGGGGAAATTTTTGTATACGAAATAGAATGCATTACGGATTCTGATAAATTTATTGTTAAAAAATATAATCATGGAGAAAAATACAAATTTATTTATGATGGTATTATTATTAATTTTAATAACACCAATGAAAAAAATTCACAATATTGGTTGGATCAAATATCGCCAACAGATCAAATTTCGCCAATGAATATTGATCAAAATAATACTTTATCATTTATTTCGGTTATACCACAACCCGAAAATAAAATTTTTATGAGAATTTATCATCCGAATCACCAATTAGAAGCTGGTACCGTAATTACCATAACTAATTCATCATCCATAAATCAGGTACCGGCTTCTACTATTAATGGTCAACATATTATCAACAAAATTTTTGATGAAAATAGCTATGAAGTTCTTTTGGGCATTTATACATCAGTTAAAACAATCGAATACCCAACAAATTTAATTTCTATTCGCTATCCAGATATTTTCCAAATGTTTTTTAATTTTGATGATACACTGGGTAATATACTTGGTTTTAAAGATGTCGGTCAAGATGTAGCTGTCACGCCTTATAAAAAAAAAATCCGGAATGTTGATCCGTATGGCAGTATCAGAAATGTTGATCCTGGGTATGATTTATGTAAACCAATTCGCACGAAATTAGAAATGACTGGATATAACTATTTTTATATTTGTTGTCCTGAATTGGCCAATATTCAGAACACTAATTTGGTATCGAATATTTTTGCGATTGTTCGCTGGACAGAAAATCCTGGTAACATTGTTTTTGATTCTTTTGTACCAACTGTTAAAATATTTAATGCGCCATTATCATCATTATCCAAATTACATTTTACATTCTATCATCCGGATGGGCGTCTTGTTGAGTTTAATGGTTTAGATCATTCATTTACCATTGAAATTATCGGATTATATGGTCAACCTTCTGGTATAAATCCTGGCATAAATTCTATTATTTCCTAAAAAATTGATAAAATAATTTATTAAATTATTTTATCATTTTAAATAATTAATTATATTAATCTAATTCTTTTATGGGTTCATGCACTTGTGGTAAAATTAAATTTGGTTTTGAATTTGAACCAATAGAATTTGCCAGATGTCATTGTTCCATATGTAAAAAATTGCATCAGAAGCCGTATGTTTCTTATGCTAAATATGCGATTAATGAAACTAGTTTAAGTATTAATGGTACATTTAGTAATATTAAAAAAATTATCATTGATGGATGCGATAATTTTGAAATAATTAAATCATCAATGCAGGCTAAAAGATTGGCTTGTAACAAATGCCACGATATATTATTAATGTACTATCATAATAGTGAAAATATTTGGATTGTGACAGATATTTTTGAATTTAAAAAAGATCATATTCCATATTATGATATTTATAATTAAATTAATGATTGTAAAATTCTAACTTGTTGGTATGTACCCAATAAATATCTTTCATATCCATAAATTGCTAATCTTAAGTGATGAATAAAATAATGATAAGTGTTAACCATGAATGGTACTAATGTATCCCTTAAATTTTGGATTAGAATAGATTCGTCATTCAATTGTACTGATTTATTTGCCTTAACAATTTGGATTAGTGGTAAAAATAAATCATTACCATTTGTAATTTTTCTATCACTATCGTTACCTCCAATATAAATACCGGTAAAATATTTTGCGGCTAACAATGGAAGCCTTTCCGAAAGGTATGTATTAATACTGTATCCACCAAATTTGGTATTAGTAATTTCATCAAGTATGGCGTACTGATTTCGAAGAATTGCATCAGCACCTTCAGCTTCTCTTAAACCCTGATAGACATGGTTTAACCATATGTTTCGAATCGCTGGTGTTAATATTAAATTAATTAAATAAATTATTTGACTAAATTCTTCTTTTAAAATTGGATTATCCAAAAGATTTGTTGGGTAAGATTCTTTTGATTCAATGTAATCACTTACACCTTTAAAAAATTCGGAAATAGTTGTCAAATCCGCTTTTCTTTCTGCGTCCATTTCATCCTGTTTACTAAAAGAAATTATTTGGTCGATAACACTAAACATTTGTGAAAAAATCATTGTTGGTGCCTGATTCAATTTTTTTTGGAGATAATTATTCCAAATACCCAAATATAATTCTTTTGAATATCCAATCCTTCCAAAACCAACATCATAAAAATCAGTAATAGTAATACTTCTGTTGTCAATTTTATTATCAATACCATCAACAGTATGAATAAATGCTCTAACTAAACTATCATCAATTATTGGATTCTCGGTAATTTCCAATGACGTAATTTTGGCATCTTTTCCAGTCAATTCTAGTTCCAATACTGATAATAGATCGCCTATAAATTTTATCTGATCAGTATCTGTAGTTTTGTCTTTTTCCTTTTTTAAACCATCTATTTGGTTAATAAGATGTTGCTTAGCTCTTTGATGGTATTCTATTTTATCACGATTCGCTGCGTTGACGACACTTTTAATTTTAGTTTTAGGATTATTTGGTTCAATTATTTTCTTAATAGCATTTTTATCTGTAATATCAAAAATGTCAAGCGGATACAAATATTTGTCGCTCAAGTAATATTTTTTATACAAAGCCATAACTGAATCTTTCAGTTCAATGGTGAAACCGTACCGATAATTTTGTAAATAAAGATAGAACATATGGTTATAAATTACCAATAATATCGGAATACCCAGCGTAATATTTTTGATAATATTATTATTGTATTTATCTTCTGATAATCTTGCTATCATTAAATCATTAAATGCAACCACAAAATTATTAATTGAATCAATTACTTTTGGTCCAGCGGTGTATTTTAAATGTTCTTCCATTCGCGTAAGTCCAAAATTATAGGGTGTTAATCCATGAATATTTTTGAAACTTTTTGGATTTGCCCCATGTGCTATTAATAATTCTACTAATTCCGAGTGGTCCATATTGACCGCCATATGCAAAGGAGTATTACCGTCAGAATTTTTTGAATTAATTGTATCATTAGTTATTAATTTTGCTGCGATTAATGGATTAATTTGGTAACATTTCTTGTTGTTGCCAATATCAGTTGATGAAAAATAGTCAATATTGTACAAAAAATGTATAAATTCTGGAGGTATTTGTTTAGTGGTAAAATTAATATTTTCTGGATCGGGTTCAATATATGATAATTTGTAATCAATATATTTTGAATCAATTTTCAATAATTCTTTCACGGCATCCTCATTAATATCTTGTAATGATAATTTTAAATAATCCTGTTGTCTAATAATATTAATTGTTTTATTTATGTTAGTTGTTAAATTACGAAATTTATAATCGGATGTGGCGAACTGATAAATCCATTCGCTTATACTTTGTCTAATTGAGTATTCCATTAATTTATTAATCATAGTATCCAATAATTTACCAATTACAATGTGTATTTTGGTTGGATCTAATTCCGCCAGTTTAGTATATGTCTTATCATTTCCTAAAACGCGAATATTATTATATAACTTTACCAAATCTTGATTAGCATTTGGATCACCTGATTGAGAATTATCAATAATATATTGAATAACATCCTCAATTGTTTTTTGTTTCAAAATTCGCAAATGTTGAGCCACCAAATCTCTAATAGAAGGAGGCATACCATTAAGCCATTCATATTGGAAATCTAAATGATTATAAGAAATAAATGCATCGGAATATTGTGTATTATCAATATCTTGTGGATTAAATTTGAGCCATTCGCCTTCAATAGCTTCCGGAATATCATTAATTGTTATTATACTGGGATTGAAATTTGCATCGGCGGTAATATTAATTTGTAAATTTTCTCCAGCTACTGGTGAATTAGATACAGTTGTACTTGATCTAGCATAGGAAATAATATTATTGGTCATTTTTCTGAATGTAAATATATTACTTGGTGCGGCTATTTCTACATCATAATTAGCACCAAATACCCCAATTTTAGAATTTACACCAGGCTGATCATTTCCATGATAAGCGATTTTAGGAATACGATATTGGCGCAAATTTTTTTCGATTAATGTATAATCAGGGATTTCAGTGAAAACATCCGAAAAATTTTCAATTGGTATTAAATTCATGGTAAACATTTTAGATGTTTTTCTTGTAAGATCATCGTCTGGTATATTCGGCGAACTATTTATTAATTGATTTGCGCTATTGATATTCAAAAAATTTATAATTTCATTATGATATGCAAGAACATCAACAATATTTTTATAAATTTCATTAAAATTATTAATAACAGTATCCGCAAAATCATTACCAAGATCAATAATACTACTATTAAATTCGCCAGTCACATCAATAAGTACATAATATTCTGATTGTTTTTTAACAAAAGATGTTAAATTTTCGCGAATTTGGAATGATAAACTCAAAACTAAAATAACTTGCTCAACCAATGCTGGTAAAAAAATTTGGGGAATATGATAAAATGTCTCATTTCTGATAAAATAAATAATATTGGAAATGATATCAGTAATTTTAGTTAATTCTGAGAGAAATTTAATTAACAATTGTTTTATTGTCACAAAAAAATAGCCGTAATTCTCCGTTAAAAAATTCAAATCAGTTATAATTTTGGGAGTTAATGATAGCTTTCGAAAATTACGATCAGTAACATTATCTAATTTAATAGTACCAGTGATTGTATTATATTCCGCAATAACTCCTTGACTTCCGAAATATTGTTTTACAGTTGTCCTAAATTCTCCACTAATTGTACCAAACACAGATGATTTGTCAGTAATATTTTCTGCAACATGATATTCAATTGTTTGTCGAATATCATTCAAAGTAGCATAAGTAAATATGTCAGTATGGGGTAAAAATATTTCGGTAATTTTTTTGAATAAGTCAACCGGAATTTTCTGTTGAAAAATATTAAACCATTTGATTAAATCATTAGATTCTGGAAGCCATTTATGGGCTTTAAGATTAAGATATGGATCCGGATCCTGCATAAATTCATTAACATTTGGTTCTGATGGTAATAATAAACTGTACATATATACATCATCCAAACTTGTCAGATTATTTAATAATTCATTAACAGTTGTATATGCGTTGTTTGTTATTATTTTAACAATACATTCTTCAATAACTCGTTTAATATCTTGTTGCGCCGCTGTTACTAGGATTCGGTACAAAAATATAAATTCTCGGTATGTTCTTTTGACAGGAGCCGCTGATGTACCTGGTGCAAGTCGACCAGCAATATAAATTGGCTTTTCTGATAGTTCATCCAAATAATTTTGCCATAAACCAATTGGTGATAGAAATATTTCCGGAAAAGCAGTTGCCCTATAAGAACCATCGAGAATAAATTGTTGTAGCATATGCATCACCCTAAATATTTCGTACCATGTATATGTTACTCCCAGAACAGGAATTGTGGTAGCGGGTTTATTGCCTATCTTTGGCAATGGTGTTGGGGGGACTATATATATATTCGGCCTAAATTCAAATATATTTGGTTTTCCAGCAGAGGGTTTTGGTTTAATTTTACGAATAAATTTACCTAACATAATAAACCATGTTAGTTCTGGATTGCGAAAATTTAATTTTATGTCTCGATTTTTGGATAGCCGATAAAATTCGGTCTTATACTGTACATACTGTGGTTCTTCAAGCAAAGCACTAAATTTATCAGTACCTAATGAATTTTGTAATTTGACATCAATTGGATTTGCTATGGTATCATCACTATTAGTAAATAAATTTATTAAACTGTCACGAATACAAACTAAGTCATTGTTGCCTGGTGTTTTAGCATTTTCAATAGCCAAATTCTTTATATAAATATCAGCTGCTGTTTGCACCGAAACAAATTTATCATCATCAATTAAAAAATCTAAATTATTACGAAATAAAACGCCCTCAATATCCGTTGCCCATGCAAATGTATTAGTGTAAGTATTTTCCATTATTTGTGAATTAAGTGTTTGGTTCATTAAACTAAAGCGTTGCATAATTCTATCAGCAAAATTTCGAATATTTATTATAACAGAATTCCATGTTAAAAGATAAAACATTTTAGTTAGTGTCACTTCTTCACCATAATTAATTGCATCACAATTTTTGCAAAATATTAGTTTATCGATATATTCGGTATCAATAAGACTAATTAATTTAGGAACAAGAAGTCGCAGAGTACCATCAATTTGGGTATTCGTAATATTGCTTACCAAATTTTTTTGGGTAGTATATCTTTCATTAATACTGCGAACAATATCGGTAGTTTCTTCCGGCATAATTCTTTCTAAATTATTTGGTGACCGTGATACGCCAGTTTCAGTAGGAATTTTTGGACCCCATCCATTATTGTTTGGTGCAATATCAATCGGATTAGTTAATCCATTAAGTATACCCTCATTTATTGTAGAATAGGTTCTATCAATTAATTGTTCTAGTTTATTTTGTTGAACTGTTAAATCACCAAAATTAGGTTTATCAATTAATTGTTCTAATTTACTCTGTTGAACTGTTAAATCACCAAAGTTGGTTCGATCATTATCACTCGAATATGTTGGTGTAGATGCTATGTCGGAAAAAATAGTAATTATTTCCGCTTGTAATTCTCTGGAAAATTTATCATCGGCATACATTTCCGGTATTTTCATAATGGTATTAATCATATGAATTAAATTATTATTTAATACATCTGTTTGGCTTACCAATTTGATCAGTGTACTATTGGCATTTTCTAATGATTGATTAAGAGTTAACTCATCTATTTTTTGGGATGGTACTAACGATCCAACTGTTTTCTTGTGCGGACAAGCAATATCTTTTCCATTTATGGCATAATGTAAAGGAGTATTATTGGAACTATCTTTACGATTGATAATAACTTTTTTTTTTAATAAAAAATCGACAATTTCTTCTGATTGTAGAGCTGCTGCCAAGTGGATTGGCCAAATATCTGCCGAGTCTGGTAAATCCATTGGTGCACCCATTAAATCCAAAAATTTCATTATATTTAATTTGGTATCAACTGAAGCCACCTTATCATCCAATTCCAAAACCACATGAAATGGAGTTTTTCCTGAATCAGATGCACTTCCTTTACCGGATTTTTCAATTATATTGTATTTATTTTTGTATTTATTGGCAAAATCTCTAATTTTGTCTATGTCTCCGCTTCGGATAGTCAAAAAAAATTGTTCGCGAATGTCATCTGGAACATTTTTTTCGGGATTATTTATAAAGATCCTGGGCTGATATTTTGACATTAATACAATTATAATTATTAACAATAAATTAATTTATTAAAGTATTACATAATATTGTTAATAATTATATTTGGTTCCAGATATTTAAATAATTATTACTAATAATATAAATAATGAATAAAGCAAATCGTACAGTATCACGTAGTTTAATATTTAGTGATCCATATCCAACATGTGACCAAATCAAAATAAAACAAAAAAACACTTTTGATTCAATTATTGCATCAGCAGCAAATATTGGTGCAATATTATCTAATACGATAGATAGTACATTTATAAATACACAAAAAGCTTCAATTGCTAATATGTATTTGGATTATGATCATGTTTCTGATACTACTGTAATAGAAAATCTATCAAAAAATTTAGTTCTTAGAACAAATACAATTCCTTTTGCGCTAGTTTCAAATAATGGTGATACTACAATTGCTAATAATCTTGATATTATAGGTAAAACCAAAATGACAGACTGTAATGTTAATGGTAATATTGAAGCAAATAATATTAATTTGCTTGGAGATTTAATATCTACTAATTTGCACGCAACTAATAATTTATCAACGGAAGGAAGTATAATATCTAAACATGCACATATACTCGGAAATACTAAAATTGGTGGACATTTAATAAGTGATGGAGGAATTTCAACAAATAATTTAGAGGTTACTGAAACATTTAAAACTAATATCATTGAAACACCTTGTATTTCTTCACAAAATAATTTAAATCTTGTGCCAGCCATTAATCGATCGGTAAATATACCAAATATTCGTTATAATACTAATATCGCTAATCCGCAAATAATTGGTCCAATCGAAATTAAATCATCTAAAATATTTATTGTAAATAGAAATATTATTTTGGAATCAGATGAATCATGTGATGGTATCGAAATAATTATTTACAATAAAAATATGGCGGGTAGTATTATTATCCGAAACATAACAAATATAATTATCAAACTAGATGCACAATGTGGTGTAAAATTAATCTATTTATTTTTGGTAAATAGATGGGCTAAAATTTAATAAATATATTTATCAAAAGATATTTATTAAATTCAACTACTTTAGAGTGCTGAACATCTGCTAAAGCTTTGTTCGGCCTGTGTATTTGGCGACAAAGCGACATTAGACCAATTTCCACCATTTTTATTCCACAAATCGTACCAACCCTGACTGCAAGCGGTATTCGGTGAGCATGTATTTTCCTTCAATAAATGGTTTCGCTCAGCTTTCATAAAAAGATCTCCATTTTTTTGCATAAATGTTCTAAATTCATTAGGACTCATGATTCCATTTAGTTTCCTCATACTTTCTGTTAATTCATTTGTTGAATTATAATATGTTAAAAATCTCCCATCAGACATAATAGCGGGACAACCATCATTATAAAAAATATTGTTAGAGCCACGATAACGATTGGAACAGATAGAACAACCTGAACCATGATCTATTTTTTGTCCAGATTGAAATTTATGTTTGCATGAAGGACATTGTCTAATACTATTAGCATCAAAACCACTAACAAAAACAAAATGACATGCTGGACATTCTTCTCTTGTATGTAAATTATTATTTTGTGATATTTTTTGTTGGTCCATAACTAGTTATCTATTGGAAGATGAGATTTTATACCATAAATTTTTATATTTTAATTACATAATTAAAATATATTATTATGTGTATTATTTTATTTTGATTATAACACCAGCACCACCAAACATATTTTACATATTTTTTTGTCCAAATTGTTTTTCTTTTTTAAAAGTTTTTTTTGATTTTCGTTTTTGTACAGATGAATTTTCCGGAATATCTGATAATACTGTTTCGGATGGCATATCCGCATAATGTATCGATTCTGAAATACTTCTAATGATATCCTGGTCTAGTTCACCATCATCATCTAATCCGTCTACTGAACAAATATTGTTTGATAATCCATTTAATATTTTTTGGTACTCATTTTTGCTGTTATAATTATCCATAGTATCCATAGTATCCATTTCGGATTTTTTTCCGACCAAATCTGTAAATTTAACATTTATAGTATCAGTGTAATCATCATACATGTCATTTATTTTTTTTTGACTTTGATCATTATTTTCAACAAAATCGGATAATTCACCAGGTTGCACATTGAATATTTTTTTATTTGATTGATCGGGTAACAATAAAATTTGTTTATTGAGTTGTTTTTCTTGATTTTCTTGTATTTGTTTCTGGAAAGATTGAGCATTTGTGGTCATATTTTTCTTTTTATTTTCTTCAATATTTTTCAAAAGTTCTCTGGCTTCCGTGTCAGAAAGATCAACATATTTGACACTCAAATTCCCATTTTTGACCATATCAGATTGATATGTTATTGATAACACGGGTGAATCATTTTTTTGATTCAATAATTTTTTTTTTGGTAAATATTCTGTAGCTTTTTTCTCAAGTTCAAACAGTTTTGCTTCGAGTGCCATAGTTTTTTGGTATGATGGTATAAAAAGTTTTTTAATACTAGAAATTTCATTGTAAAAATAGTATAATATCAACAAACAAACAACTGCGCCTATAATAATAAGATATTTGGTTGGAATCATCGTTATATATTTTATAGATTATAATAAACAATATTTTTAAACCAAATACTATATATTGGTTCTGTGAATAGTAGATTTAAATATGCTCGACAACATTATCACCGCTATCAAATTCCATTAATCCAGCTATATACGGGTTATTTACTGGATGAACACTGCGTCGTTTATTCATAATACAAATTGGTGGTGTTTCATAGGCTCTAAACCAATTTTCGGGTGGTAAATAAGTATATCCATATAATTGGGCTCCCAAAGGTACCGTATTAAAAGGATGTGTTGTGGTATAAACCATTTCATTTTGATATTTTGATTTGATTTTATTCATTGCATTTTTTTCATTATTTTTAATTTTTTGGTATTGTTCATCATCAAAATTTATTATTTCTTTGAGATCTTCAATGTCATCATTTTCATAATTGTTTTCATAATTGTTTTCAGCATACCCGGTTGATGGTGCTTGTAGTGGTGCTTCATTTAATGAATCTTCATTTAATGAATCTGTCTGAACCAATGGTGCGATAATAGATGAATTAATTTCTTGGAATCTTTCTATTTTTTGTTGGCATGTAAAATTTTGGCCACCAATAAAAATAACTAAAACCATTATACAAATAACTGCTAAAGCAATTTGAATATTTGTTAATTTTTCATTGGCGAATGCTTTTATTAAAAAATAAAATATGGCGGCTAAACCAATATATTTAATTGCATTTTGAAATGATAACATCTTATATTAATTAATACAGAGATATTTCTTAATTTTTTTTTTGTGGATAAATAGTGTTTAGACAATCATTCGCTCCTGGAATTGTACTTGTCAACGCGATTTCAATAAAATATCCCAAAGCAATAAATGCTGTAATTATAATAGTTATAGCTAATTTTTGCATATTTTTATCATTGTGTCCTGCAACCAGTGGATTTGATTGCCAAATTAAATCATTATAAATTGAATAAGCAACCACTGCAATAAGAGCTGATTGTAAACTACTTTGGGCGATTTTTCCAATATTAATCAAACATCTTTTGTATATCATTGTTATTAGTGTTACCATAAATTCAAAAATAAAAATACCAGTAAAAATATACAATTTCATTTTAATATAATTATTATCCCCAATTTGTGGTATGTTCAACATTAACAATGCATAAACAAATATAAATAGAATTATCAGATGAACAAATATATGCATCGATTTATATTATAAAAATGATATTTTATTGTTTATTTTTTTTGACCAATAAATATATTATAACAATTAACAAAATTATTACGATAAGATACATTGTTACTGAAATATATACATACGGTTTAATTTTTTGATTTATAATATTTGTAATAGGATCCACTATTTTATCGGTTAATTTTTCTCTAAAACTATCAGTTGCTAGCCTATCTAAAATAGAATTTAATATTCGATCAGTAATTGGGCCTATACCAGTATTAAATTTAAAATTATTGTCATGATCCACAGTATCGTTGGAAGACATTAAATTATATTTTCAGGTTAGATATTTAAATTAATTAACAATTAATAATTAATTACTTTAAATATCGGGTGAGAACAGTATTTCATCAGATTGTAGGTATCCATTATTAACTACTCTGTATTGATTAGCACTAGTTTTTCTTTTACGTGGTTTTGGTTTATCATCAGATGTGGTCGTATCAGCTACATTTGGGGCTTTATTATCCATGTCACTGGTATCTGAAGTTTCGCTATTGGATTTTCTTTTTTCATCATTGCGTTTTTTCCATTCTTCCCTTCTTTTGTCACCTTCTTCCTTCTTTTGACTCATGAGCCGTTTAATTTTATCCATATCAATTTTATCAAGTGCTGATTGTAATTTATTTTTATTTTCAAAAATACTTTCCATTTCTTTTATTTTAAGAGCATCATTTTCCCTATTTCGGAGTTCCGGATTATTTTCCTCGATGGTAATTTTAATGGCTGAACGATAAAATCTTGCCGTTTCTTCATCTACACCCAATAAATCCATAATTTTTTGTACAAATGATCTATAGATATCATCTACTTTGGTATCACGTTCACGTCTTGGCCTATCCTGATTATTATCGAACATACCAGGATAATCAAACATTTGTCTATTCTCAACAACGTCATATTCATCGTAGTCATCATCTTCATCATCATCAGATAATGTTCTCTTATTGGATGGATTTCTATCATTTGATGATGTTCTATCATTGGCCTCGAAATCCGTATCATTTTCGGTCGTATTAAAAATATCATCAAAATCATCTGTTTTCAAATCATTCGCAAAACTTTTTCTGTTATTCGATTTTCTGGGTTTTTTTCTTTTAATGTCTGGGCTATCTCTATCTGTTTGGGACCAATCCTCATCTCTTCCTCCAACCAGTCTTTCTTCTGCACGCCTATGTCTTTCGGTTCCTGTTAAATTATTTTCTTCTTTGATTAATCGTTTGAGTTCTTCTTGTATTTTTTTCTTTTTATTATTTGTATCGATTGTACGATTATTTCTTATGTTTTCATTGGTAAATCCCTCCGAACCGGTTCTTCTATATTTTCTCGACCCATTCATTCCTCCAAATAATTTATTGTGTTCATCCACAAGTTTTTCACGCTCTGTTCTTAATCTTCTTTCCTCCATTCTTAGATCTTCGCTATCTTTACCACCGATCAGGCGTTCATTTCTTAACCTTTCCTCGTTCAATTTGAGTTCATCCACCTGTTTTGTGTATTTTTCTCTTTCCTCTTCACGACCACCAATCATTCTCAATCCTGATTCATTGGTTCTTTTTGTATTATTGTTTTTTTTACGTTCACTTTTTTGCATAGAATTATTATTTAACAATAATTCATTTTTTTTTTTAGTGACGAAAGAATTATTTTTATCTTCCGTCCAACTATCAATATCAGAAAAATAGTTACGTATTCTTCTTTTTCCAGAATATCCCCCGCTCTGGGAAGCTTGTGCGTTCTGTTGTTGACTCATAGCAGAAGTATTTGCATAATAATTAGTAATACTTTTAATAAATTCTATACCAACATTATTTGTGGACGGATTAAAATTTGTATTCGTATCGGCAAGTTTTGTTAAATTTTTTATATTTCTAGAAACAATTTCGTCAAGTTCTTTTTTATTAGTATCAATATCATACATAGATTTTGTGGATGTATCATTATTTATAATAATTCGATTATTTGCGTCTGGCACATCCGGATTGGCACCTAATGTATTAACCATGTAACTAATAAAATCTTGACCCATATCATTATTTTTTTTAATTGTTTCTAATGCTTTATGTATAGGTAATTCTAATTTTTTATTGGGTATATTAATTATATCGTATGTAATAGCATTTGGATTATAGCGTTGTATTAATTCGAAGACTGCTTTATCTAAATTTTTAGCAAGTAAATGAATAACCGTATCACCATCATTGTTAACGGTTTGTTTTAAATCACTAAAAGCCAATTTTTCATAATCTTTTTTCAAATAATTTTCTAACGCATCGCGCATATTTATTTGTGATAAATTATTTATGCCATTATTAGTATTTTCTTGCAGCATAATTAAAATTATATACTAACACTAGATATTTTTTATAAAAATCCAAATAACTTTTATAATAAATTATGATGATTTATATAATTACCAAACGAAGTTAAAAATAGTTGTAGGAAATTATAATTCGATAAATAATCAATATAGGTTTCAAAATATAATTATCTCAAATTAATAATATAAACATGGCCAATTTCAATACTAATATTTTATTAGCAATAGTTGCCGGAATTATTTTAATCCTAGTCATTTATTATTTGAGTAAAAATAATGATCAACCCATACCAAATAACGGTACAATTAGTAATGTTCAACATTTCACGACAACTACACAACAAAAAATACCAGCTGTGCGACAATCTATTAATAATCGTATGAGTGATCACATGAATGATGATATCAGTGATAGTATTGTAGATGAATTAGTTTCACGACACGATGTTGAGCGTACACCAATGGGGAACAATGATGATAACGAAATGTATAGTCCATCGGATCCAATGGCAAATCAATATGGGCCATTTGATGGATATGTCAAAAAAAGACAAATCAATATGAGAAAAATGGAATCGCCATATTGTGACGATGATGATTCTGGAGTTTTTTCTCACAAAAAGAAAAAATTCGTCAAAAGAACACCCAATGATATCGAAGATCTATTTGATATTCAGAAAATGTTACCCCAGGAAACTGAAGATTGGTTTGATACCGTACCATTACAAAGTACCAAAAAAATACAAGGCACACACTTACTTCATCCCAAAACACACATGGGAGTCAATACCGTCGGAAGCAGCTTAAAAAATGCTACACATGATATGCGTGGAGATGTACCGTGCCCAAAAATTTCAATTTCTCCTTGGGGAAATTCAACCATTGAACCTGATACCAATATGAGAGGTTTTTGTGGACCTGCTTAATATTTATTAAAAAAAAATATAATTTATTCAATAAATATTAATCTGTTATACTCCCAAAAAGTGCGGATAATTCATTGTTATTATTAATGACCCATTCGGTAAATTTTTCCTTTTTTAGTTTTGAAAAAATATCTGGATCATAAATCATTTTATCACCATCACAAAATGGCTTCAAAACACTTTCATAAATAGTATTGATTTGGTCCAAAATTATTCTTTTTTGGTTTTCTTTTTCAAATTCTGGATCAACTGCTTGTTCTTGACCATCGTTCATGTTATTAATTATTGATTATGAATTAATAATTAATGTTATTGTTTGTTTATATAATATTTTTTTTAGAAATTATTAATATTTGATGATGTATTGTATGCAAAATTTCTAAAAGAATTCAACATATTAGGTTTTATAACCAGATTCGCACTGTCATTCATTAACATTTCATTAAATAAATAATCTACAATAAAAATATTTTTGGAGGTATCTGTATACGAATATATTTCTTTCCAAGACGGATGCAATAAATTATATTCTTCTTCAGATATTCTATACGATAAATTATTCATGCATTTTTTTAACCAAAATTTACTGTTATTTATTCCTGGAATAGGTGGAAGTTGTATTATTTCATCCAAATCATAATTCCGTAATACAGATGCCCAAACAGATACATTAGTTGGTGAATCCGTAATTTTAACAAACATTTTCTGTTTTGGTATTATTTCATCCAAATCATAATTAATATTTATTGTTTTTATTTTGGAATTTTTAAAATTTAAACGAATATGATGCGAATCATTATCCACTTTATTTTTATTAAAATACAATTCTAAATCATACTCGGACATTGAATTCAATACATCAGAATCGAATGATTTATTTTTGGTCGATAAATCAATATTTTGTTCACATGGTAAATAAATAAATGTACTTAATCCAATTGGATAGATTGGCGTTTGTGCCCCCCTTGTGGGACTACTCTGTTTGTTATCAAGCACAACATAATATTCGCAATTGGTGTGTGGATCATTGTCATCAATAATTTTGACGTTTAATTTTGATAAAACATTAGATACGTTAATGGATTCATCTATATACTGTAATATTTTTTCTTCGTCAAGCATAATAATATTTGATAAAATATTTTTTGTGAATTCATACGATTTTTGAATATCTGTTTGATATTTAGCAAATTTTTCAGTTAGATGTGCAATAAAATTATCGTACTTTTTACATAATGCTTTAATTTTATCAATAAAATGATATTGTGTTACAGCATCAAGTATTTTCTTTGTTGATAATATTTTTTGACATTTTTTTAATAGTTGCGGTAATATTTTTTTATGAATAAATTCTAATTCGTTCAGCGCAATATGAATGGTAATACATTTTTTAGCATTGGATTCATTATCAATCATATTAGTAAAATTAAATTTTTGTTTAAATATTTTACCCTTGATTTGATTAACTTTTTCTATTGAATTTAAAATATTTATTTTTCTATTCAAACAAACATATTGTAAACGTATTCGATGTATGGTATAATAATCATACATTTGTTGAATATAAATAAATGGTAAAACCAAATTATCATTATCAAATAGTGATTTATTTTGGATTTGTACCGATTCATTTATGGATTTGTCCGAATTTGCAAATGTAGTAAAATTAAGTACTGTTTGTGGTTCTATTTTTTTATCCAAATTATTATTTAATGATGGAAAATCTTCGATACCATTCATTTTTGTTTTTTGTGTAATATTTTTTTGGTTATCGGTCACAATTGTTGCGAAAAATTCATCCAATGGACTGAATCTATTGTATTGCCTGTCTTCCTTTAACTGGTCTTCTAATTGTTGTCTGGTTGACGGTGATACATATTTTCCACTATTGAGAAAAGAAATTATTTCTGTACCTGATAAATTTGTTGGAATTTTAGAATTGGACATTTTTATTGAATAGGAAATTAATCGATGTGTTTATATTTTTATAGAGTTTGTACTCTTTATATTTTTATTATTTCTCATAATTATTTAAAATTATAATCAATAATTTATTTTATTGACGATGCAAATGAATGAAACCATTACTATTACATTGGGGGATCAAGCAGAAAATCATGTTGGTATGCAAAAACTGGGTAAACTAAGCGAAATAGGATTCTCTTTGGCTGATTTAATTACCGCCAGAGATTGGTTTGGTAGTCAAGGTGTTTCAACTGAACTAATTGATTTAAATTTTCCGCTTGGTAATTTGAATATTTATCCGGATGACGAAGCATATATTTTGGTTGTGCGACAAGGTATTGATTATTTATTGCAACCAACAAATTCTGCCACAGATTGTTTTTCCGAATTAAATTCATTAAATTGGGATAAACACGCTAGACACAATTTATGTTTCGGAAATATTAATCAGGAACCCAATTACACAAATGGGAAAGGAAGAATTGTTTCATTCAAAAATGTCCCATTATTAAAAAAAATAAAATACAAACTCTGTGAAATTCTTAATTTGGATTTATCTGATTTAGTTGCTGAAGGTAACTATTATTATGATATTACCAAATGTGGTATTGGTTATCACGGCGATAGCGAGAGGAAAAAAGTAATTGGAGTAAGATTTGGGGCATCAATTCCTTTGGTTTATCAATGGTTTTATCAATCCAATCCAATTGGGTCCGGAATCGAAATTAATTTGGATGGCGGTGACATTTATATTATGTCAGAAAAAGCTACTGGTAATGATTGGAAAAAGAAAAATATTTACACATTACGTCACGCAGCGGGTGCCGAAAAATTTCATAACATATAATTTAAATTTATTTATTAATATTATTTTATTGGTGACAATAAAATAATATTAATTGAATGTCTATTTTTTTTAAATATCTTGGTTTCCTTTGGTCCTCTTCAAATAATATCTCTCATTGATTGGACGTTTACTTTCGATTTTTTTGACTAATTGGTCAACCTTTTTCTCATCCCGAATGGCTTCCATTAAAGCATCTTTAATAATATCTTCTTTTATTGATCCTTTTGTTACTGATTTATGTCTGTATACACGACTTCTTATATTACCATCATCACCATGTACATCAATTTTGTTATCTTCCATACCCAATTTTGTTACCATTTTTATTATTAAATCCTCTTGTTGTTTTTTGGCATCTTTATATTTTTTTGTGCGTTCATTTAATGTTTTAATTTTGTCGTCATAATCTAACCAATCAACTATTTTCGCTTTTAATATTTCTTTCGTCTTGTCTGCTAATTTTATTTGTTTTGGCTGTACCTCAACTTCATCATCTTGGTCATATTCTTCCTCATAATATTGATTATTAGTGAATTCATTATCATCTTCCGGATAAAAATCATCAACTTCATCCACATCTATGTTAACATTTTCTATAAAATCATCGTTTTTTCTATGATTATGTGACCGATGTTTAGTTTTTGACCCATAAATATCATCATTTTTTTGGTGATGTCTAGATTTGTGTCTTGATTCATGAGTATTATTTTTTTTCTCATGTCTATTTTCATTTCTGGATTTATGTCTTGGTTCGTGTTTTAGTTCGTGTTTTAGTTCGTGTCTATTTTCATTTCTGGATTTATGACTTCGATCGTGTTTTGGTTCGTGTTTATCATTATTTTTTCGACTGTGTCTCGTTTCGTCGGATGTTTTATCATTACGAGATTTGTGTTTTTGAATACTTGTCTGTCTTTTTACCATGCTTATCTAAATTATAACACGAAAATTTTATATTTGAATAGAATTATATTTTTTTTATAAAAATCTGTACAAATCGAATCTTATTTCAAGACTCGGATTTATTGGTAGACCGAACATTGGAAGAAAAATTCTTGATGCATCCAATGGATTCAACCCAACAAAATTAAGCTTATAATACGGTAAATAAAAATAAACAAATCTGGATATTGGTTGGACAGGTAACCGATAATAATTATTATCATCTGAACTTGAATCACTGGTACTGCTTTCGTCATCGTCATCATCATCTTTATGGTGTCGTTTGTGTTTTCCACCAGTTTGTTTACCAAGTTTTTCCACGCTATTAATTAATTTTTTCTCAAGGTCCGGATTAAAATTTTTTTCTAATTTGACCAATTTGAAATCAACTGTTTCATCACCCCCTCTTTGTTCATCGATTCTAAAATGTGTTAAATCTTTTGTTTCCAAATTTTGAACTGTCATATAAAAATTATTAAGATGATTAGTGAAAAAATTTGACATTGTATTATATAATTTTTTACCGGCACTGAAAGAATTACTTGCTCGAACAACCGAATCCAATAATGGTCCTTCGATATACGGATTTATTAATCGATATGCATTTTTTGTAGACATCCTTATTATATATTAGTACAAAATATTTTTTACGCAGCTAGATAATTGATAAATTATTGGGTGTATAAAAATTAGTATATTCGCTATAAATTTTTTTATTACGTTTTTTACAATAAATTTATGGGAAAAATTGATATTTAAATGCTCATTAATAATAATCTGCGTTCTAAAAAACAAAATAATTTAAAGGATAAAAAACTATTACTATTTAAATGGCCAGAACATCCCTTGCAACAGGTTCAAAAATATCCAAAAATAAACCATCAATTAAGAAAAAAAATATAGAACCAAAAAAGGAAAATAAAAAGAACAATAAAAAGGAATTAAAAGAAATTCCAAATGATAACCAAAATAATAAAAAAAAAAATAATCGTGGAGATAATCGAATTTTAGAAGTAAAAACAACACAAACCGGTGCATTCAAACAAGTGATTGAAAGAATCGCTAATGTCATTTCTGATTGTAGTATTATGTTTGTTCAACCTGATGAATCATACAAAAATTCGGCCGATGATGATTATTATGAGGAAATTGATGAAGAAAACGAATCAAAAAATAAATCTAAAAAATCAAAAATAATTGCCAAAAAGAAAAATATTGATACAGATGATGATAATGATGAAGAAAATGATATTCCGAAAAAAAATAGAAAAACAACAAGAAAAACTGCGCGTAAAAAGGATGACGATGATGATGAAGACGAATCCGAAATTATTAATAAGAAAAAAACAACAACCAAAAAATCAGTTTCAAAAAGAAAAAATGTAGATACTGATGATGAAAGCGAAGAGGAAAATGAAATTAAACCTAAAAAAACATCAAACGCATCTACATCTGATAAAACAAAGAAAAAAAATACTGGCGGAATACGTATTCTCAGATTAACAGAAGATAAAAGTATTTTAATAAAATTAAATTTGGATGCTATTCATTTTGAACATTTTAGATGCGATGAACCTAAAATTACAATTGGAGTAGATATGCATATGTTACACGCACTTCTCAAAATGGTAAACGACGATGATCCAATTATATTGTATATGAATAGGGATAATCGAAGTGCATTATATATTAGAAGTTTGAATGAAAATAATGAAAGCACTGAGGAAACTGATATTGAAATTTATTTAATGGAAATTGGTAATCCAGAAATGCCAATACCCCAAACAGAATTCCAAAATAAAATTACAATGGCATCCGATAAATTTCATACTATTTGTAAACATCTCAATAATAATTCGACATTTGTAGAAATAACATCCATCAACAATGAAATTTTGTTTCGTGGTCAAAATGAAGGTGGTAAAGTAACCATGTCATACAAAGATATCAATTATAATAGCAAGAAAAAAGATAAACCAGATCAGGTAGTTCAAGGAGTATATGAATTACGGAATCTAATGGGTTTTAGTAAATGCAATAAACTTTGCAGCGCTATAGAAATTTATCTCAAAAATGATTTCCCGTTGGTACTTGTGATTTCAGTTGCTTCACTTGGTAAAATGTATGTATTTTTATCGCCAATCGAAAATGCTAATAATTAATTTTTAATTTTGGTTAAAATATCCCAAATTAAAAATTATTTTTCTTTTCTAATTTTTTCGTTTATTTGATCAATAGTATTTTGGTACTCTTCCATGGATCCACCTCTTGTCAATAATAAATTTATTATTTTGTTTTCGTTACATTTAATTTCTGTTTGCATGGTATTAACCATTAATTGCATTTTTCTGCTAGTAATTCCTATTCTGGTTTGTAATAATTCAATTTTTCTTTTATCATTATCCAGAAAATTTTTAATTTTAACCAATGAATCCATACTATCATCAGCATTCCAAATAAATTTTTCAATGTACAGAATGGAATCCATTGGCATTTCAGAAAATTTTATATTTTCGTGCATAATATAAATTAAATTGGATGCTACATTAAAATTACCAAAACATTTATCACACCACAAACCTTTTTTATGAATATCAAATTCGCATCCACCATCACAACACGAATTTGTAATTTTAATATTTGTTGGATGGTGTAAAAAATAATCAGAATAAAAATTACATTCATTAAAATCAACAAAATTATCATCAATCGGGCAAATAGCCAAACTATTTTTTTGGAATTTAGAAGATCCAACAATAATTATTGCATGATATTTAACAAATAATGAAGGTTTACCGTCACAAAATTCTACAAAATCGTCTGTTTCTACGGAAAATAAAAGACTTTGTTGTGGTGTATAATATGAACTGTCCGAACACAATGAATAATTATTTGTTGTCATTTCACTGGAATCTGTTGTTATTTGTCGGAAATTACCAAAAGTTGTATCAAATGATGTTAATTCATCGTAATATTTATCATAACCATTTTGATTTTGCATCTGAATAATTATTCAATATCATAATAATATTTTTTATAATAAACAAGCGTAATATTTTTTTTTAATCTAAGTATATATAGGCCATATGTATTCGAACTATAATCAAATAAAAAAATTAATTGTACTTTTAATTATTTTTGCAGTTGTATGGCAAATTTATAATTATACTTATCGGGCAAGGTATGGTGATTTTTTGGGTAATATGAAAATAGCGAATGTCCCGTATTCCGTCAAATGTTTTTTCGATGAACCAGGTTGCGATAAAGGCGATATTGATGGATGGGCTGTTGTTCATGGATTGATGTATTTTATTATTGGATTAATTGTTCCAAACCAATATTTATTAATTTTTGTTATTTCAATTGTGTTTGAAATAATTCAACCATATTTAGGTAACAATGCCAGATATATTTTAAATCCTCTTATTAATATGACCGGCTATACTATCGGATCTATACTGAGTCCCAGTGCAAATGTTTTTAAGGAAAAATATAAAATACTTGAAAATTAAAATTTAAAAATATAGGCTTGTGCCTTGAATATTCGATACATTATCAAATATCAAAAATTATAATACAATATAATACAATATAACAAAATATATTTTATTACTTTAATGATCCCCAAACTAATACATCGAATGTGGTTGGACAAAAATACATTAGATAATAATTATGCACCCGTAAAATATAACAAATTTATAGAATCTTTCGATATACACAATAAAGATTTTGCTGTAATATTCTGGAATATGAAAAAAGTCAAAAGATTATTTGACGATTATCCCAAAATTTCTAAATATAAAAATATTTGGCATAAACTCCCAAACCATATTCAAAAGTGTGATATGGCGAGATATATTATATTATATATATTTGGTGGTTTATACATTGATTTAGATTTTATGTGTTTCAAGAATTTATCTCCACTTTTGAACAAAGAACTTATATTAGTACGCGAACCAATAGAATTATCTGGTAGTGATAAAATTAAAATAAGTAATGCTTTTATTGGTTCAATACCCGGACATCCATTTTGGCCAGATTGGTTGGAATATATTTGTTTGTCTCTTCGTGCAAAATTTGCACGACTACCATTATTACTTGAAGGAACCCCATCAAATACAGTATTTAGCGATGTCATGGATACAACAGGACCCACCAATTTTGGACAATTTTTCATTAATAGCAAATATAAAAATACAGAATTGACAAATACCTGTGATATAATTCCCTTATCGTATTCGTATGGGGAACCAAATAAAATTGTTGCGGAATGTATACATAAAAATAATGGATCAAATATTATTACAGGTGATGACTATTATAAATATTTTGGCAATTATACACATACCAAATGGTTTGAAGGATCCGGTTGGATGAACGAAAAAAACAATAAAAATTCTAAAATAATTGAACAATTACCAAAAAATAATACTTATAAGATAGTTGGACAGCCATCAAACAACTTTTTTGATCAATTAAAATTTATTACTTTAATAGTTATCATAATAGTTTTATTATATTTTATGTTTTAATACTATCAAAAAATATAAAACCATTTTATATTTTTTGATTCATGAAATTATTAAGTTGTCTTATTGGAGAAAAATAAGATAAATAATAATCCGAATTTTACAATAGGTAGATAAAAAATTTATTTTTTATTAATATCTACGACTGTGGCTAGAAAAACCTCCACGATCTCTTCCATTGTAGGAATTTTTTTTGCTAGTATTAAGTTTATTCATTATACCTTCTCTGCCATAATCATTCTTTTTTTTATTTTGCGCGTACATCAAAGATTCATTTTTTATTTTTTCCAATAATTCCAATGGAAGAGAATTAACAAATTGATCACGTGTTCTATCACATTTACCATCCCATATTTTGATATATGTGTAGCTGTTATTACTACCGGATCCAGGATTATGGAAACTGTATGCATCAGAAATATATGAAACAGTAATACCATTAATATTTTGCATATCATACGCTAAAGTTTCCCCAAGCATATACAAAATAAATGTGGACCAAACATCATATCCTTTACAATGATTCATTTTTATTGTAAATGTACCACCATTCGAATTTTTCGGATCCTCCCATATTGGTTCAATACCTTTTCTCATAATAATATAATCATTGGCATCTAAATTTATTTTATTACTGTTCATAAAATCGATTTTAAGTTTCGGTTCAGTTTTTACTTCCATCAATTGGATGATATAAATTAAATCATTGATGGTATTAATGGTGCATAATTCCTTGTATGGTTTAGCTTGAAAATTTGGTCTGTTTGCCATTTTTTTGAAAAGTTGTTTGTCATAAAGATACAAAATCCATTGGTTTGGTAATTTAGTATTTAATGATATGCCAGATGGAATATCGATCAATTCTTCTTCTGTGATATTATTATTAGAACTATTGGTCTGCTCCAAAGAAGACAAGGTATCATTGCTGGTTATTGGTAATTGATCCATTGCTGCCTAAACTTAATTTATTATGTCCTTTTTATATCTCTTTTTTTTAAAGATGATAGGAATATCAATTTTTTTCATAAAATATTGAAACAAAAATTGTATAAGTAAATAATAATAGTTGTTCAATATATTCTAATTAACTATGAATTTTGAAAAAAAATTTAGTATTGTTGTGGCTACCAATAACGATTCTCTTATTGGTATCCGAGAATATGGCGAATATACATTACCATGGCCGATGATAAAAGAAGACATGGATTTTTTTAGGAGAATCACTTGTCAAACACATGAACCATCCCAAATTAATGCAATTATTATTGGCTACAACACTTGGTTGACTCTACCAAATATATATAAAAAAAACATCAAACGAAAAAATATCATTATTTCCAGATCTTTTTCCACAGATAAAATTACCGGAACAGAAAAATACGTCGAATCATTAGATGATGCATTATCATATGCTAGTACTATTAGTAATTTGGACAATATATACGTTATTGGTGGAGCCGCTATATACGATATTGCACTTGGTCATCCACTTTTAGATACAATCTATTTGACATATATTAAACATTCTTATCCAGCTGATAATGAAATAGAACAACAAATTTATTTTCCTTTAACACACACACATTTAAACGATTTTGTCGCTAATAATAGTTTAGTTTTAGCATCGGTGTCTGACAAATATAATGATATTGGTAAAAATATTTGTTTTAATTTTAAAAAATACGTTTGCACCGAAAAATTCAGAGAAATATATGCAGCAACAAAAAAAAATCAGAGAATTATTTATTCTAAACAATGTACTACATTAATTAATTCTGACAAAGATGATATTGGTGAATTTCAATATTTAACATTAATAAAAACTATCATGAGCAAAGGTATTTTCAAACAAACACGTAATGCTATTACTAAATCGATTTTTGGATATCAATTAAGATACGATCTCGCGGAAGGATACCCAATATCAACAGTTAAAAAATCTTATCCTAAAACCATTTTTGAAGAATTAATGTGGATGATAAGAGGACAAACCAATGTCAAGAAATTGCAGGAAAAAAATGTGCATATCTGGGATAAAAATTCAACCAAAGAATATTTAGAAAAATACAATTTGCCTTATGAAGAAGGAGATATTGGACCAGGTTATGGTTTTCAAATGAGATATTTTGGTGCAAAATATCTGGATTGCCATGCTGATTATCATGGACAGGGTGTCGATCAATTAAATGAATGTATTAATCTTATTAATAATGATCCGCATAGTAGAAGAATTATTATCGATTTATGGAATTGTGTTGATGTTCCTAAAATGTCACTTCCTGCTTGCCATATCAATTATAATTTTGGAGTGGATCTTTATGATAAACCATTAGCATCCGGAACTAAGGGTAAATTAAATTGTCACCTATTACAAAGAAGTTGGGATGTATTACTTGGTTGGAATACAACTACGGCTGCGTTATTAACATATCTTTTGGCACATCATTGTAATTTAAATCCGGGAATTCTTGTCCATAGTATCACCGATGCGCATCTTTATAAAGAGCATATTGATTCTGGAGCAATTAACAAACTTTTAAACAGACGCCCAAGAAAGTTCCCATCAATCAAATTCATCAAAAAACACGATTCTATTGAAAAATATGAATTTAATGATCTTGTTATTGAAAATTATTATCCGTGTCCTCCAATTATTGCTGGTATGATTGCCTAATAAAATATTATTGTACAATAATATTTTATTAAACAATTTTATAATAAATATTTTATCATCTCTTCATTTCTGCATCTAAATGCATCTCCCAAAAATATATTTTTTAACTTCTCATCAAAATTTGGATGTGTATCTATTAAATATTTAGCAATATCATTATGGTAATCTTTTATTGCCATAAATAAAAAAAGATCATTATCCATATGAATAATATCATTATCGATGCCCAATTCAACAAGCAGCTTTACCATTCCCAGTGAGCCAAATTCGATAGCCCGGAAAAAATACGCGAATTTATTATTATCTTTGCCGAAATCAATTCCATTTCTAACCAATAATTCGAACATATTATAATTATTAGCACTGGCTGCATAACTAAGTGCCATTGGTGCATAAATATTTAAATCTATGTCCAATGTTGTTATCCATTTAGCCATATCAATAAAATTTGAATTAGAACAAACGGATAAAATTTGTTCTAAATTCCCTCGGATTTCCAATCCAAAATTATACAATGTGTTCATAGCTTCCAATTGGTTATATACTGCGGCATATCTGTACAATAAATATCTTAATTCGTTCAAGGGAATTCCGGTATCGAGGAACAATTCAATTATTTTAGTACGACCATACATAACACTAATACACAATACTAAACTAAAATCAGTATCTGTTTGTTTATGTGCGATAAGCTTTTCAGCAATCAAAAAATAATTATATTCAATTGCTATTCTTAATAAAATACAATCATGACAAAATAAATCAAATTCGTGATTTGTTAAAACATCAATAAATTCTTGATAATTGTTCTCGGATTCAACAATTTCGATTATTTTGTCGATATCATAATTGTAACCCAATAATTCCGCAATTGTTTTACAGAATTTTTCAAAAGATTCATAGTGCAAAACGCCGTATTCAAAATCTAGTAATTTATAGTTCATGGTTCGGTTATTGTATACAGAAATATATTATATATATGTTTATATTTATGCCGAATACTTATTCCATTTTTCTTTTCATCCATTCACACATGTAATTGGAAAAAGGTACCGATTCTAATCTTGATCCGCATCCAATTTTAATTGTATATAAAATAAATTTTTTGGGATATGGTAATTCAAAAAGTGCTTTACAATTATCTTCGCCGCTAAGATTCCATGCATCATTATACTCAGCAGAATCTTTGGGATAGTTCCAAAAGCCACCATAACAATGACCATATCGATCCATTTTATACCATTCAGTACAACATTTATCATAAAACATTTCTGAAAATTCATCGTATGACAAATCAGTTGCATCGTTCCATTTTTTTTTCATTTTGATAAATAAATCATACTCGAATTTAACTCCAACAAATTTTTTAATTTCATAACCATTAATAATTTCATCGGGTAAAAATTGAATTGGTTTTTTATATGAATCATCTCCTGAACAATTTATCTTTTCGGTTAATATTTTTATTTCATCATCAAAAATTATATTCTGTTTACGATAGCAACCCATATCTAATAGTGACATATTTCCGGATGCTCTGAGATAATCATTTTGCAAATCTACGAAATATTTTTTCAAATCCATCAAATCATCTAGATTTCTTTCAAACACATCGCAATGAACACAATATAAATTTTGGTGGTAGTCCGGATATTCATCCAAATATTTTTCTCTATTAAAATCTTGTCCACTAAACCAAAATTTTAATGGAACATAAAGTTCGCTTGTTTCAATTTTACTCACACCTAAATCTTCCAAACCCTCGACAACGTTTTTTGATTCGTCTGGCTCTGCATCTAATTTTTTGACATATTTTTTTAAATTATTATTAATTGTGGAAAAACAATCCAAACCCTCGGGAACGTATATTGAGCATTTTGGTGGTATTACAACTGCTCCCGAATATTCTTTCGAATCATCGATAATAGGTTTTGATTTGTTATTATTATTATCCATAATGTTATTGATGGATAATAATATGTAATAACAGGTTTACATATTTATTTTTCAAATTTATTTGATTTGTGGAACTATTACGAATAAACTACAAAGAATCATTAAAATATTTTTGGGATCAACATTAACAGCATCATATATTTCATTTTTGGCAAAATTATCAATTAAAAATATTTTTTGTTTGGTATTAAATTTTGAAGCCATTACAATATTTTTAAGTTCTTCCAATAGATTAAATATTGTAATATTATTATCAACAACAACATCAGTAATTTCGTTAATACATTCTTTTAGAACAGTTTTACCGCCAGACAAATTCATTAATTTCTTAAATATATCGACGTTGACCTCCGGCATACAATGACCAGAAATTCTATAAATGTTATCAACAGTAATTTTTTTATTGACAGTTAGTTTAACATGTTGTAATGTATTTATGGCCGCTCTCATATCACCTTTTGATATTTTAATAATTGCGTCGATTGCATCTTTATCATATTTTATTTTTTCGATTACACAAATTTCTTCCAGACGCAGTTTCATATCTTCCACATTTAACGGTGCAAAACGGAAAAGCGCACATCTAGATTGTAACGCAATATTAATTTTATCAATATCATTACAAATTAAACAAAATCTCGTAGTGACACTATTTTTTTCAATAGTTTGTCTTAACATACCTTGTGCTTCTACTGTCATGGAATCAATTTCATCCAATATTACTAATTTAAAAATACCTCTTGTTTCCTGTGGTAAAAATATGCCATTTCGACTAGATACAAAATTTTTAATTTTTGTTCTAACTGTTTCAATACCACGTTCGTTTGATGCATTTAATTCTAAAATCATACAATCCGTATACTGTCCATATATTTCATTTGCGCAACATTTAATTGTTGATGTTTTACCAGAACCAGATGGACCAAAAAATAATAAATGCGGTAAAGTTTTCATTTCAATAAATTTTCTCAATGATAATATTATTTCCTGATGCGAAATAATATACTCTATCTGTTTTGGTCTATATTTTTCAACCCAAGGTAATTGTCTATTATTATCGACTTTTTTTGCCAATGTATTTTCATATGAAGCCATTAATTATTTAAAATAAGACAATATTATTATTTTAAATAGAAAACGTATTATTAATTATAAAATAAATTTCAATATTTATTTAAAACTGGGCTCATCATAACTTTTTATTCAAATGAGTAGATTCTAAGTATTATCGTATTTTTATTTTTTAATAACATAAACTGGATCATATGCAAAAAATTGGTAGGGTAATATTTTAAATACGTACGAATACATTTTTTGTGTGCGCAGTTGTAAGCCATTTGGTGCTGACCATGTAATATTTTCATTTGGAAGATAAAACGATTTGTCCATAATATTTTTAATTTTATAATCCCAAAATATTCTTGGCGAATTTTTTTCAATATCCAAAACATAAAGATCTCCACCGGATACTCGTTTAAGATTATCAATTGTCCAAGAAAGGTCTGTCGATGTTTTCTTTTTATTCGAAATAGTGCGATTGTCAACATCTATTAATTTTGTTCCATCTATATATTCTAAAGTTTGTGAAACAATAACAACCAAACTGTTAGTTTCTAATTTATCAATAATATCCACAATATCACCCGGAAAATCTTCTGCAGTATGCGAATTATTATTTGTATATGTAATAATTGTGCCATGATTTCTATCATTAAAAATAATAACAGGTTTTCCCGTTTCGCGTGATTTTAATTCAGCCAGTTTAAGTATTTGGTTTTTTCTTTTTTTTCTTACCGTTAACCTAAATAAATAATCCAAAAAAATTGGTATCATCAAAATTATTATTAAATAAATAATTACCAGTATTATTTTGCGAAATCCATCGCTCATTATTATATATACTAGGTTCGAAAACATTTAAAATGAATATTCCAATATATAAGTAATAAATGATCGATACTATTTTATCGAGTATATATGCAATAATGTATAGTTATTACAAATTATTCATTAAATTATTACAATCAATCATGATAAATATATTTTTAAAATTGTACAGTATATATCTTCCAATAAAAATCTTATTTTATAAATGGATTGGTCAATTAATGTTTGTTTATTATGTAAATGATATACAAAGAACAAATATTACTTTTAATTATTTCTTTAATTATAATTTAAAGAATTTTAAAAATGGTACCTATTATCTCAAGATACATAATGGTCATGGAACAAATCATTTCGCCTTCAATGGAGAATTATCGGATATCAAGAAAATATGCATAAAACAACCAACCGAAATTTTAATCAAACGAAAAAATATCATATTATTGGAAAATAATTTGCCACTTAATGTTGATTTAGAATTACTGGATAATTATAAAATTAACATGGAACATTTTGGATCAGCATCAGTAACAAATTTAAGTAAAATTTTAGCAATATTAGATTTAAAATGTAGCCATGTTGCAATAATTAAAACATATCCATTTAGTAAAACAATTTTAGAAATAAAAAACATAAATATTAATGATTTGTATACAACTTAAAAAATTGAAAAAAAATATATTATCAAAAAATAATGATACTCTGGATACAAATATTATTATTTTTTAATTAAATACATATGGAAATTGATCAGGATCAAGTACTAACAAATAATATGGATATTGGTGAGGAACAAATCTTAATAAATAATTTAAAAAGAAAAAGGAAAACTAAAAAAAATCGTTTATCTTTGGCAAAAAGAATAAAAATTTATAAAAGGTTGGAAGATATTTTTTTTCCGAATGAAATTATTTTTTCTATTATTGATGCAGTCGACAATAGTAAAAGTTTCTGGTCTTTTGCATTTACATGTCAGAATTGCTATCAATATTGCAAACAGTTATATAAAAAAAAAGAAATCATGTGTCGTGATAAAATTTTTATTTTAACATCCAGATATGAAAATCGATTGGTCGGATCGGCCATATATCACATTATGAGAAATGAAACGCCATACATATATAATATTAATTTAAATCACGCAGCAGCTAGAGAAGATATAATGAAATCCCTCGAAAATAAATTTACAATTGAAAAAATCACTGACGAACATTACAAATTAACAAATAATTTTGTCATAATTTATTGTAATTTTTTTATAACGAGTAGATTAATACCGATTACACAAATGATTACCGATATTGATTCAGTATCAATACCGGCACAATATATGTCGTCAATGTTATTTAGTCCTCCAGATCAAAAGAAAATAATGAATATTAATCAAAATTCATTTATTATTGATAATAATAAATATAACAGCACTCTTATAAATGAATTATTATGTGAAGAATTAAAATCAAGAATTGATTGCGATTTCGAAATAGAAAATATTAATACAAAAAAAATTATCAAAAATATTTATAATAAAAAATTTTCTGTTCCTCGAGATTCTATTTTTTTAAGCATAGCATACGAATTTGTAGCGCATTGTTTTTTAATTGAGAGGATACATCCATCTTTATGGAATATAACGTTTGATTCGGTTTCATTTTCTCATTGGAATATAAAAATTAAACCAAATATTATCAACAAATTAAAACATATCGAAAATTTAGTGGAAAATGGATGGACAGGTAATTATATTGATAAAAAATCACAAATAATAAAATTTCCACCCCATGAAACAAAAATTATATGTGAAATATGTTTGCAATCAGAAAATTCAATTTATTTTAAAACTGGAGATGAAATTATACAAGATCAACAACAAAATCAGAATTGTAATTGTACAATTAGAACATTTTGTTTAAAATGTTTTATAAATTTTATTGACAGAATATCTATTAATAATGTTAATGATTTATACTGCCAAAAATGCCAAAAAACTTTTTTATTTCCAGTCAAATACAAAAATTAATTAATTTTATCATTATTCAGTAAATAATAATAACATCAAATAATTCGATATTATTTTTTTATTAATACAATAATCGCGAATTAATTAAATTTCGATTATGATATCTTTTTCATTTGTTATATTTTTTTCACTTATTATATTTTTTTCACTTGTTATATTTTTTTCACTTGTTATATTTTTTTCACTTGTTATATTTTTTTCGCTTATTATATCTTTTTCACTTGTTATATTTTTTTCATTTGTTGGATTTTTTGATTCATTATCATTAATCGCATCATTTATTAAACCATTCGTTTTTACCATATTTTTGTCATGATATTGGTGAGTTTTTTCATCATATGTATCTGTTTCGTGTTTGCGTAATTCATTAAATATGCTTCTACCATAATATGTTTTGTATAAACATGCTGAAACAATAACATCGATAGCCATGAAAATGAAAAAATATTTATTTATTATTTTAAAAATTACTGATTTATTTTTGTACTCAAACGAAATTGCATATATGACGACATATAAAACTAAAGCAATAAATAATATTCTAACATTTCTCTGACCGTCGGTAAGTTTTTCATTTTTCCACAAAGATGATTGGTGTAATAAATAGTAAAACATTTATATTAAAAATTTATATATTGTTTATCAATAATAAATCACATACTTAATAATAGTATGAGCGTCCATATAAATATCTTCGCAGATCATCTAGGTGTCTAAAATTAGGAACTATTTTGACTCGGAAGATACTAGCTAATGTACTCAACTGTGCTATACTAACATCGGGTAAATAAACAATACATTCTGTTCCATTTTTAAAAGAAACTATACGTAATGCAAATTGTTCAGCCGGATAATCCGATAGTTTAATTGCTTCGAGGAAGTCCGTCCCGGAAATTTGGAAAAAGATACTTGACATTATATATTTTTATTCGAAAATAAATTTTATTATAAGGATTATAAATTTTTATAATAAAAATTGAAAAATTAATACACATAAATAAAATGCGACTAATATAAAATTTAAATCGATATTATTAATATACCTCGAGCATGGAACCCAGTAAAATCACTTATGCAAGGATAGTGGATACAATAGAGGCTATAACCCGAATTGATTTCAGTATCTACAACAACAATGATGTATTAAAAGACTCCGCTATAGCCGATCCTAATGGTATTACTATTGCTGAAATATACAATAATGGTGAACCTGTTCTGGGGGGTGCCGTTGATAAACGGCTAGGAGTCATTGAAAATAAAATGGAATGTGTAACATGTGGCGAAACGGCTTTAAATTGTCCAGGACATTTCGGTCATATTCGATTTGTGGATCCAGTTTTCCATATGGGATTTTTGTTGTGTCTCAAAAATATTTTAAGCTGTGTCTGTATTAAATGTAATAAATTGTTGGTTTACAAAAATGAAAACGAAATCGCCAAACTTTTAAAAAATAAACAAGGAAAACAACGATTTGCCGAAATTAGATCCATTTGTAAAAGTGTGACTCATTGTCAAAAAGAAAATTACGGATGTGGTACTCCTGCACACAAAATTTCAATTGACAAAAAATATGGTAACGTATTTTTGTTGGCGGAGGCTGTCAAAAAAAATGGTGATACGGATGAATCGGGTGATACCAGAAAACGCGCGCCACAAATTATTACGCCCCAGTTATGTTATGATATTTTAAAAGCTGTTTCAGATGAAGATTGTATGATTATGGGATTCGATCCAAAAAAATCGAGACCAGAAGATATGATTATTGTTAATTTTCCGGTACCGCCTGTACAGGTACGACCATCTATTAAAATGGAAATATTATCATCGTCGACTATAGATGATGATCTAACACATAAATTAGTTGATATTATTAAAAGTAATGAAAATTTAAAGGATACTAAAGGAGATGGATCATTGGTTAAATCGGCTAGTATCAATGATGATTTTATGTTATTACAATTTCACGTTGCAACATTTTTTGCAAATGATATATTAGGATTACCTAGATCGCAACAGAAAAATAAAAAAGTAACAAAATCCCTATCAGAAAGATTGAAAGGCAAAGAAGGCCGAATCAGAGGTAAACAAAATTGCTTCCAACAGGTAACTGCCAATTAAGTTGACTTAGATACTTAATTCGGGAAAAACAGTGTAACTAAGTCTTTAATATAATTACCTAGTCATCATTAAATATGATGGCAACATTGTCAAATTGCGGGAAACTTTTGTTAAAGTTCATCATACTTCTCAATATTATCGAAAGAAATATTGAAAACCTCGCGCAATGGCGTGGCTGTTCAGATATCAATAATTATAATAAAAAAAATAAATGAGCAAAAAATCAAAAAAAAACATTAGACCAAGCAAAAATATAATAAATTTGGTAGAATCCAGCGAAATTATAGTAGAAGGAATAATATACAAAATAACCAACACAATTAATAATAAAATTTATATTGGAAAAACGAAAACCCACTATGGTAACCAACCACATGACATTGAAAAAAGATTGCAGAATCATATCGCATCAGCATTACGTGGAAATTCTAAAAAACATGGATCTCCAGCTCTTTGTAATGCAATAGTAAAACACGGCAAAAAAAAATTCATAATCGAAGAAATTTTAAGATGTGATTTGGAAAGATGTTGATAATCATGAAATTGAACAAATTAAAACTCATGATTCAACAAATAGGAAAATAGGATACAATATTGCTCTTGGCGGAGGAGGTAGATCAGTAGTTAATGTATCCGAAGAAATAAGAAAAAAAATATCATCAAAAAAAGGAAAGAGTATGAATTTAAAGAAAATATTTAGGAAAGGCGATCATGTTGGTTACAGTGCAAGAAGAAGAGACAAAGGAAAATCATATCAAAAATGGTTTACTTCAACAAAATATACTCCAATAGAAAATAGAAAATTAGCGAAAGAATGGTTGGAAAATTTCCGTGAGAATGGAATAATTGGCGAAACTGACTATAATAAAGTGAGTGGTTTACCAAAACATATTTGCGAAATAAAAGAAAAAGGTAAACATGTTGGTTACGTTGTACGTTTTATCAAAAATGATAAAACAACTACAAAACGTTTTCAAAATAATACAATTCCCTTGGAAGAATTATTGGAAAAAGCAATCAAATTTAAAGAAGATTATTTAAACAAAGTAAAAATGGATGAATAAAGTAATTAAATTCAAAAAATATTATCTGAACAAAGTAAAAATTGATGAATAAGATGGGAAACTATCGCGAGACAATCCGCAGCCAAGCTTCTAAAATCCCAAAATAAGATCATGAAGAAGGTTCAGAGACTAGACGGCAGTGGGTTCATTCTAAAATAAGAATGGGCTTAAGGTATAGTCCACTAGTATAAATTGACCTAAAATATGTGAATACAAGTTCTGCGATAAAAACTTGTATAACATATCATGGACAGAGTTTACTAAGGAATTTGATGGGAAAACGTGTAGATTTATCAGCACGTACGGTTATTACGTCCGATCCTAATATAGCATTGAATGAGGTTGGTATTCCACTCATCATTGCGAAGAATCTCACATATCCAGAGATTGTAACCAAATATAATATTCAATATTTGCGCCAACTGGTAAAAAATGGACAAAGAATTTATCCAGGCGCTAACTTCGTTATTAAAAATATTATTGATGACGAAGGAAATGAAGCAAAACATGTATATCATCTAAAGTTTGCGGGTAGACCGGTACCCTTACATCCAGGTGATATTGTAGAAAGACATTTGATAGATGGAGACATGGTATTATTTAATCGCCAGCCTTCGTTGCACAAATTATCAATGATGGGTCATAGATGTCAAATTATTAATGATCCAAGTTTACTAACATTCCGAGTCAATGTTAGTGTTACAGAACCATATAATGCCGATTGGTACAGATCCACAATTCATCACGGATCGAAGTCGGCAACAGGTAGCTGCTTTAATGGTTGTTGGAACGCCATTAGAGGAAAACAGTGGAAGTCCAACTCTAGTTTTTTAAGATATGTTCTATTAAACTGGGTATATAACTATCTAGTCCGTTGTTATTATTTTAATTGATATAACATGGGCAACATTGTCAAAATGCGGGAAACCCCTAAAACCAGAACTACTAAGTGATTACAGTAATGTAATCATGGCTGAGAATAGAACTCAGATATAGTAAAAATGTTCTGGATGAAATATGTTTGATAAAATTGATTAGTTTAATATATTTATAAAAAAATTATTAATGGCTTGTTAGAAAAAATATATAAATGCCTAAGAAAGTAGTTTTGTTAAATGATCTTTATCCAGAATTGGATGAGGATATGAATGGAGAATTTTATAAAAAAGAAACGGAAGATACTGGAGTAGTTTATCGAATTGAAAATATTTATAATGGTAAATCATATATTGGTCGAACTTGTAGTTATGGTAGTAATGGAAGAAGAAAATGTGCTAAGTGTTGGTTTGTAGAACATTGGAATAAAAAAAGTCGTTGTGGTTCCAAATGTTATAATGATTGTCCAATATTTTACGAACCATTACGCAATTCAAATTTAGAAGATTGGTTTGTTTTTACATTGAAAGTTTGTGACAAAAAAGATCTGAAAAATTTAGAAACGGAATTCATCAAGTTATATAACACATCAGATCCCGAATATGGTTACAATTATTTTGTCGGAAACAACAAACCAAATAACGAACAACATTTAAAAACTTATCAAGATTCGAAAGCTAAAACTAATGCAAGCAGAGCATCCAATAGTGTTCTAAAAAGAACGGATACCAATAAAAAATTACCAACATATATTAGTTATTATTGCAATAAAAATGATGGTAAACTGGTTTGTGAAGGATATTTGGTTAGAATAAAAATTAATGGTAAACAATATCAGAAACGTTTTTTATCAACCGAATCTATGAAAATTAAACTTGCCAAAGCCATAAAACAATTGGAACTATTCAAAAAAGAAGCTCAAAATAAAAATACTGGGAGCAAAACAAATAAAAGAAAAAAGAAAATTTTACCAATGTATATCAGTCATTATACCAGTAAAAATGGTGTTGGTAATCCTACCGATGGATATATTGTTAGAATCAAGATAAACGGTAAACAATATCAGAAAAAATTCTTGGCCATGACAGTATCTATGGAAACAAAATTTGAGTTAGCCAAAAAACAAATAGAATTATTTAAAAAAGAAGCTGAAAAAGATACTAAAAATAAAATTCCAACAAAACAAATAAAAAAATTAATAGAAGTTTAATAAAAAAATAGCAATATATTAAAATTATCAAACAAATTGAAATGGGCAATCCGCAGCCAAGCTTCTTCACTAATGTATGAAGAAGAAGGTTCAGAGACTTGACGGCAGTGGGTTTTTAAATTATATTAAAAGCTTAAGGTAAAGTCCAATCCATTGTGAGAGCAATGGTATTAAAGTTCGATGGGGATAAACTTTTGTCCCAGCAGAAAATCCTAATTCTGCTAGTCATTTGATAGGCGCTACGGCAAAGCTTATCAAAAATGGCGACACACCTGGTTGCTGGAATATCCTGTTAAGTAGTAAGTACCAAGCGTTCCAAGGTAACACCTTGGCGTTAAGAACATATTGGAATGTTCGGGTGAAAATCTTGCTAATAGGGACGATCAGCAGGCGACAAGGCGAGTTCATTATTATATAACAATGAATTAGCTACGCGTCTCAACGACTGGTAAGGTGTGGGTCAAAACTAAAATTGTTTTGAGCCTAAGGTACAGTCTACGCCCGCCCGGAAGGGTGCCATTATCTAAATCCAATATGCCTTGGACGTAATAATGGGGATCGTTCTATTCTAAATAAATAGAGCACGATGGTCCGGTGTTTCGAGAAATGAATATTCACATTCCACAGTCTATACAAACTGTGACTGAGTTGAGATTAATTGCGAACGCTATTAAACGTTTCGTAACTCCGACAACAAGTAAAATAGCAATTGTTGCCAAACAAGATACTCTTATGGGTTCTTATGTACAAACATATGATGCAACCAGAATTGACTGGAAAGATGCCATGAATATTTTAATGACAACCAGTATTGGTATCAATAATACTATTCCAAAACACAAAGATTTATCGGGAAAATTTTTGTATTCAGAAATTATTCCGAAGGGCATTAATATTGCCCGATGGAAGGACAATGGTGATTTATTAATGAGAATTCACAATGGACAAATTACAGACGGTGTTTTTGGGAAACCGGAAATAGCATCGATTATCCAAAAAACATGGTTCCAATATGGAAGCAAAGAAACGCAAAATTTCATTGATGATTTGCAAAGAATGATACTACAATTTTTAATGCGATATGGATTCACTATTAGTATTGGTGATACAGTTATGCCACAAAAAGTTCATGATTCTATTAGCAAAATTGTTGAAACAAAAAGAAAGGAAGCTTTGGGTGCTATTACCGAATATGAAAATGATCCATATATTATGACAGCGGAAGCATTTGAGACGACAATGCGTACGACTCTACAGGCTGTGCAAGGTGATATTATTAATACTGTTATGAATAACTTTACCACAACCAATGGTATTTATATTGCGATATCATCCGGTTCATCTGGTGCAGATTTAAATGCTGGTCAAATAATGGGTGCTATTGGTCAAGTTATTGTTGAAGAAAAGAGAATACAAAAGAAATTCAATAATAGAACATTACCAACGTATCACCAGCATGATGATAGCGCATTTGCTAGAGGTTTTTGCCATAATTCATTTATTAGTGGTTTGAATCCAATGGAATTTTTCTTCCAAGTAATGGCTGGACGAGAAGGTATTATAAGCACAGCTATTAAAACAGCCGATAAACCATAAAATCATTGGGCGATTTTATTTGTGTCGGCAACAGGTAGCCGCTTTCAAGGTTGGGAAATTAAACTTGAAAGAAAAAACGGTGTAAATTTCTCCGGGTAACCGTATATAATTACCTAGTCTCATTAATTATCATATAATAAAATTAATGGGGCGACATTTCCAAATTGCAGGAAAGTCCTATTTGAACTCGAATGTACTAACCCTATGTTGAAAAATATAGGGGGCAATGATTAGAACATTGATAAAGTAAAAATCATTCGAGACATGCCCCGAAAGAGGCAATGGGATCACCCGCAGCCAAGGTCCTAAAATCTCAAAAAATGAGATCACCGGACAAGGTTCAGAGACTAGACGGAAGTGGGTTTGGCTTTTTGCCAAGCTTAAGGGATAGTCCACAGCGGAATGAAAGTTTCGCACTTCTATTAAGAAGGTTTTGTTTTGGGAGAAATATAATCCACCTTGTCTTCCATAAAAAGCGCACGCTTTTTTTTATGGAGCAGGTTGAGCTGGAGAATCGCGATGCGATTATCTAAGCTCTTACAAAACAAAAAGTAGCAGTCACCCTAAACCTAAACTATTCATTTACTATTAATGACAAGGTAAATGATGGCATGGTTAAAGACTGTGAACTGACAGGTTACATACAAAGAAAACTAATTAAAATTTTAGAAGATATCAAAGTAGAATATGATGGTACAGTTCGTAATGCGAACGACAAATTGATCCAATGTGTATATGGTGACAATGGTATCAATACTGAAAATCAAATTGAACAAAAAATTAACTTGGTTGCGGCTAATAATGAAACAATTCGCAAAAAATATGTTTATACGAAAGAAGAAATAGCCGAGCTTAGAAAGAAGCACAATATCAACGATAAATATACCGTAGAACTCAATGAAGCATTATACAAAAAATTGGTTGGTATGCGAGATCATATTAGACGAATACAAAAAGCTATTAATGTAAGTGCCGTTGCTATTAGGGAATTATATATGATGCCAGTTGATATAAATCAATTTATTATTAACATTATAAACCGCGATGATAGAAATACCGATGATATTGTTGATCCATATTATGTATTAGCTAGAATTAAAGATATGTATTCGGGTTCATACAATAAAATAATGAAATACAATGACGAAACATCTACTATTAAAAAGAAGGATGAACAACATATTAAATTGTTGTTTAAATTTTATTTGTATGATGTATTATCACCGAAAAAATGCACACACAAGTATAAATTAAGCAAGGCGGAATTCGATGAACTTATTGAATATTTCAGAAAAACTATAATGCTTGCCAAGGTTGAAGGTGGTGAAATGGTTGGATTTATTGGTGCACAAAGTATAGGTGAACCGGTAACACAAACGAATTTGAGATCTTTCCATAAATCTGGTACAGGTAAAACTGTAGCTGGTGGATTAGTTCGTGTTAAAGAACTTTTGAGTGTTACCAAAAATCTTAAAACACCTATCATGAAAATTATATTAGAGGATAAATATAAAAATGATAAAATTATTGCTAATAAAATTGCATCATTCCTCAAATATACTACTCTTATTGATGTAGTAGATACTGGTGAAATATATTATGATCCTGATCCATTTAGTAAATCCAGTATTATGACAAAAGATGGCGTTACCAATATATTCGAAGGTGGACAAGGTAAATCTGGATGCCAAACCGAAATACAGGGTTTACCATGGATTCTACGATTAGTTTTATCAAAGGAGAAAATGATCGAAAGAAATATCACAATGCTCGAAATAAAAACCAGTTTTTGTCATAATTGGGTAATGCGGTATGAGGATAGTAAAGGATCTAAAAAAGAGTACAAAAAGATTATTGAAAAAATATCACAAACAGCTGTTGTAACAAATTTTGATAATAGTGCTGTACCGATTGTACATATTCGGTTTGATGCGAATAATTATAATTTTAATACCTTGACCCAGTTTCTGGATATGGTTATTAATAAATACAAAATTAAAGGTATTAACAATATTACCGAAAGTAATACTATTGTTGAGGAGTCATATATTGATTATGATACCGAAGGTAATATTCTAAATAAAAAACAGTTTGTTGTTATTACAGAAGGAATAAATCTTAACGAAATTGCACAAATCAACGGAATCAACTTAGCAGAAACAATGTGTAATGATATTGTAATGATTTATGAAACATATGGTGTCGAAGCTGCTAGATCTGCCTTTATCAAAGAATTTACTTCCGCTATTGAAAGCACTGGTGGTCTTAGTAATTATCAACATGTTATAATTTTAGCTGATGCAATAACCCATATGGGAGGTTTAATTGCTGTTAACAGACACGGTACAAATAAATTGGATACAGATCCATTCTCGCGAGCATCGTTCGAGAAAACAGTGGAACAACTACTAGCAGCAGCAGCATTTGGCGAGGCAGATCATATTCGAAGTGTCTCAGCTAGAATAATGGTTGGAAGTCTAATTAATGGAGGTACTGGATGTTTCGATTTATTATTGGATCATATCAAAGTAAAGAAAACATTAGTACCCAAAAAAGAAATAGTTGAAACAACACTAGTGAAAAAGAAAACAACTATTGGTGATCTTATTAGAAAAAAGAAAGCCAAACAATCATAAGATAATCATAAGATAATCATAAAATAATTATTAATTAAAAAATTGATAATTATTTGTCATACATAAAAAAAGATTAAATAACCAACTATAAAAATTTTATCAAAATGAGTATTTCAAAAGTTAACCAAAAAATATTTGTCACTAAAGAAAAAAAAACTATTAATATTTATCGTATTAATTTTTATTCTAATAAATTTATTACTATTTCTTTGCCACAAGCTAACTGTGTTGATTTAGTAGATTATATTAATGAACAACATCGAATAAAACCAAAGTCAGAATTAAATGGAATGAAGATAGAACAAAAATTCGAAATATATATATCCGATGATGATAAAAAAAAATTCATACCAATCGTCAAGGATGTTCATAGTATGTTCAAAAAAAATTATCAAATTGATGATCCAGAAATTAATATTGGATACGGAAGATTCAAAAGTGTAGCCAATAATGATTTATATAAAATTAAGATAATGTTTGATAAATTTTCACAATATATTATTAATAAATATGATAAAAATAAATCCGTCAAGATACAAATCAATGGTCTTAGTATATTTAGTGTCGATGATAAATATTATGTTAATATTTTGGCACAAGATATTAAATTTGTCGCGGATAATTATGACCATCTTATTTTTAATCCTGACGAAATGGATAACTACCGAGCACCTATTTGTGAAATTAGTAAATTAAAGCAGAGTTACAAACCATATTTTATGTCTTTCGAAAAAAGTTTCAAAAATAAAAAGGTATCTGTTGATATTTAAAAAAATTGATTTAAAAAATCCTGATCATAAATACTTATTATCAAAATATTTTAATAATGGTGACAGAAATAATTTTAGATACTGAATCAACAAATATTTCTAATGTATGTGTATCCAAATTGATTACATCACCGCCCCAATCAATCGCATTTATAAAGTACAATAAAAAACAATTATTAACTGTTAAAACAGAGCCCATTCGTATTACATCCTACGGTATTCCACAATTGGATAAAAATGGAGCCCATTTTTATCCAATGGACAAACAACGTCACTTCATAAAAATACCATTAGATCCAGACCAAAATTCATGCATAAAATTAAAAAAATTATTGCAAAAAATGGATGAATATTTTGGTTCAAAACAATTCCGAAAAATATTATTTGGAACGAAATATTTTGATAAATATCAGTATCAGTTATCAGTTAGGACTAAACAAGCATATCCCGACTCGGATGATTATGATTCAGATGATGATGATTCGCCGCCTTCCAAAAACAAAAAAATATATCCTGATTATTGCAAAGTCGTATTTATGGGCGATAGAAATCAGATGAACATTTCTACAATTCTTACCAGATATAACAAAAATATACCAGTTAGAACAGTCACGGATATGGAACAATATGTAAAATGGGGATCAACCTATACATTTTGTATACATATATATAAAATTTGGGCTAATACGTCTCCAGTTCATGGTGCTACCAAGAAATTATATGGTTTAGGATTAAAAATGAAAGAAATTATTATCAGCCAGCCTTATATTCATTTTAGTCATTATATACCGGAATGTGACTTGGTTGGAATTAAACGTGTTTATAAAACATATATGGATGAGAAAAAAAATTCCATACAAAAATATTTAGAGATTGAAATTTAATTATATCAAACAATTGTTCAATGTGATTAAATTTAGAGCATTATTTCCAAATCAGGATATTTTTGCTTAACATCAGTTACCACGAATGATAGGCCCATGGCCATAATCCAAATTGGAATTTGATTTTGTGGGTTATCTGCCGCTTGAATCAATCTTTCCCATTCGGTAACAATATATTCTTGGAGTGCAAATATGGAATCATCATCATTTTTACTTTTACTAGCGGGCATTTTACCTTTACCTTTCCATATCATTTCTTTTTTCTGGAAAATTTTGAATCCGTGTAAGTTTGCATTAATAGTTTTAATGTTATTAGATACTAATTTTTCTGTTTCCTTAATAATTTTGTATAGTTTGGTTTTGTCATCAATTGATAATAACCAATTTTCTTCAAAATAAATGCTATGAATATGAAATTGTTTAAATAATTTTGTTAAACGATTTTTTAGTTTAAATTCAGAAGATAAATTGGATTCGTCTTCTTTAAACAAACCAATTTTAGTTTGATACAAATTAATTAACTCTTTTGCTCGTTCGATATCTTTGTCTGGAATTTGTTCCATCGTAATAGGATGGATAAAATTATTATCATTAATCATATTATATATGGTAAAAACTGTCAAACAACGAATTTTATCTTTTAAATCCACATATGAGAATAAATAATATTTGTTAACCAATGCTGGTACCTTAATACCATCTTTAATGGTCCATATTTCATCGAATGTGATTGGATCTTGTTGATCTTCAGAAACTGTTATATTTTGGAATACCGGACCAATGAGATCAGAAATTTTATCGCAATACTCATCATCATTTACCAATATCAGTAGTTTAATTTCTAAATCATCTTCGTTTTCTTTATAAGAATTTTCAATAGTACTAACTTTTTGTTCAAACATTGTTTTGGTGGCGCAAGAACGTTTAACTGGTGTTACTTGTTTAGTAACTGGTTGTTTTGATTTATCGGATTCGGATAAACACATTTTCCGAATAATAGAATTTGTTACAATTTTGGTTGGTTTCAATATTTGTTCATCCCGCTCAATTATATCATCGTCAATCAAATTAAAATCAACAATATTTTTTTGCGATAAATGTATTGAACAATATTTTTCTCCGTTCTTGGTTAGCATTAAACATCTAAGATGTGATTCCTCTGGACTCCGAATCGCGGCACACTTTTTTCTTTTGGTTTTATTTTTGGATTTATCATTGGCCGTAATCGAAATATTATCCGCAATTGGTTTTTTTTTTACAGCCGATACTTTATATCCTCCTGTCCCTGTTGCTTTAACAGGTGCTTTTTTTACATTCCCTGCTTTTACAGCCGGTTTTTTTGCAGCTGGTTTTTTTGCAGCCATTTTAGAAATCGAACTTTTGTAAAGACCGGACATTTATATCTCTTTTATAAAGTTGATATTTATATATGGCATATATAACAGAGTTATTTAAAAAATCAATTTTTTAAAAAAAATGGATAATCCTATTATTTATTACAGCATTATTACGGCATATTACGATATATATAATTTATTTGATCAAATATAAGATAAATTATATATAACCACATAAAGGTTTTATTTGTAAAAAAAATTGAAAAAATAAATGTATATTTAAAAAGCTGGTAATATTTCAACTTATCAAAATAATTAAATGGGAAAATCTGATAAAGCTTCTACAAAATCCGGTAAAGCTTCTGCAAAATCCGATACTAATAGTGACGAGGCATCAACATCAGCATCTAATTCTAAATCAAATACTGTAACACCAGTATATAGGTATAAGGAAATTAAATTTTCCGAGGTTGAGGTTTCAGAACTCAAGGAACAAGGAAGTCAACCGTTAGCCTATATTAATTATAATGATGCATTAAGAAAAGCGACAACTAAATTACTTGTCCAAAGTGATAAAATTAAATTATCATCTCATGGTATTCCGTCATTGGATAAACCAGGATCCCAAAATAAATTTTATCCTGATGATAGTAAACGAGAATTTATAAAAATTCCATTGGATCCAAAACAGGATACTGCTATGGAATTGAGAGCACATTTGGAAGCGGCTGATGAATGGGCTGGTTCGGATGAAATGAGAAAAAAACTTTTTGGAAAAAGAGCGAACAGATATCAATATCAACAATGCATTAAAACACCACAAAAACAGAACAATACTTTTGAAGATGATGATGATAATGATGATGATGATGATAAATCAAAAGGGAAAAAAGGAAAGAAAGGAAATGATAAATCTAAAAAGGGTAAAAATGATGATGAGAAAAAGGGCGATGAGAAAAAGGAATATCCTATTATTGATTATGTCAAAATGAAATTCAATGTTGTTCCAGATGGTAAAGATGGTAAAGACCGTCTCAACAAAACAAAACTCAAAAGAATTGATGGTAAAACAAAAACATTGGTACAAGCCAATTCAATTGCTGAGATTGCCGATGAAATTAAATTTCATTCGGAAATTAAATTCATTTTTTATTACAATAAAATTTGGGCAAATAAAACTCCAGCACCCGGTGCAAGCAAATGTACTTATGGTCTTGGTTTCAAAATTATGGCAATTGAATATACTCCAAGCTTGGGCAAAAGTTTAGATTCCGCAAATATTGACTTTTTATCAGAAGAAGAAGATGAAGATGAATCAACACAAAAAACAAAAAATATGTCCAAAAATAAAAAAGCAGCAAAAATGGATGACGATGATAATGAAGAAGAGGAAGAAGAAGACGTACCAAAGAAAAATGTAAAAGGTAAAGGTAAACCTTCTAAGAAAGATGATGATGAAGAAGAGGAAGAAGATGTACCAAAGAAAAATGTAAAAGGTAAAGGTAAACCTTCTAAGAAAGATGATGATGAAGAAGAGGAAGAAGATGTACCAAAGAAAAATGTAAAAGGTAAAGGCAAACCTTCCAAGAAAGACGAAGAAGAAGAAGATGATGTACCAAAGAAAAATGCAAAGGGTAAAGGTAAACCTTCTAAGAAAGATGATGATGATGATGAAGAGGAAGATGTACCAAAGAAAAATTCAAAGGGTAAAGGTAAACCTTCTAAGAAAGATGATGATGAGGAAGAAGAAGAGGAAGAAGAAGATGTACCAAAGAAAAATGTAAAGGGCAAAGGCAAACCTTCCAAGAAAGACGATGACGAAGAAGAAGATGAGGATGATATTCCTATTAAAAAGGCATCCGCAAAAAAAGGTAATGATAAAAAATCAAAAAAAGCAACTGAGGAAGATGAGGAAGAAGAAGAAGATGAAGAAATCAAACCAAAGAGAAAACCAAAAGGTAAATCTACATCGAGATCTAAATAATCACCTATAAATTAGTTATAAATATATGCAATTAAAAATTTAATTACATATAATTTTTTCTACGTTTGGAAGAGTTAAAAGATTTATATAGCTTAAGTATGATATAATGGCAGCAACAAAACAAGTTATCAAAGCATTAAAAATATCCGATATAACAATGGATGATATTATTATTGGTAATAAAAAGACAAATAAAACTGTTCGTATATTTTATAAAGAAAATTCATTAATTTTCCAAACACCATTTTTAGAGGTCACAAGTGGTCTTAAAAAAACATCATACCCAAGTATTTATCAACTTAATACATTATTTAAGGGTGATAGTAAACAAAAAATACATAATTGGTACCAATTTATTGAAAATTTAGAAACACAAATTTCAAATCTAGTCATTAATAATGATTCCAAATGGTTTTCTCAAAAAAATGTAGTATTTAAATCCTTGATTAGGGAACTAGATTCGGAAAAAGGAATATTTTTTGTTAAATGGGCAATTGATTTGAAAAACAATATTTTTGTTGATGAATATAAAAAACCATTTAATCCAACCAATTTAAAAGAAAATGATTCAATTAAACTAATCGTTGAAATATCCGATTTATGGATACATGAAAATCAATGTGGTTTAGCGGTTATTGTTCAGAAAGTGCTTGTCAAACCATATGTCGAAAAAATACAAAGCGAATATATATTTGATGAAACCGATTCTGAAAATTCTGATGACTACAAAGAAAATAAAATTATTTCATTATTAGCAACAGAAAATAAAACGAGACCAGTAGTAAAGTCCACAGCAGAGCTGATGAACTTAACCTGCTCCTTTGGAGACAAGGTAAAATCAAATAATAGTGCCAATAAACCACAAAATAATATGACTTACACGAATGATAACACAATACCAAATGACAATATGAATAAACAAGAAAATAGTACAAAAAATCCATTAAGCAAAAATCCATTAAGCAAAAATCAGAATCAAAATTTAAATCAAGATTCTAGACACCACCATAATCAAGAAAAAATAAAAAATGTGCCATCAAAATCACAATTTTCTAACAAACAAAAAGCAGATCCATTTAGAACAAAATATGGAACATCATTACGAGAAGTTTTTTCGGATATGTCGGATGATGATAATGACATAAATTTAGAGGAAGAAATAACTAACAACAAAAATAATAACATGATTAAAAATTTTGTTGATCAATATAATCCATCATCCGAAGAAATGGCTGAAATAAGTGTTGATGATTTAGAATCTGATTAGGCTATAAAATTTATTCAAAATCCAGTTTAATTGGAATATTAGATTTTTTAATGCCATGATCATAAACAGATTTTGATAATTGTTGCCTTTTATTTCGCGTATCAGAATCAGATTTACTAGTGGAAGATTTTTTGAAAGGACTAATATGTAAACTATTAATTTTGTCGGACGAGCATATAACCGGATCAGGATCATCATTTCTAGTATCGACTATTTCGTCCGATATCGATTCCACTGCTTCCTTTAATGCTATTATTTTTTTCTCCTTATTTTTCCTTGATGTTTCTTTCATATCTTCTTCTATTTCTTTTAAATGCATTTGTACATATCTAATAATTTTATTTCTTATGGCCCATTGGAAAAAATTAAGTTGTCCAATGGAAGAAACAAAATTTATGTCTTTTCCAATATTTTTATTTTTGTAACAGTATATAACTTTTTTCTTTCTGCAAAATGGATCAAAATATTGTTTTGAATATCCATTTAATTGATTTTTATATTCGATATTAACATTAAATATACCATCTTTACCATTTATTTTAATTTTATAAACTGTATTATTTTTTTTGGAATAATTGGCGACAAACCAATCTAATACTCTAATAGAAATTTCCGACTCACCATTTATTATTTTTAACATTGCTTCAACATATTTGCGATCTGTGGAAAAAAATTTCCTATTTTTTTCTAGTATATCCTTTTCTTTTGATGTAAATTTTTCGTTATTTGTTAGTTTAAAATCTTCTGATCTATTATTTTCCATATGCTATAATAATAATCAAAGTATCAGAATTTTATATTGGTCATGCATTACCGATCTATAATTGGAAAAATATTTTATTTTTTTAAATAAAATATTTTATATTATACTTTTTAAACGCATTAATTTTTTGGGATTATTGATTATTATTGACTATTTATTCCAAAAAAAATATATATAGTTAAAATATTTTGGTAAATTATTTTTTAAGAGCAAAATGCACTTAAAAAAATGTTACTATTTTAAATAATACACCATGTCAAAAAATATGAAAAGCAAAGCGATTGGTTCCAAAACCAGTAAAAAAATTATAAAAAAGAAGACAAGCAACACCAAAAAAAAGACTAATACAAAAAAAATAAAAGAGGACGATCATGATTTCGAAACAAAAATAGAAGAAATGATGCAAACTTTACGAAATAATTATGCACAACAAAAAAAATTATCAAAGGATTTAAAAGAATTAATAAGTATGCACAAAAAAGAAATCAAATTAACGAAAAAATCAGGAAATAGAAGTAATTCAGGTAAACATAGTGGTTTTAATAAACCAGAACCAGTACCTCCACCACTAAAAAAATTATTAAAGATTGAAGATGATATGTTACCTAGATCAAAAATGACACCATTAATGTATCAATATTTTAAAGATAATAAAATGTACAATACTAAAACCAAAAGGGAAATAATACCAAACGAAAAAATCAAAAAAACATTTGGTATGAAAGATGGCGATGTTATTAATTTTTTTAATTTGCAAACATGGCTCAAAAAAATTTATGATGAAAATTCCGGTTCGGCCAATGTTTTACAATGGGATTAATTTATGTAAATAAAATTATTGTAATAATCGTATCATATATCATATCACATATCACGTTTTGAGAGAGCCAATAATAATTATCTTGATGATTCATCTGGAAGACTATATTTTAAAATCTGAATTGATTCATTCGCATTTTTTACCATTAATCTTATTTTATTGTAATCATTTTTATTAAGATTTATACCTATTTTTGTAAGATGGTCAATTATTGTTCCTAATGAAAATGGCGCAATATCACAATTCCAAAATTTTTTACTGTATTTTTCATCCGAAACCAAAAATGAATTTCTAACAAGTTGATAGTGTTCCAAGTGTTTAGCAATATTGGGATCAGTATCGGCATAAAATGTAATAAAAGATTCCAATGAAGGATTAGGTAAATATTTAAAAATATTGTACAATTCCATTGGTTTAATTTTGGGTAAATATGAGGTATAATAATCAGAACCCAAAAGTATACATAAATCAATAAATTGTTCATATTTCAGATCTAATGATTGTAATATTTCTGGTAATAAGAATTGTAAAACACCGGTGCTACTTATTTGGATAACATTACCGCATCCTTTTGGTAACATATCCATATCATCAGACTGACATGCCTGAATAATTTGTTCTTTATACAAAAATGCCATTAAATCATCCGCTTCTCGAGTGGCTGTTACATACGGTATTTTTAACAAATCAAAAAAATTTTTAAGATTACGAATATCATCATAATCGGTACTAATGCTCTTTTTTGTAAGTCGAACAAATTCTTTGTATTCATTAGATGAGTCTACATTGTCATACAATAAATAATTTGATATATTTTTTTGGGTTTCTTTTATTGTGCTAGAATGAAATAAGTCAGTATTTGAAATCTTATTCCAAAATTCATTTTTTTCAATATTAGTATTCTTGGCGGAACTATCCTGATGCATATTACAATATGTCGCATTAACCCGTTCAACCAATTCGTCTAATGATAATTCTGTGATAAATGAAGGTTTATTTTCGCCAGGAAACAAAAAATTCTCAATTTTGTCGCGTATTTTTTGTTTTTTATTTTGTCTATTTGTAATTGTTTTTCTTTTCTGTTCAGGAGCACATCCATCAAATATGTATATTGGTATCATTCCAGAGGACAATGATAACATTATTTGTCTCAAAAATCCGTATTCTATTTTTCTGAATACTCTTTTGTATCTGGCAGCATATAATGAGGCATCAATTCCTACAAAATATGGTTTGTTTTCGATAGATTGTTTTATTTGCATTTGCCTTGCTGGATTATTGATACGATTAGTGTAAACAGTATTTCGGTATAATCTTTTTTTTTCTGATTTTAAAAAATCGCTCACTGACCCAAAATGGCAAACACCCGATTTTTCGCAAATATTATTTAAAAGAGTCCGTAAATGTTTAATTCCCATCGTTGCCAATAATAAAAGAGCGAATATAATAGGATTCAAATATACTAATAAAACAGTTATCTGATCAAAAATCAATTTTTTATTTGATTTTTGATTAGGCCTCCAATTAAGCTAAGTTTCGCGTATTGAACAAATATTTATATTCGTTGCCATAAAATTTTGATGATTGATTGATATTAATTTAAAAAGATCCATATCAGAAATTATTCCGTCACGTAATTCAAAAATATTTTTTAATATTGTTTCGATTATATTAGATGGCGAATATTTATATTCAATAAAATTAATTAATATATCATTTGGTATATCTCTTTTAAGAATACTTTGATATATTTTTGCAAATTGGTATTTATTGCATAATTTCATTTCTAATAAATAATTGATACGCCCTTGTCGTTTGAAAGCGGGATCTATTTTATCAATGTAATTTGTTGTGAAAAAAATAATACTATCTTCGGTACTACGCATACCATCTAGTATTTCAAGAAAATCTGATAGTTCTAGGTTGTCATTTTTTAAAACATTTATTTGTGATTCATTTTTGATTTTATCATCAATCGATTTATTTTTGATTTTATCCATTGATTTACTTTGTTTTTTTCGTGTCTTGATACGTTCAATTAAACAATCAAGTTCTTCAAAAACAATTACAGCATTTTTATGTTTGTGGATTAAATATTGTAACTGTTTTACATTATTAATTTCTTTTAAATTAGATAAAACAATATCTCTTTTGAGTTCATTCGCAATTACTTTCGCTAGTGTACTTTTTCCAGTACCGGGTTCACCATATACCAAAAATGTATTTTTAAAAAGAATACCTAATTTTTTGTACTCGTCTTTTAGTTCATCATATTTAGACACAAAATTTTTTATTTCTTTTTCAATATCCTCTTGTAAAAAGATATTATCCATGGTCCTATCTATTTTTATTGCTGTACATCTGGGCAAATCCATCATGGAACTATCATGGATATAAACATCGTGTGGCTTAAAATTTTCAAACATTTTGTTTACTCGCGTGACAGTTTCATCATAAGAATAATTAGATGAACATTCGATAACATATTCGCATAAATTTTTATTACTGGAACAAGCTTGTTTTTCCTTAATATCTGTATAACAATAATAATGCACACCATCATAATCAAATTCAACACCATCCTTATCAATAACATAAACATTATCATTTGGGTCGTTTTCGCGATAATGTTGAACTAATAAAGATTTATCATTAATATATTTGTATGCAATTTGTGGTAATTTTGATGATGCAATTGCTGGTTCGATTCTTTTAATTGTTGTTTTATAAAAAGATAGACGCGGAAAATATCTTTTAATTTTGAGCGCGTAATATTTTCTTACTATTTTATAAACAAAAAGACACATTCTTTCCCAGTTTAATAACAAAAAAATTTTAAGTACGAATAATAATTTATTTTTTGTTGGCATTTTCATTAAATATTCTTTTAGGCGCACAATAAAATATTCTGAATAGTTAAAAACATTACCCAAATTAGTTGGTATGGTTAAATTTTGTATTGGTTCAACTAATGACGGATTATTATTTCCTATCATTTTTGGATCAGTATAAATCAAATTGATATTTTGACTTTAAACCAACCAAGATGTAATATAATTGACTGCATATGCCAAATACGGGTGATTTTCAGTAATTTTTTTTACGGCAAACTTAGTAGCGTATGCGCAAATATTATCCGCTAATTTTTTATTAGCAGCATCCATATCGTTTGATTCAATTTCCTTCTTGTAATCATTTGGGTTAAACAATCCAAATATTTCTTGTTTTTCCTCTTCAGACAAATCATATTTTTCGCATATTTCAATAATCAGCTCCTGATAATACATAAATATTTCTTTAATTGCATTACTATTTTCTATTTCATCAAAACTATCATAACGTATTCTTTTTTCTTTGTCAGATAATGTTTCATAAGCAATACAAACTTTTCTAAACATTTCCGGAGCTTTCGGATCTTTATTTTTGTCAGGATGATATTTTAATACCATTTTTTTGTAGGAATTTTTTATTTCTTCTTGTGATGCATTTTTTTCAATACAAAGTATTTTATAGAAATCAGATGTATCCATATCAATTATAATATTTTATTTGTATTCATTATTTAAATAAACATGAATAATTTTCATATTTTTTAAAGGTGCGGCAACCCTGAAATTATTGGAATTTTTAATTAGTTGTGAAAATAATCATATTAGTATAATAGATTATTTAATGAATAAAATTACTAATCAGTGCAATTGATTTTTAGAGAAAGGTTGTCGAGTTTCGCCGAAATAGTTATAAAAAATACCATGTGAAAAAGTATAATAAATGTACCAGAATTTGGCCAATCAAAACCCGATATTAAATCAATTTAATGGATACATGGTGCAAAATCCTTGTACTATTCCATTCCAGGGTAATCAGTTGATTAGCGGTAATGTTCATGTTATGAATAATTTAAATGATTATATACAACAACATCGCGAGGTACAACAAAAAATGCCAATCTATCAACAATTACAAAATAACCAAATTAACCAAATCAATCAAATCAATCAAATGGGCCAAACAAAACAACTAATGCAAATGAATGATATGAGTACAAAAAATAATAAACAAAATCATAATACCAGATTACGAAATGATAATATTATTGAACAAATACTCAAACCACAAATAATCACAAAAAATAATAATAAAGACGTGGGTCCAAATTTTGAGGTTCGCGAAAATATTCAAAAACAGGTAGAAGATGGTATATTTAATATTAAAATTACCAATGCCCCTTACAAAAATATTATTAAAGACAGAATTATTGTTAAAAATGTTGAGGATATTGTAGAAAATGATTTGCTCGTTCATAAATCTATTAGAGGTAAAGATGATAGACGTGATAAATTTGATAAAAGATTATCCAAAAAAGAAAAAGAAAAGGAGGAAATAAATGAAGAAATTGAAATTGAATTTCACATTGATAATTATGATACACACAAAAAAAAATATGATTACAAAGAAACATTCATTCGGAATTTAGCGTTTGAAGAAAATACTTTTGATGAAAGCAAAGAGGATTATATTGATTTTTACAGACAAAAACAAAAGGAAGCAGAAGAGGGTATTAAATTATGTGATCAAATTTATCAAAATATAAAAGACGAGGGTATTATTAGTAAAGACGAGTTACCCGCCAATGGATTCGAAACAGAAAATACCGAAATTGATCTAAAATCGATAGTTAATAATATTTTAATGGATGATGATTCTAGTAATAAACCAACAAAAAAAACAGAGCCAAAACAAAATCCCATGACAAAGAAAAAAATTAATATCGATACCATTATTGATGTTACAAACCAATTACCAAAAACAATAAATAAAAACATACCGAAATCATCCATGAAAAATTCCAATAAAAATGTTCCTAAATCTTCAAAAACACCTATTAAATCGATTACGTCATCACAAAAATCAAAACTAAATAGTAAATCAAAAATGAATATTGGACAAATAAGTAAAGCTAAACGTGTGAGTGCGCATAAAATTATTAAAGTTTAATAATTTTTATGACAATATTTTGTTGTATTGTTTAAAAAAATATGTATTTACATACTTTTTAAAGGTGCGGATATTAAACAAAGACGCGCTGTTTTTTTATAAAAGTTTTTGTTGAAAATGGTGTCAATATTAATTCCATAAAAAATAATATCAATGAAGACCAGACCCGTTGAAAAAATTGATTAATTATTTATTTAGCATATTCGCTAATTACTTGTTTGATTTATTTAAATTAAAATAAATAATTATTCTTGTAATGAATTCCCATAAATTATATTTTAAAGTAACTAACGGAAAAGAAAATCATCATGGATTCCAATATAATGATGGTTTGAATATACTAAAAGACAAATTTAACGATAATCCGAAAGCTTCATGTGTTGCTGGCGGTCTTTATTTTACAGATATTGAACATATTTTTGAATTTTTAGAATATGGTATTTATTTAAGAGAAGTTATGTTACCAACGGATGATCCTGATTTTAAAATGGTTCAAGATGAAAATAATAAATGGAGGGCTAATAAAATAATATTAGGAAAAAGATATAATTTGAATGATGTTTCTACATTTGAATTTTTAATTTCCAATGGAGCTGATATTCATGCTGAAAATGAATATGCTATTAGATGGGCATCAATAAATGGGCACTTTGAAGTTGTAAAATATTTGGTTTCCAATGGAGCTGATATTCATGCTAAAAATGAATATGCTATTAGATGGGCATCAAGAAATGGGCACTTTGAAGTTGTACAATATTTGATTTCCAAGGGTGCTGGTGTTCATGCTGAAAATGGTTATGCTATTGGATGGGCATCGGGGAATGGGCATTTAGAAGTTGTTCAATATTTGATTTCCAATGGAGCTGATATTCATGCTAAAAATGAATATGCTATTAAATGGGCATCAATAAATGGGCATTTAGAAGTTGTGCAATTTTTGATTTCCAAGGGTGCTGAAAATAATTGTGCTATTGGATATGCATCACAAAATGGGCATTTAGAAGTTGTGCAATTTTTGATTTCCAAGGGAGCTAATATTCATGCTGAAAATGATTGTGCTATTAGATACGCATCACAAAATGGGTATTTAGAAGTTGTGCAATTTTTGATTTCCAAGGGTGCTAATATTCATGCTGAAAATGATTGCGCTATTAGATGGGCATCACAAAATGGGTATTTAGAAGTTGTGCAATTTTTGATTTCCAAGGGAGCTAATATTCATACTTAAAATGGTGCTGATATCTGGTGGGCATTAATAAATGGGCACATTGATGTTATAAAAGTTTTTGTCGAAAATGGTGCCAATATTTAATTCCAAAAAAAAAAAAATAACATAAACGAATATCCATTGGAAAAATTGATTAATTATTTATCTAGCATATTCGCTAATCATTTATTTGATTTATTTAAATTAAATAAATAATTATTCTTGAAATGAATTCCCATAAATTATATTTTAAAGTAACCAACGGAAAAGAAAATCATAATGGGTTCCAATATAATGATGGTTTGAATATACTAAAAGGTAAATTTAATGGTGATCCAAAAGCTTCATGTGTTGCTGGCGGTCTTTATTTTACAGATATTAAACATATTTTTGAATTTTTAGAATATGGTATTTATTTAAGAGAAGTTATGTTACCAACGGATGATCCTGATTTTAAAATTGTACGAGATGAAAATAATAAATGGAGGGCTAATAAAATAATATTAGGAAAAAGATATAATTTGAATGATGTTTCTACATTTGAATTTTTAATTTCCAATGGGCACTTTGAAGTTGTAAAATATTTGGTTTCCAAGGGTGCTAATATTCATGCTGAAAATGATTGCGCTATTAGATGGGCATCACAAAATGGGTATTTAGAAGTTGTGCAATTTTTGATTTCTAAGGGTGCTGATGTTCATGCTGAAAATGATTATGCTATTAGATGGGCGTCGGGGAATGGGCATTTAGAAGTTGTGCAATTTTTGATTTCCAAGGGAGCTAATATTCATGCTGAAAATGATTGTGCTATTAGATACGCATCACAAAATGGGCATTTAGAAGTTGTGCAATTTTTGATTTCCAAGGGTGCTGATGTTCATGCTGAAAATGATTATGCTATTAAATGGGCGTCGGGGAATGGGCATTTATTTAGCATAATCGCTAATTATTTATTTGATTTATTCAAATTAAATAGATAATTATTCTTTGGGACGAATTCTCGTAAATTATATTTCAAAATAACTGGCAAAAAAATGACGCTTTGTAAATTAATAATGAACCATTATAGATTTGTACTGATTTAACAAGGATACTTATTAAAACCACATTCATTCATGTTAAACGATATGGTATGACCAAAATTTTGTGGTTCGTTATATTTTAAATTACTAGCTCGTTTCACATAAACAATTGTAATTGCTATATAATTATTCATAATTATATCGAATTAATAATATTATTGGTTCGATATTTTTATTTCGGTAATCCGTTATTGGTAAAATTTATCTCTAATCTATAGATATAAAAATGAATCGTACTATTCGGCGTTTACCCCGTAATACAGATTTATATATTCCATCCAATATTCCATCAACTTGTAATGTAGAAACGGAAGGATATTTAATAAGACGAATTCCCAAAAATTCTAAATGTAAAACAAGTTTTGTTGCCAATCCTACTTTGGCGCAACGTGTTTCGTGTTTGGAAGGAGAAGTGGCTGATATTAATGTAGCATTAGCCGAACACATCGAGGAACTCAATAATCATGAAAACAGAATAAACAAAATAGAAAAATCCTCCAATAACACTATTGGATGTCAAACCCCTTTTCCTTGCGCTGATCCTTTTTCACAATATCCAGGATTAAATCCATGTGTAGGAGGAGGATATTATCCATACGGAGGATACTATAATAACTATTCTAGTGTTTATGGTGGTGTGTCTCCTTGTGGACCCTCTCCTTGTGGACCCTCTCCTTGTGGACCCTCTCCTTGTGGACCCTCTCCTTGTGGACCCTCTCCTTGTGGACCATATGGAGCTGTATGTGATCCATGTGGACCTATTGGAGGACCAATCGGAGGACCAATCGGAGGACCTATTGGAGGACCAATCGGAGGCCCATGTGGAGGTCCTTGTGGAGGGCCAATTGGAGGCCCTTGTGGTAGCCCTATTGGCGGTCCATGTGGAGGCCCTTGCGATGGCCCATTCCAAGGTGGCCCACGTAATTTTACAGGAGGTTATCCTGGTAGTTCATGTGGCCCGGGAGGTTATCCTGGTGGTTCATGTGGTCAATCATGTGATTTTAATCAGGGTCCATATTCATACAATTTTTGTAAAAAATGCAAACAGGGAAAACCATGTAAAAAACATCGTGGAAAAAATAAAAAATGCAATAACAATTCATCAGATATAAATACTGATACATGTTGCGATACAAGTGATTGTTCAAGCGATTCATCAAGTTGCAGTGAAAGTTCATCTAGTGAATCTTGCAAAAAAAAAAAAAACGTCATGTAAAAAAAAACAGAAATGCTGCGATAATTAATTGTTCACTAAAAGATCTTATACCAATCATAAATAATAATTGTTGTATTGAACCAAAAAATAATTGCTGTATCGAACCAAAAAATAATTGTGTTGAACAAATCCAAATTAATATGTGTCCAGACAATAAATCGGAAATCCCTTGTTTGAAAGAAGAAATATGTTGTCCAAAAGAAGAAATATGTTGTCCAAAAGAAGAAATATGTTGTCCAAAAGAAGAAATTAAAATAAATTTGTGTCCATGCAATAATGAACCATGTTGTAATGATATGACATACAATAATGATAATATTTTCCAATACACATCCAATTTTGCTACACATTATGATAATAATAATAATAATGATACCAGTGTAGAATATTCATTAAAGCCTTGTTTGACATGTGGTAATAATACAAAACAAAAAAATTCGGATTTTCCAGAACTAATTGATCTTAATTTTGATGACAATAATACAAAACAACAAAATTTGAATTTTCCAGAATTACTTGATCTTAATTATGGCGAATATAATACAAATGGATGTAATAGTGAATATAATTGTAATGAAAATTCTTTTTTAAATAATACAAATTATTCGGAAAACTGTTCGGAAAACTGTTCGGAAAACTGCTCGGAAAACTGCTCGGAAAATTGTATAGAAAACTGTTCAGAAAAAAACTGCCCAGGAAATTGTTCAGAAAATCTTGAAGAATATCTATTTGATTTAGATGGTGAACCGTATAATTTGCATTTATACGGTGAATATTCTTGTAATATGCATTTAATGAATGATGAAAATTATAATAATAATTTGGAATTAAATAATAATTTGGAATTAAATAATATTACCAATGAAAGCGATACTGAATTATTAGTTTTAGAAAAATATTGCGGTAATGTATCTTGCACCGAACTTTGTTGTGATGATGATGATGTGATACTTTGTGCTGAATCTTGTATTAATGATAATAATATGATACTTTGTGCTGAACCTTGTATTGAACCTTGTATCGAACCTTGCATCGGACCTTGCATCGGTCAACAATTTGATAACTGTCAAGATAATATTATTAAAACAACCAATACTGTTAACACGGTCATTGGAGAAATAATTCCAGTAACCGATATCACACTAATTAACCAACCATGTGGTGCAATTAATAATAATTCCAAAGTATCGTGGGCCACTAGAATTGCTGGAATGAATTTGGATGTTGGTACTAGTATAACGACAGATAATGACGGTAATGTCATTATAGCGGGATTTTTTGTCTCAAATAATCCGGACCAAATATTAACTGCGTATAATTCAAATGGTATTGGTGGACATACTATTAATTCGTCTGGACTTGTTGATGCAATTATTGCCAAGTATGATCCATGCGGAAATGTTATTTGGATTACAAAAATAGTTGGGACAATGAAAATAATTAGTATTGCATTAGGAATTACCGTAGATAAAAATAATGATATTATCGTGACTGGACCGTATGATTCAGAAAGTTGTAATGTTTATAATTCTGATGGACAAGTTGCCGCAATTTTACCCACACCAACACCCGGATCGACAGCATCATTTATTGTAAAATATGATGGATGCGGAAATGTTATTTGGACAAATGCAATTATTGCTGATAATTTAGTAATTTCTACAGCAATTGCTTCAGATGTAATTGGAAATATAGTAATTACTGGATACTATAATGCATCAAGTGTAAACTTTTTGAATCCGGATGGCACTGATTGCGCGACACTCCCACAGAGTATAGCGGATGATATATTTATTGTAAAATATAATTGCGCGGGTATTATTCATTGGGTTACTAAAATGGGTGATGTGCTACCGGCACCAACTGATATCGGTTCTGATCATGGCTTGGGTATTGCTGTGTCCCCTGATGGAAGCATTGTTGTTACTGGATTTTATAATGCCAATCCCCTTATTATATATGATGCTCCGAATGGAAGTATCGCTTCAGGCTTATCATTAACCAATAGTAGTGGAAATACCGTAACATCTGATGCATTTATTGTTAAATATTCTATACTCGGTACAGCAATTTGGGCAACAAAAATAGCGGGTATTTGTGCATTGTCGCCAAATGCGCAGGTTGAACAAGGCTTTAGCCGATGTTCTACTGATATTGGAACATCAATCAGTGTTGATAATTTAAGTAATATTGTGGTAACTGGTTCATATACTTCACAACTGTTAACTATCTATAATGCCCCTAATGGATCATTATCTTCGGGATTACAACTTAATAATAGTGGACAGACAGACGGTTTTATTGTAAAATACGATTGCAATGGAATTGGTCTATGGGCAACCAGATTTGCTGGCATTTCATCCGAAACAGGTAACAGTATCGTAACAGATACTTGTGGTAATATTTTGGTTACCGGATTATATAAATCGAATCCATTTATTATATATAATTCAGATGATACTGCTGGACCATCTTTGGTTAATAGTGGATCAATAGATGCGTTTATTATTAAATATAATCCATTTGGTAGAGTATTGTGGGCTGCTAAACAATCGGGTAATGGTATAGACATTGGTTTTGGTATTACCACTGATATTAAAAATAATATTTTTGTAACCGGATTATACAGTTCTTCACCACTAGATATTTATAATTCGAATGGGTGTATTGAAGCATCACTAGTTCATTCCGGTATATCCGATGCTTACATTATAAAATATATAGATTTTGGACAAAATTTAATATTACAACCATCATTATGTGAATCTAAAACAAAAGATATTATTCTTAACCAATATAATGGTATTAATACATTGATACTTTCCCAACCAAGATTATTATTTGATCAAAATGGAAAGGAAATCAAAGAAATTTTATTTAATGATCCATGCGCAAAATTAAAATTATTCTGGTGTAATAATATGTGGACTATTAAATGTTGATTATAAAAGTATGAATATGGTCTAATTATTAATTTAAATTTTATTTTGAATTAATAATTAATATGAGTATTGCTAATCGTCATCCCTTTGTTAGAAATCTAATTAAAAATACAAATATTTTAGCAACAGATAGCATTTATAAATCATCACCTCAAAAAAAATGGGTTGTCATATTTTTAAAAACAAATTTTAATAACCACACAAATGAAATTGAAAAATTTTTTTATGAATATACCGCAAAAAATCTTCGAAACAAAATTTTAATAGAACAAATATATATTTATGCTTACGAAAATCCCAATAACAAAGTTTTTTTTGAAAATGCAATTAAACAAAATATAAATCTTGTCGAAATTTCAGCCAGTGCCAATATAAATTTTGTAAAATTATCCATTGTCAAAAAATTTATGGATAGTCATGCTAATATTATTTTTTTTGAAAATGGTTGTGGATATATTGAAAATAATGATATATCCAAAATAGAATCAATTGAAAATATTTATACTAATTTTGTACCGGTGCATAGTTTAAGCGGTAAATATGCGTTGATAGCACAAAATTTTGAATTGGATAAAATTATCAATTCAAATATTTTAGTAATTCCATACTCAGTATTTAACCATAATTTTATTGATAACTGTATATCAATAGCAAATAATTTAAAAACAGATGATGAAACATTTGCGACAAATATATCGTTATCAATTACTAATATGAGGTGCGGTAATGCTAGAAATAAAATTTCCGAGCATAACCTGCCGCTAAGGGGACAGGGTAATGCTAGAAATAAAATTTCCGAGCATAACCTGCCGCTAAGGGGACAAGGTAATGCTAGAAATAAAATTTCCGAGCATAACCTGCCGCTAAGGGGACAAGGTGATCCCGTAAAAAATCTTCAATCAAAAGAATTTGGAAAAAATATGGTTTCATTTCATAATAATAAATTGGTTTTAATATTTTTAGCGGAGATATATGCTGGAAAAAATTTAATAAATAACAGAATTGATGAAATAATTTCTTGTAATAATTCGGAATTTTTATTTTATCCTCATCTTGATGTTTCCCCTTGCGGGATTAACTTGGATAGGAATGAGCAGCTGTTCATTCCTACCAAGGTTTCTATTGAATCAGCCAAAATCAATAATATTAATAATAATTTTGGTTATTATAAACAAAACATGAATATGTTACCAAACTATTTTAATACTAACGGTTTTTATGGTACAATCAAATCTGAAAGATGTTATCATTCATTGTTTCGGAGATTTGATGATAAAAATTCTGGCCTGTATATCAAAAAACAAGTTGGTAAAATTATCATACCGCAAATTCTTCATTGTGTTTGGTTAGATAATAATGATAAAATGAAAAATTATATAGATGCATGGGGTAAAATATTGAGGGAACCGTGGCAATATATGGTATGGACTAGTGATAATTTAAATTTATTACTCGATCGTGATAATAGATGGACCAGATTATATCATAAAGAAACAGATACAATTATAAAAACATTTATTGTATATATGGCCATACTCGAAAAGCATGGCGGATTTGTGATAAATTCGTACACATTACCACTTAAATTAATACCGGAAGAAATATTAATCAATAAATTTGTTGTTAGTTTTATTGATGAAAATGATTTTGGAACAAACTTATCGTACCAAATCATGGCATCCGTTCCTGGAATACAAATAAAAAATAAACCAATCATAAATAAAATAGATACAGCTCGCAGACCTTTTGAAGGAATGAATAATTTTTTCATAAATATTAAACAAACCACCAAAAATAATAATAGTATGGATAAAAATATTAGTAACAAAAATGACCAAATTTTTACATTAATATTTGATCAAATGCATCAAATATTATCATCGTCCGATCTAAATGATAAATTATTAATGATAGAAAATAAATTGACAAATCATCCAGACATCACAATTTATCCGAGTTATTATTTTAATTCAACCAATTTTGTCTTCCAAGAAAAATTATCCGATTTAGCAATTTGTACCAATATATCAGAACAAATAATTGAACAACCTCGAATCAAAACACAACTTAAGCGAACTTATAAAATAACCCCACAAGGAATCATAACGAGACTAAACGAAAATCCCAAAGATAGATTCAAAATGACAAATTTATAATCGACTCTCTAAAAAATATATTTTTATAATTGATTAATATATAATGTCAATCAAACAAAAAAATTTAAATCCAATATGGGATCATTTTTTTGAATTTATTTTACAAAATAATAATTGTTGTCAATTAAAAAATTTAAATACTGATGCAGAAAATAAAGATATTTATGTTGTAAAAGTTTGTAATTCGGAAACAATTAATGAATACAGCAAAATTGTTAATAATGACAAAATGGATATTGCAAATATGGGCGGTCAAGGTAAATTTTTTATGGCGATTATACCATCATCATCGAAAATTTTTATCAATTTATTTTGTTGTGGGTTCACCATGGAAAAAATATATTCCAAATTCAGTAAATTTGGTTTAGCAATCGAAGGTTGTTTTAATATTGAACCAATAACTTTGTTGCCATATTTTTATCAAGGCCACGAATTTGGAACAGATAATATTATCACAACCAATAGTTCCGTCACAATGGAAAATTTAGGATTTTTGGTAATAGACAATCATCGTATTACCAAAATTATGGATAGTTTGGAGTTGCGAGCTTATGCACCTATTGGGATAAATGTACAATATGTGGCGGGCGAGCGTCTGTACGAAAAAGGAAGACCATTCGAAAATATAAATTCTGGAACAATTAAAGAAAAAAATTTAATTTTTGCGATCGATAATGATGATAATATTTTTATAGTATATGTCGAACAAATAGATTTGTATAATTTGTTACTTTTATTACAAATGTTTGGATGCCGTGACGCAATACTTTTATGTGGTTCCGATAATATCAATATTATTTGGAAAGAAAGCGGTTATAATATTTATAATAAAACTGATTTCATTGGTAACCCATCGGATAGTATATCTAATGTGATAACTTTTTCTGCATAATAAAATATATTAGTATTAATAATCATAATTATTAATGTTAATATTTTATTGTGATATTCCGGCAAAAAAATGAGATACAGGATTATAACATAATTTTATCGCGATACCATGCGAATATGGTTTTTGGTAGGTCATCGGAACAATTTTTATGATATAATTTTTATAAAAATTGATACCATTAATTTTGTGTTGTAGATTATTATAATTAAGAGGAATAGTTTGATCGCGATATTTTTTCAGTTTAGCATTGTCTGGCAGCGGATAAATCATATTTGAATCCTGTATCCATGAACAGCCATTGTTGTAGTATTCCAAAAGAATATGTTCCTGAATATAAAATATATTTTTGGAAAAATTAATTTTTTTTTTCAACTCGTCCCATTTATTGGTATCAACGAATTCGTTACAAAAATTAATAAACCAATCATATATTAATTTTTGTAGTTCTTCGTCCACTTCATTTGTATTTTCATTATGTGATTGCATTTGTTTTATAATGAAATATAATATCGTGATTATTACAATACTAAATTTATTCAATTTTTTTGACCGTATAAATCTTCAAAAATATTCATATGGTATTATATATAACAATTATGTTTGAAAATATAACAGAAATATGTCCACTGACTCAAAGTTGTATTAATTTTAAAGAAATTAATAATTTGATCATTGAAATGGTTTCGAAATACTATTTTGATTTACAAATGTATGCAAATTTTGTTTTTGACATAGACAATGATAAAACTAATTTGTCAGATAAAAATAACTTTTATTCTAAAATAGTTAGTGTTAAAAAAGAATACCAACCACAATATCCGCGTACTATTCTATTTTCTCCGGAAAAAATGGAAAGTCTTGAAAAAATTGTTAAGCAAATATTGGTTACCATTAATAATAATAGAATCAATGCCGAAGAATATTTAGATGACATTGATAAAATAGAATTTTTTGGAAGTGGTGTGGCATCATCTGCTATTTTATTAAAAATATATCGCCAAGTTTCTGAAAATAAAGTGACGCCATTGATTATAAAATTAATTCCATTTCAGTTACCACACCAATATCAATATTTACCATTTAAAAACGGCACCCTGCATAAATTCATTAATAGGTATATAGAATCTCCAGGATACGCATTATATATTAAAGAAGCATGGATGTATTGTTTTAGTAAAAATGAATTGTTAAAATATACTCCAACATTTACCTGTATAGCTAATTGTTATATTATCAATGGTTTTCCAATTTGGAAATTGGATGATCTTGCTAAAATTTATAAAGGATATGCCCAAAAAAGATTATTAAGTAATAAAGCTTTGCCCTACAAAAAATGGTTCAATATATTAATAGATCCTAATACCGATGTAAATCTTAAACAAAATATGATGTCTGCTGATTATGGTTGTTTTGAAATGAGGCAAATTGAAGGAACATTGGATGATTTAGAGAATGGACCACCAAGTTTTGATTTATCTATTATTTTTGAATATTTGTATACCAAAATAGTAGCAGCATTTATTGGAAGAATTATTTTTACAGATGATCATTTTGGGAATGTTGCATACCGTACAGTTGATTATACCAGATTATATAAAATTAAATGTAATGGATGTAATTATTTTTTTTATATGCCACCAGGTAAGCCCAAACTCCAGTTTGACAACCGGAGTCTGGGCTTAGCCCCAGACGGGGTAAAATGGTACAATTTATTGACCTCGAAAGATATGTTTTTAATTATAGTCGTTATGATATATATACCAACACTGCTCTTCGTAGTATTCCTGATTCAGATTTTAATAATCCAGATAAAAATTTGACCACGATAAAAAATTCATACCAATCAAATGATTATATTTTTGATAAAAGTCTAAGTGCACTTTTGCGCCAATCTTTTGGTGAAAAGAATTTCATAGATGCATCGGAATACCATATCATGCTAAAAATATTAACAAGCCAATTTATTCATGATATTAAAACTTTTTGTCAAATAATGGAGACGAATCTTCCAGAAAAATATTTAATCGCTCCAAATAAAAATACACAAATAGAGGAATATTTTTTGGATTTGGATGATGATTCTTTGCGTGTCATCACCCTTGATAATATTTATAAAAATATTGGATCGTATATAAAATAAAATTGAAAATTAGAATAGTACAGAATAGTAAATATAAAATAAATTCATTAAGTAAAATGAATTTAGAAGAACAAATTCGCCAGATTAGAGCACAAAAAAATGAAGAATATTCAAAATATATTTCCAAAATTGAGACCGAAAATAATGAAGAGATTGAAAAACAAAAAAATATTGAAACTCATCAAAAAAAATTAGATATATTGACTAGCTTACGATGTAAATATTTTTCTAAAAATAATTCTATGGAAAAAGCGGCTACAACAATACAAAAATTTGTCAAAAAATATTATTTCGAACCAACATGTATCAATAATGATGAAATCAATGACATACCTCCTATTTATCGTATACGAATTTTAATAACTGATCATCATATTAATGAATATTATGAAGAAAATGTTGAACCAAATATAATTGGTATGCATCGAATAATTTATAATATGGTTAGGCCAGTTGATAAAATAATATATTTTAGATACTGTTTTGATATTAGAAAATTGTATCCAATCCGCCATCAGATAATTGAAGTGTGTGATAGTTTTTATTTTTTACAACCGGAAGATCATATTAAAATTAATACTTTATGGAAAAAAGTAAATAATGAAACCAGTAAAAGCATACGATTTATTAATTCTTTTGAATATTATAAATCATTATCAATTGATATGCATGACAACGAACCAACCAATACAACAAATGAATTGGATACGAGTGTTATTAAAAACCAAATAGAAGATATTTTAACTGGAAATGAACCTGTTGATGAATCTCTTGACTCATCAACTAACGAATCTGTTGATGAATTTTCCGTCGAAATAGATTTGGATCGAGAATATTTAAATGAGATAACACGGCAATATTTTAATAATTTCGAATGATACATATCAAATCCTACAAATAAAAATGAAATAATTGTTATTCACATCCAATCTAAATTAAAACAAATTTTATTTTGATGTAATGTTTTTTGCCAAGTATAAAATGTTCCACCATTGGTTGGGGATTTTGTTTTTTCATCAAAATCAGAACCAAAAACAAAAGCTATTAAATGATCACAATTTTTTGCTATTAAAGTATTTCTTGGTAAAAATCCTCTTTTGACATGTTTTTTGACCTTAATACGACTAGTAGCAGATAATAGTTCCGTAAAAATATCGATACCGGTTTTTTCTTGACATTGTTTATGTAATATATTAAGTAATCTACCTTCATGGGTATTTTTATATTGTTTTCTTTTCAAATTAAATTCTGTTGGCAAATAAAGTTCCAAACCACCAAAATCATCAGACAAATATAATTGTATAGCAACATGATCTGCCCACGATGATCCTCCAGATACCAAAGTTATTTTATCGGTTGTTGTACATAATACATCACTAATATAAGACCTAACATTAGCGGCCATCCATTCCATGTGTTTAGAAGATAATCGTGATAAATCTTGCGGTTTCCGTCCTGATGTTCCAACAACTGCCAAACGAATCATGTAGTTATTATGATTTATATAATTTGATATAATATGTTTATATCAAATTATGTATTTTGTATTAAAAATATCAATTTTATTTATTGTTGTGTACAACCACCAGGAATACCCGCATGTTGTCCATCTTCGTCATCATCATCAGAATCCGAATTCTCGGTTTCTTTTTCTTTGGATCTCGGATTATTATTTATCTTGGTGAGAGTACCCAAAATATAAATATTTTCTGGATCAATACCGGAATCAGTAGTAGTATTGGGAACTTTACGATCACCGAGAGCCGTTTCAAGTGATCCATAATTCAACAATGTTTTTCGTGGTAGTGTAATATTTTCTGGATAATGAACAATAAATGTCAAATACATGAAATCTCTATCGAAACCCATTTTTTCCAATAAATAAATATTATCTGGATTGATAACATAACCTTTTTCGGATATTATTAAGAACTTTTTACCAGAAGGATGATCGATTATTCGTCTTAGACCACACAATGTTTCTGGTAAATTAATATGCATTGTGTAAATTAATTTTTTATCAGATGTTATACCAAATCCTTTCGGTAGTTTTAGTATGAAAACAACAGCAAGATCAATATAATTATTTTCCATCCATGGTCCCTTTTGTGGTAAAATTGTTGTTGGATTTCTAGCAATATCAGATGGTATTTCTACCTCGACATTTTCTGTAAGATTTACTGAACCTTGTCCATTACATTTTGTGCATTTTGGAACTGTGCATTTTGGATCAATTTTTTTCCCCATACAAATATGACACATCTGCTGAATTTGTTGAATCATTGGACCTTGTTGAATTATACGAACAATTTTACCGGAACCATTACATTGTTTACACATATGCGATTGTTTATCACTAAATCCAGTAGCATTACAATCATCACATTGAATATCTCGCGGAATTGGTACGGTAATGGTCTTCTTTGTGAAATATTCTTCCAAAGAAATATCGTGTCGCATTTGTGCCACCGGTTTCCTTTGTTGACGATGCATATTTCTTAGAATTTCTGCCATTGGATCCATATCATCATCATCATTATTATCTGCTAATCCGGCTTTGATGCCTTCCTCACCAAATCGATCATAAATTTCACGTTTTTCTGGTTTTGATAGAATTTCATTAGCATGATTAATTTGTTTAAATTTTTCCTCTGCACCAGGAGTATGATTTACATCAGGATGATATTTTCGAGCCATATCTTTGTATCCTTTTTTAATCTCCTCTGGTGATGCATTTGGCTTCACACCCAAAATCTCGTATAGTTCGGTATGATTTTTGTTCATTCTCTATAAATAATAATAATTAATCATGTCTTTAAAATAGAAAATCCTATTCATACGATTCATTTTTCAAATTTTTTTGAATATATTGGGGGCACATTTTAGGATGTCGAATATAATTAATTTATTGGCTAATTAATATTTTGAAATTCCATGGATAACAACCAAAAAAGAGAAAATGATCCACTATATAAAGATCTAGAAAATATAAACAGCGAACTAAAAAATATAAATTTTAAATTGGACAAAATAAATGTTGATCTTTTAAAAAAATTAGAAAAAACAAACGAAGAGTTAAATAAATTAAATCAAATATTTGAGTATTTAAAACGAAATAATATATTACAAACAAAAAAAGAATTATTAGTTGAGGACCAAATAATAAACAATAAACCATCCAATGTCTTAACATTTGTTCCTTTTCCGAGTATCCATAGTTATGAATTTTTGTTTGATTAATTTATTTATATGATACCATATAAATAAATTAATAAATTTATTTTTATGATACCATATAAATTTAATTAATAAATTTATTTTTATGATACCATATAAATTGAATTAATAAATTGAATTAATAAATTGAATTAATAAATTATAATAATTCAGAATCAATTGTTAAATTATCATTTAAAATATCATGATTCGTAATATTAGAATTCTCCATTTTTCTAAATTCAATTTGTTTGATATTTTTGCTACAAAAAAGAGATGAATTTGTTTGGATAAATTGTTTTAATTCATTGGAATTTGTATCATAATAGATTTTAACAATTTGCCACGGTTTTAAATTGATATATTTTCTATGCATCTGGATAGCTGTACTAATCAATCCGAATAAATGTTTAAATTTAACCTCAGTAGAATAAGACGAGTCTAATTTAACGATAATACTATCCCGCATTTTATTTTCTGGTATATTTTCTTTTAATACGCATTCGATATTGATATGACTAGTATTTAAAACAATATTTTGGGGTAAATTTATGTATCCATTATCCAATAAATTTTTGATTTGTTTTTGATCCATTCCATTAATAAAATTAATAATTTGGTTTATTTGCCTAATTTGTCCAATTTCTTTTAAGTATGAACTTAAATTTAGCATAATCGGATTTGTTTTGTATGTAATCATATCATCTACATTAATTTTTTTAATATCAATCACATTGCATTCTGATATAATATATTCAAAAATATTTTGGATAGTATCCCAATCATCTGGATTGAAACAACCAATTTCCACACATGCTAATGGTCTTCGCAAATTTAATTTCAAATTATCTCTTATTTCGCGTATTAAAATGATTACTTTTTGAGCAACATTGAATTTTGTTTCCAATATTTCATCATAAATAAATTCATTTTCTTGTGGATATTTTTCAAAATGAATGGATTCGGTTGGATTCAAAATATATGGTTTTATCATGTGATATATTGTTTCAGTAATAAATGGCATAAATGGTGCCACTATTTTGGTAAATTGGTGTAGTACAAATAATAATGTTTCTAATGATTGTTTCCAAGATCTACCATTGTCACTTTCGCAATTATATTTGGATGCAAAACCTTTGAGTCTCTCACGCGCCATTTTTAAATACCAATTAGTAAGTTGTTCAATATATAACATAATTTTAGTACAAATCGAACTAATTTTGTATCTATCTAAATCATTTTTTATTTCTCTAAGAAGAGAACCTGTTTTGCTAATGATCCATTTATCTAAAATATTGTTAGATGATTCCAAATGATCTTTTTGTACATTGTTATCTATCATATTATCCGGGTATGTTTTATTGTATAAACTAATTTTTTCTACTAAAAACAGTGCAATATTATAAATTTTTACAATTGAATTTTGTTGGAGTTTAGATAAAGCAGCTTCATCAAATTTAATAGATTCTGCCTTAACAACAGGTGTTGATAATAAATATAATCTCAATGTATCGGCACCATATTGATTTATTAATATATTAGGATCCGGATAATTTCCCTTACTTTTTGCCATTTTTTGGCCATCAGTACCATTAATAATACCAGTAACTATCACATTTTCGAAAGCTGGTTTATTAAAAATAGCAGTAGACAAAACTGTTAAAGTATAGAACCATCCCCTGGTTTGATCTTTCGACTCGGTAATAAAATCAGAAATACATGGTTTAGATGGATCAATAATGTTGTTGTTTTCGAAAGGATAGTGTGATTGCGCATATGGCATTGAACCTGATTCGAACCAACAATCGAGTACGCCTTCCACTCGTGTCAACATACCTTTATTTTTTTTGGAGGGTATTTTTATTTTATCAAGGTTTTCAATATGCAAATCTTCAATACTATCAATACCAGATAATTCTTTTAATTCGGCAACAGATCCAATACATATAATTTCATCACCATCATCCGAACGCCAAACTGGAATGGGTGTTCCCCAGTAACGACTTCTAGAAATACACCAATCAACCGATCCTTGTAACCAATTATCAAAATGGTTAGTACCAACATTAGATGGCATCCAATTAATTTTTTTATTATTATCAAGCATTTTTTTCCTAAACTCTTCGTTAGCGGCATTAAGAAACCATGCCTTTACGATACGATATATTAATGGTGTATCCGTTCGATAACAAAATGGATATGAATGTTTATACTGTTTGGAATCAAATAATAATCCTTTTGATTTGAGATCACGAATAATAAGTTTATCTGCATCCTTAATATAGATACCGGCATAATCTATAATTTGGTCCGTAAAACATCCATCATCATCAATAGAATTAATTATATTTTGTTTTGAATTTTTGGAATCGATAATGCCATTTTCACAACAAACCCGAAAATCATCTTCACCGTGCGCACATGCACAGTGAACAAAACCGGTTCCAGAATCCTGTCCTGCTTCCTTAACAAAATGATCAGCCACAACACGAAATGCGCGTTGACCAATCGGTAAATTTTCTTGCATATTTTCTTTCCAAAAATATTGAAAAGGTGGTTTATATTCTATATTGATTAACAAGATGTCATTATCATTAGTGTTTCAGTTTAGTACTAAACTGAAACACTTAATATATATTTTTAATATTAAATACGATTCAAAAATAAAATATCCCTAGATCATATTTTTCTTTT